>Ga0075424_100006722_pt1 | contig 11085 bp, 17 predicted proteins | sample SoiMethybrSBSTD3_FD_75301 | JGI IMG/M metagenome (GOLD analysis project Ga0075424, IMG submission 75301) | Bulk soil microbial communities from a Populus tree surrounding site in Tennessee, USA - Soil MetaG P. TD hybrid SBSTD3 | ecosystem: Environmental > Terrestrial > Soil > Tree plantation...
GTGCACGCAAATGTCCGCTTTCTGATTGCTTTGGTCGCTACATGACCTAAGCTAAGGGCAATAGGCTACAACGCACGCAACGATGAAAATTTGCGACAACGTCACGCGGATGCGACGCGAGTACGAGGCGCAACGTGGCGCACTCCGTGAGGTGCAATGTCCACCCGTCGTTTGAATAAGCAAGTTCCACAACGCAAATAGTTATTCTTCGATGGTAAAGGCGTCTTTGGATATTAACATTTTGGCGGCGTTGCCATTGGCGTCTAACGCGAGTTCCGCCGTTTTGGCAGAAATGATTATTCCGGCAATTATGGCAAGGATTAAAAGCAGGAGCGTTAGGATTTCGTTCCGTGGAACGCGGTGCTTTCGGACTTTTGAGGCTTTACCTCGTACACTGGCTATCGAGTTCTCCGGACATCGACGTAATCTCCGCGCCGAGCTTGTCTTTTTCTGGATCGATGTCCTGAAGCCCATCCATCAGTGCGACATATTCGGGCCCTAGAGTTTCTTCCACCTTCGGCAAGTCAGGGAAGCGAGCACGGCATGGATCGTTCATATTGCCTGCGCGTTTCTTTGCACAGTCGGCGATGATTTCATCGAGCCAATCGATCAGCTTGGCGTTGCGGCCGCGATGTTCAATCAAGCGGTTCAATCCATAACAGCCGTCGCGTCCACACTTGTCGCAAGCGACCCGCAAAAGATCGAGCTTGCCAATCAGATCAACGAAGGTAATTGCACCATTGCGGGGGCATCTAGGGCTCCGCGCGGCTGGTTGTCACTACCGAACCACCAAATTGGCGAGCAAACTTCTTAGCCGTGATCAGGCTGGCAAAGCACCAACGGATATAACGGCGCCCATCCTCATAACGCCCACGGCCAGGATGTGCCTTTATGTTGTGTTGAGCGTGAAAATCATGCATGGCGTGCAGCTTGCCTCGCAGACCGCGCTCAGGCACAGCAACTTCAACTGCATGCGGAAAGCTCATCGCCCCGTGTCCCATGGGCGGCCAGCCCAAGCTTATTGATTTTTTCAAAGACCTCCAATGTGCGCAGCCGACCAGCTTGCGGCTGATCCAGGCCACTTGCCACAACGCACCGGAAGACGGCGCATCATGACCGAATCTAACTTAGCCAAAAATACCGAACGGGACGACCCCATGTCCGGTGACTTCACACCTCATATAGTAGCGATCGCCCAGGACAAAATCTGCTGCCCGCCGTGCCATCGCCGGTGATTGCAATGCGCGTGTCTTTAGTCAGACCGCGCCGACGAATTTGAAATCGCTACACCACAAACCGAGGGCTGGCGCCAAACGCGGCGCTGGTCCTTTTATTTGCAGGCACATTGAGGCCCAAGGGACTACTGACTTTTAAAGAGACGGATTTGCGTCGGGCGCACCAGGACTCGAACCTGGGACCCGCTGATTAAGAGTCAGCAGATAGTTCTTATTTGTCAAACCCATTTCGACATTTCCTCCGTTCGTTCCCAGATTGAAATGGCAAGGAAACTGGAAAATGTCGAAACGGAAATTGACTCGCAATGTCTGCCAATAACCCCGGAGGGACGGCGGTTTCACCGGCAAACTGAAGCGTCTAGCTGCCTAGCTTTAGCTTTATCGTCATTATCGCTGCCGTTGTTGAGTTTCTGTCTCGCAATTCCACGATTACAATAAGCCAGAGCATAGTTGGGTTTGAGCCGAATGGCTTCGTTGTAATCAGCTATGGCTCGGTAAAGGTTGCCTTTGCGCGCATACGCGTTTCCTCGGCTATTAAAGGCGGACGCGTCATCAGGGTGGAGTCGTATCGCCTCGCTGAAGTTCGCGATAGCCTTATCGAAACCACCCGCCGAGTAAGCCGCGTTACCTTCTTTAATCGCGTCTAAGTAAGCCTTGTGGTTTGCTTCAGCCTCGGTTGCCGCTCTTGCTTCGTTCTGGTTCTGCGATTTTTCCATTACGGCGCGTTCAAGACAGTCTTTCAAGCTGGAATAGTCAGTGATGCCATTATCCGCAACGCACCGCATTCGCGTCATCTGGTCATAGGAACCCCAACGCTTCGCCAGTTCGTCGCGGACCACTTGTTCTTCCTTGCCAATAGCCTGACACCAGATTTTTATCGCATCGATCCATTCCTTCCCCTTTGCTGCCTCCATCACGCATCTCGCCGTCTCTCCATCCACATCGTAAAACGGCAACGTCTGAGCGCGAACGGGAATCGTGCCAGCTATTAGGGCGGCAACAAAGTAGGCCAGTGTTACTAACGTGATGTGCATGTTCTGAACTAGATCACGAATTGGGGGAAGCACTCAAACTTATAGTTGGTTCTGAGCGGGCCCATCTCTGTGTTTTCGCCAGCCCCACCGCATGACCAGTTGACCTACTGGCAAAAAAATGATTGTTATTCGAACAGTTATTCCCGCATGAGGCCCAAAAATATGGCTCGCCCACCCCTACGCTTTGGTGTCCCGAAAAGCCGTAAATCGAACAGTTGGCCCCAAACGACCGCCCAATCGCGACCTACGCACCCGGGAATACCTGACCGAGGCCGAGGTTCAGCGGCTAAAGGAGGCGGCCAAGGACAACCGGTGGGCCCACCGAGATGCGACCATGATCCTCGTGGCTTACCGCCACGGTCTGCGGGCTGCCGAACTCGTCGACCTGCGCTGGGATCAGGTTGTGTTCAGGACGGGTACCCTGCATGTCCGCAGGGTCAAACAGGGTACTCCCAGCACACATCCCATCCTCGGGGACGAATTACGCGCCCTGCGGCGACTACAGCGTGAACAGGTGCCCAAATCACCGTTTGTGTTTACGTCCGAGCGTGGCGCGTCGTTCAGCCCGCCCGGGTTCGCCCGCATGATCGAGCGGGCTGGCGCTCAGGCCAAGTTCGGCTTCAAGGCGCATCCCCACATGTTGCGCCATGCTTGCGGCTACGCGCTGGCTAACAAAGGGCACGATACCCGAGCACTACAGGCGTATCTTGGGCACAAGAATATTCAGCACACGGTGCGCTACACCGAGCTAACGCCGACGCGGTTCAAGGATTTTTGGCGCAGGTGATTATCGGAACCGAGTGCAAAATGAAAATCGCCGTGGGGTGATGCGTAGATACCAATCCAAGCGATGTGGCTAGAACCGATGGCTGACAACGAACTCACCCCCGAAGGGCTTTCGACGACTGCACGAGCTATTTGGTTTTGAAGATGCTTCTGCACCACCGACGCGCACGCGCCGCAAATATGTCCGCGAATACCAAGATGGCGAACCCGTTTTCCGACTTGTTGAGATGCCGAGTAAACCTACCTTCCTCGTGATGAGATCGAGGTGGCTCTTAATGAAGTGATGGTGGAATTATTCGGACCGGACCCGGACGGCAATGAAATCGTCCCGCAGAAACTCGCAAAATTATTTCCGAGATCGTGAATAGCGCGCCCGAGCCACCATCCGTCGGCGTATCGCAATTGGCCGAGATTCTGATCAACGGATCGGCTACCATTAAGTGATCTGTTAGCGTCACTTTTCGCGCATGGAGGTCCTAGGGGGTGCATCGGCTTGTCAGAAACGGGAGAAGTGTATTCGACTTTAGCCTGCAACAAAGTCACCATTACTCCAATAGATCGAGCCATGGAACATGACAAAATTTTGTATGTACTAATCGCGCTGTTTCTGATGCTCGGTGGAGCACTGCTCACTAAACCAATGTGGTCTCCACAAGCAGAAAAAGCGAAACCTGTAGCTATGGAGGAGAAGGCACCTGTGGCTACGGATGATAAGGAAAAACTGAATGGCACCTCCACGGCGAGGGTCTCCGGTGCCGACGGCCAAACCCCTCGCCCTGCAACCGCCGACGAGTCCAGTGGCGGGCGGGACTTAACACCAACCTGCGAAAAGGAATTGCGACGCACAGCTGATTTAATGAGATTTTTTGCAAACAGAATCGAAATGGGAGAGGAAAGTAGATCTGTCGTTGGTGATATGCGACAGCAAGAGAAAAGAATATCGGAAGTTTGCAAAAATGATGTTGCGCGGTGAGCGACAATCCGCGAAGGGCGTGCCTTTAGGCGATGTCAATCGGCATCATTGCCAGATTCGTGATAGCGAGCGTCGGCGGCATCAAATTCATTGGGTTTATCGCGCTCCTTCCGATTACTCCAATTGTATCGATGACAGAATTTCGTGGTCCGCATTATGTTAAAACCGTCGTCGTATTCGACCGCCCCCCACACATACAAATATGTTGGCCTTTCGCGGCCTCTACCAGCTCCTGAAAATTCATTCAGTGCCTGAAGTTTAACGCTTATCTCAGAGCCGTGGGTCGCAATAGCACCCGGTGCAATAACAATATTTCCCTTGCCAGACTCCAGTGGGAAAAAATCATCGCGTTCTTCATCGCTGTGGCCAAATCTTATGTTGATAAACCAACTTAGTTTCCGAGCCGGTAAACGACCCGCATTTTTTATCCCGACGTGGCCGATTAGGTCGCTGCCGTTTTTCATCAGGTGGATGCCATGCGGCTCCACGGCAATGTATGCGCGCTGCAATATTCGCGCATCTTCCCAGAGCCGCTTGGTGAAAATCGCGAGAATCACCGTAAACAGCGCGAGGATGCCCGTGAAGATCACAAGCCCGGCGACGTTCAGGTAGTAATCCATTCGCGATCCCTCGACCCCGCGACACACACGGCGTCGATGCGATCCTAACTTAATGGCGTGGTAGTTGAAATTTCGTCATTGCGACGACTTGTCTAACGTCCAAGCGTCGCAGTATCTCGAAAATCGCTAATTGATCCATGGCCCTGAGCCGGTACTGCTGGACATGTTAACACGATCTCAATCGACTAAGGATTTGATGAGCGAGTGTTCCGATAAGTATTTATGGTATTGGATTGCGACGGCTTTGGCTTCCTTTAGCGTCGCAAGCCTCCATTGAATCTCAAGACGTTCATTTCCAGCGATACTCTCTACAACTCTATGTTCTTCTACCAGCAACTTGAATTCATTTGGTTGAGTATCTTCGTTGCCACCAAGCTGCGTGGCAAAATCGATGCGCCCGGTAGGCACCCAATCTCTCTTTACCACGCCTTCGTAAGGCAAGTGTTTGCCAATTTTCCACCGATTCCAGATTTCTGGCTTCGCTACGCGCATATAAATCAAGACCGCCGCGACGATTAACGCAATGAACAGCAGCCATGCCAGCACATCCATTTTTCTTTCCTCCGTTCTGGATCATTGGGTACTTTCACAGGAGGAATTGACCTCTACGAAATCGCATTTTGCATTGCATTGGCAAGAGGGAACCGCCCGGCTGCAGGCCTGCGACACCATGAGTTAACAAAGCGGCTGAATTGAAGGAAAGTCACTCGTGACCCCAAATGGGAATCCATTATTGTAGTCGTCAAAATGAATTTTTAAGAAGTTTTAAACACGCTCTGGTACTTACTCCCATATCACATCTGTAAATTTTGACTCGCTAAAGGGCCGCCCGAAATGGCTCATTACTATCCCGTACTACTTGCTCGTGCAATTTCGAGATTGGCGACCAATAGTAACAGCAGCCCGGTCAAGCGTACTGCCGAGAAGCGAAATGGTCGGATTACCGGGATGTTGATCGGTGGGAAACGTGTTGCGATGATGCAGGGTAGTCTCAAAATATATTGATTGCGCCTTCGGCATCAGCGGCCCGCGCTGGGCGATTCTATCAGGCGCAACAAGGCATTTAACAACCGCGCCCGTCGATTGTTTACATGCGATGCCACCCGACGGGTTCATTTCACTGCCCCTATCAAGGCCTTCAGCGCATCCAGTGATGGCCAGCAGCAACGGTCGACGCCGTTGTTCGGGTCCGGCGCTTGGCCATCGATGTCGATCAGCACCGGCCAGCCGGTCATTGGCGCGCGGTTGAACAGATCGGTATTCACGCTGTTATTGACGATGATCGACGGGAAAACGACTTCGGTTTTTGTCGCCTTCGGGAGAGGCGTGGAGACGAACGCGAGCGCCTTAGTGGCGCTATCCGATGTATTTGCAGGCGGCGTAGTCGAACGGCGGCTGCTCAGCGGTTGGTCATTCCAGCAGCGGCTCGAACCGTGCCAGTAGATAGGCTTCATGGGCCATTTCGCGCGTGCCTCCTGCTTGGTCATACATTCTGGCGACGCCTGAACGGCGGGCGCTATGAGCGAAAACGCGATCACTAGCGGCGCGGCTCTCCCCAGCATGGGCGGGGATTATAGGGTCATTATCCGGTGGGCGTTCGTCGGAATCCCGACCCGTTCACAGGTGATTGATTGGTGGTGTAGTACCAGCAGCGCGATGGCGATACTTGAACCGGTTGCGCTAAATGTCAGAAACGGCGGCCGAAAAACCGTTTGATGGTGCGCAGGCGTGATAGAGTTCGAAGAACATTCGAATCAATGAACGGTCAAGATTAAAAATATTGCCGCGCGCCTCCCGGGCATCGCGGCAATATCAAGGTCCTGATCTGACAGGGATGCGAGGATCGTTCACGCGATCCTCGCTTCTTTGCTTTATTATAGGCCAGATTCGCAAGCATGAAGCAATTCAAGAGTCACTTGCTTTAACAAGGGGCCGCCGCGATGGTGAAAACCGCGGCCCCCGCTACAACGCTGGGGAGCGTTGGAGCCGTTAGCTGAAAGTGCAGGTAACAAATCACTGCTGCAACAGCTCCGTCGGAAAGCTTTTCATGCTCGCAGGCACGGCTATCGCGACTCCACTGGCGGGGGCGGCGGAATAATAGTGGCTTCTGACTACGGATGTCTTCACTCCAGCGGCAACGACGTCGATCAAGGCGGCGATGAGCAGTACGCCCACAACGGCTATGCAGAGTGCTTCGCGCATAACAGCCTCCATCCTCACCCCGTATTACTAAGACCGATTCCGTAAACGAGATGTGATCGTCATCACACATCTGACTACGATCGTGTATTTTTGATACGCACCCTATGCCCTGCTGGATAGTTCTGGCCGCGTGGCAACCTGTTCTCAATTGCCTCGGGATCATTCAAGGATCACTGCCAGTCGTGAAGATAATAGGAATTGTTGTCGTCGCTTTTTTTGCCGCCAGCGCGGCGGGCGTGCTGGTGGCAGCAATGACCGCTACGCGCCGTTTAATCAGATCGGCCGCCAAATCTGGTAGGCGTTCGTATTGGCCTTCCGCCCACCGGTATTCGACTAAAATATTCTGCCCCTCGACAAGACCCATGTCGCGCAGACCGCGGCGAAACTCATTTGTAAATTTCTGGTAGTGGTTCGGCTATCGCGGCGTTGAGGAAACCAACCACAGGCATCCTGTTGGCTTGCTGGGCGCGCGCCGTAAGCGGCCAAGTTGAAACACCACCTAGAAGCGATATGAATTCGCGTCGCCTCATTCGCCTCCCCCGAGGCTAAGGACAGCCCATCGTATCGATTTGGTTCAGACTCGTTAAGGCGCCACGCAAGGTCGCCTTGGGATCCTTAGCGGACCTGCGCACAATTGCGATGTCCGTTTATCCCAAAAGCAGACATTTGTTTACGCGGCAGTTATGTCCACTAAGGGCCAATAGCGGACATTGCAGAGACGTCGCTACAGTTCTTCTATCGATTGATTCTATCGCTGCGAATTCGGGCTTGTGCAATGGGCGCGATACGCGATCGCTGCCATTGAATCCGGATTACTTCCGACGATAAAGGCCTCATCCTCCTTCACAAGATACAGAAAAGGTCTCTCGCCGGTGGCTTCACCCGATTTCTTTTTGCCTTTGACGTGGCCGCAAATGACCTCGAAGGATTGGCCAAATGTATTCTCTCTCGTGGCCCGTTTCATATCTACGAATTCGGCAGATGCCGGGTTCTCCATTTTCGCCGCGACTGTGATCTTTGCTTTTTTCAGAACAGGATCAGGTGTCTCGGAGGGCTGACCAGTTGCCGGCCCCTCCGTCCTCCCCCCGATCGTGGTCGTTGCGCTTTTTGGAACCGGATCGGGTGTTGCCGAAGGTTGTGCAGGCGGCGGGACTTCGGATTCCAAGGTGGTCCGCGAGTTTGCTTTTTCTTTCACAGGCCCGGCCTCGTTTGGTGGCCTCGCAGCTGCTGGTTTCGCCGCTATCGCAACCTTTTTAGCCTTCATCGCAGGCTCGGGCCTGAATGGCGCTCGCTTTTGTCCGATCGGTGTAGTGGCTGCAGTTCTCGTGAAGCAACCCTGTGAGGTGCACGTTTGCCCCACCCCTCGCAGCGGCAAGGGGCAGCTGCAGCCGATCAAGGCTGCACACAGAGTGCCAACCAGAAACGGTCTCATCAGTCGTTTCCGCGCGCGCAAGATCCCGTTCCCGCGTTTCCTGGAAGGCGATAATGAGGCGATGAAAATAAATGATGAAAATCGATGAGCGGTTGGGGGATAAGCAGTGACGCCGCCGGAAATTGCTCGGACTATGGTTAATTTTGGCCCATTTGGCCCATGCGGTCGCGATAGTTGTTACAAATCAGGCTCATGTTCGCTTTGGGTCATAAGCGGACATTCGAGCCACCAGAACCATTGCCCGCTTTGAACGGACATTGCGCCGTTTGTATCCATTGCCGTTTCAGTGTCGGGGCCAGTTATAACGACTTGCGCTATTACGTCGGGCAGTCTGATCTGTCAATTCGGTGAAGCGGCGACGGAATTGAACATCAAAAATCTCTTCGATGCTCTCGGCGCCCACGTTTTCATCATGCATCAGCGTATCAAACTGGCGTCTTAGTAAGTCCCATTCATTCGCTTTCGACATCGACGCCTCCACATGACGGCGTCTGGAGTGTTGGCCGATGTTTACCGGGCCAGTGCATCGAGCGCGAGGATGGCCAGAAATACGCCGCCCAAGGACCATCCAAAGAGCCGCGCTCGCGGTCGTTCTTCCATAACTAAACGGACGAACTGAACAAACGTTCATTTGGGAACTATAATTTTTGGCTGCGTGTCCGCCGCCAATGTCACAGGTGCGTCGGAAGCAGGAGGAAAAATGCTTGGGGTGAGTTCCGAAAGCGGAACACTTAAATTGCAGATGAGCCCTGTTGAAGCAAAAGTGGCTGGGCCCAATGCCGCCAATCAGAGCTGCCAACAAAACTGCGGGGAAAAAGGTCGCCAAAGGAACGATACCTTCAAACCAGAATCCCGCCACCCAGCGCACAACTGCCGCGACCGCAACGCAAACTATTGCAAACGCATATGCCTCGGCTGATCCTTCCGGAATAAGTTTTCGGAAAATCACGTCGCGAAACGCAACCATCCCCAAAGCCCGTACGCCACCCATTTTGTATCGAAAACTTAGCAGACTGGGACGCTCGTCATCACGGGAATTTATTCTGAACAAACTGACAGGAAAATATTCGGAACCGAACGCGGCGTTTAGCGTTTCTCCGCCGCTGCGAGGGGCTGATGGAGAGAGGAACATGAAGAAGCTACTTGTTTCGACGATGGCAGCGGCTCTCGTTATATCTTTTGCCGTGTCCGCGGAGGCTGCTGGCAACAAGCAAAAGGTGTCGGCGGACGTCCAAGCTTCGTGCAAGGCTCAAGCCGCCAAGAAGTACTCCGCCATCCACTTCTTAAAGCGGCTTAACTTCGTCAACAACTGCATCGCCCAGTACGCCAATGCGAAGACCCAGCCGAAGGCAAAGGCGATTGCCGCTGGTGAGCCGGCCAAGCCAACAACTACTGGGAAAGCGCCTAAGCGCGCTGAGTGACTTGAAGCCCCGCTTCGGCGGGGCTTTTCGTATGCCCTCAAAAATTTTTGGGGCAGTGCTCCCTGCCTAAAGTCACCTAGTCCAAAGAAAGTTTTCGTTTTCAGAGGGCAACGACGACGATGCTTGCAGGCTCTGGAGACGGTAAGAAGCGCTTTAGAGTGCGCCCCTAGGCCAAATATTCCGTCGGTCAGGTCCATGACGATTTGACACGCTGGCACGCGCAGTCGCGCTCCACGCCGGAACTTTCCCCGCCGCGGGAACTTGGAATGAGCAAACCGGGAGGTGTGCCATGACCCCAATGGAACGTGGTACGACCGATCTACATCGCCGCGCTTACGAAATTGCCTGGCGTGAATTCTCGCCGCTCTGCGATTCTATGACACCGGATGAAAAGCGGGCCGGGCCTGACCGGCTGCATTGGTACATCGAGCTGATGATTGAAACAGGCGAGCGTGACCCGCTAAAAATAGCAAAGTCATCAGTCGGCATGTTGCGCCAGCACGAACAGGTCGCACGGTCGAAGGCCGGGGTCTTCGCGGACAGTATTTCGCAATCCTGATTAGCCCCAAATCGATTAATTGAAAGAAAGGTCCGGCTGGCGTTCTCGCCCGCGTTTGCCCGTTTTTGCGCGCGCATGACCGCGCAAAATTAACGCGAAGTATCCGCCCTGTCCATGGGACGGGACTTGATTCGGGCGAGGGCGCTTCTGCTCCCGCTGCTGCTCGTGGCTGGCGCTTGTGCGCAAGCGGCCGAGTTGCCGCCGATTATCGCCACCGGATAACGCGGTCCCCAGCTGCGTTAGACCGGACGCTCTGATGCAATTCGTATCGGAGCGCAACGCGCGACAGCAGCCGCCGTGCAAAATTGAAACGCGTTTCGAAGGTGTCGCAGCGCTTTATCGATCGCTCGACGAGTGCGTGGCCCGGCCGCCGCAACAATGCGTCGGAGTCCGTTGGGACTATGCTTTCTTTCAGATGCTGATCGAAACGAACTATCTCACGTTTCTTCGACCAGATGGCGCGCCGGCAAGCGTGCTGCCAGCCGACAATAATGTCGCTGGTGTGGGCGCTGCCGTCCCGGGCAGGCCGGGAGAACGCTTCAACGACGTAACCACAGGCATACTGGCGCATCTTCAGCACGTTTTGATGTATTCGATTACGCGCATTCCTGAACCGGTGGCAAAGCGCACGCGTCAGGTTCAGGACGACGTGCAGAGCTCAATGCGGCGGCTTCAACGTCCGGTCACCTTCTCCGATCTTGCCCGTGTATGGACCGAGACGAACAACAGCCGCTATGGAGCGGAGATTCAGCGGATGGCGGAAAAGTATGCGAGCCGCAATTGCGGCCAGGCCAGCATCAAAAGACGTTTGTCCGACATTCGC
>Ga0075424_100006724_pt1 | contig 11083 bp, 8 predicted proteins | sample SoiMethybrSBSTD3_FD_75301 | JGI IMG/M metagenome (GOLD analysis project Ga0075424, IMG submission 75301) | Bulk soil microbial communities from a Populus tree surrounding site in Tennessee, USA - Soil MetaG P. TD hybrid SBSTD3 | ecosystem: Environmental > Terrestrial > Soil > Tree plantation...
CGTCTTGCCCGAGAAAAACCCAGACAACCCGATCGACAGATGTCCGCACGCGATGAGCACGCCGCCGAGGAAAATCGATCGGCGAAGTCCGAGGAGCCGATCCGCGATCCAGCCACCGGGCAAGGACGCGAGGTAGACGGACGACGCGTAGATCCCAACGATCGCTGATGCTTTGAGCGGCGCGAATCCAAAGCCGCCATCCGCTAGCGCCGCGGTCATGAACAAGATCAGGAGTGGTCGAATGCCATAGTACGAAAACCGCTCCCACATCTCGGTGAAGAAGAGCGTGGGAAGCCCACGTGGCTGTCCGAAGGGCCCACTTCGATCCGACGCGGGACTCGGAGGCGCGTCGACAGTTACGGCGGCTCCCTGAACTGTCTTCGGCGGAAGAGTGGACGTCACTGGGTCCTCAGTGCGTGAAGGGTGCGAATCCGGATGGCAAGCGTCGCCGCCGCATCAGGGCGACAACCCGTGGGTGATCGCCGCTAACGGCAGATGGCGTTCCGGCGGATGCGTCGCGCCCGCCTGTTGCTGGGCATGCCACGGCACGGCGGTCGGAGGCTGCTTGATACACGCCGCGACGTGGCCGGGTGCCTTCTCCTCGAGCGGCGGGACGATCACGGTGCACGCCGCGTCCTTTCCCGGGTGCGGGCACCGCGGATGAAAGACGCAGCCCGGCGGTGGGTTCGCCGGCGACGGCACGTCACCGGCGAGCACGATGCGCTCGCGCGATGCGGCGGGGTCCGGCACGGGGACGGCGGACAGGAGCGCCTGCGTGTACGGCATGATCGGCTCGCGATACACGTCGGCGGCGGAGGCAAGCTCGACGATCTTCCCCAGGTACATCACCGCGACGCGAGTCGCGATGTGCTCCACGACCGAGAGATCGTGCGCGATGAACAGGTAGGTGAGCCCGCGATCGCGCTGCAGATCCTGCAAGAGGTTGATCACCTGCGCTTGCACCGACACGTCGAGGGCGGAGACGGGCTCGTCGCAGACGATGAGCTCGGGCTCCACGGCAAGCGCGCGCGCGATGCCAATGCGCTGGCGCTGGCCTCCGGAGAACTCGTGCGGGTAGCGCGAGGCGTATTCGGGACGCAGCCCGACCTCCTCGAGGAGCTGCCTAACGCGCTTGTCGGCTTCGGCCCCGGCCGCGAGCTTGTGGATCGTGAGCCCCTCCCGGACGATCGCGCCGACCGTCATGCGAGGATTGAGGCTCGAGAACGGATCCTGGAAAATGATCTGGATGCGGCGGCGGAGCCGGCGCATCGAGGCCGAGTCCAGCGATCGGACGTCGATGCCGTCGAACTGAATCTGCCCCGACGTCGGTTCGATGAGCCGCAGGATGCACCGGCCCAGCGTCGTCTTGCCGCACCCCGATTCGCCGACGATGCCTAACGTCTCGCCGCGGCCGACCTCGAGCGAGACGCCGTCCACCGCCCGGACGGCCCCGCCGTCACGGCCGAACAGGCCGCGACGGATCGGAAAGTGCTTGGTGAGCTGGGAAACGGAGAGGAGCGGTGTGGCCGGAGCCACGCCCCCGGACCGGCTCGGGATCGGACCGGCGTTAGGCGATCGGACCGCGTCCGTCATGCCACGCCGCCGGACACGGATGCCGGAGTCACGGGCGAGGCATTCGGCATCGCCCGCGCGGTCCGACGGCGCTCGGGCTCATCCGCCAGATGACATCGCGACACGTGCCCCGCGCCGATCTGGTACAGCGGCGGGTGCTCCCGCGCACAGCGATCCCACGCGTACGCACACCGGTCGCGAAAGCGACATCCCGTTGGCCAGGCAGTGGGCGGGGGCACGCTGCCGGGAATCACGGCGAGCCGTTCCTGACGCCGCCCGACCCTCGGCATCGCGTGTAGCAGCCCTTCGGTGTAGGGATGATGCGGCTCGGTGAAGAGCGTCTCGACTCGTGCCTCCTCCACCACCTCGCCCCCGTACATCACCAGCACACGAGACGCCACTTCGGCGATCACGCCCAGGTCGTGCGTGATCATGGCGATCGACGTCCCCAGTCGCTGCTGCAGATCCCCGAGCAGCTCGAGGATCTGCGCCTGGATCGTGACGTCGAGCGCCGTGGTGGGCTCATCGGCGATGACGAGCGCAGGACTCATCACGAGCGCCATCGCGATGAGCACGCGCTGCCGCATCCCGCCGGACAGCTGGTGCGGGTACTGGCGCGCTCTGTCCGCCGGGGCGGGAATGCCGACCAGCGTCAGCATCTCCACCGCGCGATCCCAAGCGGCGCGCCGCGACGCGCTGGCGTGCACGCGCGCGACTTCCGCGATCTGATCTCCGACCGTAAAGACGGGGTTGAGCGCCGTCATCGGCTCCTGGAAGATCATCGCGATGCGATTGCCGCGAACGCGACGGATGCCCGCGTCGTCCAGCTGGAGAAGATCCTGCCCTTCGAACATGATGCGGCTTCCGGGCTCGATTCGGCCTGGCTGCTGCACGAGCCGCAGGATCGACAGGGCGGTGACCGATTTGCCGCAGCCCGACTCACCAACGATCCCCAGCGTCTCTCCGGCGCCGATCGTGAACGACACGCCATCCACTGCGCGCGCCACGCCGGCGCCGGTGTAGAAGTACGTTCGCAGATCGGAGACGGTGAGGAGGGCAGGTTGCGTCATCGGGCCGGAAGCTGGCGCGCGTTCAGCGCCTCGCGCAAGCCGTCCGCGAGGAGATTCACTGCGAGCACGGTAATGACGAGCGCAGCACCGCCCGATATCGAAATCCACCATGCGGCGGCGACGTCGCGGCCATCGTAGACGATGCTCCCCCAACTCGCGTTCGGCGGCCGAACGCCCATGCCGAGAAACGTGAGGCCGGCTTCCATGACGATCACGTTGCCGATGGCCAGCGTCGCGGCAACGAGCACCGGCGAGACCACCTGTGGCAGAATGTGGTGGATGAGGATTCTGGTATGTGTGGCGCCGAGCGCGCGCGCCGCGGTCACGAACTCATCTTCTCGGGCGCTCAGGACGAGCGTACGCACGAGGCGACTCACACCGAACCAGCCGGTGAGGCCGAGCAGCAGCACGAGTCCGGCGAGCTCGAGTCCGTTCCACAGCGTGGCGACCGCGATGAGCAGGAGCACACGCGGGATCGAAAGCAGCGCGTCCACGACTCGCATCATGAAACCATCCAGCTTTCCGCCGAGATAGCCGGCGATCGCGCCGTAACCAGTGCCAACCGTCACCGCGACAGCGACCCCCAGGAACGCGACGCTCAGCGACACTCGGCTCCCGAAGATGATGCGCGAGAGGACGTCGCGGCTCAGCTGATCCGTGCCGAACGGATGTGCGAGCGTTGGTGGCAGATATTTCAGCGTGACGATGTCCGGCTGCGCCCTGGGGTCATACGGTGCCACATACGGTGCCGCGAGCGCGATGACGGCAAGGGCCGCCAGGATCGCAAGTCCGGCCATCGCCGACCGGTCTCGCGCGAGCGTGGCGAGCGCGGAGCGCCACGGCGACGCGCCACCGGCCCGGTCGAACGCTCCGCCTCGATCGGGTGCGCTACTCGCCATCAAGACGTCCTGCCTAACGCCCGTCGTCACTGTGCGCGCACGCGCGGGTCGACCGCGGCGTGCAGCAGGTCCGCCAGAATCCCGCCTACGACCACGAGCACGGCCCCCATGATCGTTGCTCCGATAACGACCTGGTAGTCTCGCGCGTGAAATGCCGCCGCGGCGAGCCGCCCGAGGCCAGGCCACGAGAATACCTGCTCCACGAACACCGCGCCGCCGAGCAGCGTAGGGAGCGAGAGGCCGAGCAACACGATCGTGGGAACGAGCGCATTTCGCAGCGCATGCCGCCACAGGACCAATCGATCGGTGACCCCCTTTGCGCGGGCGGTGCGAATGAAATCCTGCGGAAGGACGTCGAGAAGGGCGGCGCGCTGGTAGCGGGCGATCGAGGCGCTGCCAAGAAGCGATAGCGTCAGCGCGGGCAGCGCGAGGTGGCGAAGACGGTCGAGTAGGCGGCCCGCCGGCGACAGGGAGTCGTGCATCACGAGGTCCACTACGCCAGCCGCGGGGAAGACGCGGAATCGATACGCGAACACGAGCAGGAGCACGGCGGCCAGCCAGAATTCCGGTAATGACGCAACGACGAGTGAGACGTTCCCCGCTGCTCGGTCGCCACGCGAGCCGGCGCGCGCGGCCTGCCACGATCCCACGCCAATCCCAATGACGAAACTCAGAACGAGCGCCGTCCCCATCAGGAGGAGCGTGTTCGGCACGGCGTCGGCGAGGGCGGTCGATGCGGGACCGGGTTGCAGGAGCGAGGGTCCGAGGTTGCCCCGCGCCAGCTGGCCGAGGAACCTGAAATACTGCTCGAGCAGCGGGCGATCGAGCCCGTAGGCGGCACGCCACGCCGCCTTCACCGACGGGTTGATGGAGACGCTGTCCAGCGTCGTGGAGAACGGGTCTCCCGGCGCGAGGTGCACCAGCAGGAACGACAGCGAGGCGGCGATGAAAATGACCGCCGCCCCGTGGGCCAGCCGGCGCGCCAGAAACCTGCGCACCCCTAACGTCGTTTGCGCACCTAACGTGACGCTACTCTGAGCCCCACCCGGTCGCGTGGCAGCCGCTCGGCTGCCGGAATCGACCAGTCGGCGATGCCCGCCCACCACGCCGTCGATACGATGTGGACCGGTTTGATGCGCTTGTGCATCAGCGTGGCGGTTCGCGTCTCATAGATCCAGACCGCGGGAACGTCGGCGACGATCGTCTCGAATGCCTGCTTCGCATGCGGTCGAGCGGAAGCCAGGTCGCGCGCGGCGAGCGCGCTGTCCAGGTGCGCGTCGAACCGCGGATTCTCGTAGTTCCCGAAGTTCAAACCGTTTGCGTCTCGCGCGCTGGCCACTGACCAGTAGGCGCGGAGTCCGGCGACACTCGGCTCGACGTGCCGGCCATCGAAAACGACGTCGAAGTCCCGGGCGCCGAGCCGCGCCACGAACGTGTTCCCGCCGACCGCGTCGACCACCACTTCCATGCCGAGCTTCCGAAGCGATTCCTGGATCGCGACGATCAGGGTCATGCGGTTCGACGAGATCGTCGGGACGAGCACAGCGAACTTGAGCGGCTGCCCGCGACGCTCCCGCACGGTCTTCCCTGCCGGTAACGTCCAGCCCAGGGAGTCGAGCAATCGGGCCGCACCGGCGGAATCATACCCAATGGTCGCGATCGTGGAGTCCGCGAGTGGCTGCGCACGCGTCATCGGTCCGGTCGAGACCACCGCGAGGGAGTCGAACTGGCTGCGGACGAGCTTGGCGCGGTCGAGCCCCATGGAGACGGCTCGGCGCAGCCCGATGTCGGCGAACAGCGCGTTAGGCTGCTGCCGCTGCCTCGGCTTGCGGGCGTTGAAGAGCAGGAACGAGTAATCATACGACGGGTTCATCCGGGCGCGCAGATCCGGCTGCTCCTTGAGCGTGCGGAACATGACCGGCGACGAGACCTCGGCCAGGTCGATCTCGCCAGTCGTTATGCGCGTGGGAAGCGCGGTCGGGTCGGTCGTGACCGCGAAGACGACGCGATCGAGGTTGGGACGACCGTGATAGTTCGCGGTGTCCGCCACGAGCTCGATCGAGGCATTCGGCGTCCACTTGCCGAGACGGAACCGTCCGGAGCCGACCGGCTTTCGTCCGAAGGCCGACGTGAGCAGCGTCGCGCGTGGCTCGCGTGCCAGCAGATGCTCGGGGACAATGAGTAGGCGCGTCGCGGCGTCGTAGAACTGCTCGGCGTAGCGGTTCTTGAACCAGAACACCGCGGTGACCGAGTCGCGCGCGGTCACGGAATCGATGCGGGCGAGCGAGCTCCGGTCCTTGAAGCCGACGATCGAATCCGTGTACAGGCCGAACGTGAACCGCACGTCAGATGCGCGCACCGGCTTTCCATCCTGCCAACGGGCCTTCGTGTTCAGATGGAACACGATCGCGGTCGAGTCACTCTCCCAAGACCAGGAATCCGCGAGGCCGGGACGGTAATCATGGTCCAGGTGTCCTTCGTCGCCCAGCACCGCGAGCGGCTCGAAGATCTGATCTGCAATGATCTTCTCATCGATCTGCGTGATTAGCGGCGGCAGGAGCGTTCGCGGTTCGTTCTGCGCCGCGATCACGATCGACCCGCCGACCGCCTCGGCGTCAACCGGTTGCTTTTCGCCAGCGCTGCACGCGGCTGCGGCAAGCGTGCACGCAAGCGTGCTGGCAAGAAGGACACTGATTCGAGGACCGATCCATTCGCGCATGTTCACTACTCCGTAGGGTCGAACCAACGTCATCGACGATCGCATCATCGTCGCCATGTCCAGCAGTCATCGAGGTATCGGGCGGCTAATCGGGTCTGGGCTGCCTCGAGCGACGGGTCGATCTGCAGCTCGTCCGCAGCGGGACATTCGAGCTCGCGCACGGCGTCGAAAAGGGCGCCAGCGACCTCGTCGACCGTTGGTGCGCGGCCAATCGAGGCACTCAGCGTTGCGGCGGGCGGCGCTTGCGACACGTCGCCCGCGAGCGCGCTGATCAGCGACTGATCGTCCTCCACGAGAATCGATCCGTGTTGGAGCATGGCCCCCTCGTCTCGCCACTGTGCGCTGCCAACGAGCTTGCGACCATCGACCATCAGTTCGCCGGCCGCCGGTCGCTCGAAGCACGGTGCAGCGGACGGAGGCAGTGATCGCTCGCTCGGCGCCGCTATCTCCACCGAGACTCCGAGCCGCGACAATCCGCCGACGAGAAGACGATTGATGCGACCGTACGATTCGCGAAACGAGCCCGCCAGGTCCGCGGGTGCGGTGACGCTGTACGTGATCTCGCGGTGGTGCAGGAGAGAGCGCCCGCCCGTCGGACGACGGATGATGGCGATGCCACGCGCGCGCGCTCGCTCGGGATCGTAGGTCCCCCGAACCGCTTGATTTCGTCCGAACGAGAGCGTCGGCTCCAACCACGTATACACTCGAAACACAGCGCTGCGCGACGCGTTGGCGCGCTCGAGCAATGCCTCATCGAGCGCCATGTTCTCCGCCCCCGAGAGCGGTGGCGTCAGCAGCAACGACCAATGCATGAGATCGGACTAACCAACCGGCGGACGTGAAAGTACGACGCACGAACGTACGCGCGATCGCTGGAGAATGAAACAGCTTAGCCTCGACGTGTTCCATTTGCGCTCGCATCGCGCCGGCTTCCACGCGAGGGTACGTTTATGCGCTGGCCCAAGCTCCTCCTGATGGCCCATGCTCGGCTATCGGACGGGGCTCGCGACCGTCCTTCATTCCCGCCCCGATCCCGCTTTTCTGACGGACCCCATTGAGTCGCTCGAGGATTGCATGACGACGACGAGCAAACCGATGCCGCTTACGGAAGTCGACCCGTTCACGAGCCGCCACATTGGTCCCGGCGCCGCGGAGCAGCAGGCAATGCTGGACGCGCTCGGGTACCGCTCGCTCGACGAGTTCATTGACGCGGTAGTGCCGGGAAAAATCCGCTTCAAGGGTGCCCTCCGGACCGGCCGGCCTCGTAGCGAGCACGACGTGCTCTCGGAGCTCCGCACGATGGTAGCGACCAATAAGGTGTTCCGGTCGTTCATCGGACTCGGCTATCACGACACGCTCACGCCGCCGGTCATTCAGCGAAACATCCTGGAAAATCCCGGCTGGTACACGGCGTACACGCCGTATCAGGCGGAGATCGCCCAGGGTCGCCTCGAGGCGCTCCTCACCTATCAGACCGTGGTCATGGACCTGACAGGGATGGAGATCGCGAATGCGTCGCTGCTCGACGAAGGGACGGCGGCGGCCGAGGCGGTCGCGATGGCGCACGCCGTCAAGGGGAAGGAGGGGAAGGAGACCGTCGTCATCTCCGCGGGGTGTCATGCCCAGACGATCGATGTGGTTCGTACGCGCGCCGAGGCGCGCGGGTGGAAAGTCGTCGTGGCGGACGAGAAGGGACTGCAGGTAGGCGCCGACGTTTTTGCCGTTGTGATCCAGTATCCGGCCACGGACGGCGGCGTGCACGACTATCACGAGCTCGCGGAGGCGACCCACGTGTCGGGCGCCATGCTCGTTGCTGCTACCGACCTGCTGGCGCTGACGCTTCTTGCCCCGCCGGGCGAATGGGGAGCCGACGTCGTCGTCGGAAACTCGCAGCGGTTCGGCGTTCCGCTTGGTTACGGTGGTCCGCACGCCGCATTCTTTGCCACGAAGGACGAGTTCAAGCGCGTGATGCCGGGTCGCATCATCGGCGTCTCGCGCGACACAGCGGGGAAGCCGGCGTTGCGCATGGCGCTGCAGACACGCGAGCAGCACATCCGCCGCGAGAAGGCCACCAGCAACGTGTGTACGGCGCAGGTGCTGCTCGCGGTCATCGCGGGGATGTACGCCGTGTGGCACGGGGCCGAGGGGCTCACCCGCATCGCGAAGCGCGTCCACAAGCTCGCCGCCGCGCTCGCGGCCGGGCTCGAGCGGGCCGGCCACAAGATCCGGCACGACGTGTTCTTCGATACGATCTGCATCGAGCCTAACGGGAAGAGCGCGCAGGACATCCTGGCGGCTGCACGGGACCGGAGCATCAACCTGCGCGCCGACGGCAACGCCGTGTGCGTCGCATTCGACGAGACGGTCACGGCGGCCGACGTGGCCGAGGTGCTCGCGGCGTTCGGCGTCGCGAATGCGAACGTCGACGAGGTCGCGATGGAAACCGACGACCGCTTCGACGAGCGATTCGCGCGCACGAGCACGTTTCTGACGCACCCCGTCTTCCAGAGCCACCACTCCGAGACCGAGATGCTGCGCTATCTGCGCACGCTCGAGTCTCGCGACTTCTCGCTCGTCCACGGCATGATTCCGCTCGGCTCGTGTACGATGAAGTTGAATGCGACGGCGGAAATGATTCCGGTGACGTGGCCGGAGATCGGCAATCTGCATCCGTTCGCGCCGCGCGAGCAGGCCGCCGGCTACGCGCAGATGTTCACGCAGCTCGAGTCGGACCTCGCCGACATCACCGGGTTCGACGCGGTGTCGCTGCAGCCTAACGCGGGCTCGCAGGGCGAGTTCGCCGGGCTGCTCGTGATCCGACGATATCACGAGTCACGGGGTGAGGGGCATCGGAACGTGTGCCTCATTCCGCAGTCGGCGCATGGCACGAACCCGGCGAGCGCCGTCATGGCCGGGCTCGACGTGGTCGTTGTGAAAACCGATCCAAACGGCAACATCGATGTGGCCGACCTCGAGGCGAAGGCCGAGGAGCACAAGGCAGATCTGGCCGCGCTCATGGTGACGTACCCGTCCACGCACGGCGTGTTCGAGGAGTCGATCACCGACGTGTGCTCGATCGTCCACGAGCATGGCGGCCAGGTCTACATGGACGGCGCAAACATGAACGCGCTCGTCGGCGTCGCCCGGCCGGCGGACATCGGCGCGGACGTCTGCCACATCAACCTGCACAAGACGTTCTGTATTCCGCACGGCGGCGGCGGCCCGGGCATGGGGCCGATCGGCGTGGCGAAGCACCTCGCCGGGTTCCTGCCAGGCCATCCGGTCGTACACCTCGAGGGCCGCGACACGTTAGGCGCGGTATCCGCCGCGCCGTGGGGCAGCGCGAGCATCCTCCCCATCTCGTGGGTCTACATTCGCATGATGGGCGGACCCGGGCTGACCGAGGCCACGAAGGTCGCGATCCTGAGCGCGAACTACATCGCGAAGCGACTGGAGCCGCACTTCCCGGTGTTGTACAAGGGAAAGAACGGTCTCGTGGCGCACGAGTGCATCGTCGATCCTCGAGGCGTCAAGCAGGCGAGCGGGGTCGAGGTCGAGGACATTGCCAAGCGGCTCATGGATTATGGCTTCCACGCTCCGACGGTCTCGTTCCCGGTGGCGGGGACGCTCATGATCGAACCGACGGAGAGCGAGTCCAAGGCGGAGCTCGACCGATTCTGCGATGCGATGATCGCGATCCGCGACGAGATTCGGGACATCGAGGCGGGCGTGCTGGACCGCAAGGACAACCCGCTCAAGAACTCGCCACACACGATGGATGCGGTGATCAGCGACGACTGGTCGCACGCGTACTCACGCGAACGCGCGGCGTTCCCGCTTCCCTCGACGCGTCATCGGAAGTTCTGGCCGGCAGTGGGGCGTGTGGAGTCCGCTTATGGCGATCGGAACCTGGTGTGCGCGTGCCCGCCGATCGAGGAATACGCGTAGTCGTCGGGAATCGGGAATGGGGAATCGAAAGCGGGGCGCTTCTTTCGAAGCGCCCCGCCGTTTTAGCTGATGGCTGATGGCCGATGGCTGGATAGCGGCGCGCCCGTCCGTCACTCTCCGACGTGGGACTTGTACGCAGAGGCATCCATCAGCCCGTCGCGATCCTTCGCGTTAGCCAGGCGGAGCTTGATCATCCAGCCCTCACCATACGGGTCGCTGTTCACCAGCGCCGGCTCGGCGTCGAGACGCGAATTGATTTCTACCACTTCGCCAGCTACGGGCGTGTACAGCTCCGACACCGCCTTGACTGCCTCGATCGTCCCGAACACGTCGTGCGCCTTGAGCTTGTCACCCACCTTCGGCAGCTCGACGAATACGACGTCACCGAGCTCGCCCTGCGCGTAATCGGTGATGCCCACCTGCACGACGCCGTCGTCGCCGGTGGATTTCAGGTACTCGTGCTCCGCAGTGTAGCGAAGATCGGCTGGGATCGACGACACGAAATTCTCTCGGGCGATGTGGGGACGTGGATGGACGATGGAGCGCGAAGTCTAGACGCGCCCAAAATGGGCGTCAAGAAACGGCGGACGTTGCCGTGTGCGAGGACGCTTCGCGCTCCAGCGACTGCCAGACGTCGCTGACGCGCTCCTCGAGCTCACGCACGGTTCCCGTGTTCTCGATGATGTAATCGGCGCGCGCCCGCTTGAGCTCCGCAGGCATCTGCGCCGTGATCATGTCCATCGCGTCGGTCTCGCTCAGCCGCCGTTCGCGCATCAAGCGCTCGAGTCGCACCGGTCGCGGCGCGTCGACGAGGATGATCCGATCGAACTGGTCCACGATTCCGCGTTCGAAGAGCAACGGAATATCCTGCACCA
>Ga0075424_100006725_pt1 | contig 11083 bp, 10 predicted proteins | sample SoiMethybrSBSTD3_FD_75301 | JGI IMG/M metagenome (GOLD analysis project Ga0075424, IMG submission 75301) | Bulk soil microbial communities from a Populus tree surrounding site in Tennessee, USA - Soil MetaG P. TD hybrid SBSTD3 | ecosystem: Environmental > Terrestrial > Soil > Tree plantation...
TGATCACGCACAACAGCTTCGGAATCTTCCTCGCGGAAGAGCTGCTGGGAACAACCATCACCCTCACCGAGACAGGAGATTCGCGCCGATTCCCGCAAATCATTTCCACGCGCTCTGCCGCCGAAGACCTCGTCTATGCCCGCATCGGCTCGATTCCGCCTGCCGGGAATCTCGCCGCCCACACCAGACTGAAACTCTGGATGTGCGGGACAGAGGTCAGGGCCGCGTTGAAAACCCGCAGGACAAATTAGCGGGCGGCAGTCGAGCGCGACTGATCTTCACCACCCAATTCAACAATCTATCAGAGGACAGAACACTTATGATCAACACAATGTCGTGTACGCCGTCGGAGGCGATCTCGGCAATCAACGCGCTCTGGCCGCTCAAGCTTTCCATAATGCTCTGGGGGAGTCCCGGCGTCGGCAAATCACAGCTCGTCGCTCAACTCGCCCGGCGGCGCGAGGCCAAGCTGCGGGACGTGAGGCTCTCACAGAAGACCGCTGCGGACATCGGCGGATTGCCCGCGCTCGACCATCAAAACAAACAGACGACCTTTTACCTTCCCGATTTTTTGCCGCGAGAGGACGAGCCCGGCATTCTCTTTCTCGATGAGCTGCCTGGCGCCGATGAGCAGACTCGCATCGCCGCCTACGGCCTGATTCTGGAGCGGCGCGTCGCCAATTGGATGCTCGGCGACCGGTGGCGGATCATCGCCGCGGGCAATCGTCCGGAGGACGGCGCGATCTCCTGCGATCTCGGCACGGCTATGAATGACCGCCTTGTACATCTGGTCATTGAGCCGACCGCGCAGGACTGGCTGGCGTGGGCGATGGCGAACGGCGTCGCGCCCGAAGTGATGGCATTCATCCAGGTCCGTCCTGATCAGCTGATCGGTTCGGCGGAAATGCGGCGCGCCGATCACGCGATCACTCCCAGCCCGCGTTCGTGGGAGCGGGTCTCGGATGTTTGGAAGAACTGCATCGGCAAACGCGAACGCGAGATCCTCATCTGCGGGCTGGTCGGCGATTCGACCGCGCATGAGTTTCTTACCGTCGCCGACGAACTCAAACACCTCGCCTCGGTCGAGAAGATCATCACGACGCCGCGACGCCAGTTGCATAAGGTCGTTCCGGCGACGATCAACGGCCTGTACGGGATGGCCTATGCGCTGGCCGCCTCAGTGAAAGCGGAGAACCTAAGCAAAATAATGAATGTAGTGGACGCGCTCGATGAGTTAGGCGGTACTGCTCATAACGGACTGCCGCTGGCCGACGTTCAAGCCCTCGCAGGCAGCCTTGTTTTGGAACGCGCGCTCAAGCTGGGCCTCGACTGTGGTGACGATCCGGCCTTCATTCGCTTCGACGAAAAACGGCGCGGCGATCATCTCGCGCTTAAACAGGGTGCTTGAGTAGAGAGGAGATGACATGGATTTCACCAACCTTGAAGAGAAGGCGCGCGAGGCGAAGCTGGATTATTGCGAAGCGGAGTCGCTCGTGCGCTTTTTCAACTTTCAACGAGAACGTCAAGGCGAGCAGCCGGTCTCAGCAGATTACGACCAGCTCTGCGAACAGCTCTCAGGGATTTACCCTCGCGTCGAGTTCAAGCTCGCTGATCATCGAATCGTCGCCCGGGTCAAACGAGTCGCCGGCGGCTCACTTGTCGAACTGATCGGCTTCGTCAACCGCCAGATTTCCCACCTGACGACGACCATCGACTTTGGTTCGGAGAACATCCACGTCGTCTTCCGCGCCGACGGGATCGGGGTCATCAAAGAAGATTCGTGGTACGAGTTCTTCGAGCATAACCTCGACCTGGAAGAGGTCAGGAGCGACTGTGAGGGCGACAAAGACGCGATCGATGAGTTCCTTCGAGATCATTTTCACGAAGAAATCGGCCAGCAGATGGAAGACCCGTTCTTCGACCCTTCGGGTGAGGACTGCGAACTCCATTTTGAAACGGGATCGCAGGACGAACTCGAACGGCTGATGAAACTCTTCATTCTGACCGAGCCGGACATCGAAGCGCATGAAGACGAAGAGGTTCGCCTCTACGCGGCGATGGAGGGAACCGAGCCGCATCTGGAACCTAGTGACGGCTACTTCACGGAGCGGCTGGAGGCGCTCGCGGAGATCGCTCTTTCTGAGAACCGGCCCGTGGGATGGACCTGGGAGTACAACGACGGCGCTTACAACCGGCGAAGCGGCTACGACGAGTTTGCCGAATCCCTGACCTGGAACATCGGCGAGATTATCGAACAGGCTCCGGCCCGCGAGAAGATGGCGGCGCGCCGCGACCTCAGGAAATGGCTGGAGGAGCGTTGCCATGATATGGCGCGGTTCGACGCGCTGGCGAAAGGGAAGGACGCCGCATGAATCGTTTGAACTCTGTCGCGACGAGAATGGGACCGGATCTGAGGGACGCCATCGAAGCGATGCCTGGGCTCGGCGGTGTCGCGCTCTGGGTGAAGTTTCTCGATTCGGACGACCCGGAACTGATCGCATGCACGGATGGCGTTCACGTCGAGTCCGGGCCGCGTTACGAGAAGTACGACGACGCAGAGCGGCGCTTCATCGTCTTGCATGAGCTGCTGCATGTGGCGCTGGCCCACCCCGCGCGCGAACGCGAGATGGAGCGGCGCACTGAGGATTTCGACGCGCGGCTCTATAACATCGGCTGCGACGCGATCATCAACGCCGCTCTCGACGGGGCGCCAGGCACACGCACCCCTGACGGCGCGGTTACGCTTGGGGAATTGCTCGCTCCTCTCGGTTACTGGAAAAAAGATGATCATCCCGCCGAAATCGTGCGGCAATGGTCGTCAGAGGCCCTCTATCATCTGCTGGCTAGAAATCGCGAACGGATCAATCTGCGCGCGTTTGAGTCGGACGCGGGGATCACCGGTAAAGATCTCGCGCCGGCAATGGGAGCCTCACACCCGGCGGGCGACAACTCAAATGAAGATGAGATTCGCGCCTGGAGTTCGCGCCTGAAAATGGCGCGCGGCTCGCTCGCCGGAATATTCAATCGACTCGTCCGCGAATTGCCGAGAGTGAAGACGCCATGGGAACGTATTCTGCGCGATTTACTGCATCGCCACACGCGCCGCAAACGCAGGCCCGATCCGTCGCGTCCCTCTCGGCGTTGGCTCGGGCTGGAGGGCGATCTCAAAGAACGCGAAGGTGTCGATCTGCCAATCGAGCACGCCACGAGATCCACTCGATCGGGGCGCGTCGCGCTCGCCGTTGACACATCCGGCTCGATTGACGAAAGCCTTCTCAGACGTTTTGCCGCCGAAGTCGCAGCCGTGCTCGAAAAGACCGAACCGCTGCTTCGCTTGATCGTTTGCGACGCTGATGTTCACCAGGTCCAGGACTTTTCTGGCAGGGAAGGCGCGAAGCTGCTGCGAGGATTTGAGTTCAAGGGTGGCGGAGGGACTGATTTCAGGCCGGCCATAGCTGAAGCGGCAAAGTGGAAGCCGGATCTGCTGATCTACCTGACAGACCTGCAAGGCGACACTGGCGATGAGCCGGCATTCCCGGTTTTATGGGCCGTGCCCGAAGGCAAAGCGGCAGCGCCATGGGGCAAAATTATCGAGTTGGGTTGATGAGATTTGCCGATGCGGCGGCCGTCAATCGTGCTAGCGGTTCAGTCACAGCTTTTTTCAATCGGCGACAAGGAGGTAACAATGTCGGAAACGGACGAAAAACTGATCGTCAAGCTCGGGCAACGAATAAGTGAACAGAATGAAATACTCCGGATGATTGCGGCGAGCCTTCAAGGCGTCGAATCACACTTGCGCCAGATGGCTGTCTTCTCAAACACTGCTCCGAATTACCAGCGGCCTCTGAGTGAATATCCCACGTTTGACTGGTCATCGATCAGCGCAACGGTTTTAAATCGGGATGAAGACGGCGCTACGTCCGTCGAATGGAACGGCCAGGTCTTCACGCGCCGATCGCCGTCCAACAAATTCGATGCGGCCGTTTGGTTTTCGCGTCATCTTGGTCAAGAGTCTGATGGCAATAAGCGGTATGCGCGGCTGATATCTTTCAGAGCCTTGAACGATGCGGAGCCGATCGCCGCCAAGGCGAAGAAGGCGATCCGCGCATAGCGTATAGGGATTTTTTGAACGCTGGTCACAATACTATACTTACCACCAGTCCGAAACAGAAATCGTTCCCATACACATGCCGATGCGGTTGCGAAGCTCTGGCCTTGATCCCGATCGGAATACAAAGGAGATGTAATAAAATGCGTCTGGAAGGGAGGCCAACAAATCATGTCAGACTACGATCAAGATCAAGACCTGTATGATTATGATGATGACGAGCGGTTTTATGAGGAGACCGTCTACAACGAAGAGTACTACATTGAGCAGGAACGGGAGTTGATCAGGCAATCAAACCTCGATCTGGAGCTTGAGGAAAGAGATATGCGGGAGATGCGAGAGGAAGGTCTGCTGCGGCCAGTTCTTATCAAGCCCCTGGAGAACAAGTCTGAAGCCGAAAAGGAATCGCCGCTCTATCAGCCGGAGATCGAAATTCCTTTCTAAATGCGACCTGAAATTTTCGAGCGCCTGAAAGTCTTACGCCGGCGCGTGAGATGCTCGCCGTACTTCGTCATAACCAGCCACACGGATAAATTTTCCATGCCTGCGTTGTAAAGCGCTGCGGCCCGCGCTGGATCCATCTCAAATACAAAACGCCGATTCTTCAGTCCTTTCATCACGACGCAGGCCACCTCTCAACAAGGAAGCGGACGGCAATCCCCGCATCTTGATTATTCAATGAGACCATAGGGTGTTCCATATGCTTCTCCATACACTGCATATGATTGCTGACTTTGCCGTGCTCGTAGCGCGCCTCACGACCGAGGAACTTGCCGATGAACAACGGATTGCCCTGATTGATCAGTTCATTCGCCTTCAGGGGGTTGACGCGGCGTTTCAATTCGACCTTCACGATCTGCTGATGATCCTGATAACGATACTGATCATCATCTTTTGGAGGGCTTGGGATAGGGCAGACGGCTGGCCATATCGCTGATTCAAACTCACGCGCATGATTCCTCATATCGAAAGCGCGAGGTTTTCTCCCGGCAGGCGCCGACAGCTATGATTATCTTGCCACCCTTACTTCAATCATTTAGGGCCTCTTTAGTTGATCGCGAGAATGCGCAATCACTTACTGCGCCTTTCAAAAGAGAAATAGAATGTCGAAAGAATTGACATATATACTTGGGCAGCGGAATGATTAAGGATTGCAAAATACCGAATATCTGCGCCAACATTCAGGAATGAAAGGGGATCCTCTCACAGACATTCTGACTTTGACGAGCGCCCGGTGCGTGGAAGTGGGCATCTTGGTAGCTGGAGGTTCTTGGGCGCTGCGATTCCCTCCGCCCAACAAGATCAAATTTGTCGCGGTCGTGAAGGGCAATTGCTGGCTCACCATCAAAGACGAGGTTGACCCTCTTCACATCAAGACAGGCGATGTGTTCGTGCTGCCGGCTGAACGGGCTTTCGTGCTCGCTGGTGACTTGAACGCCCCCCCGACCGAGGGCCTCAATATATTCGGTGATGCGACCGATAAGATAGCGAAGGTCGGCGATGGCGATGACTTCTTCGCCGTTGGAGCACACATCGCTTTGGATTCCGAGCGCGGCGGACTGCTCTCGGAGGTGTTGCCACCCTTGCTTCACGTTGACAGCAGCTCGTCCGAAGCATCGGCCATGCGTTGGCTCCTTGACCAGCTCGTGAAAGAAGTTGCCGTTGATCGGCCGGGCGCGATGTTGGCGTCAAAACAGCTTGCGCAGCTTTTGTGTGTTCAGATCATCCGCTCCTGTCTTGAGGCCTCCGGACCTGATACAGCGGGATGGATCAGAGCCCTCAGCGACGAGCGTATTGCGCCTGCTTTGCGCCTCATACACCGGGAACCAGAGCGGGCGTGGCGGGTTGGGGATCTCGCAAAGGAAGTTGCTATGTCACGAACAAGCTTCGCTTTGCGCTTCAAGTCCATCGTCGGTGTGGCGCCACTTACGTATCTACTGAACTTGCGGATGCAGTTTGCAGAGCAGGGGCTGCGTGAAGGCTCCATGTCGGTTACAGAGTTGGGCCTTTCCCTGGGCTACACCACGGAAAGCGCGTTCAGCAACGCATTCAAGCGAGCGAGGGGGATGTCGCCCAAGCGATACCGAAACATCTTTGCGAGCATGGATCGGTCAACCACGCGCTAGGACCAAGCGTCAGTCCGCCGCCTGAAATGAGTCTTTATCTTTATGGTGGCGCGAAGGCTGCCGTGCGCTGCCTGGTCCGAAGCTGGATTCAGGACATCAATGGCGCGGGCGTGCGTTCAACATCCTCAGTCCAGGCGGCGGACTGATGGAAGCCGGCGATCCAATGAGAGCGATCGTTCCGCCACTCCGCAGCAGCGGCAAAGCCGGCTGAATTGAGAACAGGACGCCCTTCGCATTGGTATTGAAGGTCCTATCAAACATCTCCTCTCTTCTAGCCGCACACCGCTTCAGAGAGTCGGATTTAGACCTGTGCAGTGGGGCGGATAACTATCTCGTTCACATCAATATCAGCCGGCTGCTCGATCGCGAACGCAATGGCGCGGGCAACCGCCACCGGCGGGATCGCCATCTTGTCCATCTGGTCCATAATTTGGGATTTGACCTCCGGATTTGTCATGGAATCCGCGAGGTTCGTGTTGACGAATCCCGGCGAAACGCTTGTTACGCGCAGCTTATCGCCGGCTTCCTGGCGCAAACCCTCGGTGATGGCGCGTACGGCGTTCTTCGTGCCGGCATAAACCGCCATGGTCGGCATGATTTGAATTCCGGCTGTGGAAATGACGTTGACGAAATGTCCAAAATCCTGCCTGCGGAAAACCGGCAGGGCGGCGGCGATGCCGTACAGAACACCTTTGAGGTTGACGTCGATCATTTCCTCCCAATCCTCGACACGGAGCTCGTCGAGAAGGGAAATTGGCGCAACGCCGGCGTTGTTGACGAGAACGTCGAGCTTGCCGTACCGCTCAATTGCCAACCCGACGAGGTTGGATAAGTCCTCGCGCCGTTTGACGTCTGTGCGCACGTAGGCTGCCTCGCCGCCCGATGCCTCGATGCGGTCAGCGAGAGCCTCAAGGCGATCCGATCCGCGCGCCCCTAGTACAACCTTGGCGCCGCGCTCGGCGAGCAGGAGCGCTGTCGCCTCGCCTATACCGCTACTTGCGCCCGTAATGGCGACGACCTTGCCTTCGAGTCCTGACATAAAGTTCTCCTTTCCAATTACTGCGATCTGGAGAAGACAATACGCCAGGCAAACGAAACATTGAATACTTGGGCGTTCGTGAAATCTACTAGATCGTTCACAATGCGACAGCGCAAGGTTCCTGTCGGGTCGTGAATCGGGCAATGTCCAGCGGCATTTGAGGATTGTTTAGCCAAGACGCTTATCCGACATTTTGTAACGCTAAGAGTATAGTGACACTACCCCTTTATCCACTGATGTCGCGGATTCCTTCCTGGCCGCCTGCGCTCGCTAAAGCACCCATTGTTCGTGAGCATTCGGCAAGCTGTCTTGACATGCTTGTGATAAAAATCCAGCCGGCTTGCCGAAAGTTCACCATTCTTTCTCGGAGGAATCGCTCCGGCCTCGATTATCTAGACATCCAAACGCACCGATCGGCAATCCCTTAGAGCCGGATCGGAACAGCGTAGTCCGTCCTGCAACATTTCTCTCGACCAAAACGTTCAGCGACACATATCCTTCCACTCATGATTAGACATACTGCTTCAGTTCGGAGGCATCGCTAAGAAATCTGATTAATCCGGCCTGCTCTTTGCTTTGGCAGGAAATCCATATTTCTTGGGCCGGTTCCGCTGAGGCCATTTACCCTACACATTCAAGGAGGACTACATGGCGAAAGGTGCTTTTCAGTTGCTGCTGGTTGCCTGACTGGCTGCGGGTACGTTATGGGCAGCAAACGACCCTTTTGTAGGCAAATGGAAGCTCAATCCTTCGAAAAGCAAACTCACCGACCAAATGAAGGTCGAGGCGATTGGCGCAAACAAATACGCCATCGACTTTGGCGGCGGCGCCACTGAGAATATCGTGGCCGACGGGACGGATCAGCCAGGCCTAGATGGCACTACCCTGTCCATCACTATCGAAGGGCCCGAGACCTGGAAAGTGGTCCGCAAAAAGGACGGCCGCACGCTCGTCACGGGGATTTGGAAGCTTTCCAAAGATGGCCAGACGCTCAGCGATGCCTTTACAGCTAACCGGCCCAACGGGTCGACGTTCAGCCTCGACTATGTGTACAAGCGGACCGCGGGGAGTACCGGTTTCCCGGGCACGTGGGAAAGCACGAGCGAGAAGGTGAACTCAGTGTTCGAGATTCAAATCCGACTCTACGAAGAGGGAGGCCTTTCCTTCGTTGTTCCCGCTGAAGATTCCACTAAGAGCCTGAAATTCGATGGGAAAGACTATCCGAACCAGGGCGCAAACTTTGCCCCAGGCTCTGCGTCGTCGGGACGGCGGGTGAACGAACGAACCCTGGAAATAACCGACAAGAAAAACGGCAAGACTATTGCTACGCAGAAGATCGAGATTTCGCTCGATCTGAAGACCCTGACGATGACCGTGCAACGGGTGGGTCGAAGCAAACCGAACATCCTTGTGTTTGATCGGGATTAGAAGAACGGGCAATGTGAGCAGCAATGAACTTGCCACTGATGTCATCACAAATTTCTATGGCTCGGTCGTCATGCTTCGTTCTGCTGAGGTCAGCGGGCTTCAATTCGATGATTGGCAAACGTATCGTCGAGTTGCGTCTCGGCGGAAGATTGACAACAATCAAAGCGATGCCATTTGAGTAGGTTCGCCCTGTATGACCAACTGGGCCAGCGCACTTCCGAGTTCGGACAAAACCTGCTCCGTATGGTCGCAAGATTCCCTGCGCACGAAGTCTGGCTGGACCGCTTTGTCGTGAAGTCGGTAGGGGCCACGCGCCTCGTCAGAACTATGGATATTGACTGGATCGAAGCCGCGGGCGTGTATGTGAACCTGCACGTCGACGGAAAAGAGCTGCTCTATCGCGCCAGCCTACACGAGCTCGCCGAAAAACTGGATCCGATGCGATTCGTTCGCGTCCACCGCTCGGCGATCGTCAATATCGAAAGGGTTCTGCACTTTGAACCACTGTCACATAGTGAGTCATGCACGTACTCGTCGCGCGTGCTTGGACCTCACATGGTCAGGACGACGCGGAATTCTGCTTTCCCGCTCATCATCCGAGCGTATCCTTCAGCGGCTTTCTCGAGCGGGTACTTTTCGATCATTGGGCGAACGCCAGTCATTTCCGCGAAGCGCAGCGTGTCCTCGGAGTCGGTTGGGATGCCACCCGGCCAGCCCTGGATCCGCTTCTTGCCGAAAATCAACAGATTGGGCGGCACTTCAATGGGATCCATCGAGGCTCCCACAACAAGGAGCGTGCCGTTCACCCCCAGGCCGCCGACCAGCGCCGACATCGATTTCCCACTGGGCGCGGTAGCAAGAATCACGCGGGCGCCGCCGAGTTTCTGTAGTTCGGCCGCGGCATCCGTTGCAGCGCTATCGATATAAACATCCGCTCCCAGCTTTTTCGCGAGCGCGGCGTTGTCCAGCCCACGGCTTATTGCCGCGACTCGATAGCCGAATTTCTTTGCGAACTGAACTCCCAAGTGGCCAAGCCCGCCAATCCCCTGGATGGCGACAAGATCACTCAGCAGGGCGCCGCTGTGACGGAGAGCATTGAATGTGGTAATTCCCGCGCACATCAGCGGCGCGGCTTCGGCGGCATCGAGCGATTCGGGCATCCGGGCCAACGCTTCGACAGGCGCGACCATGAATTCCTGATAGCCCCCGTCGAAGCTAATTCCGCAAACCTTCTCATTCGCGCAGTTCACGAAATCTCCTCTCCTGCACGCGGGACAAGTGCCGTCATGGCCGCCATGCCATCCGACGCCGACCCGTTCGCCCTTATTCCAGTCCTTCACGCCGGCTCCGACCTCGTCGATTACGCCCACCACCTCGTGCCCGGGCACGCGGGGATACGAGATGCCGGGAAAGAGGCCTTCCTTCGTGATTACATCGCTGTGACAGAGTCCACAGGCTTGAACGCGAATCCTCACGTGCCCAGAGCCGGGCTCCGGGATTTCACGTTCCACGACTTCGAAGTCCGCCCCCGGCTTCGGTACCTGCACTACTTTCATTTTTGCCATTTGCCGTTCCTCCTTTTTCATCCAGGCCATTGCTGCTGACACTGGCAAGACGCCAGGGTTTTAAAGTTTCGAGCCACCGTCGACCGGGATACTCGCTCCCGTGATCCAGCGCGCCCCGTCTGACGCCAGGAATGCGACTGCGTCCGCGACATCCTCCGGTTTGCCGATTCGCTTCAATGCCTGCATTCCAAGCGCGAGGTTCCGCCCTTCCTCGGTCTTCGTGAAATTGGACATGTCAGTGTCGATCACGCCTGGCGCGACTGCGTTTACGCGAATGCCACGAGGCCCGAGAATGGCCGCCCAGTTCTTGACGAGAGTCTCGATCGCCCCCTTGGTCGCGGCGTAGGCAAGGATCGAAGCATTGTCTAAATCGGGCCTGCCAAGTACGGCGCGCGCCCCGAGAGAAGAGATCACAATGATGTTTGAGCCTTCACCGAGGATAGGCAGGAGTTGCTGCACCAAGAAAAACGGACTTCGCACATTCGTTGCAAAGAGGATGTCGAAGTCCTCCAACGTATGATCCTGAATCGTCGCAGCCTTGCTGATTCCAGCGTTGGACACGAGCACATCCAACCGCTCGCCCACGATCGAGCGAACATGCTCGGCCAACAGTGTTGCCCCGTCTCGAGTTCCCAAGTCTGCCCTGATCGCATCTGCACGTCCCCTTTTTGAGCGGATGCTGGCGACGAGAGATTCCGCTTCCTGTGCAGAACGGCCATAGTGAACCAGAACATGTGCGCCGGCCTCGGCAAGCGCGGATGCGGTGGCGCGCCCAATTCCCCGTGATGCGCCTGTCACTAGCGCAGTTTTGCCTTGA
>Ga0075424_100006726_pt1 | contig 11083 bp, 11 predicted proteins | sample SoiMethybrSBSTD3_FD_75301 | JGI IMG/M metagenome (GOLD analysis project Ga0075424, IMG submission 75301) | Bulk soil microbial communities from a Populus tree surrounding site in Tennessee, USA - Soil MetaG P. TD hybrid SBSTD3 | ecosystem: Environmental > Terrestrial > Soil > Tree plantation...
GTCTCGCCCACCGTGAACACCGGCGCCGCGTGGCCCGCCTGGAAGTAGCGGTCCTCGTCGAAGACGCCGTAGTTCGGCAGGTACTGCTTGTGATAGATGCCGGCCACCGCGCCGTCGTGGAGCACCGCCGCCGCGTTGAAGATGTCGTCGCGCTTGTCCACGAACCCCACGATCGCCGTCAGTCCCTGCGTGAGCCGGGTCACGTCCTGGAGCGCGCGCAGGTTGGCCTCGATGAAGGCGGACTTGAAGAGCAGGTCCTCCGGCGGGTAGCCGGTGATGGCCAGCTCGGGAAACGCCACCAGCGAGCAGCCGAGCGCACGGGCTCGCTCGAGCCCGGCCCCTATCTTGCCCACGTTGGCCTCGAGATCGCCCACCGTGGGATTGATCTGGGCCAGGCCCACCCGGAAGCGTCGCATGCCGGTATTGTACCCGCCGGGCGCGGCGGGCCGCGCATTGTCACGTACGCGGCCGCCGTGATCTACGATCGAATTTCACAAGCTCCGAGTGCTACCATCCTCGGCATGACAGCCAAGGTTCCGTGGTTGCCGTCGAGATTGCCGGCCGACGCCCGGCCCGAGCGCTGCCCGCGCTGCAGCAAGGCGGCCTTCATCCCCTGGACGCTGCGGCGTGACGACCGTACCAAGACCGTGATGCGCACGTGGGTGTGCGTGGAGTGCCAGACCCTGCAGGAGCGCCCCGAGCCGGAGTAGCTAGTCGAGCGTGTTCAGCCGGTCGATGAAGCGGCGCAGGCGCGAGTAGGACGAGCGGTTGAACGGCACGATGAGCCGCGGGCGCTCGGGAAACTCGTTGAGCTCCTGCGGCACCGGTCCCGGCGCCTGCACCACGGGCCCCTTGAGAAGGTCCTCGAACTCGCGCTGGATCTGCTCGAGCCCCGCGTCGCTCAGCGCACGCTGCAGCCGGAAGACCAGGTTGTCCCCGACGATGCGCGACGAGTGGTAGACGCGATAGAAGCCGGTGACCTCAGCGACCGCTTCCTCCACGCGATCGACGATCCGGTAGAAGGCGACGTCCTGGGCGTCGATGAGCCGCCGGTCGATGAGCGTGCCCTGCACGAAGCGATCCCAGATGCGCCAGTACGGCTTGGGGCCCGACTCCACCAGCACGACCGGCACGATCCCCGTTTTCCCGGTCTGCATCAGCGTGAGCAGCTCGAAGCACTCGTCCATGGTGCCGAAGCCCCCGGGGTACAGCGCCACCGCGCTCGCCTCCTTGACCAGGAACAGCTTGCGCGTGAAGAAGTACTTGAACGTGATGAGCTTGGGATCGGACGCGATCCACGGATTGGCTTCCTGCTCGAAGGGCAGCCGGATGTTCAGGCCGAAGCTCTGCTCGCCGCCCGCGCCCTCCTGGGCGGCGCCCATGATGCCGGCGCCGGCGCCGGTGACCACCATCCAGCCGTTCTCCACCATGCGCGCGCCGAACTCGCGCGCGGCCACGGCGGCGTCCTCGGTCACGGGCGTGCGGGCCGAGCCGAACACGGTCACCTTGTGCACGTTGCGGTAGGGCGCGAACACCTTGTAGGCGTAGCGCAGCTCCTTGAGCGCCGTGTTCGTGACCTTGACGTCGCCGGTCGGCGTGCCGTCCTCGTGCATCTTCAGCACGGTGGTCAGCAGGTGCTGGAAGTAGCCCCGGCGGTCCGGAGGGATGCCGGCGATCTCGACCAGCTCGGCGATCAGGCGGTTGGCGGCCTCGTTCTGCAGCTGATAGCGACTTCTGTCGGCCACGCTTGCAGTATACCGTCACCCCTGCCCGCGGGCCGTCAACCAAAGGCCGAGGACGATGAGCGCACCGCCCGTCAGCGTGAACACCGTGACCGGCTCGCGTAAGAACGCCACCCCCAGCAGGGCTCCGGCGATCGGCTGCACGGTCAGGAACACGGCCGCACGCGAGGCCTCCACCTGGGCGAGCGCCCAGTTCCAGGCCAGATAGCCGAGTGCGGTGATGACGACGGCGAGATAGAGGGTGCCGCCGGCCCCGGCCGCCGTCAGCGCAGGACGGGCGCCGCCCTGCCACTCCAGCACGGCCGGCGGCACCATGGCCACGCCGCCCCATATGATGGAGCGCGCGGTCACGTCCAGCGGGTCCCGGCGCTGGAGCACGTCGCGGCCGATCAGCGAGTACGAGGCGTAGCCGAGCCCCGAGAGCACGAGCAGCAGATCGCCCCGCCAGTGCGGGACCAGCGCAAGGGTCACGCCGGGGATCCCGTTGACCACGACGACGATCGTGCCGAGCAGCGCGACGCCGGCGCCCAGCTTCTCCCGGCGGGTCAGGCGCTCACCCAGCACCGCGGGGCCCAGCAGCATGATGGCCAGCGGCTCGACGATGATCAGCAACGACGCGTTCGTCGCGGTCGACTGCGCGATGCCCCAGTGGGCGAAGGCAAACGCACCCGCAAAGCCGAAGACCCCCATCCAGACGATGCGCCAGGCTTCCGCGCCTCGCGGCGAGGCCGCCCGCACTCGCGCGCGACTCAGCGGCACCAGGATGGCGGCGCCGATCACCAACCGGATCAGCGCGAGCAGCGCCGGCGGCACGTCGTCGAGCACGATACGCGTGGCCACGTAGGAGGTCGCGTAGACGAGGTTGGTGACGAGGAGGACGAGATAGGCCGTGCGCACGCCCGTCTACCTTATCGGATCAGACGCTCCTTCGCAGGGCGTCGACGCCGGCTCAGGCCAGCGTGTGGCGCACCATCTTGGAGTCGACCATGTAGATCACCATCTCGGCGATGTTCGTCGCATGGTCGGCCACGCGCTCCAGGAACCGTGAGATGAGGATCAGGCGGATGGCGCGCGGGATGGTACGCGGGTCCGCCATCATGAACGTGAGCAGCTCGCGAAAGATCTGCTCCTTGAGGGCGTCCACCGCGGCGTCCTCGCTGCAGACCTGGCGGGCCAGGGCGGTGTCGCGGGCCACGAAGGCGTCGAGGCTCTCCTTGACCATGCGCTGCGCCCGGTCGGCCATGACGGGCAGATCGATGTAAGGCTTGAGCTGCGGCTCCAGGTTCAGCTCGAGGGAGCGCTGCGCGATGTTGACCGCCTGGTCGCCGATCCGCTCGAGGTCGGTGACGATTTTCATCGCGGTCGTGATGAAGCGCAGATCGCCGGCGGCCGGCTGGTGGAGCGCCAGGAGCTCCACGCACTTCTCGTCGACCTCGATGTCGTAGGCGTTCACCCGCGCGTCGCGGTCGATGACCTCCTGGGCGAGAACGCCGTCGCGCTCGAGGAGCGCGCGCATGACGCGGCGGATCTGGTCCTCGACCAGCCCGCCCATGGCGAGCAGGGTCTGCTTGAGTGCTTCCAGCTCTTCGTGGAAATGTCGTTGCATGGCCCGCCTCAACCAAACCGGCCGGTGATGTAGTCCTCGGTGCGCTTGTCCCGTGGATTGGTGAAGAGCTCGCGCGTGATACCGAACTCGACCATCTCCCCCATCAGGAAGAAGCCCGTGGCCTCCGAGACGCGCGCCGCTTGCTGCATGTTGTGCGTGACGATGACGATGGTGAGCGCGCCGCGCAGCTCGAGGAGCAGCTCCTCGATGCGCGCGGTGGCAATCGGGTCGAGCGCGGAGCACGGCTCGTCCATCAGGAGCACCGCGGGATCCACGGCCAGCGCGCGCGCGATGCAGAGGCGCTGCTGCTGGCCGCCCGAGAGACTCGTGCCGGGCTTGACCAGCGCCTCCTTGACTTCGTCCCAGAGCGCGGCCTGCCGCAGCGCGCGCTCCACGGCTTCCTGCAGGTCGACCCGCCGGCGGACGCCGGCCAGCCGCAGGCCGGCGGCGACGTTGTCGAACACGGACATCGTCGGAAACGGGTTGGGCCGCTGGAAAACCATGCCGATCCGCCGGCGCACCTGCACGGGATCGACGCCGGGGGCATAGACGTCCTCGCCCTCGACCAGCACCGTGCCGCTCACGCGCGCACCGGGCACCACCTCGTGCATGCGGTTGAGACACCGGATGAACGTGGACTTGCCGCAACCCGACGGCCCGATGATGGCGGTCACCGCCTTGGGCGCCATCGCGAGATCGATCCCGCGCAGCACGTGCAGGCTCCCGAACCACGCGTTGACGCCGGTCACATGGATCCCGTCCACCATCTCCTCACCTCACTCCGCTGAATCGGCCGCGCGTGGCCACGCGCGCCGCCAGGCTGACGACGAAGACCATCCCGATGAGGACGAGCGCGCCGGCCCACGCCTGGCGGTGCCAGTCGTCGTAGGGCGCGATCGCGTACGCGAAGATCTGCAGCGGCAGCGCGGCGATGGGCTGATCGAGGCCCTGGTGCCAGAAGCGGTTGCCGAACGCCGTGAAGAGTAGCGGCGCCGTCTCGCCGGCGACGCGGGCGATGGCCACCATGACGCCGGTGATGATGCCGGCCCGCGCGGTGGGCAGCACGACCCGAAGCACGACCTTCCACTCCGGGATTCCCAGCGCCAGCGCGGCCTCGCGCAGCGACGAGGGCACCAGCCGTACCAGCTCCTCGCTGGTCCGCACGACGATCGGCAGCATGATGACCGCCAGCGCGACGGCGCCGGCCAGCGCCGAGAACCGGCGCATGGGCAGCACGACGAGCGCATAGGCGAAGATGCCGATGACGATCGACGGTACGCCGCTGAGCACGTCGGCCAGGAAGCGCACGATCCACGGCAGCCGCCGGTCGCGCGACTCGGCGAGATAGACGCCACCGAGGATACCCAGCGGCAGCCCGAGGCCCGCGGCCAGCCCGACGAGGATCAGGCTGCCCACGATGGCGTTGGCCATCCCGCCGCCCTCCTCGCCTACCGGCTTCGGCAGATGGGTGAAGAATTCGACGTTGACTGCCGAGGCGCCCTGGAAGAGGAGGAACGCGAAGATCAGCACGAGGGGCAGGATGGCGAGGCCCGCCGCCAGCGCGGTGAGCCCGCCCATCACGTGGTTCACCACCCGCCGGCCGCGGGCCGTCACTCGCGCGCCACCTTCACGGCGCCGCCGATCGACCACACCAGCAGGCGGGCGAGGCCGTTCACCGCGATCGTGACGACGAACAGCAGCAGCCCCACCTCGATCAGCGCGGCAAGGTACAGATCGGAGGTGGCCTCGGTGAACTCGTTGGCGATGACACTCGCCATCGTGTAACCCGGCGCGAACAGCGACAGCGCGATCTCCGGCCGGTTGCCGATCACCATGGTGACGGCCATCGTCTCGCCGAGCGCGCGGCCGAGGCCGAGCAGGCCGGCCCCGATCAAGCCCGAGCGTCCGTAGCTCAGCACGGCCAGTCGCGTCGTCTCCCAGCGCGTGGCGCCGAGCGCGAGGGCGGCTTCACGCTGGCTGTTGGGCACGGCGAGCAGCACTTCGCGGCTCACGGCGGTGATGAACGGCACCACCATGATGGCCAGGATGATGCCGGCGGCCAGCATGCCGACGCCGTACGGCGGCCCCTGGAACAGCGGCAGGAACCCGAGGGTGGAGCCGAGCGCGGGCTGGACCCAGGTGCGCAGCAGCGGGGCCAGCACGAAGATGCCCCAGAGGCCATACACGACACTGGGCACCGCAGCCACCAGCTCGACGAGGAACGCCACCGGCGGCCGGAGCCACGGCGGCGCCAGCTCGGCGAGATAGACGGCGGCGCCGATGCCGAGCGGCACCGCGATGAGCATGGCCAGGAACGAGGACACGAGCGTGCCGTACACGAAGGGCAGCGCGCCGAATTGCTCGGCGACCGGATCCCAGACGGAGGTGACGAGGAAGCGCCAGCCGAAGCGCTGGATCGCGGGGACCGCCGTGCGGAGCATCTCGGCCGCCAGCGCGACCACCAGCAGGAGCAGGGCGCCGGCGGCCAGCCGCAGCACGACACGGAAGATGCGATCCCCGACATTGACCCGCGCGGCGCGCGTCCGGGCAAGCGGCGTGAGGGACAGCCCGTGAGCGGTCGACTCCATCGAGCCTCAGCGCGCCGCGAGCAGCGGCTTGCCCTGATAATTGATCTGCTTGATCCTCGCCTCGATCTGCTTGACCACCGGTGCGGGCAGCGGCGCGTACAGCAGGTCGGCGGCGTACTTCTGGCCGTCATGGCTCATCCACCACAGGAAGTTCACGATCGCCCGGCCCTTGAGCTGGTCCGGCTGCTCCTTGTAGACGAGCAGCCACGTGAAGCTGGCGATCGGATACGCGGCCTCGCCCGGTGCGTCGGTCAGCGAGACGCGGAAGTCGTCCGGCATGCCCTTGGCGGCGCCGGCGGCGGCGGCCGTCGTCGACTCGATGGTCGGCTCGATGAACTTGCCGGCGGCGTTCTTCACGAGGCCGACCGGCAGCTTGTTCTTCACGGCGTAGGCGAGCTCGACGTAGCCCAGCGCGCCCGGCGTGTTCTTGACCTGCCCGGCCACGCCCTCGTTGCCCTTGCCGCCGAGCCCCACCGGCCAGTTCACGGACGTACCCTTGCCGACCTTCTGCTGCCACTCCGGGCTTACCGTGGCGAGGTAGTCCACCCAGATGTAGGTCGTGCCGCTGCCGTCCGAGCGATGGACGACGGCGATCGGTTGATTCGGCAGCGTCACGCCGGGGTTCAGCGCCGTCAGCCGTGCGTCGTTCCACTTCGTGATCTTGCCGAGGAAGATGTCGGCAAGGACGTTCGAGCTGAACTGCAGCCGCGGATTACCAGGCAGGTTGTACGTGGCCACCACCGCGCCGAGCACCGTGGGGATGTGAACCAGCTCGGCCGGCGCCCCCTTCATCTGCTCGTCGCTCATCGGACCGTCGGTGGCGCCGAAATCCACCGTGCGCGAGGTCACCTGCTTGATGCCGCCGCCGCTGCCGATCGACTGGTAGTTGAACCGGACCTCGGGGTCGACCTTCGTGTAGGCATCGAACCACTTGGAATAGATCGGGTACGGGAACGTGGCACCCGCGCCGTTGATGAGCGTCTGGGCCGACGCCGGTGCGGCCGTCGCCGCGGTGACGAGCAACGTCAGCGCCGTGAACCACGTCCTCATGCCTGGCCTCCCTCTGGTGTGCGGACTCATGATGGTCCGCCCGTGTTTCAGTCGCGTTGAGGTGACGTTACAGTTCGGTTACGACGTGACGGGGTCGCGGAACCGGTAGCCCACCCCGCGGACGGTCTCCACGCCGGGCACGGGCACGCGGGCGGCCGTGAACTTGCGCCGCAGCCTCGCCATGTGGACGTCCACTGTGCGCGGCTCGACGAAGCCGTCGCGGCCCCACACGGCGTCCAGCAGCTCGTCGCGGCCGAAGACGCGTCCGGGCGCGTTGGCCAGCAGGGCCAGCAGCTCGAACTCCTTCGGCGTGAGCGTGATCGCGCGGCCCTTCATGCGGACCTCGAAGCGCTGGCGGTCGATCTCGAGATCGCCCACCTTGAGCTGCGTCTTGCGGCCGGGAGGATCGAGGCGGCCACGGCGCGCCACGGCACGGATGCGTGCCAGCAGCTCGCGCGGCGAGAAAGGCTTGGTCACGTAGTCGTCGGCACCCACCTCGAAGCCGAGAACCTTGTCGCCTTCCTCGACCCGCCCGGTCACCATGATCACGGGAATCGCACGTGTCTCGGCGTCCTGCTTGAGCCGCCGGCAGATCTCCCAGCCGTTGAGCTGCGGCACCATGATGTCCAGGAGGACGACGTCCGGATGGACCTCGTGCGCCTGCTTGACGGCATCGCTGCCGGTGGCGGCCACCACGACGTCGTACCCGTCCTTGGCGAGGTTGTAGCGGAGGAGCTCCGCGACGTCGCGCTCGTCCTCGACGACCAGGATGCGGCCCGCGGATCGTCGGGCTGCGGCGGCGTTCATCACGATTCGGAGTCTCCGTCCGCGGGGTTACGGGATGATGACGTTGCGGTAAATCCTGGATGAAGCCGCACGCCGGCGGGCGTCAGGCGCGCAACAGATCCGGCACGTCGGCGAGCGCCTCGGCGTGGCTCGCGCGGTTTCCGGCGAGGATGGTCATGGGCGCGCCGGCCAGGTGCTCGCGGCCGGCCGGAAAGACGGGGGCACCGTCGGTACCCGGCAGCACGCCGCCCGCCTCGAGCAGGACGGCAGCCGCCCCGGCGATGTCGGCGAGTCGCGCCCGATGGTCGTGGACGAAGTCGAGCGCGCCCATGGCGACGTAGCAGAGGTGCAGCGCGGTGGAGCCGAAGCTACGCAGCCGGTACCGCCGAACCCACTCCTCGGTGAACGGGGGCAGACCAGGCTCCACGGGGCTGCCGATGGCCACGACGGACGCGCGCGTGAGCGGTGCGGGCAGCGCGTGCAGCGGGCGCTCGTTCAGCCACGCGCCGCGGCCGGCACATGCCGTGAACAGCCAGCGCGCCACGGGGTCGTACACCGCGCCCACGATCGGCATCCCGCTGCGCAGGACGCCGATCGACACCGCGAAGCCGGGCAGGCCGAGCCCGAAGCTGCGCGAGACTTCCCCCGGCGTCACCACCCACGAATGGAGCGCGTGCGAGCGGCCGCCCGGCTGACCGGGCTCGGCGCCGACCACGGCGTCGTCGGGAAACGACACCGCGATCTTGGCGGCGAGGCGCTGGCAGATGTCGGCATCGGCGCCGTCGTCACGACGACCCTGGTGGAAGTATTCGAGCGCAACGCGTCCCCCCTGGACCGCGAGGTCCGCCGCCAGCTGCTGCCGCGCGCCGCTGCCGATCCGCTCGTCCGCGCTCATCGCATGGTCGCCTCCTGGGGCCCATGGTGGCCGCGGCGGGTTGCCGGCGTACGACGCTACGGTGACGTCTCGGTTACGTGATGGGCAGGCGAAGCTGGCGCGCGGCGGCGCCGGCGCCGGCCGGCAGGGTGAAACGGACGGTGGTCCCACGCCCTTCGTCACTCTCGATGGTCAGCTCGCCGCCGTGTGCCAGCACGAGGTGCTTGACGATCGCGAGGCCGAGTCCCGTGCCGCCCAGCTCGCGGGAGCGAGCCTTGTCGACGCGGTAGAAGCGCTCGGTGATGCGCGGCAGGTCGGCCGGCGGGATCCCCACGCCGGTGTCGCTCACGGCCAGCTCGACACGCTCGCCGTCGAGCGCGCGCGCCCGGATCGTCACCGTCCCGCCGGCCGGCGTGTACTTCACCGCATTGTCCGCGAGGTTGATGAGGATCTGTGCCAGCCGGTCGTGATCGGCGTGCGCGCTGAGCGTCTCGGGCACGTCGGCAATGACCTCCACGCCGCCGTCCCGCGCCTTGGCGGTCACGATCTCCAGCACCGAGTCCACCACGGGCTTGAGGGCGGTCGGCCCCACGCGCAGCGAGACCTTGCCAAGCTCGATGTTGGACAGGTCGGTGAGGTCGTTGAGCAGGCGGCCCAGCCGCTCGGTGTGGCGGAACGCCACCTCGATGAACCGCTGGGCGTGCTCCCGCTCCTCCAGCGCGCCGCCGAGCAGCGTCTCCAGATAGCCCTGGATCGCCGTCAGCGGCGTGCGCAGCTCGTGCGAGACGTTCGCCACGAACTCCGTGCGCACCTGCTCGAGCCGCCGCAGCTCGCTGACGTCGTCCACGACCATGACCACGCCGGGTGGCTCGGGACCGAGCGGTAGCGGCACCGCCGTGACCCGGAGCGTGCGCTCCACCGGCGCGGTCAGCCGCAGCTCGCGTCGAGCGACGTCGCCGGCGTGACGGCCGGCCCGGAAGATCTCGTGCAGGTCGGCGTTACGGATCACCTCCAGGAACGGCTTCCCCTCGCCGCGACCCGGGCCCACCCCGAACATGGCCCGCGCGCGCTCGTTCATGAGCAAGACGACCTCGTGGCCGTCCACCGCCAGCACGCCCTCCACCATGCCGTCGAGGATCGCGGTGGCCTTGGCGCGCTCGCTCCGCAGCGTCTCGATCTGCTCGCGCAGCCGCGCCACCATCACGTTGAGCGCGCGGCCGAGCGAGCCGAGCTCGTCCATCGACCCGGCGGGCGCCCGCACCGCGAACTGGCCCTCGCTCATCTGTCGCGCGATGGCCTGCATCTCCACGACCGGGCGTGTCACGCGGCCGGCCACGAAGATGCCGATCCCGAAGGCGACCGCCAGCGCGACCAGGCCGCCGGCGAGGAGCACGCGGTGGACGCGGCCGTACGACGCGGTCACCGCCGACAGCGGCAGGGCCAGGCGCACGACGCCGACGACGCGCTCCGCCTCGCGCACCGGCAGCGCGACGTAGAGAAGCGGCGCGTTGATGGACACGCTCGTGCGCAGATCCCGGCCGACGTGGCCGGCCAGGGCGGCGCGCATCTCGGGGCGCGCCGCGTGGTTCTCCAGACGTCCCAGATCGTCGGGCGCCACCTCGGAGTCGGCCACCACGGTGCCGTCGAGCGCCATGATCGTGACGCGTGACTCCGTCGGGGCGGCGGCGTGCCGCACGAAGTCGCCCAGCTCGACGGGGGTGGCCCGCCGCCGGAGCAGCGCCCGCACGTCGTCGTGCAGCAGCCGCCCGGTCGTCGCCAGCCGCGCCTCCAGCGACTCCGAGGCGAACCGGTCGAGCGCCTGCGAGAGGTAGAGCCCCGCGGCGAGCGAGGCGATCGCGACGAAGCCGACGAGCGTCAGCGTCAGCTTGGCGGCGATACGGCTCTGGACGAGACGGACGAGCCAGCGCGCGACGTCGCCGATCACGCCGCCAGCCGTCGGGGGTGCTTGTTCAGGGGCCGTACGGGCGCTCGGCGGGCGGCGGATAGGACCCGGCGGGATACTGCGTGACGGCGCCGGTGTTCGGATCGACGGCAGTGATCGGTGGCACCCGCTGCTGGCCCTCGCGTGTGAGCTGCTCCCAGTGGCCGGGCACGAGGGCCTCGCCCTGCCCCGGCACGCGGATGGTGCGATCGGGCACCCAGACCATGTCATCCCGCCCGACGGCTCGCGCGTCGGCCGACGGCAGCGGGCGCGTGGACATCTGGTTCATCCGGTCCACCGCCTGCCCCGTGGTCGTCGGCCCCAGTGGAATCGTCAGCGCGCCGCCGAGCAGACAGCCGGCAGAGGCACGCGTGAGAGCACGAATCAGACAGCGGATCGTGCGGTTCATCATGGCTGAGTGTACCTCGCGCCATTGCGCTCGTAGGGAGCCACGGTGCGCGCGGCTCAGTCCGTGTCGAAGCGGTAGCCGACGCC
>Ga0075424_100006727_pt1 | contig 11082 bp, 7 predicted proteins | sample SoiMethybrSBSTD3_FD_75301 | JGI IMG/M metagenome (GOLD analysis project Ga0075424, IMG submission 75301) | Bulk soil microbial communities from a Populus tree surrounding site in Tennessee, USA - Soil MetaG P. TD hybrid SBSTD3 | ecosystem: Environmental > Terrestrial > Soil > Tree plantation...
ATCTCGTACACGACAGCCAGGAAGGTTTCCTTCCGAAGTGTGAGCGTCCCCTTCCGATCCATCCAATGCGGGGAAATGCCGACCGGGACCGGCGTGGCGACCATGACCTGAGGGAAGAGCGAGAGCGCAGCCTGCTGCGCGACCAAGGTCACGCTGGCGGTGTCCTGGATCATCGCCAGGTGCTCGTTGTGCTGCTCAGTGCTGCCCGTCGGAACGATCATCGCTTTGAGGGTGTTCCCCTCCACGGCTTCCCGGAACTCCTTCCGCGTGCTCTCCCATAGCAGGACCTTGCGAGCGCCGACATAACTGGTCCCAGCGAGTGCGACCGACTGTGCCGCGTCGACCGAGGCAGCACGCCCTGCCGCTGCGACACCGATCGACGCAGCAGCGGTGCGCTGGAGAAACCGGCGGCGGGAAGGCTCGTTCATGACGTGCAGAGTATACAATCCGCGCTGACTCCATTCAGGAGAAGAACGCGGCATCAGAGAAGCGGTCGAGGCGCGAGATGGTGCAGCTGGCCGGCGCGGGACTGCGCGTCCGGTCCGATCGTATTTCGGCTGCACCGGCTTCGGCACGGCCGGCCAGTTGCTGCAGATCGACGCGATCGCGTACGTCGCCTGAGTTTGCGAGACGTTTTGCGCGCGCTCAGGCCTGCGGGGCCCGCTGGCTGGAGCCGTACCGCCGACCCCTCCAGGTCGCGCTGAGGTACTCGCCCAGATCCAGCGTGCCCGACATCGTGTCCCCGGCGACCTTGCCGCTGAAGCGGTATCTCAGGGCGTCACCGTGGCGTTCGGTCACGTTGCTCGTCAGCGTGACGGCGTCGCCGCTGATCGTTCCCGCGATATCGCGGGAGAGGAAGTTGCCGCGATGCGTGCCGTCCAGCTCATTGCCCTTCTGCTGGAGATGAAGGGTATGGCTCGTCGTGCTGGCCGCGTACTGGATCTCCAACTCCCATTGCCCGGACAGGTTTGCGACCGGCGGCTTGGGTGTATCGACCGGTTTCAGCGTGTACTTGGCGGAGAGCACTTGATACACCCGCTCGGCCACGATCTTCTCGTCGCCCGCGACTGTCATGGAGAGGCCGAGCGAAATCCCGGTATCGCCGACTTCGGGTGTCTGTCCCTGCCGCCCGCCGCCCCCTCCACCACCCAGCGCGATCCGCGGTTCGGTGTTGTACAGGATGTCGGTCACCTCCTGACCGGTGACGCCGAGCCGGTTGGAGTCCCACCGCAGCGTGACAGCGGGGCTGCGATTCCCGCGGCCCGGGCCGGCGTCGCGACGGACCGTGGCGGTCACGCCGGGAATCTTTCCGACGCGGTTCGCGATGTACTCGCCGCGCGCGACCCATTCGTTCCACTCGGCGTCGTGATCGCGCTTGACCCAGCTCTCGACGGCGGTGACCATCCCGACCACTTCTTCGCGACCCACCTTCATGGCGCGCGAGTACCCGTGATGCGGCGCGCTGTGCACCCACGCCGCCTGGACGAGATCCTTGCGACCGAGGAGGAGTCCCGCGCTCTGAGGGCCGCGAATGATCTTGCCGCCGCTGTAGGCGACCAGCGTCGCGCCGCGCTGCAGGTGAATGCTCGGGATCGTGAGAATCTCGGCCGCGGCGTCCACCAGCACGGGAATGTTGTGCGGCTTGGCGATCTTCGCGATGGCTTCGGTCGACATCGGGCCGGTTTCGTTCCGCGCATTCGCGAAGATGTAGATCATCGCCGTCCTGGGGCCGATGGCCAGTTGCAGCTCCTCGGGCGTTTCGACCTCGATGATCTTGACGCCGACGGCCCGAATCGCCGCGTCGTAGACGTTGCGCGAGTGACCGGGGATGATCACCTCGTCTTTCGGGAAGCCGGTCAGGTCTGGCAGGCGGACGTGAAGGTCCGGGTTGCCGCCGGCCACGCAGGCGGCAGTGGCGTGCGACATCGCTGCCGCGCAGCCGGAGCTCACCATGCCCCATTCGGCGCCCGTGAGCTCGGCCAGCCGCTTCCCCGCCGCGGCCATCAGCTCGTCGAGCTGCACGTGCTGCTGGTTGGCCAGGCTCTTGGCCGCCCGCACCTCCGGCAACTCGATGGATCCGCCGATCACCGTGATGGTGCCGCGGCAGTTGATCAGCGGACGCACGCCGAGAGCCTGGTAGACGTTCGGCGAGGTCTCGAGTGCGGCCTCGACCCCCGCAGCCGACGCCTCCGCCGCGGCAGCACGTCGTGCGGGCACGAGACCACCGAGCAGGAAGAAACTGGCAAGGCGCCCCAGCTCGCGGCGAGTGAAATAATTCGACACGTTTCCCTCCGTCAGACAGTTGAATCCTGAGAGCCGCAGTTACAATGCACCCTGTAGCAGAAGCCGTCAACCTGTCAATCCATGACGGTCGCAAAGATCATCACCCTGGTCGCAACCAGAATCATGATCTTTGCGACGTGGTGGATAGACTCACCTGCCGTATTTGTGAATACTCGGCCGAAATCAAGCAAGGAGGCATCCGATGCGGCTCTTACTGATGTTCCTGGCGATGATGTGGTGCTCGTGGACTCTTTGCGTGCCCTCTCTCGGGGCGCAATCGGCCGACACGGGAATGCTGGGTACGGTCTCCGATGCGAGCGCGGCGGTCATACCGGGAGCACAGATCACCGTGAGGGGTGCATCAACCGGCGTCGCCCAGACCGTCGTCAGCGGCCCCAATGGCGCTTTCGAGATCCGCTATCTGGTCCCGGGAGACTACGTCGTCGAAGCGACGCTCTCGGGCTTCCGGACGGAACGCCGGGCGGTGACGCTTCGCGTCGGACAGTTGGCGCGGCTGAACATCGTCCTGCAGATCGGGCAGATCGGCGAAATGGTCGACGTCGTGGCGAAAGGTCTGCTACTCGAAACGCAAAGCGGGGTGACGGGCAACGTGATCACCGCGGAGACCCTCGTCAACCTGCCACTCAGCGGCCGCAACTTCACGACGCTCGGGAACCTCACCGCCGGCGTGGTCGCCACCGGCACCCAGTTCCGCGCCAGCGGGGCGCGGGGGATGTACCAGCAGGTCTCCTTTGACGGTGTCAGCGCCCTGAACAACCGCGGGAACAACTTGTTCATGTACCCGTCGGTGGATGCGGTCGAGGAGTTCAAGGTGCAGGCGACCAACTACACGGCCGAGTACGGCGGACACGCCGGCGCCAACGTGCAGTTGCAGCTCAAATCCGGCAGCAACAATTTTCATGGCTCGGTGTACGACTATGTGCGCAACGACGCGCTCGATGCGCGCAACTTCTTCGCGCAGGCGCCGAGCCCCAAACCTCTGCTGGATCGCCAGCAGTTCGGAGGCGTGACGGGCGGGCCCCTGCGTCGCGGCCAGACCTTCTTCATGGCTTCCTATGAAGGGCTGCGCGAAACCCGCCAGAGCGTCGCCCAGACGAACGTGCTGACCGAGGCCATGAGGCGTGGCGACTTCTCGGGCGTCGCCGGCGCCGTCATTCGGGATCCGCTGACCGGGCTTCAATTCCAGGACAACATCATTCCGGCCAATCGCCTGGATCCGCTGGCCGTGTCGTTGATCAACAAGTACCAGCCCGTGCCCAATCAGACCGGCGCCAACAATTATCTAGGCCTGACCCGCAACGAGGACACGCAGAATCAGCTCATCACGCGCATCGATCATGTGTTGAGCCCGAGGCAGAAGATCTTCGGCCATTACCTCTATCAGGGCAGGGACAATCCTTCGTATCCCATCAACCCGGATTTCCCGGTGGCGCGCCTCTTCAACAACCACAGCGGCGCCCTTCAGCATGTGACGACATGGAGCGCCGCCGTCCTGAACGAAATTCGCTTCGGCTACATGCGCGGCGACCTCAACCGCCTCAGCCCCCGGCGGGATACGGGCTTCTCCGTCGACAAGGACCTCGGGATCCGGGGCATGCTGGTGGGAGGACCGAGCGGGCGCCCGCCAAACGCGCTGGAAATCGGGTTTCCGACGATCACGATCCAGGGCTTCAACGGATTCGGCGACGGCACCGGCGGCGAAGGCATCGACAAGAGCCAGACCTATCAGTTCGTGGACAACCTGACGCTCCTGCGCGGCCGGCACGCGCTGAAGATGGGCGGGGATATCCGCCGCCTGATGGGCGATGCCACGAGCACCAACGCGCCATTTGGCGCGCTGGACTTCACCCGCGATATCACCGGACACGCGGCTGCGGCGTTCATGATGGGCTACCCCAGGACGGCGCGCACGCCCGAAGGGATCCCGATCGGCGGGATACGCCAGTGGCGCAGTGGCGTCTATCTCCAGGATGACTGGCGGATGAGCCCGCGGCTCACGTTGAACCTCGGTCTTCGGTACGACTACAACCAGGTTCCGAAGGACATCAACGGTGTGAGCCGCACGCTCCGCTTCGACCTCGATCCCCGTGGAGCCGTGCTGTGGCCCGGCCCTGGTGAGGTGGTGGATCAGCTCTACTTCAACAAGCAGCGCCACTGGGCGCCGCGTCTCGGCTTCGCCTACCAGATGAACGAGAAACTGGTGTTTCGTGGCGGCTACGGCGTGTTCAACATGGCGCTGCACCTCGACAACATCAATACGCTCGGCACGAACCCGCCGACGGCGAGCGTTCAGGTGACCAATCCCACGGTCAATCCGCTGGCGACGTTCGCGAACCCGTTCCCAGCCGCGCTGGTGCCGGCCACTACGATCTTCAACGTTACCTCCGCAGAGGTCGATCGCAATCACCAGGACGGCTATTACCAGAACTGGAACGTGGCGGCGGGGTATGAGTTGTCACCCGCGGCCGTGATCGAAGTGCGCTATGTCGGCGCCAAAGGGACCAACCTGGACTCGAGCCTCACGAATTTCAACAGCCCGGATCCGGACCCGACCGCGACCTCGGTGACCATCCAGTCGCGTCGTCCCTATCCCGCCTTCGGGCGCATCCGCATGTGGGTCACCGACGGCGAGAGCGATTACCACTCGATGCAGACCGAATTCAAGCACCGCGGGCCCTGGGGCCTGAACCTCAATGTCGCGTACACACTGTCTCGCTTGAACGACAACCAGCAAGGCGGGCTGAACGCGTCGCGCGCCAGACGTCAGAATCCCCGTGACGACTCTACTGAATACGGCCGTTCGGCCGACGATGTCCGTAACAGGCTCGTGGCCGCGTACGTCTGGGATATTCCCTTCGGCTCGAGTCTGACCAGCGTGTCTCGAGCTCTTTTGAAGGGTTGGCAGGTGAGCGGCATCGCGACCGTCAGCTCCGGCTCGCCCATCTTCATCAACCAGGATGGCGATACGTTGAATGTCGATTCTGAGGAAATTCGCCCGAATCTGATCGCCGGGCAGGATCCCATCGTGCCCGGTTCCCAACGGACGCTCGCCCGCTGGTTCAACACGGCGGCCTTCGCGCGCGCGACGGTCAGCTACGGCAACTCTCCGCGGAACCCGGTGATCGGGCCTGGATTCCAGGTGTTCGATCTGTCCTTGGCCAAGTCGCTTCCGGTGCGGCAGGGGCAACAGCTCCAGTTCCGCTTGGAGGCATTCAACGCCTTCAATACTCCACAGTGGGGGAATCCCAACGGCACGCTGGGCAACGCCAACTTCGGCGTGATCAGCAGCACCCGGGCGAACAACCGGGAGATGCAGCTGTCTCTCAAGTACACGTTCTGAAGATCGAGCCGTCAGCAATCTCTAATCGCAACGTGGACCGCGCGTCGGCACGGCTAGCGGCTTGTGATCAGTTTAGTGTCTCTGCGGCGGGCGTGCTCTTGGCGCCGCCGCCGGGTTCGCGTCTCCGCGCGGTTCGCTCGTGCCCCGGTAGTCTTTCGGCAGCTTGTCCCAGTCCACGCCCGCCAGCCCATTGAGGTCGTACACGACCTTTCCATCGCGGAGCGTGAGCTCGCAGATCAGTCGCTGGGTTCCCTTGAACCGGGCGCCCGCCTGATCGAGGAAGCCAAAATTCCCTTTCTCCACTCGCAGGACGGCCACGTCGGCGCCCGAGCCGACCGAGAGATTCCCCAGCTGTTCCTGCTTGATGGCTTTCGCGGCGTGCAATGTGTTCGCGGTAACTACCTGCTCGACCGTCATGCCGAGCGCGAGGAGTTTGCTCATGAGATTCATCATGTCCTTCAGGCCGGCGTTCATGCTGTGCGTGTGCAGATCGGTCGAGATCGTGTCGGGGAAGAATCCCGCCCTGGTCAACGGGACCGCCACACGCCAGAGGAAGCTGCCGCCGCCATGGCCGACGTCGAAGAGGATCCCCTTCTTGCGGCCGTCCACGAACGCCTGACTGGGGCCCAGCGTCTTGGGGTCCTGCTCGCCGCGGCTGCCGCCGTACATGTGCGTCCAGATGTCCCCGGGCCGGAAGATTCGTGAAAACAGCTCGCCGACCGTTCGCACCCGGGCGCTGCCGAAGTCCACCATCACGGGGATGTTCTCCATCTTCCCCACTTCGACCGCACGCTCGAACGGCGCCCACTCCGGCCCCGAGTAGTGCGCGCTCTTGACGCCGACGATCAGCCCCTTGTACTTGTGCGCCATCTCGGCCGTCGGCTTCACCTCCATGTCGGCGAGGTCCTGCTCGTACTTGCCCCCGGCGCTGCCGCGGCCGACGATGTTGATGAAGGCCAGCACACGCGTCGTCGAGTGGTCGATCACCATCTCCTTCATGTTCTCGAAGTTGCGCCATCCGGATCCGCCCGGGTCGACGAACGTGGTCACCCCCGCGCGGAAGCTGAATCCGTCGGGAAACACCATGCTGTTGTCGGCGCGGAATCCCTGGCCCACCGTGGGCCGGTAGACGTGCCCATGGATGTCGATCAATCCGGGTGTCACGTATAACCCGGTCACATCCACGGTCTTGAGTGCCCGCGCGGCCGGAATGTTCTGCGCGACGGCGGCGACCTTCCCGTCCTTGATGGCGACGTCACGCACGGCGTTGATCTGGTTCCTGGCGTCGAGGACGTGGCCTCCCTTCAGAAGAAAGTCGTACTCCTGCGCGAAGGCGGAGTTCGCAAGCAGCCCAAGAACCACGCTCAGCAAGACAACCATCCGCATGGACATCTCCTATCCCACTGTTTCAGCGCTGTTCAGCACGGATCTATACGAAAAGGACGCGGGCGTCTACTATTTCAGCGGTAGTCGCGTCGCGCTCTCCGCGCGTCGAGACGAGGAAGCTGACGTGGGATTGCGATTCACGATCATTCTGGCGGCCGTCGCGTGCTGGTCGTCGCCCGGCGATCTGCTGCGGGTCGAACAGAGCGACGAAGCCATGGGGTCGACCTTTTCCGTCGTGCTGTACGGCAGCGACCGCAGGCAGATGGAGAAGGCAGCCGACGCCGCTTTCGCCGAGGCACACCGCCTGGATCGGCTGCTGTCGAATTACCGGCCGGACAGCGAATGGAGCGAGGTGAACCGGACCGCCGGCGTTCGGCCTGTGAAAGTCTCGGCGGAGTTATTTCAGATCATCTCGGACTGCCTGAAATACAGCCGGCAGAGCGACGGAGCGTTCGACATCACGGTGGGACCGCTCATGAAGGTCTGGGGGTTTTACAAGGGCGAGGGTGTGCTGCCCCGTCCGGCAGACGTGACCGATGCGCTCACCCGTGTCGGCCATCGGCATGTGCGGCTCGATGCTGCGGCCCGGAGCATTCAATTCGATCGTTCCGGCCTGGAGCTCGATCCCGGCGGCATCGGCAAAGGCTACGCCGTCGACAGGATGGTGGAGGTTCTGCAACGGAGCGGCCTGCACATCGCGCTCGTCTCGGCGGCGGGCAGCAGCATCTACGGATTGGGCGCGCCACCCGACGAGCCGCGCGGGTGGCGGATCACGATTCGGGCTCCGGACGATCCGGACAAATCGGCGGCAGAGGTCTTTCTGAAGGACATGTCCCTGTCCACGTCCGGGAGCTCCGAAAAGTTCTTCCAGGCCGAGGGGCGGACATACGCGCACATCATCGACCCGCGAACGGGCTATCCCGCGCAGGGAACGGCGTCTGTATCCGTCATGGCACCGCGAACCATCGACAGCGAGGTGTGGGCGAAGCCCTACTTCATCAACGGTCGCGCATGGACGGCCGCGCACAAGCCGGCGAATACACGCGTGTTCGTCTGCGACGATGTGAAGCCTCGCTCTTGCGGCTGGATTCAATGATCATGCGGAGAGCTCCCGCCTAGGGCGGCGTCGTCGATTGCGTCGAGATCGATGATCGCGACCGTATTGAAGCTGGGAACCCAGAATTCGGTGGTGTTTCCGGAGTGCCGCACGTCGGTCAGCGTCGCGTCCGAGCCCGAGCGATAGGGCGCGAACTTCGCCGGCCGGTAGCGCCCCAGCAGCCGAACGCGAATCGCCGCCGGATCTTCCGTCTGCTGTCGGCGGTTTCTATCGAAGGACAACAGAATCAGCCGGGCGCGCCGCCCATTGCCGGTGAGACGCGCGATGACGGTGCTCGTGCCATACAGGCGAACGAGGCGGTTGTCGTCGCCCAGCTTTGCGCGCACGCGCGCGGCAAATTCGTTCGGGTTCGACGCCGCCTCCGTGGGAAAGTCCGGCGTGCCGAGCTGCACCGTGAGGCCGAGCGCCGGATCGGGCGCGGCAACCACCCGGTAGAGCAGATTGCGGCGCGTCAGCAGATTGAGAACTTCACCCATCAGGCTCGATCGATCGTCCACGACGCCGATGTTCGCCAGGACTGGCAACGGCGCTTGTCCGTTCGCTTTCAGGAACTGCAACATCCTGCCCAGTTCCTGGATGTCCGCCGGATCAGGATTGAGGATGGCGTCCACGTTGAAGGTGAACGCTTCGGCGGCTGCGAGCGCGGCGGACCCGGCGGGCAGCTTCGTGTAGTTTGCCTTCCGGATGCCCCGCTGAAACCGCCAGCCGTTGGAGTCGATCCAGGGAACGTTCGTGGCACGGGCGACGTTCGGCACGGAGCGAAGGCCTGCGTGCGGCACCTCCTGGAATGCGGCGGCTTCCGCGCCCGCGGGCGCCGGCGCGGCGAGACCCTGCTGCACGAGGCTGGATGCCGCGCTCGTCACGTAAATCCTCGTCAGGGCAGGTGGCTGGGAATTGGCCGTCGGCGCGCCGCAGACGAGCGCCGCCGCACAGGCGAGACCGAGCCGGCCCTTCGCACCCCTCATATCGTGAGTTCCGTGTGACGGATCTTGTTCGTGTCGTACACGCCGAGGCCAAGCGTCGACGCGTATTCGATGTGCCCCGGCTCGCGGATGGAACGGTTCATGTTCGGATCGCGGTCCCAGTCCTCCGGGTTGGTGCTGAAGTACTTCATGTCGCGGTTCCAGACCGAGATCACACCTTCCTTCTTCCGCTTGTCGTCGATGATGTCGATCAGGAAGCGGTCGATCGCCACCGGGTCGGTGCCGAACTTCATCTGCTTCGGATAGAACCGGAACTTCCGCTCCCTGGAGAACGGGCCGGCATGCCAGACGCCGCGCAGGCCGTCCATGATGTTCAGGACCGTGCGGGACCGCAGCGGCTCGACGGTAGCCAGCGTGCCGATGAACGTCAGCGTTTCGGTCTGCGCGTGGTAGTGCGAGCGCGCCACGTTGTTGAACTCGCCATAGGCGATGTTCTTCAGGCACCCGGTCACGCCGGACGCGCCGTGGTCCTTCATGTTCGGCACGTTGACGATCTTCGTGAACGACTCCGTGACCATGCGAATCAGGTAGGAGCGGGTGTCCTCCTCCCCGAAGAAGTTGGCTTCGACGTACACGTCCGGATCGAGGCCGAGCCACGAGTTCGCCGATTCCACACGGATCCCGGCGGGCACGAAGCGGTCGTAGCGAGGCAGCAGGATCTGCCCTGATCCGCGCTCGTGGATGACGATGTTGGCGGGCTTCACGCCGACGGCGATCAGGTTGTTCGCAATCTCCGCCACGACTTCGGGCGTCGACATGGCGCCCGGTGCGCCCGACGCGTTCACCTTGATGCCGACGAAATCCCCGGCGTTGAAGAAGCGCGCCCAGCTGTCACGCGGGTCCTTGTCCCCGGTCAACGTCGTCATGCCGCCGGCGATCATCGCCCGCACCGACGGGACGTCGACTTTCTCGGTCGTCTCGTCGATGCAGCGCGGCGAATGCACGGTGACGACCCGGCCGGGATAGGGACCCGGCATGCCGGGCAGCGCGGCCGGCTTGTGTGGCGTGACGACGCGGTAGCTGGGAATCGGCCGGGGCTGCAGCGCGCCTGCCACGGGCATCGCGGCCATCGCCGACAGGAACTCTCGACGATCCATGTGCGAGCCTCAGAAGAAGTACTTCACCACCAGCTGACGGTGAGACCAGGGACGGCCCCGCCGGATTCATCGGAGACGATACCGGTGACGGTTGCCAGGCCCGTCTGCGCGGCACCCGTCGTACTCAGAACGAGTGCGGCGAGCAGGACAAAACTGAGCCTCAGCACGAAGTTCGCGAGCGCACGCATCGAGAAGCTCCTTTCGTTGGCGCCCCGGAGTCGGCTGCAGCGGATATTCACCTAAAACGAACGAGGAGTCCATGCAAGACTAGGGGTCTCATGGAGGCTCCTTCTTGCCTACCTGGTGAACGGGATTACTATGCTCGCCGCACCCCTGCTGCCGGCGCTGCGGCTCGGCGCACGGGTGTTCCTGAGCCGGGAGCTGTAATGACACGCATCGCATTTCTTCTGTGTAGCCTCGTCGTCGCCCTCGCCGCCGCTCTTGGTGCGGGAGCGGAGAAACGAGCGATAGCCCCCGCCGGCATCAAGCCGATCGGTCCGTACAGTCCTGGGATTCTCGCCGGCGATTTTCTCTATGTCTCCGGTCAAGGCGGGCGCGACGCGGAGGGAAAACTTCCAGCCACAATCGAAGGCCAGGCGCGGCAGACACTACAGAATGTGAAGTCCATCGTCGAAGCCGCCGGGCTGACGATGGAGCACGTCGTGTATTGCCAGGTGTACCTGAACGACATGGCGCACCACGACGCGATGGACCGCGTCTGGAAGGAGTTCTTTGCCAAGGCGCCGCCGGCCCGCGCGGTGCTTGGGATCTACAAGCTGCCGACGGACATCGCGGTCGAGATCAACGCGGTCGCGTTCCGCGACCTGACCCGCAAAAGGCCCATCGTCCCGGTGG
>Ga0075424_100006728_pt1 | contig 11082 bp, 10 predicted proteins | sample SoiMethybrSBSTD3_FD_75301 | JGI IMG/M metagenome (GOLD analysis project Ga0075424, IMG submission 75301) | Bulk soil microbial communities from a Populus tree surrounding site in Tennessee, USA - Soil MetaG P. TD hybrid SBSTD3 | ecosystem: Environmental > Terrestrial > Soil > Tree plantation...
GGCGGGATGGCGCTCCACATCTTGCGCACGAGCGCGTCGAAGCTCACGAACTGGCGCCGGCGCTCGACGTCGACTTTCATCCAGGCGACGGACAGGACGATGGCGAGCACGCCGACGGCGGCGGCCGCGACGGCCCCCGCCCGCGACGGCAGCCGCACGCCCACCGGCGCCACCATGGCGAGCCCGATCGCCATGGGCGCGAGGAAGTACGACGAGGGATCGCCGACGCCGTAGGCGAACGCGAAGCCCGCGCTCGCGAGCGCCGCCACCACCAGCGAGCCGCGGACGAGGCGCTCGTCTCGCCGACGCGCGAGCAGGAACGCGGCCACGAGGAGGACGAGGCCTGACGCGAGGTAGGGGTACACGTAGAGCTTGAGGAACCACTGCTGCACCTGCGACGGCTCGAAGTGCCCGAGGTTGTGCTGATAGACGCGGCCGGTGATGTGCTCGTAGACGCTCTCGAGCGACGGCTCGAGCGACGGCCACATGCGTCCCGCCGGATGGAAGGCGCGCCAGGCGACCCAGCCATAGCTCGCGAGCGGAACCAGCATGGCGGCGATGGCGGCGAGCAGATGCCCGGCGCGCAGGCGCCGCGCCGAGGCCAGCGCCAGCAGCAATCCGGCGGTCAGCGGCACGGCCACGAAGACGGCCGTCAGGTGATGAGCGCCGCCCACGCCGCAGAGCGCGCCCCACAGGATCGCGCGGCGCAGGAGGGCCGTGTCCGAGAGCCGCCCGAGATCGCGCACCGTGACCACGAACACGCACGAGATCCCCAGACACCAGGCGACGTGCCAGCCGTAGACCTCGGCGAGCGTGGTCTCGACCGTCCAGATGGGATTGAGCGCGAGGAGCGCGACCGGCAGGGCGGACCACGCGAGTGCTTTGCCGCGCCCCGTGCCCGCCGGCAGGAGGCGCGCCGCCAGGGCGTGCAGGAGTGCCATCGCCACGCCGCCGCCGAGCGCGCTCCAGGCGTTTGCGGCGTATGGCCACGGGGCGCCGAGGGTGTGCGCAAGGCGCACGAACAGATGGCCGAGCAGCATGAAGAGCGGATAGCCGGTCGGGTGCGGAATCCCGTTCGTCGCCAGGACGAGCGTCCACTCGGCGGCGTCCTTGTCGCCCGAGACCGGCGGCGCCATGTAGAGGTAGGCGACGAACGCGGCGAGCCCGATGGCGACCGAGATCCATGGCGAGATCTTCGGCGGGGCGGCGGCGGATGCGGCGACGGACTTGCGCTTCACGCCGGCCGCTTCGGCTTGGTGAACGTGAGCTTCAGGCCGGTGAAGAACAGGAACACGGAGAAGATGCGGCGCAGCAGGTCGCCGGACAACGACGTCGCCACCAGCGCGGCGGCGAAGGCTCCGATCATCGACCAGAGAGCGAGCGGCAACACCGACTTGCCGTCGACGTTGCCGAGCTTGCGATGGGTCCACGCGCCCGAGGCCGCGGTCGGGATCACGAACAGGAGCGAGATCCCCTGGGCCTCGACCTGCTTCAAGCCGGCGATCAGCACCAGCATGGGCACGAGCACCGTGCCGCCGCCGACGCCGAAGTAGCCGCTGGCCACGCCGACGACGAAGCCCATCACGACGCGCGCGACGAAAGCCCACACGCCCACGGTGGGCAGAAGGTTTCCCTCGGGAAGATGGGTGAGCGCGAGGCGGATGCCGAGCAGGATGATGAGGACGCCGAAGGCGCGGCGCAGGGTCTTGGCCGATGTCTGGTTGGCCCACCGCGCGCCCAGGGGCGCGCCGAACACGCTGCCCAGGGCGAGCACGAGCGCCCAGCTAAGATCGACGTGGCCCTTGAGCGCGTAGGCGATGAGCGCCGCCGGCGCCGTGAACAGCGCCACCGCGAGCGACGTGCCGTGCGCCTCCTGCTGCGTGAGGCCGAGGAAACGGGCGAGCAGCGGCACGAGGATCACCGCCCCGCCGATGCCGAACAGCCCGCTGGCCAATCCGCCGGCGAGGCCGATCCACCAATACGCGTGGACGAGCCGCCGCCAGCCCTGCGGCTCTTGGCTCACGCCGCGACCTCGGCCCGCCGGTCGCGCGCCCGCCGCGCGGCGCGCCACACGTTGGCGTGCGCCTCGACGGTGGCGTCGAGGGGGTTGGCGTAGCCGCCGCCGAGGGTCACCACGATCGGGACGCCGAGCCTCTCCGCCGCCTGGAACACGACTTCGTCGCGTCGCGCCAGGCCTTCACGCGTGAGCGACAGGCGGCCCAGCCGGTCCTCGGCCAGCCCGTCGACGCCGGCCTGATAGAGCACGAGATCGGTGCGATGGCCGGCGATGGCGCCGGGCAGGAAGCGCTCGATCGTGTCGAGATAGGCGGCGTCGTCGCAGCCGTCGGGCAGCTCGACGTCGACCGTGCTCCGCTCCTTGCGCGCCGGATAGTTGCCCACGCCGTGGACCGAGAACGTGAACACCGTGGGGTCCTCGCCGAACATCGCCGCCGTGCCGTTCCCCTGATGCACGTCGAGATCGACGATGAACGGCCGCCGTGCTTCGCCCTCGGCGCGCAGCACGGCGATGGCCACCGCCAGATCGTTGAACAGGCAGTAGCCCTCGCCGTGATCGCGGAACGCGTGGTGCGTGCCGCCGGCCAGGTTGCCCGCCACGCCGTGCTCGAGCGCCGCCGCGGCCGCCATCACCGTGCCGTAGACGGCGGCGCGGGCGCGGTCGACGAGAGCCGCCGACCAGGGGAAGCCGAGCTTGCGCACCTCTTCGGCCTCGAGCTTGCCCTCGACGGCGCGCGCCACGTAGTCGGCGTCGTGGACGCGCGTGATCCAGTCGAGCGGCGCCGGCTCCGAGCGATGGATCTCCTCGGGCGCGAGCACGCCGTCCTCGAGCAGGCGCTGCTTGAGTGCCGCGTACTTGGCCATGGGGAACGGATGGCCGAGCGGCAAGGTCACGCGATAGTGGTCGCTCGTCCAGGCGTAGAGCGGGCGGCGTCCGCCGGCCACTACACGGCTCCCGCGGCGCGCAGCGCGCGCACGGTGGCGGCGTCGTGGCCCAGCTCGCCGAGCACGCGCTCCGTGTGCTCGCCGAGGAGCGGCGGCGGCGACGACGGCGCGCCCGGCGTCTCCGAGAGCTGCACCGGCAGATTGACGACGCGGAAGTCCGGGATCTTGGGGTGGGGGAGTGCCGCTACCATGCCGCGCGCCGCCACCTGCGGTGCGGCCAGCGCCTCGGGGACGCTGCGCACCTGCCCGCACGACACGCCCACCTGGCCGAGCCGCTCGAGCCACTCGGCCACCGTGCGCGTGCGCAGCCGCTCGGCGAGCCGGCGCTCCAAAGCCTCGCGATTCTTCACGCGATCCGGATTCGTGGCGAACTCCGGCCGCCGCGCCAGCTCGGGATCCTCGATCGCCTCGCAGAAGCGCTGCCACATGGACTCGGAGCCCACACCGACGGTGAGCCAGCCGTCCGAGGCCGCGAACGCGGCGTAGGGCGTGAGATTGGGATGGCGATTGCCGAGCCGCTCGGGCTCGCGTCCGCTCGCCCAGTAATTCATGGCGTGATAGGTGAGGAGCCCGAGCTGGCCTTCGAGGAGCGTGGCGTCGACGCGCTGGCCGCGCCCGCTCGCCGCCCGCGCCGCGAGCGCCGCCAGGATCCCGATCGTGCTCCACATGCCGGCCACGATGTCGGCCTGCGACACGCCGGCCTTGAGCGGCGCGCCGCCGGCCTCACCGGTGACGCTCATGACGCCGCCTTCGCCCTGGGCGATCAGGTCGTAGCCGGCGCGATCGCGCTCGGGGCCGGTCTGCCCGTAGCCCGAGACGGCGGCGTAAACGAGCCGCGGATTGCGCGCGTGCAGGCGCTCCCAGTCGAAGCCGAGCCCGGCCAGCGTGCCGGGGCGGAAGTTCTCGACCAGCACGTCGGCGCGGTCGACGAGCTGCCACAGGATCTCGCGCGCCCGCTCGTGCTTGAGATTGAGCGTGACGCTTTCCTTGTTGCGATTGACGGCCAGGTAGTAGGCGCTCTCGCCGTTCCAGAACGGCGGGCCCCAGCCACGCGTGTCGTCGCCCTTCTTGGGCTCCTCGACCTTGACCACGCGCGCCCCGAGGTCACCCAGGGTCATCGTGCAGTAGGGGCCGGCGAGGATGCGGGCGAGGTCGAGAACAAGGATGCCGTCCAGGGGCTTCACGGCCGGGAAAGTAACGCGGCGCGCGGCCGGCGCGCCAGAACCGCTATGCTGCGGCCACGTGAACCATCCTTCGCTCGACGCCCTTCACGATGCCATGCTGCGTCTCGCCGCGGCCGGCGTTCCCGCCGTCCTCGGCGGCAGCGGGCTCCTCGCCGCGCTCGGGCTCGTCGATCACGTGCGCGACTGGGACATCACCGCCGAGGGCGACGTGGACGCGATCGCCGCCCTCTTCGCCGACAAGCCGGGGCGTGTGCTCGCCGGCAACTCGGGCATCCACGCCGACCACAAAGTGATGCTCCCCGACGACGACCTGGAGGTGATCGTGAACTTCGCCTTCAACGTCGAGGGGCCGGTGCTGCGCATCCCGACGCTCGCGCGCGGCGCGTGGAACGGCGTGTCGCTGGCGAGCCCCGAAGCCTGGGCCGTGGCCTACGCGCTGATGGGGGCCTACGAGGGCGCGCCGCACCGGCGCGAGCGCGCCGATCTGCTGTTCACGCACCTCGAGCGCACGGGTGCGGATGCGCAAGCCCTGCGCTTGCTCCTCGCCGAGCCGTTGCCCGAATTCCTGATTCGGCGGCTCAACCACCTGCCGGTCAGGAGCCCTTCATCTCCAAGTGGAGGCGATGGAGCAGGCGGTGCATGAGCGGGCTGATGAAGATCCCCGCGCTCGTGAGAAGGATGACACCGCTGTAGAGCGCGTAGACGGAGGCGAAGATCTTCCCACGGCTGGTCGCGATCGTGTCCACGGGGCCCATGCCGCCCAGGATCATGGCGGCGTTGTAGAAGGAGTCGATCCAGCGCGGGATGCCGGCCAGAAAGTGATACCCGAGCGCGCCGACGACCCACGAGAAGAGGATGATCGCCGCGGCCCAGCCGGCGCTCGCCACCATGCGCCGCACGAGCACGGAGCGCGGCGCGAGCGGCTGCCGCCGGTGCTCGAATCCCAGGCCCAAGATAGACTGCTCCCCGCGCGTGCGAGACACGGCGGGGAGCATATCACTTCGAGCCATGGCGCCAGCGGGGCGCGCTACTCCGACCTGCGCTTGGTCTCCTCGATGGCCGCCAGGGTCTCCGTGCCCAGCGTGAACGCCGAGCGGAACGTGCCCTCGACGCCGACCTTGGCGCCCTGGCGCGGCGCGCCGCCCACCTTGGTGATGACGGCGATCGTGCCGGTGCCGTCGTCGAGCCGGAACACGCCGTAGTTGAGCACGCCCGCCGACTCCTTCACCGTGCCCGCCACGCGCACGGTCTTGCCTTCGTACGCTGCGGGATTGTCGAGCAGCTTGCGGATGTCGGTCGTGCCCTTGCATCCGGCGAGCAAGAGCAGCGGCACGAGGACGAGCCAGGCGGCACGCGAACGGCGAATCGAGGTCATGGAAGCCTCCGTGTTGGTCGTCGGCGGGGTCGAAGGCGAGAGTAAGGCGGCAAACGCCCGAGGGAAAGGGGCGGTAAACCCCTGATTCGGCGCGTCATTCGGGCTTCCCGCCGCTCGCCGCCGTGGCTACAATGGCGACAAGCCGCGCCCTCTTCACGCCCCCGCGCGGACATCTCCCGGCCACCCCTCGCCCGCGAGAGGCTCATGGGAAAGAGAGATCCGTGAGCAAGTCGAGGAATTGGAAATACAAGAAGCGCTAGCTTGAGGCGCCCGCCCGGCCCCGGGTGGAGCGAGAGACAGCACGGAGTCGATCATGCCGCTCGAGAACACGCCGGAGGCGCTCGCCGAAGGGCGTGAATGGCTGCGCATGACCCTCGCCTCGATCGGCGAGGCGGTCATCACCACGGACACGCAAGGAATCGTGACGTTCGTGAATCCGGTGGCCGAAGCCGTCACCGGCTGGACCGCGGCCGAAGCCATGGGCAGGCCGCTCGACGAGGTCTTCCCGGTCGCCGACGACGAGCAGCGGCGCCCGCTCGAGAGCCCGGTCACGCGCGCCCTGCGCGACGGCCCGGTCGTGAACCTCGGTGGCCACACGGTGCTCACCACGCGCGGCGGCGAGGAGCGGCTGATCGAGGACAATGCCGCGCCCATCCGCAATCCCAGGGACGAGGTCGTCGGCGTCGTCATCCTGTTCCGCGACGTCACCGAGCGCCGCCACACCGAGCAGTCGCTACGCCAGAGCGAGGAGCGCTTCCGCCTCCTGGTCAGCGCCGTGCGCGACTACGCCATCTTCATGCTCGACGAGAGAGGCTACGTGTCGAGCTGGAATCCCGGAGCCGAGCGCATCAAGGGCTACGTCGCCGACGAGATCATCGGCAAGCACTTCTCCGTGTTCTATCCCAAGGAGGCCATCGACGCCGACTGGCCGGCCGCCGAGCTGCGCGCCGCCACCGCCGACGGGCGCTTCGAGGACGAGGGCTGGCGTCTGCGCAAGGACGGCACGCGCTTCTGGGCCAACGTGGTCATCACCGCGCTCAAGGACAAGAGCGGCAAGCTGCTCGGCTTCTCCAAGATCACGCGCGATCTCACCGAGCGCCGCCGCGTCGAGTCGGCGCTACGCGCGAGCGAGGCGCGCTATCGCCGTCTGTTCGAAGCTTCGAGCGATGGCCTGGTCATCGTCGACGCGAAGACCGGCGACATCTTCGATGCCAATCCGCGCTTCTCCCTGCTCGTCTCGTGGCCGCACGAGGACCTGGTCGCCAAGAAGCTCTGGCAGGTCGGACTGTTCGCCGGGCCGAAGGCCTACCAGGAGGCCCTCGCCTCGGTGCGCGAGCGCGGCCACGTCCGCCACGAGGACGTGACGCTGGAGACGACCGAAGGCAAGCGCATGGAGCTCGAGATCGTGGGCAGCCTGTTCGACGTCGACGAGCGCCACGTCGTCCAGTTCGCGGTGCGCGACGTGAGCCAGCGCCGCCAGCTCGAGCGCGCCACCATCCATGCCGAGGCCATGGAGGAGCTCAACCGGCGCAAGGACGAGTTCCTGGCCATGCTCTCGCACGAGCTGCGCAATCCGCTGGCCGCGGTCGTGAACGCGGTGCACATGCAGAAGCTGAGCGGCGATCCCGATCCCGTGCGGCGGCGGGCGCAGGAGATCATCGAGCGCCAGATCGGCCGGCTCACCCACCTGGTCGACGACCTGCTCGAAGTGTCGCGCATCACCACCGGGCGCGTGCAGCTGCACCAGGAGTTCGTCGATATGCGCGTGCCGGTCGAGCACGGCGTCGACAGCCTGCGGCCCTCGATCGAGAGTCGCGAGCAGACGATCGAATTGTCGCTGCCCGGCGAGCCGGTCTGGATCTTCGCCGACCCGGGGCGCGTCGAGCAGGTGGTCGTGAATCTGCTGCACAACGCGGTGAAGTACACGAATCGCGGCGGCGCGCTGGCCGTGAGCGTGGCGCGTGAGGGCGAGGAGGCGGTACTGCGCGTGCGCGACAACGGCGCCGGCATCAGCGCGCAATTGTTGCCGCACATCTTCGACCTGTTCACCCAGGCCGAGCGCACGCTGGACCGCGCCGAAGGCGGGCTGGGCGTGGGGCTCACGGTGGTGCAGCGCGTCGTGCACTTGCACGGCGGCCGCGTCGAGGGCAGGAGCGAGGGGGCGAATCGCGGCAGCGAGTTCGTCGTGCGCCTGCCGGTGGTCGTTCCGCCGGAGCCCGCGGGCCTGGAGACTCCGTCCCGCGAGGCGCTGTCCCGGCCTCTGCGCATTCTCGTCGTCGACGACAATCGCGACGCCGCGGACTCGATGGTGCTCCTGCTGCGGCGCTCCCACCACGAGGTGCGCGTGGAGTACACGGGATCGGCGGTGAAGGCGGCGGCGCTGGAATTCCTGCCCGACGTCGTACTGCTCGACCTCGGGCTACCGGGCCTCGACGGCTATCAGGTGGCGGCCGAGCTGCGGGGCGATCCGCGTCTCGCCTCGATCCGGCTCATCGCGGTCAGCGGCTACGGCCAGGACGCGGACAAGAAGCGCAGCAAGGAGGCCGGCTTCTTCGCCCATCTCGTGAAGCCGGTCGACCTGGTGCAGCTCCGCGACACGCTGGCGGCGATCACCGGGCGGCCGCTCCGCCCTTAGGCGAAAAAAAGAAGAGGGCGGAGGCCTGAGCCCCCGCCCCCCTTGGACGGTGATTCCGCGAGGCGTCTTACGCCTTTCGGACGTTTGCCGCCTGCAGGCCCTTCGGGCCCTGTGTCACGTCGAACTCGACGCGCTCACCCTCGGCCAGGGTCTTGAAGCCCTCGCCCTGAATGGCGGAGAAGTGAACGAACACGTCCTCGCCGCTCTCCTGGGAGATGAAGCCGAAACCCTTCGCCTCGTTGAACCACTTTACGGTGCCTTTTGCCACGTACTTGCTCCTGATTTGTCTGCGCTGAACGCTCGCAGCCCAACGCCTGAAAGGGCGTTCACTTTTCCGGCCACATTGACCGGTGTCTCGATCGGTGGGAACCGCGGCTCCAAAAAAATACCGCCAGATCAACCTGGCGGCATCAGAAGGTGCTCCGCAGCACTTCACGCGACCGGTAGACAACAGGAGTATCGGCTGAAGGCCGCCGGAACACAAGGGGGGTGGGTAGCCAGCTTCACCGACTCGCCTTAAGGCGAGTTTCGGTACCGATTAACGAGCGCCCAAAGGGCCATCCAGACCAGGGGCGACCCGGCGATCGCGGTCGCCAGGATCAGCGACCTCCCCCTCCCCAAGCGCTGTCTGGTGGCCCGGATGGTCTCGAAGACCCCGAATCCGACGAGGCCCACGCTCGCGATCAAGGCGGTGACCAGGAGGAGGATGACGGCGTAGCCCAGCTGCCGCTGCAAGAGCCAGGCGAGGACAAGCAGGGCCAGCGGCACCCAGCACAACCGGAGGAAGGCTACCGGGGTTCCTCGCCAGACCAGGACGGCGATCAAGGCGATGGACAGGACCGCGACCCCCGCCGTGATCATGGCGCCTCAGAACCTGGACTGCGTCAGCGTCACGTCCGCGTTCTTCCACGCCTCCTTGAGCTCGGCGTCGACCTTGACCCTCTCTTCGCCCGCGTCGCGGCTGTGCAGGCACTGGGAGAGCCCGAACAGCGACCAGCCGTTCTTGGGGTTGTTCTTCAGGTCCTCGCGATACGCCGCCTCGGCCTCGGCGACCTTGTTGATCTCGAGGTAGGCCGCACCCAGGTATTGGCGCATGGGCGCGTACCAGTCGGGCGGCTCGTCGTAGTGGAGAGAGTCCTCCATGGCCACCGCGGCACGCAGAAGCGGGATCGCCTGCAGGGGACGCCCGTCCCGCCAGGCGATCTCGGCCGCAAGATGCTGGGCCGCGAGGCGCAGCAGCGGCTTGGCGTTGTTGAAGCCGACCATGTAGTCGTCGGCGAAGCCGGGGATGGCCGCCAGCAGGGAGTCGCGCTCTTGCCCCGCCAGGTCGCGGTGCTTGGTCGCGGCCAGCGCCAGTCCGCGCGCGTAGTGCCGGATGGCGTTCGTGTAGCGGTAGTGCGAAGGCTGGGCCGGGACGGTCAGGATCTCTGACCAGCGCCCGAAGCGGGCAAGGACCAGCATCTCGTACGGCGTGAACATCTCCGCCATCGACATCTGCTTCACCACGTCCGAGGGCACGTTCTCGTACATTTTCTTCGCCGCGTCGGTGGCCACCTTGCTCTGCCCGCTCATGCTCGCCGCATAGGCGATGAAGTGCAGGTTGTGCGTGTAATAGGCGACGGGATAGATCCCAGTCGGCTTCTGCGCCTCGATGTACTTGCGATCGACCTCGGCCGCGGTCTGATTCAGCTCCTTCGAATCCTCCCAGCGCCCGGCCGACCGATACAGGTGCGACGGCATGTGAACCAGGTGGCCCGCGCCGGGCACGAGCTTGGGCAGCTTCTCGGCATAGGGCATGGCGCGGAACGGATCCGGCGAAGCTTCGACGGCATGGATGTAGAGGTGGATGGCGCCGATGTGATCCGGATCCCTGGCGAGTGCCTTCTCGATGGTGGCCAGGAGCTCGGGGGTGCTCGGGTTCGGCTTGCCCTCGCGATCCCAGTACTCCCAGGGCGTGAGATCCATGATCGACTCGGCGAACAGCGCCTGCGCGTCGGCATCGTCGGGATACGCCTTGGCCACGCCGCGCATGGCGTCGGAGTAGGCCTTGTCCCTTGGCGAGCGGTCCGTGCTGCCCTTCGGCGCGTAGCGCTTGGCCAGCGCCGTGATGTACGCGCGCTCGGCCGGCGTGGCCGTAGACGCCAGCTTCAACGCCTGCTGCTCGTGCGCGTAGGCCCGCGGCTCGGCCGTCGTGTCCATGGGCATGTTGATGTTCGGGCCGAGCACGAGCGCCATGCCCCAGTACGCCATGGCGCAATTCGGATCGAGCTTCGACGCCTGCTCGAAGGCGCGATACGCCTCGTCGTGATTGAAGCCGTACGTCAGCACCAGGCCCTGGTCGAAATACTTCTGCGCGTCGGCGTTCTTGGTGCTCACGGCGTGATGCGTCTTGCCGAGGCCGGGGTACAGCGGAGGCGGGGGAGCGTCAGCAGCGAAAGCCAAGCTCGGAACCAGCAACAGCAGCGCGACGAATCGCACGGGGCATCCTCCGGCGGGCGGCGGGTGCGGCTCTAGTAGATGTTGGTGTCTCGCTTCTTGCCCGTGTAGTCGAGGTACGTGGTCTTGATCTCGGTGAAGAACTCGAGCGCCGCCTTGCCCTGCTCGCGGCTGCCCACGCCGGTGCCCTTCATGCCGCCGAAGGGCATCTGCGCCTCGCCGCCCACCGTCGGCGAGTTGACGTGCACGATGCCGGTCTCGATGAGATCGATGAAGCGGAACGTGCGCGCGACATCGTTCGTGTACACGGACGACGACAGCCCGTAGCGCACGTTGTTCGCGGCCTCGATCGCTTCGTCGAAGGTCTTCACCCGGATCACCGACAGCACCGGGCCGAAGATCTCCTCCTGCGCCAGCTTGCTGTCGGAGCCCACGTGGTCGAACACGCAGGGCTCCAGGAAGTACCCGTGAGCATGGTCGCCGGTTTCGAG
>Ga0075424_100006729_pt1 | contig 11080 bp, 9 predicted proteins | sample SoiMethybrSBSTD3_FD_75301 | JGI IMG/M metagenome (GOLD analysis project Ga0075424, IMG submission 75301) | Bulk soil microbial communities from a Populus tree surrounding site in Tennessee, USA - Soil MetaG P. TD hybrid SBSTD3 | ecosystem: Environmental > Terrestrial > Soil > Tree plantation...
TTACCGCCGACGGCCGTCACAGGGAGCTTGGATTGCGCAGCTCGACGGCATCCAGCATGGCTGCGGGTCCACCTCCGTACGAGGTAAGGGCTCTACGGATCGGCCGGGGAACCCGAGGCAGCAGCCACATGGCCTGGGCGAGCGCCCAAAGCTGCATACGCGAATTCGGAATCAGCATTTTCATGACCGCGGGACCGATCCTCCGGCTTTGCTGAACTGCTGGTCGCAGAGCCTGCTCGTACGCCTCGAGCCCGCGACCGTGATCACCGCTTGTCGCGGCTAGTTCGCAGGCCAGAACATACGCGCCCACAAGCGCGAGGCTCGTTCCACCGCCAACCGCCGGGCCGGGGGAGTAGCCGGCATCCCCCACGAGGGTGACGCGGCCTCTGGTCCAGGTGTCCATAACGATCGTGCTGATCGAGTCCACATACAGGTCATCTGCGTTTTCCAGCTCGGCGAGGAGGCGCGGCACCTCCCAGCCCATATCGCTGTACAGATTGCGGATGAGTGATCGTTCAGCAGCCAGATCGCGGCGATCGTAATCGTGCAGCGTCGGGGTCCGCCATAGCAGCAACACGCGTGCCTCATCGGTTCCGTGAACCGGGTAGATGGCCGCTGTGCGACCGACGTCGCCGTAGCCCAGCATCCGCTGATGCAGGTCAAGGTAGTTGGGCACGGTGAACACCGCGAGGTAGCCGCCCAGGAAGTGGAGGAATTGATACTCCTCACCGAACGCCAGCCGTCGGGTGATCGAATGCAGGCCGTCTGCCCCGACGAGAAGATCAAATGTCCGCCGCGAGCCGTGTTCGAACGCGACACCGACGCCGTCCTCGGCCTCCTCGAGCCAGCTGATCGAGTCGCCGAAGACGTACTCGACATCGTCCCGGCCCGCCTCATAGATGATCTTCGCTAGTTCTCCGCGCATGATCTCGACGTGACGTGCAGACACGCCTTCCGATCCCAATTCCGCGGACACATCGATCGGCCGATGTCCTTCCCTGATGAAGGAAATGATCTCGGTGTGCGTGCCGGCATCGTGAACCTGCGGCAGCGCGCCCATCCACTCGATAATCTGTAGCGCTGGACCGAAAAGATCTACGGCATGGCCGCCGCTGCCGAACCGAAGTTCTTCTGTTCTCTCTACGACCGTCGGCTGGTACCCGAATCGGTTGAGCCAGTAGGCGAGCACCGGGCCGGCCACACTGGCACCCGAGATCAGCACGCGACGACCGGCTGCGGCCATGTGATCAGCCTCCATACCTCCGGCTGAGCCACAGACACCAAACCGGGTATAGGCGACGCTGCTCCACGTCTGTGTTGACGATCACAATCGGAGCGTAGGTGATGCGGACTGAGGCTGTCGAAGCCCACGAGTCACATTCACAGCGCGTTCGACAGCTCAGGGCGCAGTCGACATCGGCCTTTCCGCCGGTTGGCGTCAAGCCCTCTTCTCGCTGGCTGGAGGCCAGTACGGTTCTGACGGAGGCGTTCGCCAGCCAAGGGCGGAGGCGTGGTCGATGAGAGTCCGGGTAGCGCGAGCAACCATCGGCCGGGTGTCACCTGCGCGGTGAAGTAGCGCCCAGGCCCATAGGGGCACTGGGGATCGGACAGGCCGGCGGGTCAACGTCGGCAGCATCGGCGCCGCGTGGCGCTTAGGCGATTCGAGCACGGGCCGCCGCAAGCGGGCCACGTGGTCGAAGAATGCAGCGCCAGTGATGCCGCCGTCGTCGATATTGATCACTGACGCCTGGCTAGCCTTCGCGAAGGCCGAAGCGTAGCGGTTCCATGACCTCCACGACGCTTCGTCAACATCGACGAGCACCGAGATCTCGGCTGCTGGCACGCTCTTGTGCCGAGCCGCCCGATGTGCGCGTGGCATGACGGCTTCCAGGCTCTCGTACCGCAAGAGGTGCGCGGCCAAGTTTTGCCGTTCGATGTCGGCCTCCTCAATCCAGGCGATAGCCAGGTCGAGGCTGCCTTCGGCCACCCGCGCCGCTTGGGTGTGTGAGGGCAGGACCCATTCATCGACACGGACCCGAAGGTCGGGCATTGCTGCTGCCTCTGGGGGAAGCCAACTGACGTAGCCCAGCCGCAGAGGTAACTCTCCGGCTCCGCCACGGGCCCGATCGACCGCCCGTGCAGCGGCGCCCAACACCTCTCGAGCATCGGTCAGGAACTGGCTGCCCGCGGGCGTCAATTCGACGTGTCGGCGGTCGCGGACGAGGAGCTGGGTCCCAAGCTCACGTTCGAGATTACGGATCTGCTGAGAGAGCGAAGGTCCAGCAAGGTGCAGCCGCTCTGCGGCCCGACCGAAATGCAGTTCCTCGGCAACGGCGACGAAGTAGGTCAGCTGCCGGAGTTCCACGCGGTCGATAGTAGAGCTGACAAGGAGTGATAGGCGGGGCCTACCACAGTTTGGTCATAAGTCGTGGACTCTAGACGAGCACCGGGTTTAACTCAGATCAAGACGAGCACAAGGGTCTAACTCAGATTCAGGACCTTCGCTTTACGGAGCAGAGGACGAAGTTGAGGTCCCAACATTAGAGACGTCATCCGCAAATGCGATGCGTCCGAAACCGCCAAACCAAAGACCTTCCGGGCCAAGCACAAAGCAGGAGTAAGCCATGAGCGTAACCAAAGTACACAGCGTCACCAGCGAGACGAGCGTTCGCAGGATCAACATGAACCTCGAAATCCAAGTGATCCCCGTGTCCGACGTCGACCGATCCAAGGATTTCTACGAGCGACTGGGTTGGAGGCTGGACGATGACGCCGCGCCGCTCGACGGGCTCCGTATCGTCCAGTTCACACCCCCAGGCTCGGGGACCTCGGTCACGTTCGGCAGGGGACTCACAACGGCCGCGCCAGGATCGGCCGAGGGTGGGCTCGTCGTCTCCGATATCGAGGCGGCCCATGACGGACTGGTCGGCCGTGGTATCGACGTGAGTGACGTGTGGCACGGCCCGCCGTTCCCCCCCGAGGCGCGGCAAGCCGGCCCCGACCCCGAGCGCACCAGCTACGGGTCTTTCTTCTCATTCACCGATCCCGACGGCAATTTGTGGCTCGTCCAGGAGGTCACCACGCGGCTCCCAGGCCGGATCGACACCACGGAAACGGCATTCGCGTCTGCGGCAGACCTGGAGAGTGCGCTTCGGCGTGCCGAGGCCGCCCACGTCGAGCACCAGAAGCGCACAGGGCGGTCGCACCTTTTTCACCGGTCGAGCGAAGACGACAACTGGCCCGCCTGGTATGCCTCCTACGTAGTGGCAGAGCAGGCCGGGAGCGATCTGCCGGCGTGACCGATCTCGCGCTGGCTGTCTGGTGCGGCGGCCGAGGCAACTGTGCCCAGGGGATCGGGTCCCTGAGTGCCGGCCGACCGACGGACTACGCCCCACTTACTCGGGCCACACCCCAGCCATATGTGGGGCGTGAGCGAGTGAAGTGGGGCGTCAGTTGAGTTTCGAGGAGGGAGCCTTGGGCTCACCTGCGGCGTCCAGAATGAGAACTTGTTGCGAGATCGCAGCGTGGTGATCTTTACCTCCACTTCCGTGGTGCTCACAGCGACAGGGGGCGCCGATGACGAACGAGGTCGATGACTGGTTTGCCCAGCGCCAGCATCCACTCACGGACGCGATGCAACTCGCCCGCAAGCTGATCTTGGATGCCGATTCTCGGGTAAGCGAGTCGATCAAGTGGAAGACTCCAACCTTCGCGTACCAGGGCAATATTGTCAGCTTCAATCCGTCGAAGAAGTTCGTGAGTTTGATGTTCCACCGTGGGGCTGAAATCCAAGGCGACTTTCCGCACCTGGAGGGCGACGGTCGTCTGGTACGTGTGATGCGCTTCGCGGATGCCGACGAGGTCGAGGCAACCAAGGACGAGCTCCAGGCAGTGATCCGCTCCTGGTGCAATGCCCGCTAACTCCCGCAGGTGCGTTTCTCCGCACAAGGTCCCATGTGAAGCTGGATCCGGCCTGAATTGCGCTTATTCGTGACCCTGTGCGGAGAAACGCACCAGACGCGTTATGTCAGCCGAGTCCATTTGGCCGTGGAGACCGCGCCGTTGGCGTTGATCGCGAAGAGGCGGTAGTAACCGCGTGGCGCGAGGCTTGTAGTGGCATTGATGGTGATCTTGCCGTCGGCGTACTGCAGCGGAATCTCGCGCTGGTTGGCATCGAAGCCGTGTGTTGGCGAGGCTGGGCTCATCATGATCACCTTGGTGACATCGCTGCTCACGTTGATCGAGTACGTCTGCCCGTAGGTGATCTCGGCCGGCAGGCCGCTCAAGCTCGGCCGTTCGCCCTTGAACAAGTACGGCGGCTCGAAGCGCAACACGGTGTCGCTCCGGGCCTGACCCTTCGGATTCGACGACATGCTGATGACACTGCCGTCGTCGGCCAGGAACGCCATCGAGTGGTAGAGCCGATGCTCGCCATCCGGCAGCGGGTTCATCGGGGTCCACGACTTTGAGGTAGCCGACTTGAGCAGGCCGACTTCCTGGCTCGCGTTCTCGATCTTGTTCGCCGAACCACCGCCCACCTCTAGCACGCTGCCATCGGGAAGCTGTACGCAGTTCACATACGCCTTGGCTGACCGAAGCGACGGACCCGATGTGTACTTCGGTGAAGACGAGCTATCCAGGTCGATCACGTTCGTCGTCGAAGTCGCTGGCCAGCCACCGCCCATGACCATGAGCTTTTGCCGCCGGATGCTACCCAGCCAGCAAGCGCTCCCGAATCCGCGGCGGGTGGGATGTGTCAGGGCATTGACCTTGCTGAACTTATTGCCGTTGAACGGCTGCCAAAAACCCGGTTGGAAGAAGTCTTGTGAGCCCTCCGCGTCCTCGGCGGGCTGGATCCAGCCTTCACCTGTATAGAAGTACTTGGCATTGGCCGTCAGGAAGATGTGCGGGTAGAGCGGGAACTCACGGTTGCCTGGCTGAGGGTCGTACTTGTTGGCATAGGGATTCCAGACCTCAGACGAATCCGAGTTCTTCCCGTTGGCGTCGAATCCGCCGACGATCAAGGCGTAGCCGCCACGGGTGTTGATCACGCTGGGGTACCAGCGGCCATCGGACATGTCGTCTTGGCGACGAAACTCTCCCTGGTCGAAATCGAAGGTATAGAGAGCTTTGGACCCTTTCCAAGCCGAGTTACTGGTTCGATAAGCGGCCGTACCTCCGGCCGCGATGGCATCACCATTGCTCAGCAGCATGTGGCCGGCGCAGAACATGTCGGTGGGAGTCTTCAGCTTTGTCGGCGCACCGCTCCCCGGCGTCCAGAGATAGGACTCGAACGTACCGGCATCGAAAACGTCAGAGCTGTTGCCGGATCCGGCCAGCAGCAAGATCTTGCCTCCCGGCCCCATGATCAGGTGGTAGGCATTGGACCCTGACGGTAGCGACGGCAGGCTCGACCAACGACCGCCGTCATTCGTCGGAAGAGCCTTCAGGTCGGACGCGCTATCGGGGTTTGCGGCCTTGGTCTGGACAGGCGAGTCAACCTCGACCTTCTTGCTAGTGGTCTTGCTGGTTTTTGCTTCCGTGCCGATCGGCGCCTGGGGATCAAGGAACCGCTCTTGCTCGTTCTTGATACGTGCAGCGCTGTCCTTTGCATCTGCTGCCCCGGCACCGCCGAGGAAGATTGCGCCAGCGGCCAACGCCGTTATTACGGCGCCGAGAAGAGGTGTGCGCAGGCGCGCTCTCGCCATGTTGTTCCCCCCGAGAATCACGTGCGGCTTCCCCTGCCGATAGCCCGCGCGTGGCGTTGTCAGGGAATTCAACCAAAGAACGCGCATTCTGGAAGCCGACATGCCACAAAACTCGTCCGGGTTTTGTCGGCGGATCGATCCCAATCCGCCTCCGGCTCCGTATTACATGTATGCAGGTCCCCTCGCGACGCCACTCGTAGCATGTCCTCTCGTGGAGCGGGTGTGGCGTACCGCCTCAACATTGACATCGGCACCAGATTCACCTCGGCCAGCTATGTGAGTGCTGAGGAGTCGGGAGTCCTAACGCTCAGCCCATCCGCGCGCAGACTTTCTTCGGCACAGTTCTTGGCTGATGGCCGGGTTCGGGTTGACTCTCTGGCGTGGATGCTCCGCGGCATCGTCGCTACGGCGAGCCAGCAGCTCCAAGAGGTTCCGGTGTCGGTCGGGGTGAGGTATCCCGTGAGCTGGGACTCTCACCAGCTTCTCCTGCTGTGGGAGGCCTTGGTGCTGGCGGGAATCCCCGATGCGGACACCGAGGCCGGTGCCGACCCGGCAGCAACGGTGTTGGCGCCCCGCAGTCCGTTTGATCACGAGCAGCCACCGGTCGAGATCGCACCTGCGCGAGCGTCGAAGGAGGGCGCCGGCTGGCGCAAACGCGGCTGGCTTGTCGCGACTGCGATGGTCACAGTCGTCGCAGGTGTAACGGCAGGTGTGATAGTCACCGGGCTCCCGCGCGTTTCTCAATTCCCAGCAGGCAGACAGACGAGCAGTACGTCGGTGGGCAGCCAGCCCACGCTCGCTACGACCCCGACCGCCGCCGAAAGGCCAACCTCCGGTTCTGGAGTAGATCTACCGACATCGGATCCGCTCCCCGCACAGCAGTTCGTGGTCCCGCGCGGCAAGGATGCAGACACCGAACTCAATCTGGCGAATGTGGCTGGCGTGGTTGGGCCCCGCACGCTTTCGGCTGCCGATGGCCGCAACTCCTGGCCGATGCTCTCTGGTGATCGGCGGACGATCATGTACATCAACTACGCCGCAGGCACCGTACGCGCCATGGGCGCCGACGGAAGCGGCGACCGCGCCTTGATCACATCCCAACCCAGGGGCTGCGGGGAGATCACTCGGGCATCTTGGAGTCCGGCCGACGAGTCGATCATGGTCGTCGAATGTCGGGCTGAACGCCGGCCCGACAGGCTCCTGGTGATCAAGCTCGATGGCACGGTGGTACGCGAGCTGAAGGCCGGCGCGCCGCGTGTCGAGGACCCGACGATCTCTCCGGATGGTCAAACGGTCGCCTACTGGGCCGCCAACACCAGGGGTGGACCCAATGGCGGCTCGATTTACACCCTGGCGATGGACGGCTCGTCAGCGCCAGTGCAGCTGACCAACCGGGAAGCCGGGAGCGATGCCGACCCGGCGTGGTCGCCCGATGGCAGCATGATCGCCTTCCGCCGCCGCGGACCCGATAACAACTTCGATGTGTACGTGATGCGCGCCGACGGCTCGGATGTGCGGCCGGTCGCGACTGGCCCGGCGACAGAGGAGAAGCCGGCCTGGTCGCCCGACGGTAGCCAGCTGATGATCATCTCCAACCGTGACGCATCGGGTGAACCGAGCAGGGCCTATGACGTCTATGTACTCAATGTCGACGGGGGCGCACCGCGACCACTTGGACTCAGCGCAAACGTGGTCCTTACGCCCGTCTGGTCATACCGCTGACGCACCACTGAAATACGCCACCGCCGGTTGGGTCGACTGGTAGAAGCACCGCCGGCTCCACGGTCGTCGGGCAAGGTCCCACCCGCCGAGTTCGAGAACACCCGGCAGCGCAGTAGTGGCGCATTGTCTGATTTCTGGCTCAAAAGATCGCCGTAACGTGCGAACTGGAGCGGCCCCTCCTCCGTCTAATAATTCGAAGGCCCACATAAAGGGAGCACAACAAATGTTCGCAACAGCTCGCAACCTCCAACGCGGCACTGCCTCCGCCGCCGGTCTGGCGGCACTCACTCTCGTTCTCGCCGGGTGCGGTGCTTCCGGTTCTTCGGCGTACGGCGGCGGCTATGGCGGGGCACCCGCCACGGCCAGCGCAGCCGGGATGGTGGCCACGGTCGACCTGCACAATTCCAGCCTCGGGTCGATCCTCGTCGATGCTCAAGGAAAAACGCTGTATCTGTTCGAGGCCGACAAGAACGGAAAGTCCACCTGCAGTGGCCCGTGCGCGACCGCCTGGCCCCCGCTGCTCAGCAATGGCGCGCCACAGGCTGCCATGGGTGCAAGCGCCAGTTTGCTCGGTACCACGGCTCGCGGTGATGGCGGCAGTCAGGTCACGTACGCAGGTCACCCGCTCTACTACTTCGTTGGCGACAAGGCTGCCGGCGACGTGACTGGACAAGGCATCAATCAGTTTGGCGCCAAATGGTACGTCGTCGGCAAGGACGGCAAGAAGATCGACAACGACTAAAAGATGCCTTTTCTCTTCTCTCTAGGCGTTTCGGTACGCGACGCCGAGCCGATTGGCGATGGTGGCCGTCGCCACCCGATTGGTGACGGCGAGCTTGCTGAAAATGTTGGAGACGTGCAACGTGGCCGTCTTCGGGCTGATGAAAAGCGACTCCGGCGATCTGACGGTTGGTCAGACCCCTCGCCACCAGGGCCAGAAGCACTGACATCGAACAATGGTCGTTTTCAAGATCAAATGTCCCGGGTTTCCCTAGATGATCTTGGAGGCATACCTAACCCCACGCAGCAACATGTGAAACCGCAGGCAACCTGTACAGAGCTAGCCGGTTAGCAGCTCCAGCCGAATGGGAGAGAGGGATGTGCTACTTCCCGGCGAGGTTGCGACTGCGCTGATCGATCCCCATCTCGCCGTAGGGGTAGTCGGTCGCGCGCAAGTCGCTTGCCTGGTCCAGGGCGGCGGTCTCTTCGGCGGTGAGGTGCAAATCGACCGTACTGAGGTTGGTTTCGAGCTGCTCGGTCGTCCGGGCGCCCAGAATGGTCGACGTCACCGCCGGCCGGTCGGTGACCCACGCGAGGGCGATCTCGGCCATGGACACACCACGATCCTCGGCCACTTTCTGGACGGCATCGATGATGTTCCAGGTGCGCTCGGTGCCGCGCCGGTCGTACGCCTCCATGCCGCGATCGGGATCGTCACCGAGGCGAGTATTGCCGGTCGGGCGCTGATCACGCTGGTACTTGCCCGACAGCCAGCCGCCGCCCAACGGGCTCCATGGCAGCATTCCCATCTTGGCATCTTGCACGGCAGGCACGATCTCCCATTCGATCTCACGCACGATCAGGCTGTACTGCGGTTGCAGTGTCACCGGGCGCGCGACTCCGAGGGCGTCGGCGAGGTGCACCAGCTTGGTAAGTTGCCAGCCGGTGAAGTTGGACAGGCCGTAATAGTTGATCTTGCCCGCACGAATGAAGCCGTCGAGCGTCCGCAGGGTCTCGTCGAGTGGCGTCCAGGGATCGAAGGCGTGCACTTGGTAAAGATCAACACGATCCAGCCCGAGTCGTGAGAGCGAGGCATCAAGAGCTCGCGTCAGGTGCCGAGTTGACAGCCCCAGCGAGTTGGGCTCATTGCCCATCGCGAACCGGCCCTTGGTGGCAAGGACTACACGCTCTGTGACATCGCTGGGTCTGCTCGCGAACCAGCGGCCAATGATCTCCTCGGACTGCCCGCCGCCATACACGTCCGCCGTATCCACCAGCGTGCCGCCCGCCTCGACGAAACGATCGAGCTGCTCATGCGAGCCGCCTTCGTCCGTTTCGACGCCGAACGTCATGGTCCCCAAGCAGAGTGACGATACGGCGCAACCACTTCGTCCTAGAATGCGATAGTCCATGTTTGGTTTCTATCAAACGCTCTTTCATGATCAGATTCGGGCCGGGTCGAGATCCAGTCTCCGCAACAGCTGGGCGTTCAACGCCACCACGATGGTCGACGCGGACATCAAGATCGCGCCTACTGCTGGGGAGAGCACAAACCCGATCGAGGCAAGGACCCCGGCGGCCAATGGTATGGCCAGCACGTTGTAGCCGGTCGCCCAGCCGAGGTTCTGCCACATCTTCCGGTACGAGGCGCGCGACAGCACGATGACCGAAGCAACGGCGCGCGGGTCGTCACCGGCCAACACCACGCCGGCCGACTCGACGGCAACATCGGTTCCGGCACCAATGGCAATGCCGACCTCCGCGCGGGCCAGTGCAGGCGCATCGTTGACGCCGTCGCCGACCATCGCCACCCGGTGCCCACGCTGCTGCAACTCCTTGACCTTCGCGTCCTTGTCTGAAGGCAGCACCTCGGCGAAGACCTCGTCGATACCGAGGTTCCGGGCCACCGCCTCTGCCACCGGGCGTGCGTCGCCGGTGATCATGGCCACGCGGATACCCCGCCGATGCAGGCCGTCTACCGCGCCGCGAGACTCTCCTCGAACCTCATCTTCAACCACAATGGCGCCCTGGACCTGGCGATCGGAGGTCACATAGAGCACCGTCGAGCCAGCCTGGCGCCGGGCTTCCAATTGCTGGTCCAGCCCGGCCGGGACATCGGTGTCAAGTTCTCGAAGCAGCCCGGGACTCCCGACCGAGACCTTACGGCCGTCAACATCGGCCTGTACGCCACGACCCATAAGCGACTCCACATCGCGGGCGGCTGGTCGATCACCAAGCCCAGCCCCCGCTCGAACGATCGCACGCGCGATCGGATGCTCGCTCTCTGATTCGACCGCTGCGGCCATGGCCAACAACGCATCGGGATCAACACCGTCGGTTGTCGCGATGTCGACCACTGCCGGTTCGCCCTTGGTCAGAGTGCCGGTTTTGTCGAACAGCACGACATCCACCGTCCGCATCCGTTCCAGTGCCAGCCGGTCCTTGATCAAGATGCCGGCCCGGGCCGCACGCTCAGTGGAGATTGCGATCACGAGCGGAATCGCCAGACCGAGCGCGTGCGGACAGGCGATCACCAGCACGGTGACGGTGCGCGTCACAGCCTGGTCCAGCTGCCCCAGTAGCGCCCAGACCACGAAGGTGATCAGGCCAGCACCAGTGGCGAAATAGAAGAGGAAGGCAGCCGCCCGGTCGGCGAGCGCTTGCGCGCGTGAAGATGATGCCTGGGCGTCGGCGACCAACCGCTGGATGCCCGCCAGAGCGGTCTCCTCGCCAACCGCGGTGATCGTGACCCGGATCGCGTTGTCCGTCGCCACGGTTCCGGCGACTACGCGGTCCCCTGGCGAGCGGCGTACAGCACGTGACTCGCCGGTGATCATGGACTCATCGACCGCCGCGCTGCCTGACAGCACGGTACCGTCGGCCGGAATCCTGCCCCCGGAGCGCACCAGCACAATGTCACCAACCGCGAG
>Ga0075424_100006730_pt1 | contig 11080 bp, 8 predicted proteins | sample SoiMethybrSBSTD3_FD_75301 | JGI IMG/M metagenome (GOLD analysis project Ga0075424, IMG submission 75301) | Bulk soil microbial communities from a Populus tree surrounding site in Tennessee, USA - Soil MetaG P. TD hybrid SBSTD3 | ecosystem: Environmental > Terrestrial > Soil > Tree plantation...
GCCTCCTTCAACAGCCCGGTCTGGTTCAACATCGGCGTCCCCGGCCGCTCTCAGCAGGCGTCGGCCTGCTTCATCAACTCCGTCCAGGACACGATGGAGTCGATCCTCGAGCTGGCCAAGACGGAGGGCATGCTCTTCAAGTACGGGTCCGGCACCGGGACGAACCTGTCGGTGCTGCGCTCGTCGCGCGAGTCGCTGGCCGGCGGCGGCACCGCCTCCGGACCGGTCTCCTTCATGCGCGGCTACGACAGCTTCGCGGGCTCGATCAAGTCGGGCGGCACCACGCGGCGCGCCGCGAAGATGGTCATCCTCAACGCCGACCACCCCGACGTCCTGGAGTTCATCGGCTGCAAGGCCGAGGAAGAGAAGAAGGCGTGGGCGCTGATCGAGGCCGGCTACGACGCCGGCTTCAACGTGTCGGGCGGGGCGTACGACTCGGTCCAGTTCCAGAACGCCAACCACTCCGTGCGGGTCAGCGACGAGTTCATGCACGCCGTCGAGCGCGACGAGGAGTGGCACGCGCGCGCGGTCACGGACGGCCGCCCGCTGGAGACGCGTCGCGCCCGCGACATCTGGCGCGCGATGGCGGACGCCGCCTGGATCTGCGGCGACCCCGGCGTCCAGTTCGACACCACGATCCAGGACTGGAACTGCGTCCCCAACACGGGCCGGATCAACGCGACCAACCCCTGCAGCGAGTTCGTGTTCCTCGACGACACCGCGTGCAACCTGCTGTCGCTGAACCTGCTCAAGTACCAGGACCGCGACGGCCGCTTCAACGTCGAGCGGTTCCAGCGGGCGGTGGCGATCTGCTTCACGGCGCAGGAGATCCTGGTCTCCAACGCCTCCTATCCGACCGATGCCATCGGCCGGAACTCGGAGCGGCTGCGCCCGCTCGGCCTCGGCTACGCCAACCTGGGCGCCCTGCTGATGTCGATGGGCCTGGCGTACGACTCGGACGAGGGCCGGCGCTACGCCGGCGCGATCACCGCCATCATGACCGGCCGGGCGTACGCCCAGTCGGCCCGGATGGCCGAGGTCAAGGGCCCGTTCGTCGAGTTCGCGGCCAACCGCGAGCCGATGCTGGGCGTGATGGCCAAGCACCGCGCCGCCGCCTACGACCTCCCGGCCGGCGGCGAGTCCGACGACGTGGTCCGCGCCGCCCGCGACGCGTGGGACGAGGCCCTCGCCCTGGGCGAGCGCGCCGGCTACCGCAACGCCCAGGCCACCGTCCTGGCGCCGACGGGCACCATCGGCCTGATGATGGACTGCGACACGACCGGCATCGAGCCGGACCTGGCGCTGGTCAAGTACAAGAAGCTGGTCGGCGGCGGCCTGCTCAAGATGGTCAACGGCACCGTGCCGCAGGCGCTGCGGAAGCTCGGATACGAGGAGGCCCAGGTCCAGGCGATCGTCGAGTACATCGACGAGCACGACACGATCGAGGGCGCTCCCGACCTCCAGGACCAGCACCTGAAGGTGTTCGACTGCGCGTTCAAGCCCGTCAAGGGTGTCCGCTCGATCGCGGCGATGGGGCACGTGCGGATGATGGCGGGCGTGCAGCCGTTCATCTCGGGATCGCAGTCCAAGACGGTCAACCTGCCCACCGAGGCGACCGTCGAGGACATCGCCAACACGTACATGGAGTCGTGGAAGCTCGGCCTCAAGTGCATCGCGATCTACCGCGATGGCTGCAAGCGCTCACAGCCGCTGTCGACGTCGCGCTCCGACACGAAGGCCAAGCCCGCCGCCACGGCGGCGGCCGCGCCCGAGCCGGCGGTCGAGCCGCGTCCGGTGCGCCGGCGCCTGCCCGACGAGCGGCAGTCGCTCACGCACAAGTTCGACATCCAGGGCCACGAGGGCTACGTGACGGTCGGCCTGTACGACGACGGGACGCCCGGCGAGATCTTCCTCAAGGTCGCCAAGGAGGGCTCGACCATCTCCGGCCTGATGGACGCGTTCGCCCTGCAGACCTCGATGGCCCTCCAGTACGGCGTCCCGCTGCGGATGATGGTCAACAAGTTCAGCCACGTCCGCTTCGAGCCGAGCGGCTTCACGAAGAACGCCGAGATCCCGATCGCGAAGTCGATCATCGACTACATCTTCCGGTGGCTGGCCAGCCGCTTCCTCGACGCCGAGGACCAGGAGACGGTCGGCATCCTGCGCCGGGACCCGAACCTGTCGCCCCTGCCCAAGCCGGCCCCCACGCTCCCGGAGCAGCCGAAGCCGGCAACTCCGCCACCCTCGCATGCCCCGGCCAGGTCGAACGGCACCAACGGCGCCAACGGAACGACGACCCCCCAGAAGCTGACGTTCGTCGTCCACGCCGACTCCCCGGCCTGCGCCGACTGCGGCTCGATCACAGTCCGCAGCGGCGCCTGCTACAAGTGCATGAACTGCGGCTCGACCACGGGCTGCAGCTAGCTGTGGCGGACTGAGGGGGGAGCCTCACGGCTCCCCCCTCAGTCATCCGAACGAGACACGCCAGCGCCGGCCGCCGAGCATGCCATGCAGCGGCTATTGTGCCTGCGCATCCGCCCGAGGCGCCGCTCCGCACTCGGACGGTATTTGTCTAGCCGGCAGCACCACCAGTCCGCGGGATGGCGATCCGCCCGGATAGCCTGCGGGAGGGGAAGACGAAGCAGACTCGACGTGGCTTGACCCAGGGGATACGCAATGGCGGCACGTGCTGTCACGGTTGTGACACGGGCGCTCGGACGCCCGCACACTTGTGCATCGGTGAACCGGATCGTCCGCCTGCTCTACGGGATCGCCTACCGCGTCGGGTTCAAGCCCTGGGACACCGGCGCGCCGCCCTCCGAGCTTGTAGCGCTGGTCGAGGGGCAGGATGGGCTGCAGCCCGGCCGCGCGGTGGACCTGGGCTGTGGCACGGGCACGAACGTCGTGTACCTCTGCCGCCACGGGTGGGAGGTCACCGGCGTCGACCTGGTCGACCACGCCATCAGCGTGGCTCGTCGCAGGGCAGCCGAGGCGGGCATCGAGCCGCACCTGGTCCGGGGCGACGTGACACGTCTCGACGAGCTGGGCGTGGGGGACCGCTTCGACCTCCTGCTGGACCTCGGCTGCTACCACAGCCTCTTCCCGGTCCATCTCCGGGACGCGTATGCGCGCAGCGTGACCGCGGTGGCGGCCCCAGGGGCGACGCTGCTGCTCTACGGCTTCCTCCCCGGAGAGCGGAGGGAGCATGGCGTCTCCCCCGACGAGCTGCGCCGGCGGTTCCACCGCTGGACCCTGGTCGAGTCCACGCCGGGCACCAACTGGCTGCCGACGACCGCCTACAGACTTCGCTTCGCCGGGTGACACCCACCGGCCGGGCCGCTATCGAACGGCGGCAGCCTCGGCGGCGAGCACGTGGGGGTTCTTCGTCCGTCCATTGCGCACGGCCCTGACCAGCTCCACATGGCGGAAGCCCGCCTCGATGAACTCTGCCTGGAAGGCGACCACCTCCCTGGCGCCGCTAATTCAGGCGAACCAGTTCGCGTCGGTCCGCTCGGCCTCCGGCAGTGGCCCGCGCAGGACCAGCTCGGCGGCATGCACCCGGCCGCCCGGCCGGACCACCCGGGCCAGCTCGGCAAAGATCCTCGATCGGCCCGGATTCAGGTTGAAGATCCCGTTGACCAGGACGACGTCAACAGACCCGTCCGCCAGCGGCAAGGCCTCCGCCGAGGCCCGGCACCAGGCGATGTTCTCGACGCCGGTCGAGGCCGCCCGGGCCAGCATGTCGGCGCTGAAGTCGATGCCGAGGACCTCGCCGCCGGGTCGGACGCGCTCGGCTGCGATCAGGCTGTCCAAGCCCGCGCCGCAGCCCAGGTCGAGAACCCGCGAGCCGGGCATGGCGTGCTACCCGTCGATCGCGGACTTCGCACGCTGCACGTCGTCCGCGCAGCAGGCGGCGGTGCAGCCGGGCCCGCATCCGCAACCCTGCTCGGCGTCCAACCCGGGGACGGCGCAGCAGTTCTCGCCGCGCCAGGCCTCCCGGCCCTCCCTGACCGCGACGGCGGCGACGGCCAGGGCGGCAACGGCGTCCACCCACCACCAGCCCAGCAGGCTGTTGGCCAGCAGGCCGGCCAGGACCGCGGCCGCGAGATAGGCGCAGAGCAGGTTCTGCGCCCCTTCGCCGGCGGTGGCGCCGGACCCCAGACGAGCTCCGAGGCGCTGCTTGGCCACGCCCAGCGCCGGCATCAGGAGCAGGCTGCTGATGGTGAGCGCGATCCCCACCACGGTCGTCTCCGGCCGGTGCTGGGTGAGCAGGTCCCGGATGGCCTCGATGGCGACGTAGGGCGCGAGCAGCCAGAAGCTGACCGCGACCGCCTTCTGCGCCCGCTCCTCCGCGGTATCGGAGAGGGTGCGGGAGCCGGTGAAGCGCCAGATGACGATGATGCTGGCCAGGCCCTCGACCACCGAGGAGAGCGCCCAGCCGACCAGCGCGATCGAGCCGGCGCTGAAGCCGGAGGCGAGGCCGACGATCCCTTCGACCGTCATCCAGGCCAGACTGGCCCAGGCCAGCCAGCGCGCCCACCGCGCGGCGCGGAGCCAGCCCTGGTCATGCACGACGACGGGGATCCGGACCCGGGTGACTTCGCTTATGACGTGTCTCCGTATCGGGGGCAGAGGGCGACCGCCTCCCCCGTCGCCTCCAGCAGCTGCTCCGCCGAGGTGAGCAGCTGGAGCAGCTGCGGGTGGGCCAGGGAGTAGAAGACCTGGCGGGCCTCGGCGCGGCCGATGACGAGGGCGCAGTCGCGAAGGCAGGCGATGTGTGTTGAGACCGTCGACTGCGGAAGTCTGAGCTCCTGCGTGAGGTCGACGACCCTGGCCTCCCCCTGCGCGAGGCGGCGGACGATGGCGAGCCGCGTCGGGTCAGCCAGGGAGCGGAAGAGAGCCACCGCCGGCCGGAGTGTGGGCCGAGTGGCGATCATCGGCATGTACCGATGATATCGGCTTCCGCCCCCGCTGGCCGAGACCGGCGCACCGCTGTACCAGGTCTTCCTGATCGGGCTGTCATTGACCCTGGTCGGGGTCCTGCTGCTGCGCCTCAGCCGAGCCCGCCGGTTGCGGGCAGTCCAGGCACGATCGCGAGCCTGACTCCTGAAAGTTTCGGTCCACCCTGGCACCGGAGTGGATCAACACGCCCCGCGTCCGTTGACAGGTCTGGATGGAAAACGTAGCCTGGGGGACGCTAGGCGTACCGGAAAGCTACCGAAACATTCAATTCGGAGGCTTGTTCCATGCCCAATCCAGAACGGCCGGCGTCGGGCGGTGTCTCCAGGCGGCGCGTCCTCGGCTGGATGGTCGCCTCCGCAGCGCTGCCGACCGGCATCGTCGCCGCCACCCCTGGCGCAGCCAGCGCCCAGGCACCCGCCCCGGCGACCCCGACCGGGACCGCCCCCATCGCCCCTCGCGCCGCCTTCCCCGCCGACGTCACGAAGATCCCGCCGACGGCCAGCCTGCCGGACCTGTTCCGGTTCTTCGACCCCGCCGCAAGCCCGAACCGTCAGGGCCGGGTGACGCGAGCGTCTGAGTGGCCGGCTCGCGCCGCCGAGCTGTCGGACCTCATGCAGTACTACCTGTACGGGTTCAAGCACCCCACGCCGGAGAACGGCTCGGTGTTCCGGCAGGTGCCGGTCCCGGCGACGACCATCGTCAACTTCAATTCCGTGTTCAGCTTCTCGACGTTCTCGGTCAACCTGCCGGCCGGTTCGTTCACGCTGGACTTCTCCTCGTTCACGATCACGCCGCACCTGGACTTCGTCGCGACCCAGCCGTACAACGCGCCCGCGGGCTTCCAGAGCTGGGCGGTCGGGGACACCTGGAGCACCCCCGCCCACGCCAGCCTGCTCGTCGTGATTCCGGCGCACACGCGGATGGTCGTCGACGTCACCGACCCCGGCGCCGCCGGGAGCACGACGGCGACGATCATGCTCGACGCGTTCCAGGTGCCCCAGCACGGCGTGGACACGGACATCGCCGGGCCGTACCCGTCGGTGCTCGTGGTGGGCGGCCTGTCGGCGGAGCAGGTGTCCACGCTCAGGGCCAACGGATACGGCTACATCGCGATGAACACGGGCTCGGTCTACTCGGACGGTGCCAACAACCCGCACACCGGCGCCTACAACCAGCTCTACCCGTACCAGGCGGGCGTCTACGAGTTCGACAGCGGCGCGCTGATGGGCTGGGCCTGGGGGATCAGCCGCATCGTCGACGCGATCAAGAACGATGCAGCGGGCGCGAACCAGTTCAACCTGGACTGGAAATCCACGGCGGTGACGGGAGTCTCCCGCAACGGCAAGGCGGCGGCGCTCGCGGCGGCGTTCGACGGCCGCATCGCGGTCGCCGCGCCGAGCGACCCGGGCGGCGGCGGCCTGACCGGCTTCCGCAACCGGACCGAGAGCGAGATGTTCACCTACAACGTCCCGGTCAACGCCGACCAGATCTACTCCCTCAACGAGACCGTGCAGCGGGCGATCGGCAACCCGAGCGAGTCGGCGTGGTTCACGTCGAAGGCCCAGGACTTCCTGCCCGACAAATCCGACCACACGCCCTTCGACCTGCACGCCGTCGCGGCGCTCGTCGCGCCGCGGCCGTTCATCCTGTGGACCGGCGAGGCGCAGCAGTCGTGGCTGGGCTCCCCGAGCTCGGTCCTGTCCATGCAGGCCGGGAAGGAGGCGTACGAGCTGCTCGGCGCCGGCGGCAACATCGCCTGGGTCGTGCGCGACGCGCAGCACGCCAACCAGGACCGCGATCTGCCCGATCTCATCGCGATCATGGACAGGACCTTCGGCCGGCGCCAGACGTTGACGCGCCGGCACCTCGGCAGCCTCGCCGGCGCGAATGGCGCCGCGCTCGACGGCAGCGGCGTGATCTATCCGGAGGCGACGTTCGCCTCGATCGCCGACATGACGCGCAACCCGTACAACATCGAGAACCACCTCGTGCAGTGGTCGCGCCCCGGCAAGCACACGCTGTGGAGCGAGGACACGTACGTGACCGCTGGCATGGCCCGCGCGCTGACGTTCCACACCGACGCGCACCAGGTCCACCTCACGCTGCCGGACGGGAGCCGCATGATGCGCGCCGCGCCCCACGGCGTGGCTGAGTTCAGGCTCAGCGCCGCCCAGGCGCAGGTCGGGCGGTACGTCGCCGAGACGGGAGGCGAGGGCGGGGACCACAGGCGGATCGAGCTCGCCGGATTCTCGCTCGGCGACGCGCTCCGGCACGGCCTCAACCTCACCAGCGGCGTGCCGGACGGCATGGCCGTCGGCTTCTCCAGCCCGCTCGCCAACTGGGGCTCGGTGGACGATCCGGTCGAGCTGCTCGTCAACGGTGCCCGGCTCGCGGCGAGCAACGTCGACGACGGCCAGCATCAGGGCTACATCGAGCGGTACGGCGCGTCGCTCAAGCTGGCCGGCGCGCCGGCGGGGCCGTGGGATGGGACGACGATGTTCCAGCTCGGGGTGCGGAACCTCAGGCTCCAGGCGCTCCCCGGCTTCACCTTCGCCGTCGACCTCGCGGTGGCGAAGACGCAGGTGCGCAACTTCTTCGGACAGCTCGTCAACGGCTTCGGCTCAGCGTTCGGCGAGAAGCCGAGCTGGAGCTCGCAGAACCTCCAGAACACGCCGCTGTCCGGGAACTTCCATGGCCGCTGGCCGATGTTCCCGAACGCCGTCGACGACACCGGGGCGCGCCCCGTCTCGACCCCGACGACGACCGCGTTCCACGCGACGATCACGGTGAGCGACGCGAGCGCCACCGGGTTCACGCTGCGCTTCAGCGAGCCGCTCAACCCGAACGAGTTCGGCGTCGGCCTGGACGCGGCATCGGCCTGGACGGCGCAGTGGGCGGCCGACAACGCCTCGGTCCGGATCGCCTTCGGCACCCCCCTCGCCACGCGCGAGGACGTCGACGTCATCGTGTTCCGCGCCGTGGACGCGGCCGGGAACATGATCGGCGGCCCGGCCCGCCTCGCCGTGAGGGGCCGCCGCTAGCGCATGCGCGCACCGGAGCGGACCGCTCGCTAGGTCCGCTCCGGAGCCGGCTGGGGGCCATCGCGCCTGCCATTGGCCTTGCGACGCAGCCGGGCGGGCCGCTTGGGCGCGGCTCTGGCCGCCTCCAGCAGACGGTCGCGTTCCCGCGCCCGCTCCTCGGCCAGCGCCGCGGCCGCGTCTGCCCGCGCCTCCGCACGCAGCCGGGCCTCGCGCTCGGCGGCCAGGCCGGCCTCGGCCTCGCGCAGCCGGGCGTGCAGCGCCTCCTGCCTGCCGGCGTGCTCGGCGGCGTCGCGGCGCCGCCCCGCCTCCGCCTCCCGCAGCCGCCCCTCCGCGGCCTCGGCGCGCCGACTGACGCCCTCGAGGTCCCCCTCCAGCGCCTGGAGGCGTGCGCGCAGGCCGGCCTGCGCGTCGGCCTGGCGGCGGACCTCCGCCTTGGCGACGGCGACCCTCGCCTCGGCGATCTCGTGCTCCCGGGCGATCTGGTCATCGGCCCGCTGCCGCGCGGCGGCCGTCTCCTCCAGGAGGCGCCGTTCGAGCGCCTCGGCGTGCTCGCCAGCGGCCTCGGCCTCGGCGCGTGCCTCCGCCATGTGAGTCTCCGCCTCCTGCAGGCGCAGCTGCGCGTCGTGGGCGGCGGCGCCGGCGGCCTCGGCCAGCGCCTCGGCCTCCAGGCGCGTGCGCTCCGCCCGCGCCCGCCGCTCGTCGGCCGTCGCGATCCGGCGCTGGGACTCGGCCTCGGCCTGCTCCCGAGCGGCCCTGGCCGCGTCCAGGTCGCCGGCCTCGGCGAGCGCGCGGCCGAGGGAGGCGACGGTGCGCTCGAAGCCGAGCAGCGTGGCCTGGAGCTCCCAGCTGAGGGTTCGCACGTCCGGACCGGCCTCGGCCGCGTCCTCCCCGGTGGGCAGGCCCTGCCGGCGGCGCTCCCGCCAGTAGCGGACCCGGTGCTCGTCCGAGCAGAACAGCTTCTGGCGGCCGCCCGAGGGCGGCTGCTCGACCGGTCCTCCGCAGTGGCGGCAGCGGCCCTCGGGAGGCGCGTCATCCATGGGCGTTCATTGTACGTACGAACGATCGAACGACAGGATCTGACTACCGATAATGGAACCGTATCGGTAGCCAGCGCGCTATCCTGAACCGGTGACGACGGATGCCGAGGGGCCGCTGGCCGCCCTGGGAGCGACGGCGGACCGGGACCGCCTGGCCCGCCTACGGTCGCTCACCCTGGCCGCCCAGGAGCTGCTGCAGGCGAGCAAGGCCGCCAACACCGTGCGCGGCTACCGTTCGGACTGGAACGACTTCACCGCCTGGTGCTCGGCCCAGCGCCTGGCGCCACTGCCCGCCGAGCCGGCGACCGTCGCCCTCTACCTGGCGGACCTGGCCGGCTCCGGAGCCGCCACGTCGACGATCCAGCGCCGGATCTCCTCGATCAGCCAGGCCCACCAGGCCGCCGGCCACCGCCCCTCCCCCACCTCGGACGTCCGGGTCCGCCAGGTGATGCGGGGCATCCGGCGCACGCTCGGCACCGCCCCGCGCAACCAGAAGGCGCCGCTCTCCGCCGCGGAGCTGCGCAAGCTGGTCGCGACCTGCCCGCCCGAGACGCTCGCCGGCCGCCGCGACCGCGCCCTCCTCCTGATCGGCGACCTGGGCGCCTTCCGCCGCTCGGAGCTGGTCGCCCTCGACGCCGAGGACGTCGCCGAGACGGACGCGGGCCTGCGCATCCGGCTGCGCCGCAGCAAGACCGACCAGGAGGCGGCGGGCACGGAGAAAGGCATCCCACGCAAGGCCGACCCAGAGGTCTGCCCGGCGCGGGCCCTACGCGCCTGGCGTGAGGCCGCCGGCATCGAGGATGGCCCCCTCTGGCGCGCCGTCAACCGCCACGACCAGATCCAGCCCGGCCGCCTCACCGACCGGGCCGTGGCCCTGGTCGTGAAGCGAGCCTGCCGCCGAGCCGGCCTCGACTCCGACCGCTACGCAGGCCACAGCCTGCGCTCAGGCTTCGCCACCGCAGCGGCGGAAGCGGGCGCCCCGGAGCGAGCGATCATGCGCCAGGGCGGCTGGACCTCAGAGGCGATGGTCCGTCGCTACATCCGCATGGGCGACCTGTTCAGGGAGAACGCGGCCGCCTACGTGGACCCGTGACGACCCGCGACCATGGCCCCTACAACTCGACGTCCAACTCCTCGACCACCGACCTGCCGCCACCGCGCCTGACCAGCGGGGCTGAACTCACCATCGCAGCCGGGCCTCGAAACGCTGTGAAGTAGCGGTTTCGTGGTCATCCTGCTGACGTCCGTCAGCGGACGATCGTTCGCATGTGCCAGCACCGGTGCGCGATGCTCAACATGAGTCCGGCCGGTTCTGCTGAGCACTCTCTTCATCCAGTGCCCTGATGAGCATTCTTCGAATGCGCTTGTTGCCTTCCCTCTTGTCAGCCCAGGTAGCACTGTTGTCGACGATCCTCTTGGCCTCGGTCAAATTGACGTTCTCGATCTGCCGTGTCACCTTGAGTGAGTCGATGATCGTTGCTCCTGACGCTCTCAATCGAGCCAGGATCGCCTCTGTCTCGGCACCTTGACCTTTCATGGTCTGCGCGAGTTCCATCGCCTCTTCAAAGAGCATGCCGTTATCCTACTCTGCCGGAAGCACTGGATCTAGGTCAACAGGCCCCACCTCCGACAGGTCGAAGTCCCACTTCGTGCTCTTGCCAGGATTGGCTGACGAGCTGTTCGCAGCACGCGTGAATCGAATGACCAGGCGGGTGTACCCAGCCGCTTTCGCATCTGCCTTTGCCTGTCTTATGAAGGTTCTCCAGCCCGTTACGCCAAGCTTGTTGGTCATGTCTTCGCCATGCTCGCCGTAAGCGGCGGCTTCCGTTACTGTGATCGTCGAGCCGTCCGTCTTCACCTCAGCCACGATTCCTACCGTCCCGTTTGGGGTGTCAATGGTCGTCTCGTACAGGTCGCCGGTCATCATCGAACAGGCGCAGACGCTTGTCACCGGCGGCCCGAGGAAGCTTCCCATCTCCGGCGATGTGAATGCCTGGACGAAGGCTACCAGGCCACTCAAGATTGGTATTGGTTCATCCT
>Ga0075424_100006733_pt1 | contig 11077 bp, 10 predicted proteins | sample SoiMethybrSBSTD3_FD_75301 | JGI IMG/M metagenome (GOLD analysis project Ga0075424, IMG submission 75301) | Bulk soil microbial communities from a Populus tree surrounding site in Tennessee, USA - Soil MetaG P. TD hybrid SBSTD3 | ecosystem: Environmental > Terrestrial > Soil > Tree plantation...
GCGACGCGGATGTCGTCGAAGTCGATCTGCAAATGATCGTCTTCGTAGGTCTTGCCCATCGTTTCATCGGCACGGCGCATCACCGCACGCACGCGCGCGAGCAGCTCGCGTACTGAGAATGGTTTGGTGATGTAGTCGTCAGCGCCAAGATCGAGACCGCTGACGCGATCCGATTCCGAAGCTTTTGCGGTGAGCATGATGATCGGCGTGCGTCTGGTTGCCGGCTCGCGGCGCAAACGACGACACAACTCGATGCCGCTCATGCCCGGCAACATCAGATCGAGGATGATGAGACGCGGCGGTTCGCGCTCATTCAACGCGGCCGTGAGTCCGGCTTCGCCCGTGGGCGCGGTCACTGCTGCCAGGCCTTCACGCTCAAAGTTGTACTTCAAACTCTCCGAGATATCGGCGTCATCCTCGATGATCAGGATTGGGCGAGTCATAACTAGTTAGTGTGCTTGATGAATGCGGCTTCAGCCATGTAGACGGTCAGTTCGCAAATGTCGGTCACGTAATCGCCAATGCGTTCGAGATGTTTGGCGACAAACAGCAGTCGCGCATCGCGAGTGGCGGTGGCAGGCTCGGTCACCATCATCTCGATCAACCGATGAAACGTATGGTTATAAAGATCGTTGATTTCACTGTCGCTCTTGATGATCTCGCGCGCGGCGATCGCGTCGCCGGATGTAAATGCATCAAGCGACGACCGCAGCATCTTCAAAGCGTGCTCAGCCATGCGGTAGAGATCGAGAATTGGCTTGAGTTCCGGTTCGTTGTTGAGATCGATAGCGGCGCGAGCAATGTTGCAGGCGTGATCGGCGATGCGTTCCAACACCGGCGCCATTTTCGCAACCGAGATAACAAAACGCAGATCGCGCGCGGCGGGTTGGCGCAAGGCGATGATGTCGATGCACTGGCGATCGATTTCGACCTCGAGATGATCGATCTGATCGTCGTGATCGAGCACTTGCTTAGCGACGTCAGTGTCGCGTTCGCTCAACGAATACATCGCGCGTTCGAGCGCCTGCTCCGCTTCGCCGCCCAGCAAGAGAACGCGGTCGCGAAGTGAACTCAATTCGTCGTCAAGATGACGGTGAATGTCCATAAATTCCTGAATTCTCAGCCAAACCTTCCCGTAATGTAGTCTTCAGTCAGTTTCTCGTTGGGGGCGGTAAACATCTTCTCAGTCGAGTTGACTTCGATCAACTTGCCGAGCAGGAAGAACGCAGTAGTGTCAGACACGCGCGCCGCCTGCTGCATGTTATGAGTGACAATCACGATCGTGTAGCGCTCTTTCAAGTCGAAGATCAACTCTTCGATCTTCGAAGTCGCGATTGGGTCAAGGGCCGATGCCGGTTCGTCCATTAATAGTACCTCAGGACGAATCGCGAGTGCGCGCGCGATGCACAAACGTTGCTGCTGTCCTCCCGAGAGACTCAACGCCGAAGTCTTCAATCGATCTTTCACTTCATTCCAAAGAGCTGCGTCCTGCAGTGCTTGTTCCACGCGATCAGCGAGTTCCGACTTGCTGTTCGTAACGCGATTGATCCTCAAACCGTACGCGACGTTGTCAAAGATAGACTTCGGAAACGGGTTCGACTTCTGAAACACCATTCCCACCCGACGGCGCAACTCGACCACGTCCGTTCCCGGCTCGTAGATATCATGATCGTCGATTAATACTTTGCCACCCACGCGCGTGCCGGGAATGACGTCGTTCATCCGGTTCAGCGTGCGCAGAAAGGTTGACTTGCCGCAGCCGGATGGACCAATGAAGGCCATCACAATACGTTCGGGTATCTCGAGTGAGATGTTGTGGAGAGCCTGCACGCGGCCGTAGAAGAAGTCGAGATCGCGCACGGCCACTTTCGCCTTACCGGGGGATGCCGGCGGCGGCGTTGTCGACGCCCGTACTTCAATTTTCGGCGCTACAGTCTGAACAGGCATAAAAATCGTGCTTTAAATATCCGTGTCATCCGCGGCTAAAACTTCCTCCGCGTCAGGAACCGCACGATGATGTTGATCCCCAACACCAGCGTCATCAACACGAGCGTCGCAGCCCACGCCTGGGCGTGCCATTCGTCGTATGGCGAGATCGCGTAGTTATAAATCTGCACCGTCAGCGACGCGATCGGTTCGTTCAACGACGTCGGAAAGAATCGACTTCCAAAAGCCGTGAACAACAACGGCGCTGTCTCGCCGGAGACACGAGCAATCGCCAGCATCGCGCCCGTCGCGATTCCCGGCGCCGCCGCTGGAATCACGACTCCGAGTATCACGCGCCACTGCGGCGCTCCCAGCGCCAGCGCACCTTCGCGCAAACTGTGCGGCACGAGCTTCAACATCTCTTCAGTCGTACGCGCCACGATCGGAATCATGATCAGCGCCAGCGCCACGCCCCCCGCGAACGCTGAAAAATGTTTCATTGGCAAAACCAGAATGGCGTAAACAAAAACTCCGGTAACGATCGAGGGAATGCCGGTCAGCGTGTCCACGATGAAACGAACCGTTCCACCGAATCGCCCGCGGCCAATTTCGGATAAATAAACTCCGACACAAATGCCGAGCGGCAAACCGAAGGCGGACGAAATCAACAGGAGCACCAACGACCCAACAATCGCGTTTCCAATTCCACCACCTTCACCAACAGGGCGAGGACGATCGATCAAAAACTGCAGACTGAGCGAGCCGATGCCTTGCCACGCGATGTAAAAAAGAATGACCACCAACGCCGCAACGGCGAGCACTGTGCACAGCGCCGTTAACGTGGTCATCACCGCGCTCGTGGCGCGACGCATTTGATCGGCGTGTCCGTAGTTCGTCATCAGGCTGCTCTGCCCACCCCACCGGTTTGTCGCGTTACGTTCCAGACAAGAACGCGCGCGATACCGTTCACGATAAACGTAACGAGAAACAAGATCAGACCGAGTTCAACCAACGAACTTAAATAAAGATCACCGGTCGCTTCAGTGAACTCATTCGCGATTGCCGATGCGATCGTGTATGACGGTTCAAAGACCGAGAGGCTGATCTCAGGTCGATTGCCGATGACCATCGTCACTGCCATCGTTTCGCCGAGCGCACGGCCCAAGCCCAGAATCACAGCGCCCGCGATCCCCGGCGCGCCATTCACAAGCACGACGCGGATCATCTCCCACTTCGTTGCGCCGAGTGCCAGCGCCGCTTCTCTTTGTGAACCGGGTACAGACGCGAGCACGTCACGCACGACCGCGGAAATGATCGGCGTAACCATGATTGCGAGAATGAGTCCACCCGTCAGTAATCCAATGCCCGTAATCGTTCCGCGGAAGAGCGGCAGCCATCCAAGCCAGCTTGCCAAAGCCGGCTGAATGTACTGGCGCATAAAAGGACCCAACACGAAGATGCCCCACAAGCCGTACACGACCGAGGGAATTGCAGCCAGCAGTTCGACCAGGAAGCCGACGGGTTTTGCGATATAGTGCGGCGCCTGCTCGACCAGAAAAATCGCAATACCGAGGGAAAACGGAACGCTGATCAGCAACGCGATGAGTGACGACGCCACCGTCCCATAAATGAAAGGCAGCGCTCCAAACTTACCGTTGATCGGATCCCAGTGTTGGCTTGTCAAAAAACCAAAACCAAACTGCCGAATCGAGAGCACTGAATCGGCAGACAAGGCGATCATCTTCGCGAGCACGATTCCAACCATCAACAAGGCGACGAGCAACATCAGTATGCGAAAGACCGCATCGCCGGTGTTGCCCGTTGGCGAAAGCACTCGCCGCCAGGTTGAATACGTCGCAAACTTTTCGCTGACCGCGCTCATGAATTGCGTCTGTGCTCTTTTGCGGCGTTATCTAAGCGCGGCCCCATTCGCTGTAACTGAACTGATCTTTGCTTCGGCCCGCTTCACGATGTCCGCCGGCAGCGGCGCGTATTGCAACTCCTTCGCAAAGTTCTCGCCGTCGTGAATACCCCACCACAGAAAGTCCACCAGCGCCTTTCCTTTGGCGGCATCTTTCTGATTCTTGTAAACGAGAATGTAGGTGTAACTGGAAATCGGATACGCCTGTGCTCCGGCGGCATTCGTGATTGACACGCGCAGGTCTTCAGGGGTATTGGCCGCGGAAGCCGAAGCGGCGGCGGTAACGGTGTCTATCGAAGGCGTAACAAAACTTCCACTTGCATTCTTAATCTGGGCCACCGGCAACTTGTTCTGCACCGCATAGGCGAGTTCAATGTAACCAATTGTATCCGGCGTGCTCTTTATCTGCCCGGTCACACCTTCGTTGCCTTTGCCGCCGAGGCCGGTGGGCCAACTCGGCGACGTGCCGGTACCGACTTTCTCTTTCCACTCAGAGCTGACTTTGGAAAGGTAATCTGTGAACACCGCCGACGTGCCGCTGCCATCAGAACGATGGACCACCGTGATGTCTTTCGCCGGCAGGGTCACACCCGCATTGTCGGCTGCGATCTTCGGATCATTCCATTTCTTGATCTTGCCCAGGAAGATGTCAGCAATCACTTCCGGAGAAAAGCGCAATGTCTGACTGATACCTTCGAGGTTGTAGGTGATGACTACTGCTCCCAACACCGTCGGGACGTGAACGATCTCCCCTGGCGCCGATTTGAGATCCTCATCTTTCATCGGCGCGTCCGACGCTCCGAAGTCGACTGTCTGCTCTTTCAGTTGCTTGATGCCACCGCCCGATCCGATCGACTGGTAATCGATCTTCATGTTCGGATGAAGTTTTCCATATTCACTCAACCATTTTTGGTAAAGCGGATTGGGGAAAGTAGCGCCGGCGCCCTGCAAACTCACCGAGCCGCCGGCTCCAGTTCCGGCTCCGCCGCCATTACAGGCGAGCGATACAAACGTGAAAATCAAAACGACAAGCCACGCTACCAACTGAACACTTCTCTTCGAGACAGACATTTAGGGTCTCCAGTGCTGTTTTGAACTGATTGTTCGAGCGTTTTCAGAACTTCAATCTACGGAGCCGGTGTTACATCTAACTAAACGCCGTCTGAACTCTCGGTTAACAGCTCGCGGGATTTGGCCTTTTACTTAGCTTTTCGAGGTGATCAGACGATAGCCGACGTTGACCATCGTTTCGATCTGCAGTTCGAAATCGGCGAGCTTGGCGCGCAGGCGATAGATGTAAACGTGCAGGCTCTCGGAGTTGAGCGGCTTGTTGTCGCCCCAGACCGAACACCAGAGATCGTCCGCAGTGACGATGCGATTCGGCGTGCGCGTGAGCCGCGAAAAGATCAAAAACTCGGTGCGGGGCAGCTTCAATGGGCTGCCCCCGCACGCGACGTAGTAGTTTTTGTGTTCGACGCGAAGGAAGCCATCGTCGTAGACGTCTTCAGCCACGTGAATCGGATTCTGCTGTTCGAGTAATGTCATTTCTGGTAGTGCCATGGTGAACCTCAGAAATTCAAACGAAGTGCAAACTGGATCTGGCGGTTGGTACCGAGGCCGACCGTTCGCTCCACCGTCTGCCTTAACAAACCGAAGGTTGGTCCTGCGGCGGCCTGTGTGAACGGTTGCCCTGGTTGCAGGCCAGAGCCGAGGATGAACGCATTTGCTGTGGTGTTGAATGTCAGTGTTGGCAGCGCAACGTTCAGCGTGGACGCGGGATTCGCAAAGTTCGCCTGGTTGAAAATGTTGAAGATCTCCGTGCGAAATTCGAAGCTCGTAGTCTCAGAAAACTTGAATCGACGATTGAGAATCAGATCGAACTGTTTAAAGTTCGGGCCTTTGAGAGCGTTGCGCGCCAAATCGCCGAACGTTCCTGCTGCTGGAATCGCGAACGCCGCTGGATTCAAAAAATTCCGGTCACCGTTCAAATAGGGATCCACTCCAGAAAGCGCATTCGGCCGCCGTGTTTGCCTTGACGATCCGCCTCCGGGCGCATTTACCATCGCGACAAAACCAGCGGGTAATGCCTGCGAACCATTAACCGACGGTAACTGGGTAGTGAATCCATTTGGAACCGTTATCGTCGTCGTCGGTGAATTGTTCACAACACAGGAAGCTGCCGCACAAACTGCAACCGTATCGGGCCTGGTAATGGTTACGTCAATCGGAAGGCCACTTCTCATATTCATGATCGTGCCTACTTCCCAATTACCAAGGACGGCATTGCCGACACTTCCAAGGTCGAATCTCTTTTTGCTGCCGATGGGCAAATCGTAAACTGCGCTTAGATTGAAGGTGTGACGCACGTCGAAGTTGTTGTAGCCTCGATCTGCTTCATAATTATTCACATCTCCACTTGGTCGCGGTGAGCCGCCAAATGGCTCAGCCGCAGTTCGCGCTTCATTAGAGCCGGAAGTATTACCAAAGCTCTTCGAGAACGTGTACTGCGAGTTCAATGTCAAGCCAGCGCCTAACCGTCTTGCCAAAGTAAGTTGTAGCGCGTTGTAACTATCCGATCCCCCGCTAGTCTTGGTGTCGATCTCCGCGAACGGATTTTGGACCGACGTGCCCGACACGATTGAGAATTGACGGACCGTCGTCACACCAATCACCTGGCCTGAAGCATTCGTGCGATTGACAACGCCAGCATTCGTTGGGATTGCACTGCCATCCGCAATTACGGCAGTGCCGGCGCGAAGAGTATTTGATAAGCCTCGCAGGAAGAGGTTATGTCCCTGACTGCCAACATAGGCTGCGGTACCGACCAATTTATAAGGCAGCTCTTGTTGCACAGAGGCCGTATAGCTATAGATCTTCTCCGGCACGATGTATTCCGGCGCATACGCTCGAGGTTGAAAGGCGCGATTGTTTGGATTGTTGTTGAAGTTGGCGATTATGGCATTGATCGCTGCTGTCTGATCCGGGTTAAAAGTCAGTAGCGGGCCACTGCTGAGCGTTGAGCTAATACGATCGCTCTCAATCGGCTGGATTTGATCTTCAGTCTGCCCTGGGCCATAAAATATTCCAAAGCCGCCACGCAGCACAGTGCGTCCACCGGCGAAGAAACCGGAGGCTTGCGGATTGGGTGACCAGGTCAGACCAACGCGCGGACCGAAATTATGGTTGACCTTGAAGAACGGAAGATCGGGCGACTTCAGAGTACCATTCGTAATGTCGAACAGGACGTCGAGATTTTGCGCTTCTCTGAGAGGAGTGTAGTACTCATAGCGAAGCCCGTAATTCAATGTTAGATTCGGCCGGATCCTCCACTCATCCTGGGCATAGCCAATGTAAAACTCCTGCTTGGCGAGCCGATTTCCAGTAGCGCCATTATTGAACGGCGAAGGCGAACTCACGTCTCCCAAATATTGAATGGAGGCTGGAGAGTTAGTCAGAAAGGTCTGGAGAGTGTTGAATACGTACGTCGTTCCGCCGAGTCGGTCAGTGTAGATTCGGCTAGGTCTAAACTCCACGCCGAACTTGTAATTGTGTGCTCCTTTCGTCCAACTCAGATTGTCAAGAAAGGATAGCGAGTAAACGGTGTAGGGCTGTCCACGACCATTCGTCGCACTATTAGCTCTGATCAAACCGCCCGGCGTCGCCGTTCCCGCCGATGTTCCCTGGCCGGGAATCGCGAAATTAGCAGTGTTGCCCGAAATATTAATTACAAGCTTGGAGAGATCGATTCCATTGACTGTCGGCGCCTCGCCATTGGTTCTCGTAAACACACCGTTGTAGCCAAACTTGAATTCATTCAGGAGGGTCGGCTTGAGAACGGATTGCAAAGCAACCACTCCGTTCTGTGGATTAGCTGCGAAGACCGCCCGCCGGCCAGTCACGCCTTCGGGCTGTTCATTAAAACCCTGATCGCGGAAAAAGCGAAAATAAGCTGAGTTTCGCGGATTGAACCGGTAATCCAGACGCAATGCGTATGCACTCTCATTCACTTTCGCATTTGCTTGAAGTTGAGCGACATCGAAGAGATTAGTGCCTGATCCGGTGGAGACGATCACGGCCTTCGGATCGCGAAACGCAGGAAGCAACAGCAGCGTATTCGCGTTACAAGTCGTGGACCCAGTCCCGATAGGTGGCCCACAGATCCGCGATGCGGATCCTGGCACGGCCTCCGTCGAATTGAGACCCGCGCGTAAACGGTATCCCTCATAGCTGAAAAAGAAGAAGGCCTTCTCTTTGATTAATGGACCACCAATTGAGCCGCCGAACTGATTAAGCCGGAGTGGTGCTTTTTGGCCAATGATGTTGTCGAAGAAATTTGCGGCGTCCAAGGCATCATTCCGAAGGTACTCAAAAACAGCACCATGAAACTGATTGCCACCGGATTTCGTGATTACACTAATCTGGCCACCCGTGCCGGTGCCGAACTCCGCCGGGTAGTTGCTAGATTCAACTCTAAACTCTTGTACATTTTCTAGACTTGACTGAAGTCGAAAAGGAGAGGGCACCTCGCCGTTTAAGTTCCCTGGCGATGCGTCTATCACGGCAGTTCCTTCCACTCCGTCATAACGGATAATGTTTTGCTCGACGGCTCTGCCATTGAAGCGAATATCACCATAAGTCCCCGAGCCGCTGTTGAGCGAACCTGGCGCCTGTAAATAAAGTTGTGAAAGTTGGCGACCGTTTAGCGGAAGGGCTTCAACCTCACGAGGATTCACATTTACGCTCATGGAAGCTGAAGCGGTGTCGATCGCAGTATCACCTCCGGCAACGACGTCGACTTTCTCCTCCACGCCTGTTGCCTGAAGGGTCAAATTCAAAGTCGTCTCCTGGCCTACCAGCACCTGCACGCTGCTCACTCTTACACTCAGGTTCTGCGCTGATGCCGTGATCGTGTAAAGCGAAGGACGGAGTCCAGCAACGAGGTAAACGCCGGCCCCGCTTGAGGTCGTCTTCCGCTCTTCAGCCGTGCGCTCGTTTTTGATGATAATCGACGCGCCTGGCACGACCGCTCCGTTCACATCAGAGATGACACCTGCGATACGGCCCTGATCTGTTTGCGCGCGCGCCTGCAACTGCATCATCGACACAGTGGCGAGGGCCGCGATCAAGAGCAGGAAAAGGCGGATGGCTCGGGGAACATTAGTCGGATACATACAATTCTCCTGTGGATAAAAATTCAGTTTTGGCTTTTGGTTTGGCTGCGGTGCAAACCAGACCTTATTCCCTACCGGTTAAGGGCCTGTGAACCGCGCCTTAAATGTTTGTTAAGCAGATCTGGGCCACGAAAAGGCACAAAAAGCGCAAACGAAGAAACCCCATTTGCGCTTTTTGTGCCTTTTCGTGGCTAGTTGCTTTTCAGGAGCGGCGCGCTATGACGTAGTCCAGTGAAAAACGATCGTCGTGGCGCGGCAGCAGCAGGATGAAGAGGAGTAACGCGAGACGCGGTATCACGTGAGTGTGAAACTCATAGAGTGGCTCGTGCAGTAGGTGTCCAAAAGTCACCACCGCCAAAACGAATCCGAGTGCGACCAACGCCTCGCGAACACGCAATCCGAGAATCACCATCGCGCCCGCGATCAGTTCGACAAACGGAATGACCACGCCCATCGCCCACAGCGACCAGACCGGTAGAAACGTATCGGCAAACGGCAGGAAATACTTGCGCGCGTGATTGAGTGGTCCAAGTTGAAAGACCTTCATCACGCCCGCCATGAAGAAGATTAGCCCGAGTACCAGCCGCGCAAACAAAATCGCCCACGCTCGATCGAAGTTCGCAGTTGTTTTGGTCAGCTCGGGCTGGCTCATAAGAATCTCCTTCTTTGTAATGGGCGTTTAATTAACACGGAATTAACATCGGCGTAACACCGGGAACTTAGGATAGCAACCTTCAGAAACACCGCGACAATTTCAACGAGCCCATTAAACAATGGCCATTTCCAATGAACTAAGCAGCGATGTCGCTGCCGCCATTCTGGCAAACAAAACTTCGCCACAAGAACTGAACAAGTTGAAGGACATCATTCTCGAGGTCCATTCAGTATTGCAGAAGATGTCGAAAGAAACGCGGGCCGATCGGCTCGACCACCTCGCTCACAAAGAGCCGCAAGAAGGCGCCAAGAGCACCGGCGCTTTTTGAACAGTTTATTCTTATTTGAGATTTTTTGCGGCTAACGGACCAGCGCTCGTTGGCTGTCCCCAATTAGACCACCTACCGACACGGCATCCCAGACCAGCCAGTAACGTTTGGTTTGTAACGAAGTCTCGTCACGTCTTTCAAACGAAAGCCGCACATACCGGGCGTTGAAATTTGCGTCGGCTTTGAGATAAGCGCGACTAAAGAAGTAACCAGCGCGCACTGGTAAACCAACCTCGAGACGCATTTGGTTGATGTGATCTTCACACTCGCCGATCGCCTTCTCGTCGTTTGTATCTTCGGAATCGTTAACGACGTGGTCGATTTCGTGAAGCAGGCCCCAGCCAACGTCAAAAGCCGCGCGCGCCTCGGCGTCACCGCTGAGCTGATGAAAATCGGTGAAGTCGATCAGCACAACGTAAGCGGGCGGTTTAGTTGACTCGTTGCGCACCCAACGACCACGAACGACGCGACAGAATGCGACATCAGCTCGGGAACTCGCGTCTTCGAGAACGATCACGTTTGCGCCGGTAATGGCTTGCAACAGCAGTTCGCGTGCACTTTTTGATCCGTGATTCGAACGGTTGCTGTCGAAGCGAAGCGCGCCCTCCGTATCAAATTTGAGATCGGATAATCCAGTGATCGCACGAAGCCGCGCCACCAGTTCTTCGCGATGTGCGCGCGCGATCTCAGGCTTGAGCACGACGCGACCGGAAGCCGACGTCGAAACTGCAGTGAGACACAAATAGATAAGAGTCAAAATCGCGGGCGCGATTGTTCTATAAGAAGAGGAAAGCCTTTTGAGTTTGAATCGCATTGCACTACTGGCTTTCATTGACGCCTTAAGGGGTGGCGCCGTTGCGGCCGATGTTACCAAAATGTTAACTAAACGGGTACAGAAAAGTTTTATTTCGCCGGTGATGTGAAGCGTACCTGAATGACATCTGAACGTTAGGTAGAAAGACAGTTTTTAGACAGGATTTCAGGATGAGCCGGATGAATAAGATTGATCTTAACGGTGCTGTAACTCGCGGCGGGTATCGTGAACCAAACGAAAGGAGGTTAACTATGAACGAACC
>Ga0075424_100006734_pt1 | contig 11077 bp, 9 predicted proteins | sample SoiMethybrSBSTD3_FD_75301 | JGI IMG/M metagenome (GOLD analysis project Ga0075424, IMG submission 75301) | Bulk soil microbial communities from a Populus tree surrounding site in Tennessee, USA - Soil MetaG P. TD hybrid SBSTD3 | ecosystem: Environmental > Terrestrial > Soil > Tree plantation...
GCTGCTTTCCTGCAGCCTGCTCGCTTCCAGCCATCGCGAGGCGCCAATTACCGCGCTCGACCGCACCGCGGACGTGACCGATTGGTACGCGTTCGTCAGCTTTGACCATCCGGACCGGGTCACGATGATTTTGAACGTTGATCCGTTCCTTGAACCCTCCAACGGCCCGAACTACTTCCCCTTCGATCCCAACGTTCTTTACGAAATGAAAGTTGACAACAACCAGGACGGAGAAGAGGACGTTACCTTCCAATTTCGTTTCAACACGCAGATTCGCCAGCCCGGATTGTTCACCGGATTTGTCGGCGGTTTAGCCGGTATCCCTCCGATTACAGCGCTCGATGGCGCTGGCTCCGACGGCTTGAGCCTTCGGCAGACCTACACCGTGACGATGCTCAAGAATGGCAAGGTCACGAACCTAACGGAAGGCAAGACGCTCTTTGCCGTGCCGTCGAATGTAGGCCCGCAAACGATGCCGGACTATGAATCACTCTTCAATCAGGGGACTTACGATCTCGGTAATGGTGCTCGCGTATTCGCCGGAACCGTGGACGATCCCTTCTTTATTGATCTTGGCGCCGCCTTCGACTCACTTCACTTCCGCATGGGAGTCGGCGGCGTCCTAAGTCCGGAAGTCGACGGAGACGACCACAACAACTATGCGCCTGATGCAGTCGCTGGTTTCAACGTCAACACAATCGTGCTGGAAGTTCCGACTATGTGGCTGACTGTCGATGGCAAACGGCACGGCGCGGGTGACAAACAGGCGGTGATCGGGACTTACGGAGCGACTTCACGGCGCAAGATCACAGTTCGCCGCACAAGCGCTACTGCACTGAGCTCAGGCCCGTGGCAACAAGTTCAGCGGGAAGGCAATCCGCTGATCAATGAGCTGATCATCGGGACTGGATCGAAAGACCGCTTTAGCATGGATGATCCCAAGAACGACGCGCAGTTTACGAACTTCTTTCTGAATCCGCTGCTTGCGACCGTGTTCGGCTCGATTGGCATTCCGGTTCCGCCAGCGCCACGGACGGACCTTTTGCCGTTAGTGATCTACACGGCGCCAATCTGCCCAGGATGCGCTGCGAAGGACGCCGGCCCGGTCGCCGATCTCCTTCGTCTGAATACCGGCATTCCGCCTACGGCTGCAGGAAGTCAGAAGCGCCTTGGCTTCCTTGCAGGCGACGTGGCCGGATTCCCGAACGGACGGCGCCTGTCGGATGACGTCGTGGACATCGCTTCACGCGCCGTCGCGGGAATCCTTGCTGATCCCCAGAAGTTCGGCACGCCGATCGGCGATGGCGTCAACACCAAAGGCAGCGGCTTCGGAGCAACGTTCCCGTATGTGCTGCCAGCCAACAGCGGTCGCGACAGCCACCATGTCGGACCAGGGCAGGAAGGATGCTCCGGTCAGCCGGGTGGTATTTGCCCGGTGCAGTAACAGCGAAACCCTCTGTGCTCCTCTGTGGCTGGAAAAATCTTTTACCACAGAGGACACAGAGGTGACAGAGGAACGCCACAAGAAGTTTCGGAGAGACAAAAAATGAAAACCACGACAATCATATTTATTCTCGCCAGCCTCGCCTTCGGACAGAGCTCACCGACAGCAGCAAAACTTTCTCCCGCCGAGCAGAGCATGGCAGCCGCAAACCGGCTCATCGCCAAAAACGATAAGGACTTTGAAGCTTACAACGCTCTTGCGCTAGCACTGTCCCGTCGTGCGCGTGAGACTTCTGACGTCAACTTCTACACACAAGCCGAAGACGCGCTCAAGAAGTCGTTCGAGATCTCGCCGGGAAACTTCGATGGCGAGCGCACAGCGGTTTGGCTTCTCCTGGGAAAGCATGAATTTCCTGCAGCGCTCGAAAAAGCCAAAGAACTCAACAAGAAGATGCCGGACGACATCATGCTCTACGGCTTTCTCACTGACGCCAACATCGAGCTTGGAAATTACGACGACGCGGAAAAAGCCGCGCAGTGGATGCTGAATTTGCGCCCAGGAAACATTCCGGGAATCACGCGCGCCGCGTATCTGCGAGAACTCTTCGGTGATGTTGATGGTGCTCTCGAGCTGATGAACATGGCATATCAGTCCACGCCTCCGAGCGAGACAGAAGATCGCGCTTGGATTCTAAGTCAGATCGGCCATCTGCAGCTTACGTCTGGGAAGATTTCTGTGGCAGACGCGACTCTGCAGCAGGCACTCGCGATATTCCCTCGATACCACTACGCCCTGCAGAACCTGGCCAAGGTTCGCATTGAGCAGAAGCGATATCAGGATGCGGTGAGTTTGCTACGTCAACGCTACGACGACGCTCACCATGCGGAGAATCTCTACGATCTGGCAGAAGCCGAAAGACTCGCTGGGCAAACCGAAGAAGCCAAGCGCGATTTTGCCGACTTTGAAATCAAGTCATTGGCAGAGTCCATCAAGAAGGACAATTCCAGCCGCGAACTGGTTTTTTACTACGCCGACTACGCACACGAGCCCGCGAAAGCTCTGAACATTGCAGAGCAGGAATTCGCATGGCGGCACGACGTTTTCACTCTGGATGCATATGCCTGGGCGCTGCACGTGAACGGCCGCGATTCAGAAGCACGTAAACACATTGAATCGGCGCTTGCAGTCGGAATTCGCGATGCCAAGGTGCTGGGTCACGCAGGCGAGATCGCGATCGCGCTTGGTGATCGTGCTGCGGGCGAAGGTTACTTGCGTCGATCGGAGGAGTTGAATGCCCCCGGTTCACGTGAGGCGCAGCACTTGCTGGCCAGCCTGTCCTAAGCGACTCGGAACTAGCCATGCCTGAGGTCCTAATCGCCGCTATCGTTGTGTTGCTAACGGCCGGCTGTTCGAATGCAAAAGCCCAATCACCCGAAATCCAAGACAGGTCTGCAATGTCCGCGGCGGAAAAATATTCCTTCCAGGGCAAAGTTGTAGCGGCTGGCGGAGCGGAGGTCAGCGGTGCCGAAGTTAGGTTCGCAAATGCAAGAGCTACCACCGATGCGCATGGCAATTCTGAACTGCAGGTTACGGGTGGTTCACAGCAAATCGCGATCTCAGCGGATGGATACGCTCCACTCTCCATTCCGATTTCTGTCACCCAAGATGCCGATCTGAAATTCGAGATGCAGCCCGCAGCCGTTGTAATGGTGACCGAACAGTCAGACTATCCGGCACGCGATTCGACGAAGCAGATCCACGACGTTGCCGACCTGATTCAATCGAGCGTCGGCCAGCCTGGAGTGCCTGTCCGGCTGCCTGGGCTGCCGGCTGAAAACTGCCTCAGGCGGCGTCAAAGCTCCGCAGTATTTTGCACCTGGAGTTGCTGGCGATCACGGCGAACCTATCGCGCAGTACATTCAAGTTGGCGAATTTCAATTCCCAAATAATCTACCCGCCAATGCGCACGGCAATGGCTATGCCGATCCCAACCTTCTCATTGCAAACGCCGTGGGATTTGTACAATCCGATCCCGGAGCCTTCGATGTGCGGTACGGCAACAATGCAATTGATCTTGCGGTCGGATACGGGCTGGTGCCGCAATGGCAGCCCTTCCTGCAAGTCTCCGCTGACGCGCACGACTATGACTTTGTTTCGGGATTGAGCCCAAAAAATGAACAAACTGCTGGCTGGCTCGGATTTGAAGTTGCCGGAGGCAACGGATTCCTGAATTTTCCCGAGCGTCGGCATCAGTACAAGATAAATGGCGAACGTGCCTTTGCCCTTGGGCGACATACGTTGACCCTGTTCGGAGCTGGGTACCTGGGCCAGTCGCGCAATCCGGGCCTCGTGCCAATCGATCTGCGGCTGCCGAGCGACACGATTGACCCCCGGCAATCGGACCGTACGCATACGGAACTGATCGTCGGGTCGGACAGTTGGACAATCAATGAATGCCGGGCGCTGACTTTCTCGGCATACTTCCGCAGTTATGGACTCGACCTGCGGTCCAACTTCGGCGATGGCTTGATCCGGCAATCGGAGTTCCGCACGGTCACAGGCGGGAATACTTCTTACACGGAAAGGCTGAATTCGAGAATTGCTTTCAGCTCAGGTGTGGATTTTCGTCGCGATGCGCCGCGCAACGCAGAGCTGGCCCACGCCGACTCGAACGGCACATTTAATCCAGTAACGCGAAACGATTTCACCATCAGCGATTTTGCGCTGTACGCAAATATCTATGGTTCGCTGTCGCGGATGTTCCGCTACAACCTAGGCGTGCGGCGCGACGACATTTTCTTCGCCAACACCGACTTGATCTCGCCGGGCGATTCCTATCATTCGCAGACGGGAGTGACTTCTCCGCGTGCGACCATTTCATTTCAGTTGCCTCGGCCTTCACTTCCTGCAATCGCGTTCAGCACAGGAGAAGCATTCCACACCAACGATCCTCGAATTGGGCTGGGCTCCGGACGCGGAACTCCGATTGCCGAGTCACACGCCAACCAGCTTGTCGTAACCGAGAATGCATTTGGAGCCCAATTCCGCGTTGCCCTCGCGCGAGTGAGCAATTCGGACGAGTTGGCGAAGATTGATGCAGATACTGGCCTGCAAGAGAACCTGGGCCCTTGTCTGACCAAATCAGTGACCTTCTCGGCGCAGCGAAGATTCTCATTCGCGTTCCTGCAGGCGACCTTCGCTCGTGCCCAGGCCACAGATCTTCTGACAATGCACGACGTCCCCGAAGCGCCGCGCGCAATTTATGACTTCTCCGCAACATCTATTCGGCTCCCGTGGCATTTGCAGGCCTCAGGTGGATTTGAATACGTCGGGGCCAAGCCCCTCGGGAACGAATTTCATTCAGTTCCAGTACGAGAGATTCGCGGAAGCTTTACTCGTAGCTTCAGCAACGGAATTGACGCGGGACTGCACTTTATAGCCGCGAGCGGCTACACCGGTCAGACCGTTGAGACATTGCAGTTGCTCAACGAGAGTGCGCCCTTCGAGAGAGTAGTTGGGGTCCGCCAAGCTTACACTTTCCTCGCACGGAGGGCTGATGGCCTCAGTGCCTTGGTCTTTGAAGTTCCCAATGTTAATCATGAAACACGTGCAGCGGGACTCCGATTTGAACGCTGCACGCGGTTTACCAAGGCAGAGCTGTAGTTGGGGTGGCGAAGCTGTGCCCGAGATACCGAGCGCACAAAATTCCGTTTTGCAGTCTCCAGTTCCGGCCTCACGGCTTGAACTCAATGAAGGCTTTAGCTGGTATGCCGTCTACACCTGCGCGCGTCATGAGAAGCGAGTGAAGCAGCAGTTGGACCTTTTGCGGATCCGTTGCGCACTTCCGCTTTATCGCGCCGTGCATCGCTGGAAAGATCGCCGCAAAGAGCTAGGTGTACGGCAGGCGATCATTTGCAAGGCTGCACCACCGCGCGAGATGTTGCGCCGCATATGGGCCGCCTCCGACCTGCTCGGGCTCAGCGTAAGAGTCCTGCCGCCAATCGAAGAGATGCTGAAAGAGCAAAACAACACCTTCAATTTCAGAAACATTGACATGAACGTTCTGCTCGGACGACAGCCGCTTGATTCATCCGGCGACAACGCCGCCGTTCTCGCCGCCTATCGAGGCAAGCGCATACTGATCACGGGTGCGGGCGGTTCGATCGGTTCGGAGCTGGCACTACAGCCCTCGCACTTCGGTCCCCGCGCATTGCTGCTTTTAGATAATGATGAGAACGGACTGAACGATACGTTTTCGCGCTTGCGGAACGCCGGCGAGGTGTCCGCCGTCGTAACCGACCTGCGATTTGGCGACCGCCTGCAAAGCGTGCTGCGGAGCTTTCGCCCCGAAGTAGTCTTTCATGCTGGCGCGCACAAGCATGTTCATCTGATGGAAACAAAACCCCTGCGAGGCCATCACCGACAACGTGACCGGGACGCGAAATCTGGTGGAGCAATCCATTGCGATCGGAGTGTCACGCTTTGTGCAGGTCTCAACCGACAAGGCCGTGAATCCTACTTCGGTGATGGGGGCCTCGAAGAGGCTTTGCGAGATGATGGTGCAATCGCAGAGTTATCGCAACCGCCTGCTGTTCTGTTGCGTGCGATTTGGAAATGTTCTGGGGAGCCGCGGCAGTGTGGTGCCGATCTTTCAGGAGCAGATCCGCCGTGGCGGTCCAGTAACCGTCACCCACCCGGAAGCCGAACGTTTTCTAATGACGATTCCTGAAGCCGTGTGCCTGCTGATTCAGGCCGGCGTGCTGGCCAATAACCGTGACGTCTTTGTCCTCGACATGGGCGCTCCTGTGGTAATTCGCAAGCTGGCCGAAGATCTGATCGAGCTTTCCGGGCTTTCGCCGCATCGTGATGTTCACATCGAGATTACGGGACTCAGGCGCGGGGCGAAATTGAGCGAAGTATTGCTGGAGAACCCTGCTGAACTTCTGCCCACCGAGATCGAAAGAATCAAAGCGATCCGGACACGGGCCTTCGATGTGGCCGCATTCAACGGCCGGTTACAGATGCTCGAGCGCGCCGCATGGGACGGCAACACCGATGACGTTTATCGGCAGATCGCGGCAGTGGATATTGGTTATACCTCGCCGGTCGCGCCGCGGCCCTGGCCTTCACCTTCACCCCAAAATGTTTCCGGTTGCTTCGGTCAGCCCTAGGCTTGCGCCCGAGACGTCTTGATCAAACAGGAACTTGATCGAGAGTCCGCATGGAGTTGAGCACGACAGACACGACATTTTCGTTGCCAATGGCAGTATTGATCATCACGTGGTAGAGGGACCGGGTTGGCCAGTCGGCGTTGAAATAGTGCTTGATGAAAAGCATGCGCTCGCGGTCCACCGTATCCACGAGGTCTTCGGCATCTGCCCGGCTCCTGCCTTGATGCTGTATTCGTCGCACCTTCTCCCCTCGCGGCGCATAAAGGAAGACGTGAAACACGTCGGAACGTTCTCTTAGGAAATACGGCGCCCCCCGGCCTACGATCACACAGTTTCCCCGCTCCGCGATTTCCCGCATTACTTCTTCACCCACTTCGACCATCCGATCCGGCCCGAACGGCTGATGCTCAAGATGAGCACTGCGTTCGTAACTCCCCCTCCAGAACACCTTCACCAATCTCTGGAAGGTCGTGTCCACCCGCTCCTCGCACATGGAGACCGCCGAGGAGTCGACATTTGCGACACGCGCGATTTCCGCGGTGAGTTCTTTGTCCCAGAGTTTCCAGCCTAATTGGGACGCGAGATGGCTGGCGATTTGGGCGGCCCCGCAGCCGTACTCCCGCTCGACGGTGATGATCCGGAACATGTTCGAATCCAGACCGGGCACGCAAACTTGCCCCGGCGAGCAAACTTTATCGCAACCAGACTTTAGGTTCAACCGACATTCCGGGGCGCAAGACGTGCTCCTTAGTTTCACCCTGATCGAACGTGATTTTCACCGGAATGCGCTGCACGACTTTCACGAAATTTCCCGTGGCGTTCTCCGGCGGCAGAAGGCTGGTAATGGCTCCGCTTGCCCCGGCGATGCTTTGCAGATGGCCTTTGTAGTCTTTGCCGGTTGTATCGACTGAAATCGTCACTGCCTGGCCAGCTCGCATTTTCCGCAATTGCGTTTCTTTGAAGTTTGCCGTCACCCAGATGTCGTCCAGATTGATAATACGCATCAGTTCTTGGCCGGGTTGTACATTCTGGCCAACTTCGACGCTCCGGTTGGTAACAAGACCGCTCACCGGAGACACGACGTTTGTGTACTGCAAGTTCAACTGCGCGGCATCGAGCTCGGCTTTTTTCTGCTCGACCAACGCTTCCGCCGACTCCGCACGCGAGCGGATAACTGCGACCTGCTGTGGGCCGGTCCGCGCCGACTGCGCATTCGCTTGTGCCTGCACCAGTCGGCTCTGCGCTGCCTTTACCTGCTGTTGCGCCGCGGCAAGTCCCGCCCGCGCGGCATCCACTCCCGCTGACGAGGCTTGGGCGGTGGTGGCTGCCTGATCAAATTGCTGCTGCGAAATCTCTTGTTTCAAGATCAGCTGCTTGTAGCGTGCCAGGTCGTTCTGCGCCTTCACGTTGTTTGCGTCCGCCTGCGCAAGCTGGGCGCTGGCGGCATCCACCTGCTGCTGAGCGGCCGAGAGCATTGCCTGGGCCGAGCCAACTTCGGCATTCGCAGCCGCGAGCTGGCTGCTCGTATTGGTCGAAGCGATAGGGACATTCACTCCTGCCGCTTTGGCGGCAGCCACAGCATTGTCATAGTCCGCCTTTGCCCTCGCGACTAACACCTGGTAGTCGCGCGCATCTATCTGCACCAGCGGCTGTCCCGCCTGAACCAGTTGATTGTCGTTCACCATCAGCTTCTCCACGTGACCGGAAACTCGAGCGCTCACCGGATTCAGGTGCCCGTCAACCTGTGCATCATCGGTGGCTTCGTAGCTGTCGAAATATCGCCACAGAAAGAAGCCAGTCACCAGCAGGACGACAACCCCGATAATCAGGAACATGCGGAAACGCGGGTTGCGGGATTGGAACTGGCGCCACTTCAAGTCCCGTTCGCTGAGCGCGGCCGGGCGGTGCTCTTGGGGCGGCCGGGTCGCTGGCGGGCGTTCCTGCGTTTCTGTCTCAGGTGCCATATTCACTTGCTCTCTAAGTATTGTTTCACGCCCTGCTCGGCGAATCCGATCGCGCGGGCCAGGCTGAGCTTCGCGAGATTGTGCGCGTACAGGCTGCTGATGTAGTTCTCATTGGCGGAGGCCACCGAGTCTTGTGCCTGGACAACTTCGAGATTGTCGGCCACTCCGGCAGTGAAACGGTCGCGCGCCTGCTCAAGCGTCTGGTTCGCGAGATCAAGTGAACTCCGCGCCACATTGACCTGATCGGCGGCCGCGGTCAGGTCGAGCAGCGCGCTGCGCACGTCGTAGTCGATCTGTCCTCGCAGGTTGTCGAGCTGCTGGCGGCTCTGGCGGAGCGCGGCTTCCGCTTCCAGAGTATCGGCGTGAGTGCGTCCTCCGGCGAAAATCGGAATTGCCAGCGTTGCCCCTACCTGGAAGACGCCATGTGAATTCCCGACGTTCACGCCCGCCGCTCCATAGTTTCCCGCGAAATCGAGGCTCGGGAGATGTTCTGCTGTCGCCGCGCTTCTGAATCGCTCTGCGCTTTCCACTTGCAGACGCGCCGCCTGATAATCCGCGCGCGACAAGTAAGCCCGCCTCAAGGCTTCATCTAACTCCATGGCCGCCAGAGGCTCGTACGGGACGCGGTCGGTCAAAGTGAATTCCTGCCCCGTCGCAAGGCCAATCGTTCTCGCGAATAACAGCTTCTGCTTCGCATAGTTATTTCGTGCCACGATCAATTGCTGCTGCCGCGTTTGCAATTCCACTTGTGCCCGCAGAGCATCGATTGCCGGCACTAGGCCGGCCGTCTGCTGATCATGGGCCTTGTTATAAAGCGCCTGCGCGGATTCCACCTGCGCCTGCGCCGCATCGACTCGCGACGCCGCTGCGATTGTCAATAGATATTCATTGCCCGCAGCGAGCACGACGAGCTCCCGCGCATCGTTGTATTTGTACCGCGACGCAGATTCATTGGCCTGAGCGCCTCGCTCACGTTGCCAGTAATGCCAATCGAACAGCGGTGCAGTGACGTAACCCCGCGCGTCGAACGTACCGATGGGTCCCACCACTTCAGAGATGCCGGGGAAATTGAATCGAAAGCCCAGCGCCGCAAGGTCGATTTGTGCGGCGGCCTGTGTTGCTGCAGCGCTCACGTTTGGCAACAGATGTCTGAGCTCCCGCCACTTCTGCCCACGCGCCGCAAGCGAACTGTCGGAAGCGAGAAGCAGCCCAAGATTATTTCGCAACGCGCGCTGCATCGCGTCCTTAAACGAGACTTGTAGTACGCCCGGCTCGGGCTTCGCCTCGGGCACGCTGCTCAGAAAAGGGTTTTGGTTCGAGGTGAAACTTGGGGAAGGCGCATAGGACGCGTTCCCTCCGCGATTTTCATTTCCCGATTCACTGGCTGAAGACTGTCCCTGCATTGCCTGGCCCGTGCCACTCAAGCCTGTCCCCTCCGTCTGACCACGTACCGGCAGCACCATAATCGAGACCATGCAATATCCAAATAAAATTGCGCACGGTACGTGTTTGATTCCTGCTCGCTTACATGCTGGATTCATCGCACAGATTATCCGCTTATCGAGGGCTATTTGACAGCGACCCAAGGACAGCTGACTTCGGGTAAGTGTATAGATGCAAAGGGCCGCACTCGCGATGGGTCGGAATCCGCGATTTTGAGCCAGTCCGCGCGGTTAACTTTACTCGGCCGTCACAGTCATCGAAGATCGCCCGCCGGTTGTGATCTGCCAATACTTGATCAACTCCTCGCGCATGCCGTTCACCCGTTGTAGCAATTCTTTACTCGGCTGTTTCCCGTGCTCCACGATGAGGACCATGCCGGTATTGAACAGTCGTTGCGGATGCTCTACGTCGGGGAGCCGCGGCCCTTCAGCGGCAATCACATCCTGAACGGTGATCTTGACGCGATCCGCCTTGAAGATAGGATGGCCGTTCGCATCCTTTCCAGTCGCCGCAAGATTCTTCAATATGAAAAAATCTGGTACTTCGGCGGCGGAAATCAAACCCATGAGATACAGGTCCAGATATGAATAACCAGTTGCCGGCACATAGTAGTCATCGTCCAACTGTGTAAACGTGCCATCGAGGTTGTCCTGCCACACGCTGCCTCCCATCGCCGATGCTTCCGTGGGCCTCTGATACGGAAAAGCAACTGGAGCGTGCACTCCTCGGGTCCAGTGCACCGGCCCGAGAGGAATGGTTTCGTTGTCTACTTTCGCAGAAACATCCACACCCCAACGGTGCCCCATCTCATGCCCGAGTTGCGACATCCCATAGTTGTGAGGTCGCATTGTGCGCCCCGGAGAACTCTCGGCCAGCTGGCTCATAAAAGGTTATGTCGCGAGCCCCTTCTAGGGGCGCGTCTTGCGGCGGTCTTTCCTGCATCTGGTTTGCGCCCACATACACCGGCTGCACGTATCCCCACTGGAATCGCCCGCAGCTGCAGTAATCTCCTGGATTCTCTTGCTGACTGCCGATTCCCGTGACATTGCCACCCC
>Ga0075424_100006736_pt1 | contig 11076 bp, 12 predicted proteins | sample SoiMethybrSBSTD3_FD_75301 | JGI IMG/M metagenome (GOLD analysis project Ga0075424, IMG submission 75301) | Bulk soil microbial communities from a Populus tree surrounding site in Tennessee, USA - Soil MetaG P. TD hybrid SBSTD3 | ecosystem: Environmental > Terrestrial > Soil > Tree plantation...
GCGCACTCGCCGGATTGAGATAGGCGACGCCCAATTTTGACATTGTCTTTCCTTCCTCGCGCGGCATCCCCTCTACCCCGCCTCGATCCACACGTGGTTGTCGTGGAAAGGTGCGCCTCCGTAGGGCGCGCCCTGGGCGGCGCTGGTGAGCGTGTTGATGCCCGCACCCGCCTCGAACTGGTCGTTGGGGGCGATGCTCTCAACGATGACGACGCCGCGCTGCACACCGGCAAAGGCCTGCGCAGCCAACATGATCTGGCCGCGCTCGTTGCCCATGCGCACACGAGCGCCGTCGACAACACCCAGCCGCGCCAAGTCGTCAGGGTGCACCTTGACGCGCGGCGGTCCGTGCTTGGCACGACTTGTCGGCATCTCGTTGAACGAGGAGTTGAGATACTCGCGCGCCGGACTGGTGGCCAGGCGGAAGGGGTGGCGATCGTCTGCCTTCTCGATCACATCCCAGTGGTCGGGCAGGCTCGGCATGTCGTGGTCGACCGCGAAGGCGCCCGGGCGCGGCGCCGGCACGTTCTTCCAGTCCGGCTTGAAACGGAACTTCTTGTCGGCGTAGCGAAAGCCGTCGAGGTAGTGCGCCTGCGCAAACGCCGGCTGGCAATCGATCCACTTCGTGGCTTCGAGCTCTGCCAGGCGACCCCAGCCGGATTTCTGCAAGGTCCAGTCGATGATCTGGCGCGGGCTCATGGCAAAACCCCGGTGATGGGCGCCCACGCGGCTGGCGAGTTCGCAGATTACCTCGTGGTTGGAGCGGCATTCGCCCGGCGGATCGATCAGCCTCGGGCCCAAGATGATGTGCTGGTGGCCGCCACCTTGATAGATGTCATCGTGCTCGAGGAACATGGTTGCCGGCAGAACCACGTCGGCCAACTTGGCCGTCGCCGTCATGAACTGCTCGTGCACCGAGACGAACAGGTCCTCGCGGGCAAAGCCCGCTTTCACCTTGCGCTGCTCAGGTGCCACCTGGGCTGGGTTCATGTTCTGGACGAGGAGCGCCGTCACCGGTGGGCCACCCTTGATGTCATCGGGATCGCCCGTCAGCACGGGGCCGATCCGCGATTGATCGAGCGTTCGCACCTTGGGGTCTGCCAGATCGAGGCCCTCGATCAGCGTCTTGTTCCAGTGGAAGATGGCGCCGTTGTTGTGAAAGCCGCCACCGCCTTCATGGAGCCATGCGCCGGTGACCGTCGGGATGCACAGCGCCGCGTGCATGTTGTGGGCGCCGTTACGGGAGCGGGCGAAGCCGTAGCCGAGGCGAAAAAAGCTTCGCGGCGTGCTGCCCACCATCGCCGCGAAAGTTTCAATCTCGGCAACGGTCAGTCCGGTGATGGCGCTGGCCCACTGGGGCGTGCGCGTCTTGAGGTGCGCCTCCAGCTCGCGCGGGCAGTCGGTGTACTTTTCCAGATATGGCCAATTGGCGTGGCCATCGCGGAACAGCACATGCATGACGGCGCAGGCGAGAGCCCCGTCGGTGCCCGGCCGCAGGCACAGCGCCAAATCGGCCTGCTGCATGGTGCCGTTGTGATAGATGTCAACGGCGACGATCTTCGCGCCACGTTCCTTGCGCGCACGAATCGCGTGCGTCATCACGTTGACCTGGGTATTGACGGGATTGGTGCCCCAGATCACGACGAGGTCCGACTTTGCCATCTCACGCGGGTCGGGCCCCGCCAGCCGGCCGGTGCCAGCGATATATCCGGTCCAGGCCAGTGTCGTGCAGATGGTGGCGTGCATCCCCGAGTAGCGCTTGGCATGGCGTAACCGGTTGATCCCGTCGCGCATGACGAGACCCATGGTGCCGGCGTAGTAGTAGGGCCACACCGCCTCCGGACCGTAGCGCGCTTCGGCGCGCAGCAGAGCCTCAGCCGTCAGATCAAGGGCATCGTCCCAGGAGATGCGCTGAAACTCACCCGATCCCTTGGGTCCCTTGCGCTTCAGGGGATACATCAGCCGGTCGGGATGGTGCACGCGTTCGGCGTAGCGTGCGACCTTGGCGCAGATGACGCCGGCCGTGTAGCTGTTGTCCTCGGCACCGTGCACCCGTCCAATCTTGCCGTCGGGCAACAGCTCGACGTCGAGCGCACAAGTGGAGGGGCAGTCGTGCGGGCAGGCCGAATGACCGATCCTGATCTTGGCGCGAGCGTTCATGGGACGCCTTTCCTCGAGGGGCGTTAACCTATCCGACTTCGTGGCGGTGCGGGAGGGGGAGGCCCACTTGTGCCGCGGGGAGGTCATTGTTGGGCCCACAGAGTTCCAATCGCGCAAGGAGCACGACATGGCACGCGTCGTCGGCATCGATCATCTCGTCATCCGCGTGAAGGAGTTCGAGCGCTCGAAGGCCTTCTACGACACGGTGTTGGGCTTTCTCGGGTTCAAACGCAAGTATACGTCGGGCAAGACGGCCGGTTGGAGCAACGGCCGCACGCTGTTCTGGATCGGCGAAGCCGACGCGGAGGGCAAGAGACACCCGCATCGGATCGGCAACATCGGCTTCCACCATTATGCGTTCGAGCTGAGCAGCCGGCGGGACGTGGACGCCCTCTACGCCCACCTTGCAAAGGGCAACGTGAAGGTGGTCGACCCGCCGGCCGACTATCCCGAGTATGGCGAGGGCTATTACGCAGTCTTCTTCCTCGATCCCGACGGCCTGAAGCTCGAAGGCATGGTGTTCAAGCCCCTGCGCAAGCCCCCGCGCAAGGCCCCGCGCATGGCAACGGCAAAGCGCCTACCAGCGCGGACGAGGGGCGTTTGAGCGCCGGGCCGATGGCCCCAACGGATCGCCCCAACGGGTGGCCCTCGGGGTCAGGCAGGTGGGACTTGCCGTGACGAAATCGCGCCGGACATAGGGCGCGCCCGCCTTGCGTCATCAGGCTGGCGGCGCTCGCTCTTGCAAATAGGTCAGCAATGCTGACATAATTGGATCGGCGCACCGCCATGATGCCAGACCGACCGCCGGGCGTCGGGGCCACCCAGGGGAGGCAAATCCGAGTGACCAGTCAGGTTCAGGCGAGGCTCTGGGAGCCCACCTATGCGGCGCGCGCCGAGCGCATGCGCGCCTCGGAGATCCGCGAGCTCCTGAAGCTCTTGGAGCAGCCGGGCATTGTTTCCTTCGCCGGCGGCATTCCCGATCCGGCGCTCTTTCCGGTGGAGGAAGTGCGCGCCGCCTATGCCGCTGTGCTCACCGACCCGGCGCTGGCCGGCAGCGGCCTTCAGTATTCCGTGAGCGAAGGCTATCTGCCCCTGCGGCAATGGATCGTGCGGCACATGGGCAAGCTGGGAGTTGCCTGCGAGGCGGACAACATCGTCATCACCTCGGGCTCGCAGCAAGCGTTGGACTTTCTCGGCCGGATGCTGCTCTCGCCGGGCGACACGGCGCTGGTAACGGCGCCCACCTACCTTGGTGCTCTGCAGGCCTTCTCGGCCTACGAGCCGCGCTATGACGAGCTCCGGCCTGAGGACGGCAACCGCACGGCGGCGTCCTATGCAGAGGCCGCGAGCGCGGCCGGCGGCCGGGTCAAATTCGCCTATGTCGTGCCCGATTTCGCCAACCCGACGGGCGAGACGCTGTCACTGGCAGCCCGCAATCGACTGCTCGACTTGGCCGGGGAGCTTAACGTTCCCCTCATCGAGGATGCGGCCTACGCCGCGCTCCGATTCGAGGGCCCGACGCTGCCGTCCCTCATGCGCCTGGAGGTCAACCGTCGGGGCGGCATCGAAGCGGCGCGCTCGATCTATTGCGGCACGTTTTCCAAGGTGCTGTCGCCCGGCCTGCGCGTGGGCTGGATCGTGGCGCCGACCGCCATGATCCGCCGTCTCGTGCTGGTCAAGCAGGCCTCCGACCTCAACAACGCGACCATCAACCAGATGGTCATGCACCGGCTGGCGGAGCGAGCCTATGATGCCCAGGTCGAGCGCGCCTGCGCCCACTACCGACGCCGCCGCGATGCCATGTTGGCTGCGCTCAAGCGCCACATGGGGCGGGGCGTTGGCTGGACCGAGCCCAAGGGTGGTCTCTTCGCCTGGGTGCGCCTGCCCGATGCCATCGATGCCGCCGGCTTGCTCGACCGGGCCGTTGCAGAGGCCCGCGTCGCCTTCGTGCCGGGCGCGGCCTTCTTTCACGACGGTCGAGGCCGCAATGCGCTTCGGCTCAGCTATTCGCTGGCGGATGCGGCTCAGATCGAGGCGGGCATTGCGCGGCTGGCGCGACTCATCTGAGGGCAGAAAAATTGCACCCCGCAGCAAATCGCACCGAAAATCAAATGCTTGCCGCCCGATTGTTGCCAAATGCAATTGCTAAGCCATGGCCATGGGTGGCGTCGCGTCAGGCTGCGTTTGCCGCCCAACGGGGGTCAAAATGCACATCATCAGCCGTCGCGAGGCCGCGCGCCTTGCGCTCGTGGCGCCCTTGGCAGTTGCTGCTTCGACCAACCCAAGCGAGGCCTACTCAGCGGCCAGGATCGATGCTGGCGTGCATGCCACGCTGCGCGAGTTCAACTATCGGATTGGCGGCGCCCGCGAGCTGCTGTCCAAGGCTTCCGCCATCCTGGTTTTCCCATCGGTGATCAAGGCGGGCATGGGCGTCGGCGGGGAGTACGGGGAAGGGGCGCTGCTCGTTCGCGGCGGAACGGTTGGCTATTACAACACCATTTCGGCTTCGTTCGGCTTCCAACTCGGTGCGCAGGCGCGATCGGTGATCATCGTCTTCATGACGCCCGAGGCTCTCGAGGGGTTCAGACGGGTGTTTGGCTGGAAGGTCGGCGTCGACGGCTCCGTGGCCTTGATCACGGTGGGCATCGGTGGCTCGATCGATTCGAGCAAGGTCGCGAGCCCGATCGTGGGCTTCATCTTCGACGGCAAGGGGCTCATGTACAACCTGACCCTGGAGGGAACGAAGATCACCAGGATCAACCGCTGATCTAGTTCAGTCGGCCCTTGAGCTCGCGGATACTCTGATCGATGAGCGAGAGCCCACCTGCGCCGGACGCCTTCTCGCGCAGGATTTTCTCCGCCGCCGCCACCGCGAGCTCGATGGCCGCAGCGCGGACCTCATCGACCGCCTGGGCTTCGGCGCGGGCGATCTTATCCTCGGCCTGCCGCGTGCGTCGCTCCAGCATGTCCTTCAGGCTGGTTCGCGTCTCCTGGGCGAACGCCTCCGCCTCGCTCCGTGCCAATTCCAGGATGGAGTCCGCCTCCTCGCCGACGTTGCGGTGCTTTTTCTGATAGTCGGCAAGCAGGTTTTGTGCTTCCTCGCGCAACCGCCGAGCCTCATCGAGCTCCTTGCGGATGGCCTCGCTGCGATCGTCGAGCGATTTGGCGATGAGTGCGGGCACCCTGTAGTAGAGCAGGATGAGCACAAACGCTCCGAAGGCGATCGCCACCCAGAACTCGGCCATTTGCGTCATTGAGCAGCCCTACTCGGCGGCGCGCTGCAGGAGCGCCCGCTTCACTTCGTCCTTGGTCGGCTCGGCGCCGATCAGGCGCGTAACGATCGTGCCGGCCACTTCGCTGGCGATGTCGCCGACGCTGCCGAGCGCTCGCGATTTGGTTTCGGCAATGCGCGTCTCGGCTTCGGCGAGCTTAGCTGCAATCTGCGCATCGACCTTTGCCCGTTCCTTGCCCGCCTCGTCAGCAAGCTTATCGCGCATGGTCTTGACGATGGCCCCGGCTTGCGCCCGGGCGTCGGAGAGCGCCCGCTCGTAGTTGGCCAGAGCCTTGGCCGTCTCGGCCTTCAGCGTCTCGGCTTGGGCCAGGTCGCGCTTGACGCGGTCACTGCGCTCTTCGATCACCTCGCCCACGCGCGGTAGCACCGCGCGCTTCAGGAGCACGTAGAGCAGGGCAAACGTCAGGGCCAGCCAGACGAGCTGCGGAGCAAACGTGCCCACATCCAGGGGTGGGAACACCTTGGCGTGCGGCGCGTCGGTCGGAGTGCCGGTTGAGGCAGGGTTAGCCATGGAGCCCGTCCACGATTGGCCCCGGTCTGATCACAGGGCGAACATCAAGAGGAAGGCGATCAGCAGCGCGAAGATGCCCAGTGCCTCTGTGACGGCGAAGCCGAAGATCAATCGACCGAATTGGCCGTCCGCGGCCGAGGGATTGCGCAGCGCGCCCTGCAGAAATTGGCCGAAGAGATTACCAACGCCAATGGCAGCAGCTCCCGTGCCGATGGCGGCCAGGCCGGCGCCGATGAGCTTTGCGGAGGCGGGATCCATTTTGTGTCTACTCCCCTGTTCGATGCGGGTTGATGGGTGAAGAGAGTGCCAACGAATACGCTTTGATCTAGTGCCCCGGATGCAGCGCGTCATTGAGATACATGCAGGTCAGCATGGTGAAAACATACGCCTGCAGAAACGCCACCAACACCTCAAGGGCGGTGAGCGCAATCGCCATCAACAGCGGCAGGGGCGAGAGCGCCGCGAAAGTGCCGGCGCCGAGCAGCATGACGACGAAGCCGCCGAACACCTTAAGAGTGATGTGTCCCGCCAGCATATTGGCGAACAGACGCACGGAATGGCTGACCGGACGCGACAGGAACGAGATCACCTCGATCAGCACGACCAGCGGCAGGATGGCGATGGGTACGCCTTCCGGGACGAACAGCTTGAGGAAGCGGATGCCGTTCTTGGCGAACCCCACGATGAGCACGGTCAAGAACACGAGAGCAGCGAGCGCAGCGGTGACGATGATGTGGCTCGTCACCGTGAAGAAACCGGGGATCATGCCCAGCATGTTGCACGTGAAGATAAACATGAAGATTGTGAACACGAACGGGAAATACTTCATCCCCGCGCTTCCCGTGCTCTCGCGCAGCATATCGGCCACGAACTCATGTGTGACCTCGGCCATCGACTGCAGGCGCCCCGGCACCAGGGAACGGGAGCGCATCGACAGCATGAAGAAGGCGGTGATCAGGAGAACCGACGCCAGCATGAACAGCGAGGAGTTGGTGAATGAGACATCCCAACCGAAGATCTTGATCGGCACGATCCGATGCAGCTCGAACTGATGGATGGGATCGGGCATCCCTGGGCCCTGACTTCCCGCGTGCGCTGCTGCCACGTGATTGCCCTCAGTCCTCGTCGTCCGGCACCGTGTGGCCGAGCCGGCCGCCGGTTCTCACCCTAATATCCGTCTGCATTCGCTCGTAGGACCTCACCACGTTGACTACGCCGGCGACGAAGCCCAACACGAAAAACAGCAAGAACAGCCACGGTGTGGAGCCAAGCCATCGGTCCAGGCCATAGCCAATGGCACTCCCAACCAGCACGGCGGCCACCAACTCGGCCGCCATGCGCATGCCATAGGCCATACCGCGCCCCCGCATCTCCGCGTCGAGATCGGCTTCAGCGTCAGCCTGACGTTGGGCTTTGATCTTATCCAGCCGGCCGCCGAGGTCGGAAATCCTGCTTTCGAACGCAGCCCTTTCTGCTTCGCTCATCTGGCGTTCGCCAGGGCCTCGATCGTTGGCTGGTCCAGGCATCGGACTGACGTCCTCGGCGCAGACGGCCCGAATGATCACCCAAACTCCCCGGGGGGCCTACTGAACGGGGCGCACCATAGGGACGGGCCTTTAGGGTGTCAAGGAATGGTCGGGTGCACCAAGCACTTACCGCACATGGCAGAATTGGTGATTGCTCCGCCATGCGACAATTGGACCAGCGGCTATGGCGAGCCACTGCGGCCATGCCGATCGCGCAAGCGTTCCACCATCGCAGCGAGGCCCGCAGGTGCCGGGCATAGCGCACAAGCCCCAGCATCGAGGAGCTCGCTCTCCGTGCCGTAACCCCACGTCACGCCCACAGTGGGGATGCCGTTCAGCGCAGCTGCCGCCACGTCGAACGCGCGATCGCCGATCATCACCGCCCTTGCGGGTACTACACCTTCCCGCGCCACGATGTGGGCGATGAGGTCGCCCTTGTGATCGTTGGTGCCATCGAGCTCGGGGCCAAAAATGCCGGCGAAGCGGCGGGCGAGATCGAAACGCTCCAGGATCGGCCGCGCGTAGGTGTGCGGCTTGGAGGTGGCGACGATGAGCCGACACCCCGCGGCGCCGAGCGCATCGAGGGCGGCGGGTACGCCGTCGTAGACGATGGCGTCGTACATGGCGCCGCCGAGGTAATGCTCGCGGTAGTGCGCGATGGCAAGCTCGGTCAGTTCGGGGGTGCCGAGCAGCTTGGGAAAGGAGACGCGAAAGGGTGGACCGATCAGCCACAGCAGCTCATCGGCCGGCGGGACCGGAAGACCGAGACGGTCCAGGGCATACTGCACCGATCCGATGAGACCCGGCTTCGGATCGACGAGCGTGCCATCAAGATCGACGAGGACATCCATGCGCGCACTCTAAAGTCCATGCGATGCGAGCCGTGCCCCACCGTGCGGCGCCAAGTCGGCCGCGGATCGCCAGCGAGATTTGACGCTAGCTGATTCTCAGGAGGTCTTGGAGCCGACCGGCGCGCTCGGATCGGGTGCGGGCGATGGGCTTGTTGCGGCGTTGGCGGCCGCCACGCGGCTCAAGAGCTCCTGGCACACAGCGCGGATGGCGACGCTCGACTCGCCGGGGTATTTGGCCATGTAGGAGCGCTCCACCGCGCTTAAGTGGGACGCATGCTGCAGCGCACTGGTGCGCGGGATGGTTTGCGCGAACACGCGGTTGTCGGGGTTTTCGCTAAGCCAGCGCTGGTAGTCCGCCTCTACGGCCGATTGCGGATCACGCATGTTGACAATGACGCCGAGGTTCTCGGCAAACCCCATTTCCGGGTTGAGCCCCTTGAAGCGGCGAAACACTTCCAGGCCGCACGTGGACACGTAGTCGGGTTTGGTCGGGGAGATATGGAAGTCGGCCTCCCTGAGCCAGGACTCGGTCAGCACGGATAGGCCGGGGGGGCAGTCGATCAGCACAATGTCGAATACCCCGCGCACATGATTGAGCAGCGCGCCGATGCTGGTTCGAAGCCGAGCGTGGAGGCTCTCCTTGGAGACCTCGCGCTCAAACAGCGTGAGCTGCATGTCGCTCGGGATCAGATAGACGGTGCGCGCCTCGTCCACGTCCGAGACGCCACCCACCACAAACCGCGGCCAGTCGACGGCGACGTTGTTGAGGACGCTCGCCACCAGGAGATCGACGATGGTCAAACCATCGGACTGCAGGCGATGCAAGTTGGTGGCGGACAGGAGCATGGCGCTGACGCTCGCCTGCGAGTCCGAATCGATAATGAGTACGTTCTTGCGGAACACGGCCGAGAGCGTTTCGGCAACCGAGAGCACGAGCGTGGATTTGCCCACGCCGCCCTTGGTGTTCATGACGGCTATGGTGTTACGCATGCCCCGCCATCACCCATCCGTGTGCTCTCGATAGAGCGCACCTGCCTTGGCCTCGACCCCGGCTGGTGTGACGGGCAAATGTGGCAGACTGCAGATGCCCGTTACAAGAACCAAGCGGGATTTCCGGTAAACCCGTCACACCGCGCGCCCTCGCCGCCGCCCTCCCTGGCGGGCCTCACCGATCCGGTTCGTCGCAGCCGCCCTGACGGCGGCGCCAGCCGCGCTCGGCGCGTCTTCCTCGCGCATCATCTCCCGTACCATGAAGTGATACTCTCGGTTGGGCTTCATATCGGCGGCGGCGGCGAGCCGGTTTGACATGTTATAGAAGGCGGCAACGGCGGCGATGTCCCAGATGTCGCGGTCCTTGAAGCCGGCGCGGCGCAGGGCTTGGCGGTCCATCTCCTCGATCTTGGCGGGCACCTCGGTGAGGCGCACGGCAAAGTCCAGCATCGCTTTTTGGCGTGGCGGCAGGGCTGCGGCGCGGTAGTTCTGGGCGATGAGCTCGCCCATCTCGGGGTCTGCGGCGCGTTGGCGTACGGCGGCACCATGCGCGGTCAGGCAATAGTGGCAGTGATTGGCGCAACTGACTGCCACCGCGATCATCTCGCGCTCCAGCTTGGATAGGCCGCTGTCGCCCAGCATGAGGTCGTCGGCCATGGCAATGAACGCCTTGAGCTTGGTGTTGTCGAAGGCATAGGCCTTGAGCACGTTGGGTATGAAGCCAAGCTTTTCCTGGCACTTGGCGAGATAGGCTTCGGTATCGGGGTCGAGGCGGGCCTGGGGGCCGAGATCGAGGGCCATGAGCTTCGCTTGCTTCGCCATGCGCTCTCTCCTCTCTGGCCTTGCGCTGCGCTCGATTGTCAACGGCCAATCGAGTGCATTGTCAATCGTGGCGCGGAGGTTCACAACTTCAGCATCATTGACAGGAGGGGCGCCGATGGCTCTCGAGGCCGAAGCCGCGGCCGGCGGTCTTATCCGCAGGGTCGAGAAGGCATTGGGCAAGGGGTCGCCCGCCGCGCCGCTGGTGCGGTTGCTCTACGCCCACGACGGGCTCTCCGGGCTCGACGGCCTGCCCGCCGAGTGGCTCGCCGGCAATGCGCGCGAGGCGATGGCGTTCATCGCCGACAAACCCAGGGGGCGGCACAAGATTTCGGTCCGGCGCCTGGCGGGAAGCGGCAACGGCGGGCCACCGCCGGGCTCGATCGTGGAGATCCTCAACGACGACATGCCCTTCCTCGTCGATTCGGTGCTTGGCGAGCTGCAGGCCCGCGGGCTCACCGTGCGGCTGCTGTTCCATCCGATCTTCAGGACCCAGCGCGACAAGACGGGCCATCTTGAAACCATCGCCGGCCCCGGCGACGAGCGCTGGGGCGACGGACATCAGGAGAGCTACATCGCCATTCACCTGCGCAGCCTCATGCCGACGGAGGCGGCCGAGCTGACCGCGGCGCTTTCCGACATTCTCACGGAAGTGCGCGTCGTGGTCCGCGATTGGCGGCCGATGCTTGAGCGCCTAGAGGTGGGTCGCAAAGAGCTCGAGCTGGCGCATGGCAACCTTCCCCCTGAGGCGCTTAGCGAGGCCATTGCCTTTCTCTCCTGGCTCGAGCGGGCCAACTTTACCTTTCTCGGTGCGCGCTCCTTCGAGCTCGTGGGTGACCGCGACCTTCAACCAGTGGACGACACCGGTCTTGGCGCGTTGCGCGATCCGACCGTGCAGGTGCTGCGGCGCGGCACTGAGCTGGTGGC
>Ga0075424_100006737_pt1 | contig 11075 bp, 6 predicted proteins | sample SoiMethybrSBSTD3_FD_75301 | JGI IMG/M metagenome (GOLD analysis project Ga0075424, IMG submission 75301) | Bulk soil microbial communities from a Populus tree surrounding site in Tennessee, USA - Soil MetaG P. TD hybrid SBSTD3 | ecosystem: Environmental > Terrestrial > Soil > Tree plantation...
GCGCACGCCCGAGCGAGGAGCCAGGAGGAACGAGCATGCCTTTTAGGAGCCGCCGCGCCATGGCCGAATTGATTTCGGTCTCTTCTTTCGATCGCGACGACGTTGCCGCTCGGAAACAGTACCCGAGCGACGAGAATTTTCAATCTGACCTGCTGGAGCGAGTCTCGCGCACATTTGCTCTGACCATCCCACAGCTCCCACCCGCGCTTTACTCGGTGGTGTCGAATGCCTATCTCCTTTGTCGCATCGTTGACACGATCGAGGACGAGCCGACAATTAGCGGCGCAAAGAAACAATATTTTTGTCGTCGTTTTGTCGAAGTTCTCGACGGCACAGTGAACGCAGAGCTCTTTGCCCGAGAGCTTGGCGGAGTACTTTCGAACCGGACCCCGGCGGCTGAGCACGATCTCATCCGCGGTCTGCCGCGAGTCGTTCACATCAGCCGTAATTTTTCATCATCCGGGCGCCAGGCGGTGCAGCAATGCGTTCGCACGATGGCGCAGGGAATGGCACAATTTCAACTGAGCAAAAAGCAACAGGGCCTCGAAACTCTAGAGGATATCGATCGCTATTGTTATTACGTCGCAGGCGTGGTGGGCGAAATGCTGACCTCGCTGTTTTGCCTCTATTCTCCCGCGATCGCGCAGCAGCGCGAAGGCCTCGTTAAACTGGCGGTGTCCTTCGGTCAAGGCTTACAGATGACGAATATTCTGAAAGACGTCTGGGAGGACTACCAGAACGGCGCCTGTTGGCTGCCTCGGCAGATTTTTGTTGAGGAGGATTTCGAGCTACGTCGATTGGCACGGCGAGAAAACCCGCGGCAGTTTCAGCGCGGCATCCAGCGCTTGATAGGCGTCGCTCATGGTCATTTAAAAAACGCATTATCTTATACATTGCTTATTCCTCGCCAGGAGGTCGGCATACGAAATTTTTGTCTGTGGGCTATAGGATTGGCGGTGCTGACCTTGCGCAAGATCAATCGACATCTCGACTACACCGATGGCAACCAGGTAAAAATTTCGCGTGTCACAGTTCGGGGAACAGTCCTTGTGAGCCGACTGGCTGTGCGCCATGACCGTCTCTTGAAGCTGCTTTTTGCTGGCGCGGGTTCGGGACTGCCTCGAACACCGATCGCTACCGCCTATTCGCCTGCCCAAGGCGGCGCAGGCGCACTCGACAAAGCAGTTTGACGTTTTGCCTCCTTTCCGGTTCTGCAGAAATTCTGTGCGTGATGCCAAGATTGTACGAATCTCGTTATGCGCCGCAGACTAGACATGGGGTCGCGTCCAGTCCCGTATGAAGCAAAGCCTCGCCAGGCTCAACGATCAGTCATTTAAAAAAGGAGCTCCGGACAAGCTCGTCGTTTCGCGTCTAACGAGCGCGATTGACCGCGCGGCCGGCGCTCTCCTGCGCGTGCAACACCCCGACGGCTATTGGTCCTTCGAGCTTGAGGCCGATTGCACGATTCCCGCCGAATACATCCTGATGATGCATTATCTGAACGACATCGATGACGAGCTTCAGGACAAGCTCGCGGCTTATCTGCGCGAGCACCAGGGCAAGGATGGCGGCTGGCCGCTGTACTATGGCGGTCCGGCGGAAATCAGTTGCTCGGTGAAAGCCTACTACGCGCTCAAACTTGCCGGTGACGATCCCGCGGAAGCTCATATGGTCAGAGCTCGAACGACAATTCTTCGGCTCGGCGGTGCCTCCCGCACCAACGTGTTTACGCGGATTGCCCTTGCGATGTTCGAGCAATTGCCCTGGCGTGCGGTTCCATTTCTGCCGGTCGAAATTGTTTTGCTGCCCCGCTGGTTTCCATTTCATCTTTATAAAGTTTCCTACTGGTCGCGCACCGTCATGGTTCCCCTATTGATTCTCTGTACGTTTCGAGCGCGGGCAGCCAATGTCAAAAATATTTCCATCCGAGAACTGTTTATCCGCGATCCTTGGGGACCCAACGATTATTTTCCCACCCGGTCCTTTCTCAACCGAGTTTTTCTTATGTTGGATCGGCTCGGGTTGAAGCTGTATCCGCTACTCCCGGAGCCACTGCGTCGCCGGGCTATCAAAAAGGCTGAAGCATGGATACTGGAGCGAATGAACGGCGCAAGCGGCTTGGGCGCCATTTTTCCCGCCATGGTCAACGCTTACGAAGCTCTCGGAGTGCTCGGCTATCCACTGGACCACCCGCTGCGTGCGCAGGAAAAGAAAGCTATAGATGATCTACTGGTTACCGGCGAGCATAGCGCCTACTGCCAGCCATGCGTATCGCCGGTCTGGGATACGGCGTGGGCGGTTATCGCTCTGCAGGAGATTAGCGATGCGCCCGGCCGATCAAGCGTGAAAAAAGCTCTCAACTGGCTTAAGGAAAAACAACTGCTCGAGCAACCGCAGGATTGGGCTTTTAAGCGACCAGGCCTGAAACCTGGAGGCTGGCCCTTTCAATTTTTGAATTCACATTACCCCGACCTGGACGACACCGCGGCGGTCGGGTATGCGATGCATAAAAGCGCCGACTCTTTTTATAACGAGCCGGTAAACAGGGCCGCCGAGTGGATACGCGGGATGCAGTCGAAAAACGGCGGGTTCGCGTCATTTGACGCCGATAACGATCATTCCTATCTCAACGAAATTCCTTTTGCCGATCACGGCGCACTGCTCGATCCGGCCACCGAAGACGTGAGCGCGCGCTGTCTCATGTTGCTGGCGCGCGTGGGTGAAGCGCCACGCACGAAATCGACGAAAGAAAAATGTCTTCAATACCTCTTTCGCACACAGCAGCCGGACGGCTCATGGTACGGCCGCTGGGGAACGAATTATATCTACGGCACCTGGTCCGTACTGATGGCTTTCGAACAAGAAGGGATCGACGGCGAGCACCAATCCGTGCGGCGCGCCGTCGCATGGCTTCGAAGTGTCCAGCGTAGCGACGGCGGTTGGGGAGAAGGATGCGACAGTTATTTTGAACCGGCCAGACGCGGCCAGGCGGAGCGCAGCACATCGTTTCACACAGCTTGGGCGGTGCTGGGTTTGTTGAGCGCCGGCGAGGCGCAGTCACAATCGGTCCGACGTGGAATCGAGTTCCTGTTGGAAACCCAACAGGCGGACGGTTTTTGGCGCGATCCCGAATTTAACGCGCCAGGGTTCCCGCGCGTCTTCTATCTGAAATATCATGGCTACGACAAATACTTTCCGCTGCTGGCGTTAGCTCGCTATCGCAACGTGACCGCCGGCAAAAATTAATGCTCGGCATCGTCGTCGCGCTCTTTTGGGAACTGAAAACCTTAACTCGCCAACGGATCATTCCAGGAACGTGCCGCCGTATAAGTGACGGCGTTTGGGTGGCGCTATCCGGGATCGGAGCGGAGCGCTCCCATGCGGCCACCGAGCTTCTGCTCTCACAAGGCGCGACTGGTCTTCTTAGCTGGGGCTTTGCCGGGGCCCTTGACGACAGTCTGACGCCGGGAACCGTGATGCTTCCTCAAAACGTGATCAGCGCGACTAGGGAAAGCTATCCGGTCACCGCCGATTGGCATCGTCAGCTTCATCGAGTCTTGGCCTCGCGCATTCCCGTTGTCACCGACTCACTGGTTGAAAGTGCCACGATTGTCGAGAGACACGACGCGAAGCGGAGACTGGCGCGACAAACGCGAGCGGCGGCGGCCGACATGGAGAGCGGTGCTCTCGCTCGGTTGGCCATCGGACGGAAGACTCCGTTTGCGGTGGTGCGGGTCATCACCGATACGGCATCTAGCGAGATTCCGAAGAGCGTTGTCCAAGCGCTCGATCGCCACGGCGCGGTCAAGCTCCGGAGCTGTCTTGCACGCGCTTTCCTGCGGCCCCCCGATACCGTCGCGATGATTAAACTCGCTATGCAGTTTAACGCGGCGCGCACAAGCTTAAAAAAAGCAAGCGCGCCTGTGCTCGAGACATCTCGGCTTTACCTGGATTCGCTCTCCACGACCGGAAGGTCGGTGACGCGTCCATAGACTCTGCCCTTCCAACGTGTACGCTCGCCGCGCCAGTAGCGAATCGCCGATATCCAGGTCATGAGAAGAAAAAACCCGGCAATGAAAGGCAAACAGAGGGCCCAAGCCCATGAGCGATTATAGAATCGCAGGGTCGGCACGTAGGTCAAAACCATAACCGCCAGCGAGATCAGCGAAAGACAGCGGATCACGCCAGTGGACGACACCGCTATAACGACCGGGACGATGTATAAGAGCAGAAGAACCACTGTGCAGAGAACCAAAATAACCACAGAGTACCCGAGCTGCGCGAACGCCGACCGGGCGATCATGTTGCCGATCTCGGCGATTTTTTTATAGCCTCGAATGCTCTCTGCCGCATGCGTTAAACCCAGCCAAATTTTAAAGCCCTGCGATTTAACTCGCCGAGCGAAGGCACAATCATCGATCACCGCAGACTTTAACGCTTCGAAGCCGCCGATCTGCTGTAAAACGCGGGTTTCCAGAAGGATGCATCCACCTGCGGCCGCCGCGATTTTGCTATGCGGCAAGTTGACGCGATCAGACGGATAGAGCGCCTTAAAGAAATAAACGAACGCGGGCATCAGCAATTTTTCCCAAGCCGAGGACAACGCAGGAGCGGCCATGAGCGAAATAAACGCGGCCCTTTGCTGCTGCATTTTACGTTTCAGAGCGAGGATGTTGCCGGGCGCTAGTTTGATATCGGCATCGAGAAACAAAGTGTATCGAGTCATCACCTGCCGCCAGCCCTGTTCCAGGGCCCAAAGCTTGCCGCTCCACCCGTCCGGCAAGGCCGCGCTCACGATGATTTGAGCATTAGGAATCGCGAGTTTTCTGGCCACCGCAGCGGTCCCGTCCTCCGAAGCGTCGTCGATGAGAATAACTTTGATATCCGTTCCCTGCGCGGCGACCGAGCGTAATGTCTGCGCAATAACCTCGGCTTCATTGCGCGCCGGAATGACAGCGGTGATTTCGGTCAGCGATTCCTTTTGCGGAGATGGAGCTGCCTCGAGGACCTCGCGATTGCGCCAAACCCCCCACGGCATCAAAGCAAAACCAATCCACAAAAAAGCCAAGAGAGCAGCGATAAAGATGCAAAATGCTTCCACTTGAGAGATCTTAGACGGGTGCGGAGCAAAATTTTCTTTTATTTATAGAAAAGTTAGCATAAAGTAAAAAAATTGCGGCCAAATACCGCAAACTGCAGAGAGGATGACAATTCCACCAACGACATAAGAAACCCATGGCGTTACGAACCCACTCCCTTGTCCTTCAGAATAGCCGATCGATCCCCGTAGTGGTCGGTTCGCCGGAGCACAAGGAGCTATTCTGTCGGTTCTTTATCGATACGCATATCATCCTCGATCCCGCTGCGATTGAATGGCCTGATCTCGACGAGGGCAGCCTCAAATTGCTCCACAGCTTGCCTGTTTGGGGCGAAGCGATGGAGACCGAATGTCTGGGGACGTGCACGATTCAGAGTTGCGCGATTGTTCAAACCGACCCTTTGATCCGCCAGGCCATGACGGTTCTAGCGCAAGAAGAAGCGCGGCATGCTGCTATTATCCAGGGTCTCACAAAGCACTACGGGATTCCCATGCCCAATTTACCGCCGCCAGTACCTCCGGTAGATGCCGAATGGGAATTCCTGCGTTTCGGCTACAGCGAGTGTTTCGACGCGTTTTTCACTGGTGCCCTCTTCGCCATTGCAAGTGACTCAGGCCTTGTCCCACGGTCCCTAGTCGAAATGTTTGAGCCGGTTATCCAGGAGGAGGCACGCCACGTTCTTTTTTTTGTCAATTGGGAAGCCTATCACCGGGCTCAAAGCCCTTTGTGGCAGCGCCCAAAGCGTTTGGGGCGTGGAGCATTGGAAAGAATTTTACAGGCGCACAAGCGCTTGAAGATCGCCCTCGGCGCACGCACTAACAAAAATTTCACATTGAAAACGCATCAGAAAATCATTACGAACATTACGCCACGCCAGTTTCTCGAATTGTGCCTGGCAGAGAATGCTCGACGTCTAGATCCGTACGATGCGCGCTTGATACGACCTCGCTTGGTTCCGACAATTGCCAAAGCACTCTGCCGTGTCCTACCGTAATTTTCGCCGTATCCGTTCCTTCAGAACCTTATCTTCTGTAATTTCGCAGCGCGACAGTCCCTAGCGCGTTCCTTCGAGGTAGCTTTATGCCACGCTGCAAGGGAGATCGGCGGCGCGGCAGAAGGTCCTTCTGGGCCTGCAGATAGTTTTTCATGATCGGCAGCGGCTTAGTGAAATAACAGCTGTCTCGTGGAAATTCCTCTTAGTCTCACATAAGTTGTTAGGCTAGTACGATCTGCGAATCTGATCGGCGTTCAAAGTCGACTGCCTTCTCAAATAGGAGGAGATGAGTGGCGCAGTATCTAATGGGTCTCGACCTCGGCGGCAAGAACATTCGTTGCTTGCTTCTCAACGTGGATTCCGGCGCGGTGGTAAACACGCGCCGCCCATTGCATCATCGGACGACCGCCGGATTTGGTTACGACCTCGCTAGCTCCGAAGCGTGGCGTCTGTTCGGTGATGCCGCGCATGAAGCCTTATCGAAGATCGGCGCACAACCGCAAGATGTATTGGCGGTCTCCACTACAGGCATGCGCCACGGGTCAGTGTTGATCGATTCGCAGGGGAAAGTATTACTCGCAACCCCGACACGGGATGGACGCGGTTCCATGCAAGGCCTTCAACTGGCGAGTGATCGCGGGCGCGAGTTTCACGAGCGGACCGGGCACTTTCCGGCGCCGCTGTTTACAGTCTCGCGCTTGTTGTGGGTCGCGGGCTCTGAGCCGGAGCTTCTATGCCGCGCGCACGCGGTTTTAGCGCTTAGCGATTGGTTGGCGTACCGACTGTCGGGAAAGTTGGTGGCAGAACCGTCGGTGGCAAGCGAAAGCGGTCTCTTCGAAATCGGCCGCAGGCAATGGGCAGATGATCTCATTCGGTCGCTCGGATTGCCACGACATCTGTTTCCAAAAATAGCGTCCTCAGGGAGTGTGCTTGGGCCCCTTCTTGAGAATACCGCTCATCATTTGGGTGTGGCTCCGGGAATTCCCGTGGTCGTGGGCGGCGGCGATACACAGTGTGGGCTGCTTGGCGCAGGCGCGGTTGAACCGGGGCAAATGGGCATCATCGCGGGTTCGACGATGCCGCTTCAATTGGTCCTCGATCACAATTTCATCGATCCTCAAGCGCGGGTCTGGACATCGCACCATCTCATCGAGCAACGATGGACGCTCGAGTCCAACGGCGGGCCAACCGGCGACTCGATCGATTGGCTCGCGGGGGTGATTTATTCCGGATGGCGCGATCCTGTTTCGGCGTTATTTGCCGAAGCATCGCAAAGTGTAATGGGCGCCGCAGGGATCGTTTCAACCGTGGGAGCCGAAATCTTCGATGCCAGTCACCTGCGGATGCCGGTCGGGCACCTCACCGTCTCGCCAATACTGGGGGCCGACGATACATCGCCCCGGCGTCATATATCGCGAGCAGTTATCGAAGGGTTGGCTTTCGCTGCAAAAGGCAACCTTGAGCTGTTGCAAAACACCGCGCAGAAACAACCGCTCCAATCGCTTCGGCTCGCGGGTGGAATGTCGAAAAGTACGTTTTTCGCTCAGCTTCTCTCGGATGTGAGCGGCATCCCGGTTGAAGCTGCCCTCGTGCCGGAGTGTTCAGCGCTCGGCGCGGCTATTTGCGCCGGTGTCGGAGCGAGCCTGTATCCCAACATTGCCGAGGGTGCAAAGCGGTTTGCCGGTGGACGCCATCGTTTTCTGCCTGATCCTTCTCGGCATAGGGCATATCAATCTTACTACGATCACTGGCTTGAGATGCGGGCCGCGAGTCAGAAGGCCGACGAGGTAGCCGAATCGAGCGCGATTCAAGCGTTCATACAGCAAGCAGGAAAGCATCGCGCGCGCGATTCATCCATCGCTAATCCGCCACGCCCCAATATCCTTGTGACTGCATCGATGGACGAGAAAGCCCTGGCTGAACTGCGCCAGCTTGGAAAAGTGCGCTACCAAGGCTTACGCGAAAATTTACGATTACTTACCGGCGACGATCTCGTCGAAGCGCTCGCCGGAGTGCAGGTGTTCGTTACTGAAGTGGACGCGGTAGATGCGGAAGTGCTGAGCAAAGTGCCGGATCTTCGTGTCGTCATCTGTTGCCGCAGTAAACCCGTCAATGTCGACGTCGAAGCGTGCACGGCGCATGGCGTTTTAGTGCTCACAACCCCGGCTCGCAATGCAGACGCGGTCGCCGATCTCGCCGTCTCTTTTATGCTGATGCTGGCGCGCAAGCTACCGCAAGCGACGCAATTCCTCCGTGATCCCGGCGAAGAAGGAGATATGAGTCGCATGGGCCGGGCGTTCGACACCCTACAAGGCCACGAGTTGTGGCACAAAACGATCGGCATTGTCGGGCTGGGCGCCGTCGGGCAACTTGTGGCGAAACGACTTCAGCCGTTTGGCGCGCGGCTCATTGCCTATGACCCATTCTTTTCCTTCGATAACGCGGTACTCCTGAACGTCGAATCAGTCTCGCTGCAAGAGCTCCTCACCGAGAGCGATTTCGTCACCCTCCATGCGGCTGTAACCGACGAATCGCGGGCATTGCTTGGACCCGCAGAGATCGAACAGATGAAGCAAGGCGCGTATTTGGTCAATACCGCGCGGGCGGCTCTCGTCGACGAAGCCGCACTCGTTTCGGCGCTCAAGGATGGGCGGCTTGCGGGCGCGGCGGTGGACGTTTTTCCCCTCGAGCCGCCCGCTTCAGATCATCCTCTACTCTTGCTTCCAAATGTGATTGCCACACCGCACGTTGGAGGCAATACCGTCGAAGTCTCCTCGCACCAGGGCGTCATTGCGGCTGCAAACCTGGCTGACCTCCTGCACGATGCTCAGGCAGCTAATCTTGCCAATCCTCATGCCCTCGAACATTTCAGTTGGACCGCGCAGCGCCCTGCGCCGTCGAGCGAAACTCTCGAGCGACTGCGGCAGAACTCCCGGCCATCGCTAACCGATCTTCCCGTCAGCAGCGGGGAAAGCAGATCGCCTCGAGAGGTGTCGTCAGTGTTGCACGGCGCGTCACCCCATCCACCAAAAAAGCAGAGCCTGTTATCTCGTCTTAAGATTACTTTTCTGGGTTCTCGACCGGCGGCTAATGGGCCGCGAATCGACCAGTCGAGTACGCACAAGAACGCCATAGAGTCCGACCTACTCAATGAAATGCGTGCGCGTATGGAACAACTCTTGGACAGCTTTACTCACCGGGTGAATCGCGATGAGAAGATTCTGGCGTTTGCTGAGGGCCGGCAGGTAACAGTGCGCTATGAGCTGACCGATATAAAGATGTCTTTCTATACGGTTTTCGATCAAGGTGCTGTTCGGTGCGGTGTGGGCGATCCTTCAGAAAAGCCGCAGGTTACGCTCAAAATGAAGGCTGACGTTCTCGATAAGCTGTTTACCGGAAAAGAGAACGGACCGAAGGCGGCGATGACCGGCAAACTGTCATTCATTGGCGATACCATCAAGGCCATGTCGTTGCAGCGCATTCAGAAGGATTTTAATCGGCTCTACAGCGAGGCTCGCGCTCAACTCAAAGATCTTGACGCGATTTTTGAACGGGCGGCTTGCGCAGAGCCCATGCAGAACTATGCGCGTGCGGGGATGCTTACTATGCCCACGCCGCCCGGTCCAGCCATGGATCAAATCGTCGCCGTTGATATTCGCGCCGAAGTCATTCGCGCCATGGAGGAGATGTACGCCCACGGCCTCATTACTGCTACGGGAGGCAACATAAGCGTCCGTATCCCAGGCAAAAATGAACTATGGATCACGCCCAATTCGTCCTTCAAGGGTGCGCTTCGAAGCGATATGTTGGTGCAAATAGATCTAGACGGAAATCCGATCGGTGATTCTTCCCATGCGCCGTCGAGCGAACGCATGCTGCACTGTGCGGTGTACGGCAACAACCCAAATGTCGGCGCGGTGATCCATTCCCATGCGCCGAAGGCAACGCTCTTGGGTCTCATGGACATACCATTTCTGCCGATCTCGACAGAAGCCGCATACATCGGCGAAATTCCGCGCATCCCGTTCATTATGCCGGGAACGGTCGAGCTAGCGGATGCAGTCGGTGCGGTTGCGAAGGACGCTCCCGCAGTGATCCTGCAGAACCACGGCCTTATCGTCGGCGGAGCAGATCTGCGTCAAACCATCAATATGACGCTTATCGTTGAGCAGACCGCCGAGAAGCTCATAGCTTGCCACATGATGGGTAAGATTCCGCCCGTTTTACCCGACGAAGTCGTCGCCATGCTGAGAAGCCTCGGCGGAATGGTCGTGTAACTAATCCTCAGGAACCTGCGATCCTTGATGGCCATCGATTTCCGGCCGATTGACGATTTGATGGTCATGGCTTTCTAGCCAATTAATTACAGTCACTGCCAATGCGACTCCGGCAATATCGAGGTGGCTGTTGAGTCGAAGATGATCACTGCCCACCTCTGTTAAGGTCACTCCACCTGGAAAAATCATATCCGGCAACAGCACAATCCCATCGTTGGGGCCGTACTTTCGCAGCGGAAAAAAACCTTTGCGGGCCATAAAAGAAATACTGCCAACCGTGGGTATACCAAAGTAATTGACCACAAACACATGTTTGGGGACATGGAAAGATTCGAACCGTTCACGGCTGCGTGTTGCGCTCATACTTGCAACGCCCGCCGGATTTACCTTGCCGACGATAAATTCAACCTCGGGCAAAACGCGATCATCTATCAGTGGCGTGCCCTGGAGTGCCCCTACCGTATTGATCCAGGCGACAACGTGGCGGGTTTCAGCGGCACCAAGCCTGGTTAGCGCTAGGGCAACTTCCGGGCCCGACTTACTGGCACTCACTATGATCAACGGTCGGCCGCTCGGCGCGCGGGCGCGAATCGCGGCGGCTACAAGATCTGCATTTGCCTCAATCGGGCCATCGTCTTGGGTTTCGACAAAGTAGCAGGTGAATCCTACTTTTTGGAGCGCCTCTCGCGGGACAGCCATATCGGC
>Ga0075424_100006738_pt1 | contig 11075 bp, 12 predicted proteins | sample SoiMethybrSBSTD3_FD_75301 | JGI IMG/M metagenome (GOLD analysis project Ga0075424, IMG submission 75301) | Bulk soil microbial communities from a Populus tree surrounding site in Tennessee, USA - Soil MetaG P. TD hybrid SBSTD3 | ecosystem: Environmental > Terrestrial > Soil > Tree plantation...
CCCGAATCGGTCGGCGTGTCGACCGTGAGCCAGCGCGATGCGGCGCTCGAAGGCAAGGGACTTCCGTGGATGATGTTGCCGGGCACGCCCGGCGCGCACATCATGATCCCGATCAATCCGCCGGCGAAACAGTCGACGATCACCGATCAGGCCGCGGACGAGATCGCGCAGGCGGTCCTGCCGCTGCCAGAGGATCTGCGCCCGGGCGCCACCGTCTACAAGTACGACCCGAAGAGCGGCGAACGCATCGTCCTGCGAAAAGGCACGAACTTCGCGGAGTGCATGCCGCGCGGCGCTGACGGGTTCACCTGGTGCTACAACTCGGTCACTGGGCCGCGTCGTGATTTCAGCGCGAAGCTGCGAGCCCAGGGGAAGAGCGACAAGGAGATCCAGGAGGCCGTGACGGCGGCCACTCAGGCCGGCACACTCAAGCCGACACCGTTCGGCACGATGTCGTACCGGCTCTATGGGAAGAAGGATCGGATTCAGTTGCTGTGGGTGCTGTCGGTACCGGGCGCCACGCCCGAGTCGATTGGCGTGTCCGACGACAGCCGGCGCGACGAATCGATCAGCGGCGACGGACGGCCGTGGCTGATGCTCGCGGGGACGCCCGGGGCGCACATCATGATCCCGATCAACAAGTAGCGACCCGCCTTCGCCCGTTGGTGATGTGACGGGCTTCGGCGAGGCAGGCTCCGCTTCCGCTCGCATGACATCACCGGCGAGCGGAGGCGGGCAACTCCGTAACCGCGGCGCGCGCGGGGAGGCCATGCAGGCGGAGGAGAGCCGACCACAAGCAGTTCCAACCGCGGGAGCCAGCACCTGGACGCCACAGGTCGAGGCGTTACTCGAGGACTGGCATCACCGGGTGTATGCGGCCCAGTCGGCGCATTACGCGTCGGCCGATCTCTTTCGCACGCTGAACTACGTCGTCGGTGTCCCGGCCGTCATTCTCTCGAGCGTCGTCGGCACGTCGCTCTTTGCCGGGCTCGACAAGGATTCCCCTCGCACGGTGCTGGTCGCGTCCACGAGCATCGTGGCCGCCATCCTGGGCGCGCTGCAGACATTTCTGCGTTTTGCCGAGCGCGCGACCCTCCATGCGTCGGCCGCCGACTGGTATTCCGCTATCCGGCGCGACATCGAGGAAATCCTCCACCTTCCGGTCGGAGACCGCGGGGCGCCCAAGGAATGCCTCGACGAGGTGCGCAAGGAGATGAACCGTGCCGCTCAGGACTCGCCCGAACTAAGCGCGCGCGTGTGGGAGCGCAACGCCAGGCGGTTCGGCGTCAAGGAACCGCAGGTCCGTCCCTGACGGCGGCGCAGTCTGCGCGCCCTCCTATCGAGTGTCATTAGAAGACGCGACCGGGGGGCTATTTCCTGGATCGGGTGCGGGGCGGCCGATCCTGACTCGTCGCTCTGATGTCGGGGGGGCGCAGGCCGCACACGATGTGTTCGATCACGTCGACGTCGCTCTTGCGGCGGTCGATGTGTACCTGACGTCGCTCTCTCCGCCGATCAGCTCGTGTGTTCACTGCCACAACCTTGTGAAGTGTCAATCACGCGCCGTGCCAAATGGGGCCGGCAGAAAAACGCGGGCTCCGAAAACCCGTCGGCGGCTTCGCGCGGGCAAACGGAAGAGTTGTGGCCGCACGATCAGGGCGCGCCCGACGAAGGTCTTGATAACGGTCTCGCCTCCAGCTGAGATCGCAGGCACAACCGTTGTTGTGTTCAGGCTCAATGGGCGTCGTTTTCCCGGTTTTTGCCACGAACGGAAAAAGCCGCGACACAACCCCTTCATGCCGACGGCAAAATCGTACGGCGCCTGAACGACGCAGGTACGCCGGACGTTCGTCGAGATGGGAATCCGAGTGCAGGTTCAGCTGACCAAGAAGCTGGCCGAGGTCATCAACGGCATCGACCTGTCAGATCGTCGCGTGGGCGACGTCGTAGACCTGCCGAGGCACGACGCCGAAATACTGCTGGCCGAAGGATGGGCGTCGCGGGTGGAATCGGCATTTGGCGCCGGGACGCGCTGTATAGACGCAGACGACCGGCCGCGACGTTCGACAAAAAAACACCCGCGCTGACCGATCAGTGCTCGGCGAGGAACCGTTTCTCCATGAAGGTGGTGTGGTGCGAGATGACCCGGTATCCCATGCGCTCGTAGACGGGGCGGCCGGCCTCCGTAGCGTGCAGCAGGGTCGGACGCTCGCCGTGCGCGGCGGCGGATAGTTCCAGCGCCCGGCGCATCGCGGCGTCGGCGAGACCGCGGCGCTGCCAGGCGGGATCGGTCGCGACCAGCGCTACATAACGACAGCTATCCGTCATCAGCACGCTGGCGGTCGCCACCCGGGTGCCGCCGACGGCGCCGATGACCGGGAAATGATTCGACCAGAATGACGACGTTCCGATCAGATCCTTCGCTGCAGCGAAATCCATTCCGTACGCGGCGGCATTGATATCCAGGATCGCCGAGCATCCGGCGTCATCTCGTGGCACCGACAGCTCGACACCCGATGGCGCCTTCGTTGAGGGCGTCACGCCTTCCGTCAGCATGCCGGTCAGTGGTATCAGCGGCGTCAGTTCGCAGTCATCGAGCACGGCGGCGGCGTCCAGATCGGCGTCGAGCGTCTCATGCGTCAGCAAGAACAGCCATGGGACGTCCTGGTCAGACGCCCAGGCGCGTGCCGCGTCCGCGCGCGATTTCAAGTCGTCCGCCGAGATGCCTCGCGCGGTGAGCAGCGCGATGTTGAAGAACGGGATCGGGCAGCGGCTGAATACGTACTCGACGCCATCCCCGTCTGCGAACCTGCTCCCGGGAGCGCCGGCGCACATCAATCTCCAGGCTTGAGACAACTGCTGGATGCTGAGATCCACCTCGTCGTGCACGATCGAATTCATCATGTGTCAATCCACCGGATAGTCGAGATCATGCGTGTCGTTCGGTTTTCCGATTGTGCGGCACATCGCGAGTACCTGCCCCTGGTGGTTGAAAATGTGCGTCACGACACGCATGATCACATCCGCCGGTCGGAGCAGCCGGCTCTGGCCCGGATCGCTGATCATCACGCGCGGCGAATTCAATTCGGTCTCGCTAGCGCGCTCGAGGTATGAGCGAGTCGCGGATGCCGTCTCCCGCCGGAACGCCTCGACGGCGGCGATATCCCGCAAATCGGGCAGCGTTGCTTCCTCGGTATAGCCCCTCATCACCACTGTTTGCCAGTAGAGTTCCGCGCCGATCGTGTGCTCGAGCTGCGCCAGCACCGTGCGGAAGCCGAACCCGGTTAACGGCCGACGCAACTCGTCACCTGTGAGGTCGCCGCAGAAGACAATCAGGCGACGCAGGCTCTCGTGCGCCCGCGCGTGTATGTCCAGGAGAGTGTCTGGGTTGTACATCGTCGGATAATAGACGATGCGGGGATGGTAAGAGGAACCGACTGGCGCCGGCTCCTCTCACCGATGCGAAACGGGTATTCAGTTCGCGGCGTGGACGCTAACGGACCCCGGCGCTGGTCGAGCTCGACGTCAGCACCTTTCGGAAGACCTGCACGGCCTGCCGCATTTCATCCATGGTGCCTAGCGTGATGCGGCTGTGTGTCTTTTCGAACGGCGGGAAATCCCGGCCGACCGACACCTTGAGCGCGGCGCACGCGTCACGGAACTCTTTCGCGGGACGCTTCAAGTCGACGAAGATGCAGTTGGTGTGGCAGTCGGCAGCCTCATACCCCATGCTCTTGAACGCCTCGCGCGTGAAGTCGCGCACGCGGGCGTTTTCGGCGCGCTCTTCTTCGATGTGCTTCGGATCCCTGAGCGACGCGATTCCGGCTGCTGCGGTCAGCGTGTTCACGCTGCCGAGACTCCAGGCACTCGCAATCGTCTTCACTGTTTCGGGTTGGCCAATGGCGTAGCCAAGACGCAGGCCGGCCATCCCGTGCGCCTTTGAGAACGATCGGCTGACGAAGACGCCGGATAGTTCCTTCGCCAGCGGCACCGCCGTCTTGACGGCGGCGTCGTGCGTGTAGTCGATGTACGCCTCGTCGATGAGAATTCGCGTCTCCGGCGAGCTCTGTTTGACGCGGCGGATGAATTTTTCCATCGCCGCCGCGTTGTGGACCGTGCCGGTCGGGTTGTTCGGGTTGCAGAAGAAGATCATCCCGGCGCCCTTGGCCGCCTCGGCCATCGCGTCGGTATCGAGTCCCAGCGATTTATCGACCGTGATCATCTTGACCGGAGCGCCGATCCGGCGCGCCGCCTGGTCGCACGTTCCATATGTCGGCGCCGCGGTGACGAGCGGCTTCTGGGCCGAGCAGAACGCCCGTGTCGCGGCCTCGAGAATCGGACCGGACCCGGTGCCGACGATGACGTGGTCGCGGCTGACCCCGTAGATGTCGGCAATCGTGGCGACGAGATCGCCGGTATAGTCCGGTGGATATCCTCGTCCGACTCGCGGGGAGATCGTGTTCCGAAGCGCGTCCATCGTCTTCTTGCCCGGGCCTCTCGGGTTTTCGTTCGAGCTGATTCTGATGAAGCCGCCGTCATCCGGAGGCTGCAGGGCTTCGGCCTCGAAGGCCATGGCCTCGCGTCCGCGGCCGATGATGAACGGCGCGGACAGCAAGCCGACGCTGCCCAATCCGAGGTTCCCGAAGAAATGGCGACGGGACAGTGACATGAGGTCCTCCTCTTCTCAGCGCGTATCGACAGGACGAGGTCCGGCGGCGCGAGCCGCCAGCGCACCACAGCAGCCGTAGTATACGGCCACCCGCAGCGGTACGCCGCCAACTATCGGCACGTCCTTTGGAGGATCTTGAAGGTGTCGATTAGGGATAGCACAACCCTCTCCCTCGCGGATCAGGCGGTTCTGGCCCGATTGGCGAACCGTCGAGTCGTGCGATCCGTAGGACGCACGAGCTAGCTTACGGCGAACCCGCCGGCCGTCAACTCACGACGCTGCTGAAGGACCACATTGCGATCGCCGGGGACATCGTGAAGGCAGCACTACTGGCCGTAAGTAGAAACGGGCTGCCACGCGTCGAGAGGAGCGAGCCGGATGGATCAGCGGCGCCGGGTTTCTCGTCAGCGTGGCGGCCAGTGCGGACCATCCGCGTAGGCGAGCTTCGCGTACCTAGCTTCGAGTGCCATGACCCAATATGCTCCGTGACGTGAGCGGCGTTCAGGCTGTGCGATTGCGATCATGGAACCCGAGCTCTGAACTTCCTGGCGCGTGCCGCGAGCGTCGTCAGCCACTGGATTTCCAGGTCAGTGCCCGTGCGGAACAAGTCGATCCACTCCGCCGGGAGTCCTGAGAAGTCGATCGTGTGGCGCCCCCAGTCCGGACGCCGGCCGTCATAGTCGGTGAAGCCGTACTCGCGCGCCAGCTCCCACGAGCTGAGGAGCAAGCCCGTGCGCTGCCGCACCTTCGGATCCGCGGCCAGCGCGGCGATCGCGCGCCCCACGAACAGTGGTGACTCCGACGCCAGAAAGTTTGAATCCTTCTTGCCCGCTTCACGCCAGGTGTCTTCGGTCACCGCGAAGTACTGCAGCGTGGTTTCCGACCGGAGGAAGCCGGGCGTGATGGCAAGGACGGTGATGCCATGCGGCGCGAGCTCGGTGGCCCACTGCAGCGGGAGGACCTTCTGCGCGGTCTTGACCGCATGGGCGATCGGGTTTGCGCCGCCGCCGATGATGTCGTTTTCCGTGACCTCCACGATCAAGCCACACTTCGCTGGCATCATCGCGAGCGCGGCATGCTTCGCCGTGATGATCCGCGAGAGAAGCCCCTGCCGGAACATCGCGTCGGCGTTCCCGAGATCCGCCTGCCACAGGAAACCCTGCTGCTTCAGCAGCGGATCTTCTCCCGCCACGCTGTCGACGACGAGGTCGAGGCGGTGATGGGTGCGAAGGATCCGGCGGAACAGTGCCGCGACCTCGCGCTCACTCGTGTGATCGACGCGCACGGCGATGGCGACGCCGCCTGCGGCCTTGATCAGCGTCGCCGTCTCGTTGATGGTCTCGGGCCGTCCGTACGGCGACGGCTTGCCGCTAACGCTGCGGCCGGAGCAGTAGACCGTCGCGCCGGCTGCGGCGAGCGCGCGAGCGATGCCTCGGCCCGCACCGCGGGTTGCGCCCGCCACCAGGGCGACGCGTCCCGTCAGCGGCTTGCGGGAAGATGTCTTCTTTGCCATGTGCGTGACCGTGCGCTAATACACATACGACAGCGCCTCTTTTACGATAAACTAAACAGCCGTTTAGTTTATGTCAAGGACCCGATGAGTCCGCGACGCCGCAAGGCAGAGGATGTCGATGTGTTCGCCGCCCTGGTCCGAGTCATGCTGCGTCGCGGGCCGACGGAGTTGACCCTGCGAGAGATCGCGGCGGAGGCGGGCGTGACGGCGGGCGCGCTCGTGCAGCGGTTTGGATCCAAACGCAAGCTGCTGCACGCGCACGCGCGCTACGCCGCCGCCACCAGCGATATCGGGTTGGGCGCGTCGCGTCCGGCGCGCACGTCGTCACCGCTCAGCGCCCTTCGCGCCGTCGCGGCGCTGTACGCCAGGCTGGCCGAGTCGCCTCGCGCCGCAGTGCGGAATCTCGCCTACCTGCACAACGACCTGGCGGACCCGGTGCTCCGGAGGCATTTGCTGCGGCTGAAGCGGGCCGCTCGGCTTCGTTACGAGCAGCTGCTCGCCGACGCCTTGGCGGCGGGCGAACTGCGCGCTGACACAGACGTCCGAGTGCTGGCGCGGATGGTCGAAGTCACGCTCGACGGTTCGTTCCTGGCGTGGGCCATCTATCGCGAGGGTCCCGCAGCCACGCATCTGCGCAAGGATCTCGACGCGGTGCTCCGGCCGTACCGGAGGCGTGGCGTCGGGCGGGTCATGAGATGAGGCCCGCCCCGTGCGTCGTGAGCGTGGCGGAGCACACCGGCTGGGCGCACCTGGTCTTTGTGGCGGCGCGAGGCCACGTACCGGCTGTCATCGCCCGCCGGCGCGTGGCGCTCATCGACAAGGGTCTGCCGACAATGCCGTACGAACATGACACGGCAGCCATGAGGGAGGAAGAGGCCAACGCGGTGATTGCGAGGGTACGGCGGTCGATTGCCGCCTGCACGTCGGACGCACTGCGGAGAATCGTGAGCGAGCTGGCACCCGCGCATACGGCCGTCGCTCTGACGATTCGGCAGCCCCCATTTGAAGACCTTCCTGCGACAGTCGCCGCTGTGAGGACGTCGTATCGTCTGCTCTGCGCCGCGGACGGAATGCTCTACCAACTGGCCATTTGCCACGCGGCCCGACAGCTCGAACTCGACATACACATGTACCGCCGTGGTAGGGAGCTGGTACAGGCCGCGCAACAACTCGGCGAAACACCGGCCGCAATCGAGGAGTTCGTCAGTCGTACCGGCCGGCCGGCCGGCCCGCCGTGGACGCAAGAGCACCGGCGGGCGTACGCAGCCGGCATCGCGGTCCTGGCGGCACACGCGCGCGGGCGTCTCCGGATTCAGGCGCTATAGCGGTGCAACGAGCCGGAGCCGTCGCGGTGGCCCGCCATCACGACGCAAAGGCATTGTTCAGTGGGTTAGCGGGCCGGCTTGGTGGCGGTCTGCGCCCGCACTCTCGATTGATCGGTCGGAGAATGCCAGAGCCTGGGCAGCACACGACCCGGCACCCTGGCGACATACGCGCGCCATCCAGGATCTGTGGAGAGGACACGCTCCTCTGCGTGTATCCGATAGTACAAGGACGCCCATCCCGCCAAAGTCAGCAGCACGGTGCCGAAGTTCCATTCCTGAAGGTTGTAGCCGACGTCCCCAATCCCGTACGACAGGTAGATCGGATGACGCACGAATCGGTATGGGCCGTTCGTGACAAGACTCCGCAAGGCGGGACGTATCCCGAACGATCTCCGTAGTGTGAGGAGACTGGCCAGGCTGAGAAAAGCCGCGATCGACACGAGGACAAGCCCTGCGGTGGGCCACGCCACGTCGCCGGGTATCCGTTGTAGAAGCGCGACCTGGGCATACGGATACGCGTAGGAGACGACGACCGCGGCGCTGGTGGGCAGCGAGTGATCTTGCGCCACAGGCTGGCCCCGAGTGAACGCGATGACGAGAATCAGCAGGTGCTGCGAGACATAAATCCAATCGACAAAGGTGAACGTCGGCGTCTGGTACAGGAGAAACGTCAGCTCCACCAACGTGACGCTGAAGAGAAGGACATCGGCGGCCCGTCGCCTCATCGTCATCTCCTCTTCGGAGCATCTTCAGATTGGCCGCACCTGAGCTTCAAACAGCTTGAGGACACTGCTGGTGTCTAGATCAATCGTCATACCGCTCACCGCGTGTCGATGTCTGGGGCTTTTTGTCGACTTGTCAGCGGTTCTTGCGAATCGTCACCGCATTCCGTCACCGGGCCGATTATTTCTGGAGCGCGCTCGTTCAGTTCAGTACGACGGTGATCGGTGGCCCCGCCGGTCCTCGGGGCTGGCGCACCAGGAACCGTTGACCGTCCGCACTGATCGCGTGGTGGTGGCGTGAATCGAGGACGTCGAGAATGCCGACCGTGGAGGGAAGCGTCGGCTTTGGCGCGCTGGCGTGGATCGATCCTTCTTCGTAGCGAAGATCGACGGACATCAGCGCGCTCGGCGGCTGCCAGTACACGAGCTCGCGCCGATCGCGCCGCCAGCGCGGATGGATCCCGAACACCGTTAAGACGCGCTTCCGCTCGCCGTCTGGAAACGACTGGATGTAGACCTGGAACTCGCCCGATTCATTCGATGGATAGGCAATCCAGCGTCCATCGGTCGACGTCCTGGCACCGTACTCCCGGAACGCCGTTGTCGCGATTGGAACGGGCGAGTGCGTCAATGGAGGGCACGATCGGACAGGCGGTGTTCTTCAGGCGGCTGGACGGCGACGAATGCTCGATACAGCGTCAGGTCGTAAGCGCTCTTCAGCGTGCCGGCGATGAAAAACGGCACGTTGATGAGAGCGGGATGCGCGAACAGCATGCCCGCAAAGAGCGGGCTGAGCGACGCGCCGACGGTGCGGGCCACACTCGTGACACCTGCCGCGGCGGATCGCTCCTCCGGCGGCACAACGGCCATGACGAAAGATTGTCGTGTCGGGACGTCCATCTGACTGATGCTGAACCTTATGAGCAACACTGCGATCGCTGACGAGAGCGTCGGCATGAGCGGTACGAGAATGAGCAGGATGTTCGACGGCAGATGCGTGACGACCATCGTTCTGACGAGTCCAATTCTTGCCGCCAACCTCGATGCCGCGAGCGCTGACAAACCTGCGAAGATGTTCGCCCAGAAGAAAATCGCGCCCAATGTTCCGGGGTCCACGCCGAACCGGAGATGGAACCAATAGGCGGCAAAACTCTGGATCACGAAGCCGCCACCGAACGAATCAAGCGCGAACAGTCCGGACAGTTTGACGACAGTGTCGCGCGATCGATCGAGGCCGGAGAAGCCGGCTAGCGTGAGTTGAAGCGCACGCTTCTCACCCAGGGTCGCTGCCTCGGCGGTGCGGGAGAGACGTTGAAAAAGTGCAGCGAGCACGAGACCCAAGAAGGCGTAGAGCACGACGACAACTCGATAGCTGAGGACCGGAGCGATGCCGGTGTCCAGGAGCACACGTGTGCTAATGCCTGCTACTAACGCGCCGAGCGCGGTCGCGATCGATCCAACGAGCGTGTACCACGCAAACGTCTCGGTTCGATCGCGATCTGTAACAATGTGGGAGAGCGCCGCCTGCTCGATCGAAAGGAATGGTCCGACCTCGTGGCCGCTGGGACTGATGACGCCGATGGTTCCGGCGACGAGCAACAGAGCGAAATGACTGGTTGAAGCGAAGACGAGGCCCGCGGCTGCCATCAGGATGGCGCCGATCGTCAACATGCGGCGGCGCCCGATGCGGTCGGCTCGCGTCGTCAGCAGCAGCGACACGACCGTGTCGCCGATCAGCGTCAGCGTCAGGAGCAGTCCGGTCTGAGTTTCGTTCAGGCCGATGCCGACGAGGTAGAAGACGAGGACGACTGATAGTGATCCGTACGCGAACAGCCGGACGAAACGGGTGGCGAAAAGCAGCCACCCATCTCGTGACAAATGTCGGAATACGACAGGCAGTGTCACCGCTCACTTGACCGAGTCGACATAGATCATCTGCACCCCGCCGTTCTTCACGACCGTGCCGGTGACGGTGACCACCTGGCTCATTCTCTCGAGTAGCAACACGCGGGCCGGTTCATGGTCCTTCAGACCGGCGGTCACATATACATTTCCGTTAGCATCCACCAGCCCAATCGGATTGCCCGCCTTCGCGCAGGCGGTCGCGCACGCCTTCTTCGCGGCGCCGCGGTCGCCACTTTCGAGATAGCACCAGAGGTCGACGACGTCGCCCTTGATGGTCGCGCGGTCGCCTTTGGGCTGCGCGCGCAGCAATGAACCACCGATCAGTACGCTGAACAAGACCAATATTACTGAGCTTCGCATCTCCGGACCTCCTTCGCAGTTGAGGCCCAACATAACGACTCGAGGCCCAGGCCTACCTGACAAGTTCCTGATGCTTATGTCAGGAAGCCACCACGGCGGAATCAACCGCTCGAGCGCCTACAGCCGCCACGCGTACTGGAGCTTGATCAGGAGCGGATTCGAATCGAGTCGCCACCGATCCACGATGGATTGAATGTTGTGGTTGTAGACGATGAAAAGGTCCGCACGGGCCGAAAGGTCCGCCGCAGCCTGGTATTGGTGCCAATCGACTCGATGTCGGTGTCGTACTGGATATAGCTGCTGAGCGAGAGATTGTGGGGAGAAGTTCGCACGCACACGAGTGCCGGCGATGCACGCCGTCCTCTCGGGCTGGGTCCGTAGTGTATGACCTCGACGATGCCGGTCGAATGAGCGCGGCTTCGTCACCTGATCTTGTGGCCATGCCGTTTCGACGTCCCGAGGCCGCGGAACTTCCTGACACAAAAGTCAGACTTGAGGTGAGCGCCGGCCGGTAACATGCGACGTGGTGCGCGTGTTGATCGTCGAGGACGAACGGAAGCTGGCGCAGGTGCTCTCGTTGG
>Ga0075424_100006739_pt1 | contig 11074 bp, 5 predicted proteins | sample SoiMethybrSBSTD3_FD_75301 | JGI IMG/M metagenome (GOLD analysis project Ga0075424, IMG submission 75301) | Bulk soil microbial communities from a Populus tree surrounding site in Tennessee, USA - Soil MetaG P. TD hybrid SBSTD3 | ecosystem: Environmental > Terrestrial > Soil > Tree plantation...
GCCCGCGAAACGTCGTCAACGCCGCGACCCCGAGCCTGCGCGCGTCGGCGGCGTACTCCTCCACGTGCGGACCGATGAAGGTGACGTGCAGCGCGTCGTCGAGCCGCGCGCGGCGGTGCAGCGCCGCGACGGCGCGCAGCAGCGGAATCGGCGTCCGCACGCCCTCGTAAAAGCGGCCGGTGTACAACAGCTGCAGCGGCCGCGCATCAATCGGGCGCGCGGCGGTCGCGCGCGAGGTTGCCGCACTGAAGCCGTGCGGCACGACGGAGACCTTGTCGCGCCACGCGGCCGGATACTTCTTCATCACCAGATCCGCCGTCTCTTCGCTGACGAAGACGACGGCCGCCGCCTCGCGGATGACTTCCTCCTCCATCGGCCGCCAGATCGATCGCTGGCGCGAGGTCGCGTACGGGCTGTCGCTCCACGGATCGCTGAAGTGCGCGACCCACGGCAGCTTCGTCGCGCGACGCACGCGCAGGCCGACCAGATGATCCGACCACGGCTGCGCGAACGTGATCAGGCCGGCGAACGCCTCCGCACGCGCGAGGCGAACCGCCGCGCGCGCCGCACGCGGCACCCACACGCGCGCCGGATCCGGGTGGTCGCGCAGCCGGGGCGCGATCCGAAAGGCGGCGCGCACCGGCAGCCACTCCTGCGGCGATCGCACGGCGCATATCGGAATGGCGAGCGGCGGACCATCAGCGGCGTCGATCGGATGCGGCCCGCCCCGCCGGGGCTCGAAGGCGACGACGGTCGGCTGCCAGCCGAGCGACGGCAGCGCCGTGACGGTGCGAGCGACCTGCCTCCCGCGCGGCCCGTAGAGCGGCGGAAACTCCCACGACACGACGAGCACGCGCCGGCTCACGCGCCGGCGCGCTGCGCCGCGGCCGGCGCGGCGACGATTTCGCGCAGTCTGTCGATCGTCCGCTGCGTGTGCGCGCGCCATGTGTAACGGGCGACCGCCTCCTGCCGCGCCGCTGCGCCCAGCGACGCGCGCAGCGCCTCGTCGTCCAGCACGCGAGCCAGGCCTGCCGCCAGCGCGTCGGCGCTGCCCGGCTCGACGAGCCACGCCGTGCGTCCGTGGTCCAGCACCTCGCCGATCTGCTCGAGATCGGACGCGACGATGCCGCGGCCCATCGCCATGTACTCGAACAGCTTGGTCGGCGATCCGAAGAATGGCGTGCCGTCCGGATTGCCGACGTGCGGCGACGCGAGGACGTCGCACGCGGCGAGATGCGAAGGGCCCTGCTCCTGCGGCACCAGGCCGGTGAACACGGCGGCGCCGAGCGCGTTCCCCTCGGCGAGAATCCGCCGCGTCTCGGGCAGACGCGCGCCGTCGCCGATCATCAGCAGCCGCACGCGGTCGGCGCGCGCGGGATCGCCGGCGACGAGCTTCACGAACGCGCGCGCGAGCACCTCGGCGCCGTGCCACGGACCGAACGTGCCGATGAATCCGATGACCGCGCGATCGCCGAGCGCGTACCGCGCGCGCACGCGGCGCGCGTCGACGTCGGGCCGGTAGCGATCCGGATCGACGCCGTTCGGGTTGACGAGCACGCGCGCCGTATCGATGCCGCGGCCGGCGACCTCGTCCCGCATCGCGCGGCTGACGACGACGATGAGATCGGCCGACGCGAGATTGAGCTGCTCGATGCGCCGCGACAGCGCCTCGCGCTTCAGCGCGCGGCCCCAATGGCGCCCCATCCAGATTTCTGAGCCGTTGTATTCGAGGACGAACGGCGCGCCGCGGCGGCGCGCGATGCGAATCCCCGCGTAGTTGTTCAGGCTGTAGCGCTGGTAGACGAACGCCGGCTTCCCCGCGACGATCGCGTCGGCAGCGGCGTCGAACGCCTCGTTCAGCACGAACGCCGGCAGCTCCCTGAAATTCCAGAACGATTCCCGCGGCGCGACGTGGTGCACGCGAACGCCCGGCTTCAGCGTGGGGATGTCGTCGGTCGTCAGCACGACGACCGGTCCGGTGAACGCGTCGAGCTCGTTCACGACGCCCGCGATGTGCGCGACGGAGCCGCCGGCGCGGACGCCGAAGCTCAGATCGGTGCGCAGATACAGCGGCGAGGACGACAGATCGAGCGCCAGCAGCCGCTCGAGACCTCGCGCCGTGTCCGCTTCGATCCCGGCGACGTCGCGTTCCACGCGCCGCAAGAGCGCCGACACGCGGAACGGCTCGGTGGCGAGCTGCGCCGCCCACCGCGCGAGCAGTCCGCCGGTCAGCGCGCGCGTGCGGCCGTCGAGATCCGTGAGGAGCACGCGGCCGCGGCTCATCGCGCGCAGCGCGAGGCCGAGCGGCAGCGGCCGCCCGGCCGTCTCGATGCGATGGACCAGGAGCCGCCCTTCCACGTGGCGTCCGAGGTGCGCGAGCACCGCGCCGCTGCGCACCCACCCGACGAACTCGTCGAACGGCACGACGATCTCGTCGGCCGCGGGATCGGGAATCGGCACCCCCGATCGCACGATCGTCAGCCGGCGGCTCACGCGATGAACGTCCGCCACCACATGGCGAGGTTGAGCAGATACCAGCGCTTCGATCCGTCGGCGCCCTGCATCACGCGGGCGACCTCGTCGGCGTCGAGCAGATCGGTCTCCGCGCAGAACCGCTGCAGCTCCGCTTCCGCCATGCGCTGCAGCGGCCCCTCGAACAGCTCGTTGACCGGCACGCCGAAGCCCTGCTTGCGCCGCTCGATGAGATTGCGCGGCACGAGGCCGTCCACCGCCTTCTTCAGGACGTACTTCAGCGTGCCGCGCTTCGTCTTCAGCGCGCTCGGAATGCTGAACGCGAGGCCGACGAAGCGGTGGTCGAGGAACGGCACGCGGCCCTCGAGGCTCACGCCCATCGTCATCTTGTCGACGCGCATCAGCAGCAGCTCGGGCAGCCGCAGGTTCAGATCGACGTACGACATCCAGTTCAGGTGCGAGCGCTCGGGCGCGCGGCGGTCGAACCGCTCGCGAATCGGGCGGATCGCCTCGAACGAGGTGCGGTTGCCGAGCGCGCGCAGCAGCCGCGGCGACAGCAGCCGCCGCTTCTCGAGGTGCGTGAACGCTTCCGCGCCGCTCCAGAAGAGCGGCTCGCCGCGCGATCCGCGGCGCAGCCATTCGAGATGGACGGTGCGGTCGTAGCCGAGCGCGGCGAGCGCGCCGCAGCCGATCGATTTCATCGTGCTCGGCGCCGGCACGTCGTTCAAACGCTGGCGCTTCAGCGCCTCGAGCCAGCTCGGATAGCCGATGAACAGCTCGTCGGCCCCCTCGCCGAGCTGGCAGACGACGACGCCGTGATCGCGCGCGAGCTTGGAGACGTAGTAGAGCGGCACGCAGACCGGATCGCCGATCGGCTCGTCCTGCAGCTGCACCATGTGCGGCAGGAAGAGCATCACGTCGCCCGCCGTGATCAGGTACTCGTGATGATCGGCGCCGACCCGCGCCGCCATCTCGCGCGCGTAGGTCAGCTCGTTCTGATACGTGCGATACGCGCCGGCGTAGCCGATCGAGAACGTCTGCACGGGCGACCGCTCGCCTTCCGAGAAGAGCGCCGCGTTCGTGCTCGAATCGACCCCGCCGGAGAGGAACACGCCGACCGGAACGTCGCTGACCTTTCGCAGCCGGACCGACGTGCGCAGCTCGGCGAGCACACGCTCCGCGATGCGATCTTCGCTCTCGTCCAGCATCGTCGAGACGTCGTCCCAGACGTCCCAGTAGCGGTGCTCGGTCAGCGTCCCGTCCGCGTCGGCGCGCAGCCACGTACCGGGCGCGAGCTTGCTGATGCCGTCGAAGAGCGTCCCCGGACCCGGCGTCGTGAGGAACGACAGGTAGTGGAAGAGCGCCGTCTCGTCGATCGCGCGGCGCTGATCGGGATCCTTGAGGAGCGCCTTGATCTCCGACGCGAACGCGATCCGGCCGTGATGGACGCTGTAGTAGAGCGGCTTGATGCCGATGCGATCGCGGACGAGCCAGAGCTGGCGCGCGCGCGCGTCCCACAACCCGAACGCGAACATGCCGCGGAAGCGCGAGAGGCAGTCGATCCCCCACTCCTCGAACGCGTGCAGGATCACTTCGGTATCGCAGTGATGCGACTTCCAGCGGTGGCGTCCCGTGCGCTCGAGCTCCGCGCGCAGCTCGCCGTGGTTGTAGATCTCGCCGTTGTAGGTGAGCCAGAGCGATCCGTCCTCGTTCGACATCGGCTGGCTGCCCGCGGCCGACAGATCGATGATCGACAGCCGCCGATGGCCGAGGCCGACGCGGCGCTCGTCGTCGATCCAGGCGCCGGCGCCGTCGGGCCCGCGGTGGCGCATCGCGTCGCGCATGCACGTGACGTACGACGGCGTCACGCGAAATGCGCCGTCCGCGAACGCGAGCACGCCGTTGATGCCGCACATGTCTTACTTCTTCGCCTTGACGATCAGGTTCCAGCCGAAGCGCCGCTCGATTCGCGGCAGCGCCCAGCGCAGCGAGGGCGGGAGCTCGCCGGGCTCGAGCTGCCGCTGAAGGATCTCGACGTCCTGGAACGCATCGAACAGGGCGCGCGCGCGCCGTGCGGTGTAGACCTTCACGAGCGGCCGCGCCCCGGTCGCCGATCGCTCCACCTGCCGCGACATGATCTCGCCCATCGACATCCGCTCGAGCATCCCTCCCTTGACGCCGAGCCGCCAGACCAGCTTGCGCCAGTAGTGCAGTGAATCCTCGGCGTAGAGCATCACGATGGCGCGTCCGCCCGGACGCAGCACGCGATGGACCTCGCGCACGACGGCCGCCGTGTTCGGCGTGTGATGCAGGACGCCGTTGCTGTACACCACGTCGAACGACGCGTCGCCGAACGGCAGCGACTCGGCGTCGTGATGCACGAACGTGCCGCGCAGACCGCGCAGGCGGAAGTTCTCCTCCGCGAGCCGCAGGTGGCCCGCGGCGAGGTCCACGTCGGTGACGCGCGCGCCGTTGGCCGCGAACTGCGCGAGATCGGTCCCCGTGCCGCCGCCGATCTCGAGGACGTCGCGGCCGCCGTGCACGCGGAACTCCATCACCTCCGGCATCCAGGGCGCGTACTCGCCGTAGCGATGGCGCTCGATCTCGAGGAACCACTCCAGCGTGTCGGGCTGCGAGGCGCGCGCGTGCTGCGAGCCGACCGGATTCTGGTTCCACTGATCCTGCACGCGATCTTTGTACGCGTCGCCCGTCTGCAGGCTCGCCGCCGCCGCCGCGCGCCGGCCCTGCTCGTCGATCCACGCGGCGAGAGCCGTCGCAACCTTGCCGCACGGCGCCACGACGACGCGCGCTGAATCGATGCCGCGCGCTGTGAGCTCCTCCTTCAGCTGCGGCGCCGCGACGACGACGACCGCTGCTTGCCGCAGCGCGAGCTCCTCGGCCTGCGCGTAGATCTCGGGGTAGAACGCGGCGGCGCCGCCGAGCGCCTCGCGCGCCGCTGCTCCGGCGCCGCGATAGTCGAAGATGTACGGAATGCCGAGCTGCTGGCTGAGCACCGCGCCCGCCGACTGCCCGGCGGCGCCGAGGTCGTAGATGTACGCGGGCGCCAGCGCCTGGCAGATCGCTTTCACGATCGGCTCGTAATGCTCCGGCGCGAGGACCATCGCATCCTCGTCGCCCGCGCGCCGCGGCGGATCCACGACCACCTCCTGCGCCGCCGCCTCGAGCCGCTCGTCGTGATGCGGCGTGACGCACACGAGGCGCTCGGTGATCGCGGCGAGATCGGTGACGACGTGCACGACTCGATCGTCGGCCGGCGCGCCGTTCCAGTAGTCGGTGCGCAGGAAGACGCCGACGCCGTCGAAGATCGTCCGGCCGCCGGCGCGCGCGGGCCCGGCGAACGCCGCCGGCCGCGCGCCGAGCGTCTGCCGGGTCAGCTTGACGTGGATGTCGCCGCGCCGGACCGGAAACTCGCCCCGATAGATCCAGCGCAGCCCCGCCGGCATGCGGCGCCACCCCTGAGCGGCGCGATCGGCGGGGAGACCGATGCGGGCGAGCCATTTCACCGCCGCGACGTGGCGCTCGAGGCTGTCGAGACGCTCGGCGTCGATGCACTCGACGGCATGCTCCTCGGGCCAGTAGATCCACGCGCGCCGGCCCGAGCGAAGCGCCGCCGCGGCGAGCCGCAGCTGCGCGCGCGTCGGCAGACCGGCAGCGAGCTCGACGACGACGCCCGCGACGCCGGCGCGCGCCATCTCCGCCGCCGCGTCGTCCACGTGACGAAGCGCCGGCGGCGCGAGCTGCACGTCGTGGCGCTCCGTCGTCTGCGCGAGCGCGGCGTCGGCGAACACGGCACCGTGCTTCAGATCGGGCGCGAGGTAGAGGTACGACGTCACCCGGCTACTCGTAATCGGTCAGCACGCCGCGGAACCGCTCGAAGAACGCGCTGCCGAGCGCGAAGGTCCCGATGCACATCAGCACGTACGCGATCGCGGTCGGCAGGCGCAGCGACGAGTCCGCGAGCATCGCGCCGCGGTACACCTCGGTCATGTAGAAGATCGGGTTGAGGTAGATCACCCACGCGAAGCCGTGCGGCACCATGTCGGGCTTGTAGCCGATCGGCGAGAGGAACATGAGCAGAAAGACGAACAGGTTCACGAAGTAGGTGATGTCGGGGAGCGCCACGGTCACGCTGGACAGGATCCACGTCAGGCCCGCGAGCCACATCACCTGCAGCACCACGACGACCGGAAGCGCGGCGACGCGCCAGCTGAGCGATCCCGCGCCGGCCGCGAGCAGGAGCACGAGCGCGATGCTGACGAACTCGCTCGCCATCCCGACGATCACGCTGCGCACCGGGATGAGCTCGATCGGCAGCATCACGTTCTTCACGAGATGGATGTTCTGCTTGATCGAGAGCCCGCCGGTGGTGAGCGCCTCCATGAACCCGAGGTACGGGACGAGGCCGCAGAAGACGTAGAGCACGTAATCGAAGCGGCTGAAGCCCTCGAAACGCATGCGCAGGACGACCATGTAGACGAACAAGTACACCGACAGCAGCAGGGCCGGCTGGAGGACGACCCACGACAGGCCGAGGACGGAGCCCGCGTGGCGCTTCGCCAGCTCGACGCGCGTGATCGCCGCGAGCATGCGGCGATAGCGGAAGATGATCCCCAGCATGCGCTGCGAGGCCGTCGAGACGCCGCGCACGAAGCTCACCGGCGGAACGCGAACTCCCAGACGCGCTCGCCCGCGAGTTCGACCTGCTGGAACAATTCGATCGCGAGGCACGGCACCTTGACGCCGTAAGACGGCGAGTAATCGGCTGGCGAGATCGCGATGCTCATCCCGGTCGGCAACGCGAGCGTGCACGTCCGGCCCTTCGTGGTCAGCGCCACGGTGTCCGCGGACGCGTGCGCCTGCACGCCGGGCGCGAGGTGAAAGTGCCACCGGAGATCGTGCGTTCCGCGCCCGCCGAGCCGATCGACAACGACGAGGTCGCCCGACGCCTTGTCGAAGCGGAACGTCCGCTCGTGCGTGACCGGTTCCGGCAGCCGCTCGTACCCGTGATGACGGCCCGCATACTCCACGATGCCGTCGCGCTCGGCGAACGCGACCGATTCAGCGTGCGACGTCTCGAACAGCCGGAACAGCCAGTCGGGACGCAGTTCGTTCTGCTCGACGCCGTCCACCATCACCGTGTTGTGATACGCCGTGCCGCGAAAGCGATTGCGCGCGTCGGCATCGGACGTGTAGACGTAGCTGCCGGGATCGACGACGAGCGGCACGCCCTCGCGGTGGTACTCGAACGAGAGCAGATCGTTGTGCTTGTGGTTGCCGAAGCCGTTCGTGCCGACGACGCTGTTGGTGACAACGAGATAGTGGGCGTGCGGCGTGCGCGCGACCGCGATTCCCGCTTGGGGGAACAGCCGCGCGACTGGCGTCGGCGCGCCTGCGGAGGCTTGCGCGAACGGCGCAACCGGCATCCCCCACCACGCCGCTTCCCACGCGCCCGCGCGGCCGCCGAGCGCGCGCCACCCGGGCTCGTCGAACACCGCGCCCGCCGCGCCAATCAAGTGCCGCGCGTCCTGCGGCGTGGTCTCGCCGTAGCCCTCGAAGATGTGCAGCCGGCCATCGTCGGCGTCGCCGATCTGCGGCATCAGGCCGTCGGGCCGCGTGACGGCGGCGAGATACTCGATCATGCCGCGCACGCGCGAGCGGAACGCATCGGGCATCGGCTCGCCGCGGGCGTCGCAGAGCCGCAGCGCGCCGAGGAACAGCTCGGCGACGAGGCGGTGGTACGGAATCGACGATTCGTAGTCGGCGCCGTCGGGGAGGACCTGCACCGACATTTCCTGCTCGATCGCGGCGCGCGAGAACGCGCGCCACTCCGCGCCGTGCGGCAGATCGCCGAACGCATAGCCGAGGAACAGCAGGCCGACCAGGTTGCTCAGGAAGTGATTGCTGGTGACCTCGTACGTGTTCTCGAGGTTGTTGCGGATGAAGACGCCGTGATCGAAGAGCGCCGCGTACGCCCGCTGCCAGAACGCTTCGTCCAGCGCCGGGCTGCTGCGCACCATCTCGAGGCCGATCGCCCAGTTGGCGGCGCGCAGCCCGACGTCCATCGTGCACGTCCAGTTGATGCCGACACCGGTGGGGTTCGCTTCCACGAAGTCGTCGAGCTCGCGCGCGATCTCGATCGCGCACCGCGCGTCGCCGATCAGGCGGTACGCCTGGCCGAGCGTGGCCCAATGCTGGCAGCGCGCGAGCTCCCACGGGTACTTGATGTCGGCGTTCGCCGGCCGCATCTCGAGCAGGTTCCACTGCTTGTGCGGCACGCCGCGGCGGAAGCGAAGCTGCCGTACCGGATCCAGATACCAGTCGATCGGCGAATAGTCATCGTGCGGCTGTCGATCGGGATCGCGCGGCACGCACGGCCCGCTGCCGAGCAGGTCGAACTCGTGGCGCAGAATGCGCTCCGCCGCGGCCGCCGTTCGGCGGACACGTTCGCCGTCCAGGTCCGTAACCGCCTCGATTGCGCCGGCAGCGAGCGTGGAGTACAGGACCGGCTGCTCCCGGCGCGCGCGGCACCAGTCGCCCAGCGCGCGGCCGGCGGCGCGAAGATCGTCCGCCAGCGTCGGCGGCGGTCCGGCGGGCGCGGCGGCCGCTGGCGCACCGCTCTCGGCCGCCGGCGGCCGGCGCCACAGCCGTGCGAGCCGCGCGAGCATCACGCGCGCGGCTTGCGCGCCTTGAGTACGAGATTCCATCCCATGATCCGGCCGAGCCGCTGCCGCGACACGAAGTGCAGCGTCTTCGGCGCCGCGCGCGGCTCGAGCTGCCGCTGCACGATCGAGACGCCTTCGAAGCCGTCGAACAGGTCCCGCAGGCGCCGACGCGTGTACGCCTTCACGAGCGGATGCGCCGCCGCGTTGTCAGATCGCTCGACCGTGCGCGACATCAGCTCGCCCATCGAGTAGCGGCGCAGCTGCCCCTCGCGCAGCCCGATGTTCCACATGATGTTGCGCCAGTAGTGCAGCGAGTCTTCCGCGTACACCATGACGATGGCGAGGCCGCCCGGCCGCAGCACGCGCCGGATTTCCGCGACCACGCGCCGCGTGTTCGGCGTGTGGTGCAGCACGCCGTTGCTGTAGACGACGTCGAAGCTGTCGTCGTCGAAGACGAGCGTCTCGGCGTCGTGCTGGACGAACCGGCCCTGCAGGCCGCGGACGAGAAAGTTCTCCTTCGCGAGCGTCAGGTGGCCGGCGGACAGATCGAGGTCGGTGACGCGCGCGCCGTGCGCGGCGAACTGTGCGAGGTCGGTGCCCATGCCGCCGCCGATCTCGAGGACGTCCTCCCCGCCGTGGCGATCGAACTCCATCGTCGCCGGCATCCACGGCGCGTACGCGCCGTAGCGATGGCGCTCCGCCTCGAGGAACCACTCCTTCGTGTGCGCCGCCGACTCGACGACGTAGTGCGACCCGGCGGGATCGTTGTCCCACTGGCGCTGGACCTGATCCTTGTACGCGTCGCCGGTCGCGATGACCGCGACGCCGCCGTCCGACTCGCGCGCGTCGACGGCCTGCGCCGTTTTTTTGCGGCGCAGATCGGCCGTGATGTCCGACGCGAGGCTGTCGCCGCGCAGGAACTGCCAGAGGTTCGCGACGTGGCGCGTCCACGAGTAGTGCGCCGCCGCGGCGGCGCGCGCGTTGCGCCCCAGCGCCTGCGCCATGCCCGGCTGCCTGACGAGCGCCGTCACCGCCGCCACGAACTGGCCGACGTTGCCCGGCGCGCACAGCACCGCGCGCTCGTCGCCGACCGCGGCGCCGCGCTCCGCCTCGTCCGGCGTCAGCGCGGGCGACAGCACCTGTCCGATCTGCTCCAGATCGCTCCCGACGATGCCGCCGCCGAGCGCCATGTACTCGAATACCTTGGTCGGCGATCCGAAGAACTTGCTGTCGATCATGTGCGCGCTGTGCGGCGACACGTAGACGTCGCACGCTTTCAGCAGCCGCGCTCCCTCGGCCTGCGGCACGCGGCCGACGTCGAGCACGCGCGACGCGAGGCCGTACGTCGTCACCGCGTTCTCGACGAGATGCTTGAACGCGCCGTCGCCGATCAGCAGGAACTTCGCGCGGCGATCGTTCTTGGCGATCCGCGGAATCGCCTCGGCGAGCACGTCGATCCCGTGCCAGCCGCCGAAGGTGCCGGTGAAGCCGACGACGCGATCGTCGCCGCCGAATCCGAGGCTGGCGCGGATCTCCTCGCGCTCGGATGGCGGCGCGGGGCGGTAGGCATCGAGATCGACGCCGTTCGGGTTCACGAGAATCTTCGCCGGATCGATGCCGCGCGCGACGAGCGAGTTGCGGATCTCGGCCGACACCACGGAGATGAGCGTCGCCTGCTCGAACGCGAGCGCCTCGGCCTCGAGGTACTCGGCCTCGTAGACGTATGCGGCGTTCTCGAAGCTGCGCCGCATCGAGATCTCCGAGCCGTTGTACTCGACGATGTAGGGAACGCCGAATTCCTTGCTGAGGAGCGCCGCCGTCGTGTTGCCGAGGCAGAGCCGCTCGTAGATGTACGCGGGACGCTCCCGCTCGAAGTGCGGCCGCAGCAGCGCGAGGTAATGCGGCACCGCCGACGCAAT
>Ga0075424_100006741_pt1 | contig 11071 bp, 8 predicted proteins | sample SoiMethybrSBSTD3_FD_75301 | JGI IMG/M metagenome (GOLD analysis project Ga0075424, IMG submission 75301) | Bulk soil microbial communities from a Populus tree surrounding site in Tennessee, USA - Soil MetaG P. TD hybrid SBSTD3 | ecosystem: Environmental > Terrestrial > Soil > Tree plantation...
ATCTGCCCGCCCGGCAGCGGGTCCTCGACGAACGCCAGCCGCCGGTTCGGCGGCCGCCAGCCACCCTCCCGCAACTCGTTCAGGAACCGGATGAACCCGGGCCCGTAGTAGAGCTCGGTCGGGCACACCTGGAAGACCGCGCTGTGGCCGTCCTGGTTGTCGCGGACGATCTGGGCCTGCGCCTCCGAGGTCATGGCGTGCACGTAGGGGGCCCCGTACGCGGCGGCGAGCGTTCGCGCGGTGTCCAGGCCCGCGAACAGGTAGCTGGATGTGATCGCGTCCACCTCGGCGTCAATGAGCTGCTGAAACGCCCGCGCCACGTCACGGGTGGAGAAGATGTCCATGTCGACCACGATCTGCTCGACGCGCCGGCCGCCGATCCCGCCGGAGGCGTTGATCTCCGCCGCCGCCAGCGCCGAGCCGTTGACCATCTCCCGCCCGTCGTGGCGGGCGGGACCGCGCAGCGGGAAGGCCGAGCCGATCAGCAGCGGCCGCCGGGCCCACACGCGGGGCGCTGGCGCTGGATGGCCGGCGGGCGCCGGTGCCGCGCCCGCCACCGCCCGGGCGTGGAGCTCCCCGATCGTCATGCCCTCGGGCAGGGCGCCGCTCCCGGGCACCGGCAGGCGAAGGTACCCGCGGTCCGCCGCCACCCCCGCCGCGCCCGCCCGGCTGGCCTGGCCGAGCTTGCCCAGGACGTGCTCGACGTGCGTGGACACGGTCCGGCTGCTGGTGTGCAGCCGGCCGGCGATCTCGGCGTTGCTGAGGCCGCAGGCCATGAGGGTGAGGACGTCGAGCTCCCGCGGCGTCAGGCCGGCGGGCAGCGCCATCGGCGTGACGGTGACGAGAACCGCCTGCCCGTGCGAGCCCGGCAGCGCCCGGTCGAGGTCGACGCGCACCCACCGTCCCGGGGAGAGCTGCCAGAAGAAGCGGACCTGGAAGGTCACGGACTCGGCGTGGGCCAGGGCGTAGTCAACCAGCGGCGAGGTGGCCCCGAGGAAGGCCGCCGCCCCCGGCGGCTGGAGCTCCTCCACGGAGCCATCGGGGTAGACGAAGGCCGCGAGCGGGTGGGCCGGGGGCGGTGCGGCGCCCCTGCCCTGCCCGGCGGTTTGCCCACCGCCCGGGTTCTGCCGGGTCAAGACCCGTCTTCTGCCTGGCGCATATCGTCAACCCGCCCGACCTCGAAACCGTCATCGGATGGATTTCCGCTGACTGTAACCCAGAGCATGAACCTGATCAATCAGCGGCCGGGGGTGCGGTCGCGGTCGGCGAGGCGCTCGCCGAGGATCGTGAACGCGCACACCGTGATCACGATGAGGATCCCGGCGTACAGCGACTGCTGCGGGTGGCCCGCGAGGATCGCCGGCTCCCCGCTGGCCACCATCACGCCCCAGTCGGCGGACGGCGGCTGCACGCCGAGTCCCAGGAAGGAGATCGCCGCCAGGTCGACCATCACATAGCCGAACGAGACGGTCGCCTGGGCGATGATGAGCGGCGCGAGGTTCGGCAGGAGGTGGCGCCAGCAGATCTGGAAGCCCGAGAACCCGTGGACCCGCAGCGCGTCAACGTAGGGCAGCTCGCGCTCACGGAGGGCCGCGGCGCGGGTGACGCGGGCGATGTAGGGCAGGTGCGCGAGGCCGAGGGCCACGATGGCGGCCGGCAGTCCCGCCCCGAACATGGCGATCGCGAGGATGGCCAGCAGGACCCCGGGGAACGCGAACAGCACATCGAGGAAGCGGGATGCCGTCGCATCCACCGGTCCCTTGCGCCAGGCCGACCAGATGGCCAGCGGCACCGCCAGCGAGACGGACAGCAGCACGATCAGCAGCGGCCCGAGCAGGCTGGTGCGCGAGCCGACGATCAGCCGCGAGAGCAGGTCGCGGCCGGTGTCATCGGTTCCCAGCGGGTGCGTGGGTGACGGGCTGGCGAAGGGGTGCAGCAGGTCGAGCGCGTTGGGGTCGTGCGGGGCGATGAGGGGCGCGAACACGGCGACCGCGGCGAGGACCGCGATGACCACCGCGCAGGTCACGCCCAGCGGGCCGAGCCGGCCGGCGCTGGTCGTGCCCGCGCGGCGCAGCGTCCCGGTCAGGGGAAGTGAGCTCACCGGTCGCCTCCCGTGACCCTGACGCGCGGGTCGATGAGCCCGTAGAGCGCGTCGACGATCGTGTTGACGACCACGAACGCGGCGACCAGCAGCAGGGCGATCGCCTGGACCACGGGGAAGTCCTTCTGCTCGACCGAGGTGACCAGGTAGGAGCCGAGGCCGTTCAGCGCGAAGGCGTTCTCGACCACCACCGAGCCCGCGATCAGCCCGGCCACGGTGAGGCCCCCCACCGTGGTGATCGGGATCAGGGCGTTGCGCAGCACATGACGGCGGATGATCAGCGGCTCCGGGACTCCCCGGCCGCGGGCCGTGTCGACGTGCTCCCGTCCCAGTTCCTCGTTCGTCGCGGAGCGGGTCAGCCGGGCGACGTATGCCGTCCCGGCCAGCGCCAGGGCCGCCGCTGGCATCGTCAGGTGCCAGAGCCGATCGGTGAACCCGGCGCCGGCCCCGATCGCCGGGAACCAGTGCAGGGTGAGCGTGAACACGGAGATCATCACGATCGCCGCGACGAACGAGGGCGTCGCGATGCCGACCGTGGTCGTCGCGAGGATCGCCGTGTCGGCCCGCCCCTTGCGCAGGGCCGACAGCAGGCCCAGGATGACGCCGAACAAGATGATGAGCAGCGCCGCGTAGGCGACCAGGAACGCGGTCGTCCCGATCCGCGAGGCGAGCAGGGTCGAGACGTTCTCCCGGAACACGATCGACTGGCCGAAGTCTCCGTGGAGAACGTTCCCGAGCCACTGGACGTACCGGACCAGGAACGGCTTGTCGAACCCGTATTCGGCGTTGATCGCGGCGATCGTCTTCGGCGGGAGCGGGCGCCCGCCCGTGATGGTGTCGATCGGGCTACCGGGGGCGACGTAGAGCGCGCCATAGACGATGAAGCTCATCACCAGCAGCGTTGCCACCAGTCCCGCGAGCCGTCCGGTTATGAAGGCGGCGATCCTCACGTGCCGGGGGCCCCCAGGTCGCGCGCCCACGGGTAGTACAGGTAGCAGAAGGAGGCCGGCGCCCCGGTGATCCGCTTGCCGAGGAACAGCGGGACGGCCGGGTTCGCGAGCGGGAGCGCGGCCAGGTCGTTGGCCAGGACGGCCTGGGCGCTGAGGACGAGGGACGCCCGCTTGGGGTCGCTGGGCTCCTTGACGGCCTGGTTGAGGTCACTGGTGACGGCCGGGTTGTTGTAGCCGTTGTAGTTGTAGAACTGGCCGGGGATGACCGCGGGGTACAGGATCTCGAGCGGCTCGGGGATGTCCGCGTAGTTCTCGCTGATGAACATGTCGATCCCTGACCGGGCCTTCGAGGAGAAGAACAGATCCCCGTAGCTGTTCGGGGCGATGGGCTTGATCTTGACGGAGAGCCCGATCTGGGTGGCGGCGGCCTGCACGATCGTGGCGATGTTGATGTAGCGCTGGAAGGAGGCCCGGGTGGCGATCGTCATCGTCTGCTTCGCCGCCGGCCCGGCCTGCGCCACCAGCTTCTTGGCTTGGGTCAGGTCCACGGTGGGCGGGGGGAGCTTGGCCCAGGCGGCCGCGGCCTGCGCGTGCCCGTAGCCCCACTCGGGCAGCGGGACCACGGTGTTCTTCAGTGGGGTCGCCGCGCCGTTGTAGACGGTTTTCGCCAGGGCCGGCCGGTCGATCGCCAGCAGCAGCGCGGTGCGCAGGCGGTGATCGGCCAGTGGGCCGGAGGTGCCGGCGATGATGATCTCGGTGAAGATCAGGCTCTTGCCGAGGTAGAGCTTTCCGCTCGAGGTCCCGCGGAGCTGATCCAGGCCGCTGTACGGCGTGTGGTAGGCGCCGTCGATCTCACCGGAGAGCAGCGCCGTCGTCATGGTGGATTCCTGCGGGATGAAGCTGAAGTCGATCTCGCGCACCTTGGGCGCGTGGGCCGAGTCCCAGTACGACTCGTTGCGCGTGAGGACGATGGACGAGCCCTGGGCCCAGCTCTTGAACGCGAAAGGCCCCGTGCCGATCGGGCCGCCGCTCGGCGTGCCGTAGGACTTCCCCTTCGCCTTTATATAGGAGGCCTTGCCGACGCCCCCGGCCGGCGTGGCCAGCAGCGGATGGAACACCTCGTCCGGCCGCTTCATCGTGACGGTGACCTCCGCCGGGCCGGTCTTGTCGATGCTCTTGACGTTCACGTAGGCGAAGTTCCAGAAGGAGTTGGGATTGAGCTGGCGGCGGAGGCTGAACACCACATCGTCGGCGGTCATCGGGCTGCCGTCGTGGAACGTTACACCCGGCCGGATCTGGTAGACCTTCTTCAGCGGATCGGTCTCGGAGAACGACGCGGCGAGCGCCGGCTCGATCGTGAGCTGCGGGGTGAGCCGCAGCAGGCTCTCGGTGATGTTGGTGACGACCGTGTTCTCTTCGTAGTTGTAGTCGTAGATCCAGTCGAGCCCGGAGGGCTCGTAGAACAGGCCCCAGCTGACGCGGTCGACTTCGCCCTTGGCCGGCGGCGTCAGCACCGTCGTCCCGATGGCCGGCGCCGAGGATGTGGTGGTCCCGGTGCCCGACGCGCAGGCGGCGAGGAAACCGCCGAGGGCGGGGCCGGACAGGCCGATGACCGCCGCCCGGCGCAGCAGCTCGCGGCGGGTCATGTGCCCGCCCAGGTAGTCGGTGCGGAGCTGGTTCAGGTCGTCACTCATGTGGGTCCCTCCGTCGGCTCAATTCGCCTTGCTGACATCGCCTGTGTGGCGGATGCGGCCGGCCATCGCCCGGGCGGGGCCCCGGCGCCGTCCGTCGCCGTTTCGGATGCTGGAATATCGCGCCGGCCGATCTGGCGCTGAGGCCGCGGAGCATCCGGGCCCCCGGGGGCGCGCTATGGCAACGCGCGGCTGGACGGCTGAGCCACCGGGATTCCGAGTCTGCATCCCGACCGCCTCCCAGGCTTGAGGATGGCGACTCCCTGAGCTGCCGAAACCTTTTGGCAGCGTAAGATCGGCCGATCCCCTTGTCAAGGCTGGGCCGGGCGCTCCGGGCAATCCGCAATAGAGCCGTTATGCCCGGCTACGAGGGGCCGGCCGCGTAGTCAAGCACCGGCTGGTGACGTCGTCAATCGGCCCGGTGACCGTCCCGTATGCTCAAGCTGCACACCATCTCTGCCGTACGGGGACGAGGGATGTCTCAGCCGACCATTCACGACGTTGCGAAGGCCGCCGGGGTTTCGGTGACGACGGTTTCGCACGCCCTGAATGGCAAGGGGCGGGTCGACCCGAACACGCGCGCGCGGGTGGCTCAGGTGGTGCACCGGCTCGGATATCGCGCCAACCGGCACGCCCGGGGGCTGCGGATGGGCCGGTCTGGCTCGCTCGGGCTGCTCCTGCCCGTGAGCGGCGACGCGCGCTCGGACGAGACCCTGCGGCTGGATTTCTACATGCGGCTGGCCGGCGCCGCCGCCGCGACGGCATTCTCGCGGGACAACGCGCTGATGCTGCTCCCACCGGTGATCGTGGGGGCCGGGCTGCGCGGGCTGGCGATCGACGGCGGCATCGTGGCCGATCCCTCGCCGGACGATAAGCGGGTCCGCGCCCTGGAGGACCTGGGACTGCCGGTGGTCACGATCGGCCGCGGCCTCGGGCGCCCGGATTATCCCTGGTACGTGGCGTCGGAGACGGACGCGAACACGCGGCTGATGCTTGATCATCTTGCTGCGCAGGGCGCCCGGCGGATCGCCCTGCTGACGCCGCGGGCCGACTGGGGCTGGGCCACGGAAACGCTCGCCGCCTACGAGTCGTGGACGAGCGAGCACGGCCTGCCGCAGCTGACCGTGCCGGTCGCGATGCGGCCGGGTGAGCAGAGCGCCTTCCGGGCAACGCGCCGCCTGCTCGCCGCGAAGACACCCCCGGATGCCATCTTCGCGGTGGCCGAGCGGTTCATCCGCGGGGTGCTGCGCGCCGCCAGCGTGTGCGGCAAGCAGGTGCCGGGGGAGCTCCTGCTGGCCGCGGGGGTGGACGGCGCCGAGGCCCGCGAGGGCGATCCTCCCGTCTCCGCGCTCGAGCTGCACCCCGAGCGCCAGGCCGAGGCGGCGGTAGAGCTGCTGCTCGCGCGCCTCAACGGCGATCAGGCCCCGGCACCCACCTACATTCCCGCGACGCTGCACGTGCGCGCGTCGACCGGCGGCCCGGCCGGGCCCGGCCCCGCGGGCCGGCCTTGACACGGCGCCCGCCCGGTATCTAACCTGCCAAAAGGTTTTGCCGCGCCGTCGCCCCTACCCGCAGTTGTTAGAGGCGAGTGGGGATGCTCGCTGCCGAAGGGGCTGCATTCAGCAACGTGATCACTCGCTACGCCCCCGACGGAGCGGTCGCGGCCGCCCACCACCTCGCCGCGGCGGCGGGCGTGGCCGCGCTGGACCGCGGCGGCAACGCCGCCGATGCGGCGGTCACGGCGGCGGCCGTCATGGCGGTCGTCGCGCCGCACATGTGCGGGCTGGGCGGCGACATGTTCGCCCTGGTCGCCGGCCCGGGAATGCCACCAGCGGCGCTCAACGCCTCCGGGCGCGCGGGCTCGGGCGCCGACGCCGCGCGGATGCGCGACCAGGGTGCCAGCCGGATGCCGTTCCAGCGCGATGTGCGCAGCGTGACGGTACCCGGCTGCGTGGACGGACTGCTGGCGCTGCACGAGCGGTTCGGATCGCTGCCGCTGGCCGGGCTGCTCTCGCCGGCGCAGCGCCTGGCCACGGCGGGATTCCCGGTCTCCGCCACGCTGGCCCATGCCGCGGCCGAGCTCGACCCACCGGACCGCGACGCCGCGTTCGGGGATCCCGCGCCCCTCACGACCGGCCGGCGCCTGCTGCTTCCCGGGGTTGGGCGCGCCCTCGAGGCGATCGCGGCGTCGGGCCGCGCCGGCTTTTACGAGGGGCCGGCCGGCGCCGAACTCATCAGCCTGGGCGGTGGCGAGTTCACCGAAGACGACCTGCGTGATCCGCAGGCCGACTGGGTCCAGCCGCTGCAAGTGCCGGCGTTCGGCCACACGCTGTGGACCGCCCCGCCAAACTCGCAGGGCTACCTCACGCTCGCGGGCGCCTGGATAGCCGAGCGAGCCGGGCTCCCGAGCTATACCGAGGACGGGCGCTGGGTATTCCTGCTCGTCGAGGCCGCGCGGCAGGCAGCGTTCGACCGGCCCGCGGTGCTGCACGAGCACGCCGACGGGGCCGCGCTGATAGCACCGGCCCGCCTGGCGCCGCGCGCCGCCGCGGTGCGGGAGCACGCGCGCCGCGGCCTGGCCGACGTCTACGGCGGCGGCGGGACCACCCACATCTGCGCGGTGGACAGCGAGCGGATGGGCGTGTCACTGACCATGTCCAACGCCGCGGACTTCGGCTCTCAGCTCGTGCTCCCCGCTCACGGGATCTTCCTGCACAACCGGGGCATGGGCTTTTCGCTGGATCCCGGGCACCCGGCCGTCTACGGGCCCGGCAGGCGGCCGCCACACACGCTGTCCCCGCTGGCTGTCACGGGCCCTTCCGGCCAGCTCGATTCGGTGCTCGGCACCATGGGTGCCGACGCCCAGCCGCAGGTCCTGCTCCAGCTCATCGTGCGGCTGCTGGCCCGGGGCGAGGCGGCCGGAGCTGCCGTTGCCGCCCCGCGCTGGGTGCTCAGCCGCGAGCCCACCAACGCCTTCGACGTCTGGCATCTCGACTCCCCGCCGCTGGTGCGCCTGGAGCATGGCGCCCCTGCCGCCTGGTCGCGCGGGCTTCGCGAGCGCGGCTACGAGGTGGCCGAGAGCCCGCCCGGCGATCAGTCCTTCGGGCACGCCCAGGTCATCCGGGTCACCGATCAAGGCCTGCTATCGGGCGCCGCGGACCCCCGCGCCGAGGACGGCGCGTTCACCGGACGCTAGGCCGTGTGGGCGGCGACAACGTCACCGGGATGACCGAAGGGAATGATCCGCGCGGTCACTGCCACCGCTGCCGGCGTACCTGGTCGGCCGGAGCCTGGGTGATCGCGGCGGGCAGGCCGAGAAACTCCGCGTAGCGCTCCGCTGCGTGCTGGAAGCGCTCGCGATCGCGGGTGGAGATGGTCCCGAACGGTGCCAGCTGGATCGTCACGGTTCCCCCGCCGAGGCTCCGTTTCCACAGGCCCACAGCCACGCCGTCCAGCACCATGACGGGGTTGAGCAGATCGCCGCGCGGGAGCGGGCGGCCGTCCGCGAGGTCGGCGCGATCGGAGTACGCGACCGTGTACTCGTCGAAGGCCGGCAGCAGGTAAACGCCGCCCGGGACCGTGCCGGGGTCCTGGCCGGCGCCATGCCAGTACGTCTTGCCATTGAGTTCCGTGGTGGCGAGCGCCGCCCCGGCCCGCTCGATCGCTTCCCTGACCTCGGCCAGGTTCAGGCCGGACCACCACGCGAAGTCCCTGACGGTCGCCGGGCCGTGGCTGGTGAAGTAGCGGGCGGCTAGCTCGGCCAGCGCGTCTGCCGGGGTGCGCGCGTCCGGCGCCCACTCATCCAGCAGCACGAACGTCTGCTGCCTGCCGTCGAGCGGGCCGAGGCAGATCAGGCCGGTCATCGACAGGTAGCCGAGGATGTGGCCGCCGCGGCTGCCGCGCGGCGACGCGGAACAGTCGACGCCATGGCTGGTGAGCAGGGAGTACATATCCTTACGGCGGACCCGGCGGCCGCCGCGCAGCGCTCCGGCGACGATCTCGCCGGAGCGGCGCAGGACCTCCTCGGTCAGGCCGATCTTGAGGTAGACGCCGGTCATCTGCCTGATCCGGCGTCCGGCCAGCAGCTCAACCATCCAGCGGGCGTCACCCGCCGGCACGAAGTGGATCGTGCCCCGCATCGGCCAGGTCCGCAGGATCGCGCCGCGTTCGACGGCGGCTTCGATGGTGCCCGCGGTGGCCCGGGTGGTTCGCAGGCCGACCGCCCACAGCGACTGGCCGTACTCCTGGGCCTGGACCGCACCGAAGTACGCCACCAGCTGGGCCGGATCCCCGGTCCTGGTGGCGGCGAGATGCTGGTTGGCAAGCCGCCATGCCAGGAGGCGCTCACGGGTCACCGGTTCATCGTATGGGCCGGTGCCGACGGCGTTCCGGCCTGGTGCATCCCGCCGGCACCGCGCTCCGGGGCGGTAACGTCACCAGCGTCCGTCACTGGGAATCGCTCGGCGGGATGGGGACATGGCGATCTTCGTTCTGGTGCACGGCGCGTGGGGCGGCGCGTACGGCTTCCGCAAGGTCCGCGGCCCGCTCCGGGCGGCCGGGCACGAGGTGTTCACGCCGAGCCTGACCGGTATCGGTGAGCGCGTCCATCTCACCAGCCCGCAGGTCCGCCTGACCACCCACGTCTCCGACGTCGTCAACACCGTCCGGTACGAGGATCTGCGCGGCATCGTGCTCCTCGGCTTCTCCTACGGGGGCTTCGTGATCACCGGGGCGCTGGAGCACATCGCCGAGCGGGTGCGGCACCTGGTCTATCTCGACGCCTTCGTGCCCGGTGACGGCGACAGCGTCGTCACCGTCACCGGGGGAACCGCCGGGCCCGGCGTTATCGAGGTCGGCAGCGACTGGCTGGTACCGCCGCAGCCCCGCGAGTTCGGCGACCCGGCCGAGGCGGCATGGGAGAACGCACGGCGCACCCCGCAGCCAGGAGACTGCTTCACCGAGCCGGTGCGGCTGGTGCGCCCGCTGGAGGACTATCCGTTCTCGCGCACTTACATCAAGGCGACGGGGGAGGCCCGGCCCGAGCCCGCCGGGCCGTTCTGGGCCGCCGCCGACCGGGCCAGGCAATCGCCGGCCTGGCGATACCGGGAGATCGCGACCGGCCACATGGTGCCGGTGAACCGGCCGGAGGAGCTGGCGCGCATTCTGCTCGAGCTGGCCTGACGACGCGGGCCAGCTGCCCGGTGGGCCCTGCGCTGGTGCCGCCGGCCTTTGCGAACGGCCAGCCTGGCGCGCCGGCGACCGGTACAGTAAGCCGGCGAACGGCCCGGCACGCCCGGGGAGTGAGCCGGGCACTCCGGTCGGCGTCCTCGCGTGGCGGTTCGTTGACACCCCTGGAAGGGACCCCGCTCATGCCAGGCAAGTTCATCGTGGCCGGCGCCGCGCTCGCCGCCGGGCTCGCCCTGACGGCCTGCGGGTCGAGCGGAGGTTCCGCGGCGTCGGCCAAGCCGAGCAAGAGCCCCACGGCACCGGCCGCGGCGGGCGTGGGCCCGCCGGCCTCCGCGGCGGCGCCGGGGTGCCTGGTGCAGTACCGCCTGTGGGCCTCCGGGCCGGCGCACGCGACGGGGGACAACCTGACCGCGGCGCTGAACGGCCTCGCCGCCGCCAGCGCGGCGTCGGACATCCCCACCATCGGCGCCGACCTCAAGCGCGCCGGGACGGCGGCCAGGGCGCTGGAGCACTATCCCATCCCGGGCTGCGCGGACCCCAAGGGGTACTGGCACGCGGTCCTGCAGCAGATCGAGGGCGCCGCCAGCAGCGCGGGCTCGTCAAGCGGGCAGGAAATGCTGACGATCGCCCAGGGGGTCATGAAGCAGATGCCGGTGCTGGAGCGCAAGCTCGCCACCGAGCTGCAGGTGACCATTCCCGACCTGACCAGGAGCAAGTAGCGGAGCCGCGGAGCCGCCCGGCCCGGTGAGCCCGCCCGGTCAGGGCGGGGGCGGGGGCTGGTGGACCGGCCAGCCGGGCCGCCTGCGCCATCATCTCGCGCTGCCGTTCCCGGAGGTTCTCGCTGCCGATGTAGAGGTGCATGGTCATGCACCGACCCTCGGGTCTCCCGTTACGGGAGAGTCAAGCGCCGATGTGATACTCGGTGCTGGCAGAAGAATCCCAGCGGGCAGCGGCCCGGGGCGGAGGCTGAGGCAGATGGCCGGGTTCACGTTCATGCCCCTCACCCCCTCCGCGTACCTGGACCGGGCGGCGTGGGTGTTCCGGGACCGGACCGCGGTCGCCGACGGGGAACGGAGCTTCACCTACGCCGAGTTCGCGGACCGCGCGCACCGCCTCGCGGGCGCCCTGCTGGGGCTCGGCGT
>Ga0075424_100006742_pt1 | contig 11070 bp, 8 predicted proteins | sample SoiMethybrSBSTD3_FD_75301 | JGI IMG/M metagenome (GOLD analysis project Ga0075424, IMG submission 75301) | Bulk soil microbial communities from a Populus tree surrounding site in Tennessee, USA - Soil MetaG P. TD hybrid SBSTD3 | ecosystem: Environmental > Terrestrial > Soil > Tree plantation...
GAGCATTGCGGATCCCCGCTTCGGCGCGGGGAGTGGTAGCGGCAGGGCAACTGCGGTCATCACTATCTTTGACCGGGACTCGGCTGGAGTCGTTTCTTCGGGCGGGGGCGCGCCGTCACGCGGTTGAACCCACGCGCGGGCCGTTGCGCTCTTCGGCTTTGTCTTCTGCAATGCTGCGCGCGCCACTAAGCGAGCCACCGGCTTGTTCGGCGTAGCTTCGGCGATAGTTGCGGGATTGTCGGATTTAGGTGCGGTGGTGAGGGGGCCGATATGTGGCGCAGTCTTGATGAAAACTGCGCCTGCGATCGTTAGCAGCGCGAACAATTGTAAGGGCGAGATATTGCCCGACCGCGTCCCTGCACGCTCGTGCATAATATTCCGCTGCTAACGCCCTCCGAGGCTAAAACGTCGGCCCGCAGCCGCCGGTTCCTGAAAAGATTGTCTGCGATCTCAAGAACTAGATTGAGGGTTGATCCGAAAAAGGCAAATTCGCGCCTTGCGCAACGCAGCTTACGGCACTTAGCAGACATTGATGCCGACGATGAGCATGTCTGCTTCTGGGGCTAAAGCGGACATCCCTGATCCGCTCTCTAATGTCTGCTAATGACCCTAAGGGGAGCTCATTCGGGTTGGTGCTGCTCAGCGAGAGTTGACCTCACCTCATAGCCGCTGGAACGCAGCATAAATGCAGCATGTGGCCCAAAAACAATAACTAGATCAACGATTGGAAGCAGGTTCCTAATCTGAGGGTCGCAGGTTCAAATCCTGCCGGGGTCAGCCGGTCCGGCCGGTCGGGATCCTCGGAAAGTCCATCGGCGGCAATACTTGGTAGGCTATCTCAGCTCTTCCGCAGCCTGACCCATTACCTTCCCACATACCATCGACACCTTCCCACATACCATCGACATAACTCGAACCTACGACGCGCTAATTAAGAGACAGCCGACGCTCGGGGTGCCGACACAGTGCCGACATAGCCCGTGGAAAAATACGCCTAGATTTCGGCTCTCTTGGGAAAATAAGTCATAATTCATTGGCTTAAGTTGGTTGCGCGGGCTCGCAGCCACCTATACCGAACACGGCTCCATTACATCCGAGAAGCCGGAAAATAGGTCCAAATCAGGGGCTAGATTTGTTCAAGAACGTACTAGGTGGGAACTGAGGCGGCCGGCCTGAAGATTGGTTGCGGGGGCTCGCAACCAGCGTTATTTGCACCTGATCATGCGATTCTCTAAAGCCACAGCAAGGCCCTAGAGCGGTCTCGAAAACCGTTGTACGGGTAACCGTACCGTGGGTTCGAATCCCACCCTCTCCGCCAGAACACTAGGAAAACCAAGGCTCACAAGGGAATACCTTCCGCCAACCCACGCCTAACACGAAACGGCCCGCGCCATTTCTTCGAATGTGTGCCAGGCGGGGCAAGGGCTTGCGCTTTGCCGCGCGGCGCTAACGTCGGCCACACGTCGGCCAACAAAAAAGCGCCCCAACCCCCAATGTTGGGGAGTGGGACGCTGATGCGCTTTCGCGCAGTGCCGGGGGGGAACGACCGGCACTAAGGCAGCCACATCTTCGGCTAGACGGGGGGTACTACCGATGAAAACGATGTGGGCTGCAATCCAAACAAACTGATGTCCACTGTTTGCAAACGCACATGATGGGGCACTCTGCATAACTTTAGCTGAGAACTGCCACGACCAAGAAGGCCATCGCAGTCAGCGCGAGCACGTAGGTAGTGAAACGCGACATTGTCCCCGTGCTCATCTTTGTAGCGCTTTACCTCCGTGAACATAGCTTCCCAAGTAGAGCCATACGGATCCCAATCGAACCCGATTGCATCCAGACGTGCCTTGCGCTCCGGGGACAGCTTTCCTTTTTTCTGTAACTGGCGCTGGTTTCCCACCCAATTGGCCAGTTTGGTATTCTCGCCCCAATCGCCAGGGACGTTACAGTCGCCGTGCTCATCCTTGTAGCGCTTTAGCTCCGTAAACATAGCTTCCCAGGAAGAGTCTAGAGGATCCCATACGAAGCCGATTGCATTCAGGCGCCGCTTGCGCTCGCTAGACAACTTTCCTGAGGCCTTGCGCTCTCGCTGGATTGTGACCCAGCTTGCTAATAGCGGAAATCTCGTTGGGAGGCGATCTTCGCTGCATTGGAACGCTACAAAGAGCAGCTCGGCGACTGCAACGTGCCTCAAGGATGGGAAGAGAATTCCAACGTTAAGGGAATCACGCTAGCTCCGCTACGGTCCCCTCTTCGCGAAAAGCGGAGATGGCGCGGATCTGTCAGTATGTCTGCTAATGACCCAAAGCAGACTCATCAGCGTCGAAGGCCGCGCGGATTGAAAGTCCATGCTGGAGGCAGCTAGATGGGCGCAGCGCCATGGCGGAGGGAGCGCTGCAAACCCCGAACAAGAGTTGGTGAAAGATGATACCTGAGCATTAGAGCTTGTGCCAACGCCATAGCGGTCATCATCTCGTTCTCGGTTGCACCTGATTTTTTATCTGCCATGGCCAACAGCTTGCGAACCTTACTCAAGACCTGCTCTTTGCTCATGGGGCACGCTCATTTTGGTTAATTCCTCGCGGCAACTTGCCACGCTCGGCTTAACGAAACCCTTTTTTTCGGCGCCTTTCATGATCCGACCGTTCCGCGCCATTCAGCACTTCGGAACGAGTCGCGTTTGCAATGATGGCCGTTCTGGCACGCTTGCAGCACTCGAGACATCACGCGCAGTAGTATCGTTCGCATGGTCTGAGGCGACCAATCGAGGTTGACTCGATGGACCATTTTCAATTCAATCTGTTGTGTTGCGGGATAACTTCAGAAAATCCAGCCTTCTCTACTTGCCCAAAGTGGCCGAAATCATCAGCCAACTGGGCGAGGAACTGGCATTCGTTGCTCCCAACAAGGACGCCGGCCTTTTACCCGTCAACAGATTCCTGATGGATCTGGAGGAACTCGCTGAGCACGTTCCCCCCGCCGTGGCAGCTGGCGTGAAGGCGGCGCGCGGGTGGTTGGACGAGATATTGGATGGACCCGCTATATTCACCGATAAGTCGATTCGTGACCTCAATACGTGGCATGCATGGTTGACTTCGGCCTTATTGGCTTGGGAAAGGGGAACAGCCATGCCTGCCTGGCCGGACAAATGGGACGAAAGCCGACCGGCCGTGGCAAAAGAGGAGTTGGTAAAGAACGGTGCAACACGTTTTCCTTTGGAGGCAGAGGAGTCGGCGGTTCGCCTCAACCTTCCGGATGACCTAGAGTTCTTGCGAGCGTTTCGTGATGAGTCCCTTGAACTTCTTGATGACATCGAGCAGTGCGCCCTTGTCCTGGAGGACAACCCCACTGATGTAGTTACGATCAATTCCATTTTCCGTGCATTTCACACATTCAAGGGCGGTGCCGGGTTCTTGCATCTGGAAGCACTGCGCGTCCTCGCACATGACTTGGAGTCCTTACTCGACGCAGTGCGGCGCGCGGACCTTTGCATCACATCGGACATCATTGATCTAGTCCTTTCCGGCGCCGACGCGCTTAAACAGTTCACGCGCGAAGTCAGCGCGCAGCTTCAGGGCGAAAATCCAGGCGCGCCGATCCTTGTACCCACACGGAAGATCGTTGAGCGCGTGCAGTCTCTGCTTCGTGGTGAAAAGACGCTGGCGGTTTCGGCGGCGGTCATAGCAGACACTTCCGAGGCGCTGACATTCGCCGGATTTGCAGTTGAAACGTCTGATCCCGTTGAAACCTCTGATCCCAAGGCAGTGCTTTCGAAGGTCAGCCCGACCTCGACCGACACCATGGGGGAGTCAGCCACGGCTAGAGCTTTCGTAAAGCTCGATACAGCGAAGCTGGACAACCTAGTGGATATCGTCGGCGAGCTGGTAATTGCCCAGTCAATGGTTGTCCAGGACCCCGATGTTCAGAAAATCAATAGCCTCCAACTAGTGCGCTGCCTACGCCAACTGAGCCGGATCACAACGGACCTGCAACGCAATGCCATGTCGCTTCGCATGGTTCCTGTTCGTCCCATGTTTCACAAGATGAAACGTCTTGTGCGCGATCTCGCCACGCAACAGCAGAAGTTGATACAGCTCGTCCTCGAAGGTGAGGAGACCGAGTTAGACCGAAACATTGTTGAAAAGCTGGGAGATCCCCTCGTTCACATGATCAGGAATGCGATCGATCACGGGTTGGAGGACCCTGCCGACCGTGCCGCGAAAGGCAAACCAGAGTTTGGCACTATCCGACTCTCTGCTTCCCACCAGCGCGGAGGTATTGTCATCCGGATCCAGGACGATGGCAGGGGCCTTGACCGTGAGCGCATTCTCGACACGGCCATAGAACGCGGATTGGTGAAAGCTAGCGAGAACGTCACCGACTCAGAGATTTTCTCACTAATTTTCCTACCGGGACTTTCCACAGTCGAAAAAATCACAGAGGTGTCGGGGCGCGGCGTGGGGATGGACGTTGTTAGGCGGAACATAGAGAACTTGCGGGGAAAAATAGAAATCCTATCGCTGCCAGGGCGGGGGACAACCTTCACTATACTGTTGCCGCTTACGCTTGCCATCATCGACGGTTTGCTGGTCGGAGTGGGCAACGACCGTTACATTATCCCTACGCTCTCCGTCCGCGAATCTTTCAGGCCCAAGCCCGGTATGGTGTCCGCCGTACATGAGCAAGGTGAGGTGATCAGCGTGCGCGGACGGCAAACCCCATTGCTGCGTCTCAGCCGCTACCTCGGGACACCCTCCAGGGCTATCAATCCAGAGGACGGCATCGTTATCGTGGTCGAATCCGGTGAGTCTGCTCGCGGCTTGCTGGTGGATGCACTCATCGGAAAACAAGAGGTCGTGGTCAAAAGCCTCGGTGGGGCTTTCGCAAAGCAGAACATACTGGCTGGTGGGGCAGTGCTCGGCGACGGTGGGGTTGGCCTCATTCTTGACGTCGACACGCTGGTCAAGCTGCCTAATCACCCAGTAGGGGTGCAATCCCCGAATTCCAGTTCAATCCTATGAACCCATCACCCAAACCTCAGCCTGACGCCGAGGCTGGTCGTTACTTGACGTTCAGCCTCGGTGACGAGTCCTACGGGTTTCCGGTACTCAAGGTTCGCGAGATTATTCGCTTGTGTCCAATAACTCCGGTGCCGCGAATGCCGGCCTATGTAAAAGGCGTCATCAATCTGCGCGGCACGGTCATTCCTGTTTTCGACTTGCGGGCCAAATTCCAGTTCGCCACCACGAGCTATGGCGAACGGTCTTGCATAATCGTCGTTCAGGTGGCGACGCCCTCAGGCGAAAACACCATGATCGGCACGATTGTAGATGCCGTTGAGGAAGTGGTCCATTTGACTACAGCCGACATCGAGGCGGCCCCCGACTTCGGAGGGGCACCTGACACCCAGTGCATCTTAGGCTTGGCCACGATCCAGGGCGGTGTCAAAACTCTTCTCAACGTCGAAAAAATCTTCCTGGAAGACGGCTCTTTCTCACTGACGTCCACGCCAAAACTGGAAGTATGACCATGAACAACTGGACCATCTCGCGTCGGATCATTGCTGGATTCGTAATCATGGTGCTGATTGCGGTCGCGCTCGGAGGCTTTGCCTTATGGCGGCTGACTGGGCTCGCACAGAACATTGAGGATCTAGCCGACCACACTCTCCCAAGGTTGCTGACGTTGAGGGAGTTCGCCAACCAATCGCGAGACAATCTCGTTTGGACGTTGCAGGTCGAGCCGGGCTCGAGTGAACAAAACACCCAACTCGAGCAGAAAATCGCCGCTGGTACGGCGCGCAGGGACGAGTTGCTCAAGACTTACGAAGGCATGATCGCCGATGGCGAAGACCGCCGACTCTTTGAGGAAGTGTCGCGCGGCCGCAATGCAATGACGGCATCCCGCACTCGCGCGCTCGAATTGCTCAGAGAGAACAAGACCGATGAGGCTCAGAAATTGCTGCAAGAGGCCGTCATTCCAGATTACGAAAAATATTTCAAGGCGATCGATCTCGAGGTTGACTACAACGCGAAGGCCGGCAACGCCCGCGCAAACGCCGGTAAGAGAGCCGCACTCCTCAGCGTCCGCCTCATCGAGGGGTCGCTAATCCTAGTCTTACTTCTGGCCTCGCTGCTGGCATGGCTAATCATCCGTTCAACGAACCATGCCCTTGCCAATATCACGCAGAACCTCGACCAGGGTTCGCTGCAGACCGCTTCGGCCGCTCGGCAGGTGTCTATGGCAAGCCAGGCTCTTGCTTCCGGGGCCAGTGAGCAGGCTTCTTCGGTGGAGGAAACCAGCACCTCGCTGGAAGAGATGTCCAGCATGGTCCGCGCGACCGCAGAAAATGCTGAAAAGGCCAAAGGTCTGGCATCCGAGGCACGGTCCATGGCTCAGAACGGTTCTCGGACCATGTCCGAGATGACTCATGCGATGGCGGCGATCGACGGATCGGGCGCGGAGGTCGCCAAGATCGTCAAGAACATTGATGAGATTGCCTTCCAAACCAACATTCTCGCCCTAAACGCTGCGGTGGAGGCGGCCCGGGCGGGCGAAGCTGGAGCAGGCTTCGCTGTGGTCGCCGACGAGGTTCGATCGCTGGCCCAGCGCAGCGCCGCCGCGGCCAAGGAAACTGCGGATAAGATAGAAGTAGCGATCGCGAGCAGCCGAAAGGGTTCCCAATGCAGCGTTAAGGTCGAGGAATCGCTCATGCAGATCGCCGAGAAGGTGGCGTCGACCGACTCCCTGGTCGCTGACATCGCTGTTGCCGCACGGGAGCAAGCTCAGGGTATCGAACAGATCAACACTGCAATCGCTCAGTTGGACAAGATCTCCCAAAGCAATTCTGCCACCGCGGAGGAAAGCGCCAGCGCTGCGGAGGAACTCGACGCGCAGGCGGCAACTCTTAAGGATCAGGTGGTGAAACTGCGCCAGCTCGTCGGCGGCGAGTCGGTGGCCATCAGCAATCCCCCTGTCTCTTCCGCTCGTCTACTTCCGAAGATGACCCCCGCCATCACCGGCCGTCGCGCAATTCCGATGCCAGGCGATTCGGTGACGGCTGCTGAATCGGAAGACGGTAGCTTCCGAAACTTTTGAAACCGAAGCATCCTGACGTATGACGACCGACGGGAAGTTCCGACAATGTCCTTTTCTGCCAAGGCATACCGGATTCTCACTGACCTGATTTACGAACACAGCCGCATCAGGCTGGGTGCCGACAAGCAGATGCTGCTGACGAACCGGTTACAGAAACGCCTCCGGGGTCTGGGTTTAGAGTCGTACGATGATTACTGCGCCATCCTTCAGTCACCCGAGGGCGCGGAGGAGATCGAAGAGCTTGTGGACCTGATCTCAACCAATCACACGAAATTCTTCCGCGAGCCGAATCACTTTTCCTTTTTAACCAATCGGGCTCTACCTGCATTGATCCCACAATTGGTGGCCTCGCAGTTGCCGCTGCGATTGTGGTCAGCGGCCGCATCGTCGGGCGAAGAGCCGTATACGATGGCCATTGTGGTTGCCGAATATTTACGCACTTGTCCCTCTCTTGACTGGGAGATCATCGCCTCGGACATCTCCAGGCGCATGCTTAGCCAAGCTCAAAAGGGTATTTACCGAATGGATTCTGTCCAACCGCTGCCACGGGAACTGTTGAGGCGCTATTTTCAGAAGGGTATTGGTGTGCGAGCCGGCACGTGTCGAATCAAGACTGAACTCAAGGAGCGCTTGCGCTTCGAGCGGATCAATATTTTCCAAGCCGAGTATCCCGTGTTTCCAAAGCAGCACGTGATTTTCTGTCGCAATGCCATGATCTATTTCGATCCTTCCTCGCGCGCGACCGCCGTTCAGCGGCTCACCCGACAACTCGTCCCAGGCGGTTACCTGGTGGTTGGAAATTCCGAAAGCCTGCTCGGAATCAATCACGGTTTGCAGCTGATTCAGCAGGGCATCTACAAACGCCCATGAATCACGACTTCGGATGAAAAGCGTAGCGCGTAAAATCCGTGTGCTGGTCGTTGACGACTCGGCTCTCGCGCGTCGCGCCATCAGTGAAGCGTTAGCCCTGGATCCCGAAATTGACGTTGTGGGTACCGCAAGCGACCCCTATGTGGCGCGGGATGAGATTCTGGCTCTGCAGCCGGATGTAATCACGCTCGACTTGGACATGCCACGCATGGATGGGCTTACCTTCCTCAAAATTTTGCAGGAGCATTATCCAGTGCCGGTCGTCGTGGTCAGTTCCTTGACTCCGTCCGGCTCTGCCATCGCGCTCGAGGCGGTTAAGGCTGGTGCCCTGGATGTTCTAGCGAAGCCCGATGGAAGCGGGGACCTTGGGCAACTAGCGTTCCAGCTCGCTCATCACGTGAAGGCGGCAGCGCAATCTCGCGGGAGATCTTATCGCCGTAAGGTCGTTACAGAGCCGGTCGCCCCCGTTGCACCGCCAATTCGCCCCGGCGAGTTCTCGTCCCGGCGAGTGATCCTAATTGGAGCGTCGACAGGCGGTATTGAGGCTTTGCGATTCCTGCTGCCTCGCCTGCCCAATGGGCTGCCACCGATTGTGGTAGTCCAGCACATACCGCGGAATTTTTCTCGAATCCTGGCGAATCACCTGAATGAATTATGCCTTTTCCAGGTTCGCGAGGCGGTTAATGGTGAGGAGTTGCGAACTGGTTTATGCTTGGTGGCGCCTGGAGATTTCCATCTTATGCTGGTTGCGGTAGGGCACCGCTATCGAGTCCAGTTAACTCAGTCGCCACCTGTGCACCACTGCCGACCTTCGGTCGACGTCTTGTTTCGCTCGGCCGCAGAACACGCCGGGGATCGGGCAGTCGCCGTCCTTCTCACGGGGATGGGTGTCGACGGTGCTCGCGGTCTCCAATTGCTTCGCTCAGCCGGCGCCCGCACCCTCGCTGAGGACGAAGAAAGTTGCGTCGTTTTTGGCATGCCACAGGCGGCGATCAAACTGGAAGCCGCAGAGAAGGTGGTTGCACTTCAGAGAATGCCTCATGCAATTCTTCAAGCTCTACAAGGCTGCCGCAAATGATCCAAAAAGTTAAAGCCCCCTATAGGAAAAGTCCTGGTGGCTGGAACTTGAGATTGCACGCACCAAAGTTTGCCACAGCAGCTGTTTAGCTTAAATTCGATATGAGCCCAAAAATTCTGAGTGTGGACGACAGCAAGGCCGTGCGGATGAGTCTGAGCCGGCTGTTTAGCCGATTTGCGTGCGAATTATGCGAAGCCGTCAATGGGCAGCAAGGTTTGGACGTAGCCGCGCGAGAAAGGCCGGACCTGATCATCCTCGACTACAATATGCCCGTGATGAATGGCGTCAGCATGCTACAACGGCTTCGCGAAGACGCCGAGCTAAGACGCACCCCGGTGATCATGCTCACCACAGAATCGAGTGCGGAAAACATCGCGACGGTGGCTCGCCTGGGTGTACGGGACTACGTCACCAAACCATTTAATGAGGAACTTCTACTAGCGAAGGCTGCACGTGTCGTCTCCTTGGTAGCTCGCGAACCGTCGATAAGAGCTGGCAATGCCAATGACCTAGTGAGCACAGAGGGGCAAAAGCGGACGAAAGAACGTGCTGAGGAGGCCTCCAATTCCTCCGCAGCCTCATTGCAGCGGGCATCCGTGCTGGTAGTGGATGACAGCCGCACCATGCGACTTAGCATGATACGTGCGCTGAACGATCTCGGGTTCAACAATATCCAGGAGGCCAAAAACGGACGCCAGGCGCTTGAGCTCGTACTCAAGGAATCCTTTGATCTAATGCTGCTCGACATGGAGATGCCCGAGATGAACGGCATGGAGGTTCTTCTGGCTCTCAAGAACAATCCAGAACTCGACGGGTTGCCAGTTATTGTAATCTCCGGCGCCGACCAAATCGAAAATGCCGTCAGGTGCATTGAGGCCGGAGCCGAGGATTACCTGCCCAAGCCCTTTAATCCTACCCTGCTTCGCGCACGCGCGACCTCCTCTCTCGAGAAGAGACGCCTACGCGACCTAGATCGCATCCGCCTCAACCAGTTGCAAAACGAAAAGGACAGAACGGAAGCAGCGAATAGGCTTGTTACGGAGAAGAACCAGATACTCGAAAATCTTTCCTCCAAGCTTTCGAAATATCTCTCGCCCCAGATCTATCAGTCCATTTTTAGGGGTGATCAAAGCGTCGAGATCTCCGCCAAAAGGAAAAAGCTTACGATTTGTTTCACCGATATCGCGGGCTTCACTGAAACAACGGACAATCTGGAGTCCGAGGAGCTAACAAACGTTCTCAATCATTATCTCACGGAGATGTCGGCGATTGCGCTTCAGCACGGTGCGACGATCGACAAATTTATTGGTGATGCGATGCTTTTGTTCTTTGGCGACCCAGAATCCAAAGGTGTCGCCGAGGACGCAAGGGCTTGCGTCATGATGGCAATAGCCATGCAGCGACGTATGCGTGAGTTGGAGCAGGAATGGCGAGATCGAGGGTTGCTGCGACCGTTCCGAATCCGGATTGGGATAGCCACCGGATTTTGTACAGTTGGGAATTTCGGCAGCCGGGACCGCATGGATTACACCATCATCGGCAATGAAGTAAACCTAGCGGCGCGACTCCAATCGGCAACCGAGCCAGGGAGCATCTTGCTGTCCCATGAAACGAATGCCCTGGTGCAAGGCCTGGTCATGACTGAGGAACAGCCTCCGATCACGGTCAAGGGATTTCCGAAGCCGATTTCGGGCTATAAGCTCGTCGGCACCTATGATGATCTCGTCAAGGCGGGACGGGTAGTGCTAGAGGAGCGCGACGGTCTGCGCGTGTTGGTCGACCTGACGAAGCAGAACAAGACGGAAGTGATCCAAATTCTGCAGGGCATACTTGCGCACTTGAGGGGCAAAAAGAAAAAGTGAAACTGTAGGCGAAGAACTTATCCTCGCGACTGGGTCATGCCATGGTCGAGTGTCCGCTTCTGGCACTTAGCGGACTCTTTTCGCCGCCGCACAGCATGTCTGCTTTCAGGGGTAAAGCGGACTCTTTTCCCGCAGCCCAACATGTCCGCTAATGACCCAAAG
>Ga0075424_100006745_pt1 | contig 11069 bp, 11 predicted proteins | sample SoiMethybrSBSTD3_FD_75301 | JGI IMG/M metagenome (GOLD analysis project Ga0075424, IMG submission 75301) | Bulk soil microbial communities from a Populus tree surrounding site in Tennessee, USA - Soil MetaG P. TD hybrid SBSTD3 | ecosystem: Environmental > Terrestrial > Soil > Tree plantation...
AAAGCACGCCCTCGGTGGCTCACCGCGTCTTTGTCGGCCGCGGCGGCCTCGCCGAAGGTCTTCTCCAAATCGTCCGACAGAAAGAGGGGATCGTAACCGAACCCGGCGTTCCCCCTGGGGCTCTCGAGAATCGTCCCCGTGCAAGCGCCCTCGAAAAACTCGGGAACAGCGCCGGGAGTCACGACGAAGGCCAGAACGCATCGGTACTGCGCTCGCCGTCGGGAGGCCGGCGCGCCCAGCAGCCGCCGCAGCAGCTCTGCGTTGTTGGCGTGATCGAGCTTCTCGCCGCTCTCGACCGAGGCAGCCCAGCGCTTGGAGCGCACACCCGGCAACCCGCCCAGTGAGAGGACTTCCAGGCCGGAGTCATCGGCAACCGTCGGCAAGCCCGAGCGGCGGGCAAAGTATTCCGCCTTGGCGCGGGCATTCGCCTGGAACGTCTCTCCCATCTCGAGGAGATCCTCGGCCGGCTCCACGGCAACACCGATGTCGTCGGGAAATACCGCTTCGATGCCTGCGCTGCCGAGCAGTCGCCGCGCTTCTGCCTTTTTGCCTGAGCTTCGGGTAGCGACCAGCAGGGTCACCAGCCGAGGGTGCGGCGCTGCGCCGCGAACAGCTCGGCGCATGAACGCTCGGCCAGGTCGAGCAGAGTTCCCAGCTCGCTGCGACTGAAGGTCCCGTGCTCGCCGGTTCCCTGAACCTCGACGAACTGGGCCGGCTCGAGCATGACGACGTTCGCGTCCACGCCCGCGTCGCGATCTTCGAGGTAGGCCAGATCAACTCGAATCTCACGCTCGACGATGCCGACGGAAATAGCGGAGACGAGTCGACCGAACGGGGAAGCGATCTTGGTCTTGTCAGCCAGCCACTGGCAGGCATCCGCGAGCGCGACGCAGCCGCCGGTAATACTCGCGGTCCGGGTGCCGCCGTCGGCCTGGAGCACGTCGCAGTCCACCCGAATGGTGAATTCGCCGAACGCCATCGTGGACATGCAGGCGCGCAGGGACCGTCCAATCAGTCGCTGAATCTCCTGGGTCCGACCGCCCGGACCGTTCCGCTCGCGGGGGGTTCGCTCCAGCGTCGCGCGGGGCAGCATCGCGTATTCCGCGGTCACCCATCCCTCGCCGGTCCCTTTCTTAAAGCCGGGCACGCCGGGCTCGACCGTCGCCGTGCAATGCACCAGCGTTCCACCCATACGAATCAGACAGGAGCCCTCGGCGTACGGATTCGCGGCCCGCTCGAGCACGAGAGGCCGGAGTTGCTCGGAAGAACGACCGTCAGGACGCGCCATGCATGTATTCCAGCGTCAGATCGGCTCTTCAACGTGGGGCTTGAGCTCGAAGCCCCGCTTGAACAGCGGCAGATCGACGCTGTCCCGGTACTCGGTGTCGATGGTGATGGTACGCGAACGGCCGCCGCGGTTGATGCGGAATTTCATCTGCACCTCGTCGCCGAAAACGTCTTGCACCTTGGCTTGGAGGCGGCGCTGGATGACATCGTCGGCAAGATTAGGCGCGACCCGGGCATTTGACTTCATCTCGTCGAGAATCTGGTAATAGCGCCAGTAGACCTCGCCGATGTGAATGCCGTAGTACAATGCGGCCACGAACACGAGCAGCGAGACCAAACAGCCGAGCGTGCTCGTGCCTCGGCGGTCGATGCGGGAGGAGCTCACCATTGGGATTGCGCTCCTTCGACGATGTTCGTTACCAGTTGATCGTAGGCCTTCTGGCGCCCGCTTGGTTCCTGCCCGGTCGCGTAGTCGCCCTGAAGGGTAAGCCCCGACCGCTGATACAGGATCTTTCCAGTTCGCTGGTTGGTGATCTCAACGTTCACCGTGATCTGCACCAGGCGACGGGTAACGTCGACCTGGTTGTTCTGCCCTCCCTGATACGCCACCGGCAGATCTGGCTCGTATCGCTGGATGGATCCGCGCACGATGGCATCCGCGGACTGCTCGCCGGACTGGCGCAGTCCCAGGCGGCCCTGCACCGCGTTCCGGACAGCGTTCTGCACTTCCTGCGTCAGTGTTGGTTCGGGCGTCAGATTGTCGAATGGTAGCACAGCGACCGTCCTGATGCCCGGTGGCAGCCCGCCGCCGGCGAACCCGTAGCAGCCGCTGAGTGCCAGCAGACTAAGGCTTAGGAGGAGGAGGCTGCCAGGTGGTCGGCGCAAACGAACTGTTCCTTGCGATGGAAAGAAAGGTGAGGTCGAGCCGGGCCGGAACGGAGGGAACGGTAAGCCTGGCGCTGGCAGGCGAGCCGTCGGCCCCAAACTGGGTCTCCACTCGGCCGACCACCTTGCTCCCCTGACGTACTTCTGCAAGCAGTTTGCCCGGGCTCTCGCTGGTCCGTACGTACTCCACCGTGTCAGTTCCCGATGCGTACTGCCACATGGTGGTCTGGCCCTCGGTAAGGCCCCGCAGCACAGCCCCCGAATCGGGCTGACGCGCGACCCCCAGTAGAGCCCACATGAGGGGGTAGTTGGGGACCAGCTTCTTGATCACGTCCTCGGGCCGGACCCAGACGGCAGAGTCACCCACCACCGCGGCAGCGGCTGGATTGCTGCCGAATGGGCCCGCAACGTCGAAGCGCAGGGAATCGGGCGGCGCGATGCGCGCACTGCCGCGACCGCCGGCGCTCGACCTTTCGTCTCGAAACAGCCATTTGAAGCGAAGCAAGCGGTGGTCCGTGGGCACCGTCGCATTCACCCAACCCGTCACCTGCTCGGGGCTGACGGGCGCGGCCGCCGCAGGCAGCAGAGGACCCGGGGCAGTATGGCAGCCGGCGGCAGCAACCAAGCCCGCCGTGGCGACAACACGGATGAGATGAAACGGCTGGTCCATGAAGGTATCCCACAACGGACGCGGACTCGCGACGTCGAACGAGAGCGAAGGTATTCGAGCGATCGGGGAATTCAAAGGCGTACCGGATCGGGAATGGGAGTGAGGCGACGGCTGAGGTCGTCAGGCAGCCGGCACAATGCCATCTGTTCGTCGAGGGGATGCAGCGCCACCCTGGCCGTCGCAATCAAACGCTGGTTTTCGGCATGCTCCACGGCGTAGCCGAACTCGACGCGTCGCGACGCGACGTCGCGAACCCAGCACCGCACCCGAAGGAGATCGTCATAACGGGCCGGCTGACGATACCGGATCGCAACCTCCCCGACGACGAGCCGAAGCCCTGACGCTTCCAGCTCCCGGTAGCTCAGCCCGGTTTGACGCAGGTACTCGCACCGCGCGACGTCGAGCCAGACCAGATGGCGGGCATGGTACACAACGCCCATCTGATCGATCTCGGAGTAGTTCACCCGCACCTGAATCTCACAGACTCGATGTTGCCCGGGTTGCCCGGTCATCGGGCCCTCGGCAAGTTTCCGCCCGTGCCGGGAGAGACCCTGATCGTCCTGTCGGACGCGCATCTCGGATACGCTCCAGCTGCCGTGGAAACGGCGCTGCTCGAATTCCTTGACATCATCCCCTCACTGGGCGACGCGCTGCTCGTCAACGGCGACCTGTTCGAATTCTGGTTCGCCTATCGCACCGTCGTCCCCCGGCATGCCTTCAGGACGGCCGCGGCGCTCGCCGCGCTTGCGCGAAAGGTGCCGATCCTGATGGTTGGCGGCAATCACGATCGATGGGGACTCGAGTTCTGGAACCGTGAAGCCGGCATTCTCTACGCTCCGCATCGGCTCGAGTTCGAAGCCGGCGGGCGCCGTGGGCTCGCGATCCATGGCGACGGGCTCGGCAGCTCGCGCCCGCTGACTCGAGTCATGGAGCGGCTGGTGGCCAGTCGAGCCGCATCGGTGGTTTACCGGTCGCTGCACCCGGAGCTGGGCTTCCCCCTGGTCCATCGGCTTTCCGCAATGCTGGGAGAGCATGGCCTTCACGGACCCGAGGTAGACTCGGCAGCGGCGCGGCAGCGCGTCTGGGCCGAGCGACAGCTGGCAGCACAATCCTCGGTGGAGCTGATCGCAATGGGGCACACCCATCGGGCCGCCGTCGTCGAGCTTGGGCCAGGGCGCCACTATCTCAATCCAGGCGCCTGGTTCGACGGCTACCGCTATGCCCTCGTGACCAGAAATGCCGTGGAGCTGCGACAGTTCACCCCATCGGAACCACCTCCGCCCCCTCGCTCAACCGATCCCCGATGAAGCGGACGCCTACCTGACGAAACCGGGCCTCGTCATCGCTCACCGCAAAGCGGTGGACTGCCTGGCGTCCTTCTTCGGCCGCGAGATTTTCGGCGGCTAGAACCCCGCTCAGCTCACTCGCCGTCTCCTGCGCGCTGTCGATCAGGGAAACATCCGGACCGATGACTCGCTGGAGCAGCGGTTTGAGCAAGGGATAGTGGGTGCAGCCGAGAACCAGCGTATCGACCGCGTTCCGGCGAAGCGGATCCAGATACTCCCGTGCTACCAGCTCTGCCGCCGGATGCTCGAACCAGCCCTCCTCCACCAGCGGGACGAACAGCGGACAGGGCTGCTGCACCACTGTCGCGCCCGGCACGAGGCCGTGAATCGCTCTTGCGTACGCATTGCTGGCGATGGTACCTGCGGTCCCGATCACGCCAATCGATCCACCGCGTGTGGCCTTGACGGCGGCGACCGCACCCGGCTGGATCACGCCGACGACCGGAACCGAGGAGACGGCCCGTAACGCCTCGAGCGCGTGCGCCGTGCTGGTGTTGCACGCGATGACCACAGCCTTCACACCCTGCGACAACAGCCAGCGCAGAATCTCGAGGCTGTAGCGCCGGACCGTGTCGGGCGACTTGGGGCCGTAGGGCACTCGCGCGGTGTCGCCAAAGTAGATAGTCGACTCCGAAGGCAGGTGTTCGTAGATCGCCCGGACGACGGTCAAGCCGCCGATTCCCGAGTCGAACACTCCAATGGGTGCCCGGTTTCTCGCGGACTCGATCACGGCAAGCGCACGGGAAGCGAGACTGACGCGCCGACGCCATGGGGAATGCGCTCGACCTTCAGCTCGCCAGGAAAGTCTTCCAAATTGGCTGCGATGAAGGCTTCCAAACCGGCCAGTAAGTGATTGACCCCGAGCAAGACCAGCCAATCCTCCCGTTTGCGAGACGCATCATTGATTGTGACAGAGTCAGCGCCGGTGCGCCGCAGATACTGGAGCTCCGAGTTCGCGTGCAGTGCCATTCCCAACGTCACGGCTTCCGCCGCTACAAAGAGGCCGGCAGTGAGCTTGCGGCCGAGTCTGGCCTGCCCCCATCCCGGAATGAGCAGGGAGCGCCATAGCGAGGCGACCGGTTTGGAGACTGGACGCCCGAGTGAATCGACTGCGCCAGCCGTGGTGGTATCGGAGGTTTGGGCAACCGGCGTGGTATCGGAGCGGGCGGCGGCCGTGTCGGAGCGGGCGGCGGCCGTGTCGGGTCGGGCGACGACCGAGTCCTGGGCGGCCAGCCGACTGGTTATGAGCAGAATGGCGGTGAGGGCGAGGGTGGCGGGAGCGTGTGGGAATCGAACCCACCGGAGCCACCGTGGGCGTCTCCATCGCGGTTTTGAAGACCGGCCGAGCCACCAGGCCCGATCCACTCCCAAATTCCTACTTCTCCCGTCTCGGGCCGCCACTCGCCGTTGTGGTGGCTACCGCATCGATCTCGACTCGCACGCCTTTGGGCAGCGCTCCCACCGCGACGGTGGACCGGGCCGGGCGATGCTCGCCGAATGCCCGGGCATAAACCTCGTTCATCGCCGCAAAGTCAGCCATGTCGGAGAGGAACACTGTGGTCTTGACCACCTGGTCGAGTGCGCTTCCGGCCGCTTGGAGAATGGCCGTGAGATTCTGCATCACCCGCTCGGTCTGTTCTGTGATACCGCCCGGCACCACGTCACCGGTCCTGGGATCGAGCGCAACCTGACCGGCGGTGAACACGAACCCGCCGGCGATGATGCCCTGGCTGTACGGGCCGATGGCCTTCGGCGCGCCGCCGGTAGAGACGAAGTCCATTTCAGAAGAGTCCTTCGATAGTCCCGTCGGGATGCACCCGGATCGCCTCGGCTGCGGGGGTCTTGGACAGCCCCGGCATCGTCATGATATCGCCGGCCAGGGCGACCACGAAGCCCGCGCCGGCCGACACATAGGCATCCCGAACAGTAAGCCGGTATCCGCTCGGCCGCCCGAGTTTGGTAGCGTCGTCGGAAAATGAATACTGAGTCTTCGCCATGCACACCGGCGTGTTGCCGTAGCCGATGCCTTCGATCTGCTCGACTGCCTTACTCGCCGTGGCGGTGAAGTCAACGCCATCAGCGCCATAAATCTCGCGGGCGATCGTCTCGATCTTCTGCTTGATCGGAAGCGACGCGTCGTAGAGCGGCTTGAATTTGGCTTTCCCCTCGCTCAGAACCTTCAGCACTTCCTGCGCGACGGCCTCGCCACCAGCGCCGCCCTTGGCCCAGACGTCGCTCAGCGCTGCGCGCGCCCCCCAGGCGCCGCAGCCGGCAAGCACGGTGTCGATCTCTTCCTGCGTGTCCGAGGTGAAGCGATTGAGGGCGACCACGGCCGGCACACCGAATTTCATGACGTTTTTCACGTGTGCTTCAAGGTTTACCAGGCCGCGCTTGAGCGCTGCGACGTCCGGCTTGCCCAGATTCTCCTTCTTGACGCCTCCATGCATCTTGAGCGCCCGAACCGTCGCCACGATGATGGCGGCCTCGGGGTTCAGGCCGGCGAAGCGGCATTTGATATCGAAAAACTTTTCGGCGCCGAGATCGGCTCCAAAGCCCGCTTCGGTAAGGACGATGTCGCCGAGTGAGAGCGCGAGCCGGGTTGCCGCGACGGAGTTGCAGCCGTGGGCGATGTTTCCGAACGGTCCCCCATGAACCAGAGCGGGGCCGCCTTCGAGCGTCTGCACCAGATTGGGCAAAATCGCATCCTTGAGCAGCAGCGTCATGGCCCCGGCCGCCTTGAGCTCACCTGCGGTGACCGGTTTCCGCTCGCGGGTGTAACCCACGATGATGCGAGCGATGCGCTGCTCGAGATCCTGGAGATCGTTGGCGAGGCACAGAATCGCCATGATCTCGCTGCCCGGCACGATTACGAACCGATCTTCCCGCACCGGGCCGGCGTTGATTCCGCCCAGGCTGATCACGATCGACCGCAATGCGCGGTCGTTCATGTCGATGGTGCGGGGCCAGGTGATGCGGCGAGGGTCGATGCCCAGAGCGTTCCCCTGATGCAGGTGGTTGTCGAGCATCGCCGAGAGCAGGTTGTGGGCGGACGTGATCGCGTGAAAATCCCCGGTGAAATGGAGGTTGATCTCGTCCATGGGGACCACCTGCGCGTAACCGCCTCCGGCCGCTCCGCCCTTCACACCGAAGACCGGCCCGAGCGATGGCTCGCGAATCGCCACGATGACCTTTTTGCCCAGCCGCCGGAGCGCCATCGCCACGCCGATCGTGCAGGTGGACTTTCCCTCGCCCGCTGGAGTGGGGTTGATGCCGGTGACCAGCACCAGCCGGCCCGTCGGGCGCCGCTTGGCAATTGCCTCGGGCGCGATCTTCGCCTTGGTGTGTCCGTAGGGTACTAGATCCGCCGCTCCCAGCCCCACCTCGGCAGCGACGTCGGCAATGGGCCGCAGCTTGGCGGCTTGGGCGATTGCGATATCGGACGGGACAGTCACGGGGGCTCCGGGGTTGGGAGCTGTCGGCTTGCAGCTATCGGCTGGCAGCTATCAGCTATCAGCTATCAGGCATCGGCTATCAGCTATGGAGCGAGCCAAGGCCGAATACGCGAGCGGCGTTCGCGCCGGTAGCGGCGACCAGGGCGTCGAGCGTAAGGCCACGTACCCGTGCGATCCGCTCGGCCACATGGCGGACAAACGCAGGCTCGTTCCGCGCGCCGCGATGCGGCACGGGGGCGAGATACGGTCCGTCGGTCTCGATCAGCGTTCGATCCAGCGGGGTTTCCCGGATGGCATCATCCAACGTCCAGTTCCGGAAGGTGACCATTCCGCTGAAGGACACATAGTGGCCCAGAGCCACCCCTGCCCGCAAGAGCCCGAGACCGCTGCTGAATGAATGAAGGATGGCAGTCACGCGGGGATGGGCGCGCAACACGGCGATCATGTCCTCGTCGGCGTCGCGGGCGTGAATGACCGCGGGTTTCCCGGCCTTGGTAGCCAGCTCGAGCTGTTCCTCGAACGCGGCCCGCTGCGCCGGCCGAGGCGAGTGATCATAGTGATAGTCGAGCCCCATCTCACCCGCGGCGACAACCCGCTCATCCCGCAGCACGTTGGTGATCCACTCGGCGTACTCAGAGCTCCACGCCGATGCCTCGTGGGGATGCAGGCCTGCAGTCGCCGCGAGCCGACGTTCCCGGGCTGCGAGGTCGAGCGCCCGTTCGGCGGCGCTGCGCGACTCCCCGATTACGACCACAGCAGCCACACCGGCGGCCCATGCCCGATCTAGAACGCTGTCCCGGTCGGCGTCATAGGCGGAGTCGGCCAGGTGGCAGTGGGTGTCGATGAGCATGGGGGGTGGGAGAACCTATCACCTATCAGCTATCAGCTATCAGTCAACAGGCGCAGCGTTATGTCCGCCCAATCGAGCATGCACCCCTGATAGCCGATAGCTGATAGCTCTTCTTACGCCCTCGCCTTCCGCGCCACGCCCGCCGGCGCGGGTGAAACCGGCTTCGGGCTGGTGGTACGGGCGCCGCGGACGTCGGGACCCGGCCAGCGTTGCTCGATGGCCATGAGGACCGGTGAGGCGATATAGATGGAAGAGAAAGTCCCCGTAAAGACCCCGAAGAACATCACAAGTGCAAACGGCCTGATGACCTCTCCGCCGAAGATGGTCAGAGCGAGCAGCGTTGCCAGCGTGGTGCCGTGCGTGAGCACGCTGCGCGGGAGAGTTTCATTGACGGAGCGATTGAGGATCTGCGCGAAGGTTTCCTTCTTGTGCTTGCGCAGATTCTCCCGGACTCGGTCGAAGATGATGATGGTGTCGTTCAGCGAGTAGCCTACCATCGACAGGACTGCGCCGACGATGACGAGGCTCACCTCGAGGCGCATCACGGCGATGAACGCGATCGTCGCGATGATGTCGTGCGCCGTTGCAATGACGGCTGCCAGACCGAAGCGCCACTCGAACCGGTACGCCAGATAAGCGAGCACGGCAAAGAAGGACAGGAAGATGGCCAGGAACGCCTTCTGCCTGAGCTCGCCGCCCACCTTCGGGCCAACCGCCTCGGTGCGCTGGATGGTGTAGTTGCCTTTGCCCAGAACATTGTCCAATGCATGGCCGACTTCGCTCGCGGTCGCCTGGGTGTCGTTGGCGTCGGTCCCGGCCTTGGCTACACGCGCGCGGATGACGTACTCGTTGGCCGACCCGAACTGCTGGATCTCCGCGCCGTGAACGCCCTGCCGGTCGAGCGCGCCCCGCACGGCTCCCACATCTACCGCCTGCTTGGCGGTGATCTGGAGCAGCGTACCCCCGGTGAACTCGATGCTGTAATTCAATCCGCGCACCAGGAGAAAGAGCAGTCCAGGCAGGATGATCGCGGCCGTTACGGCGTACGCGTACTTGCGGACGCCGAGAAAGTCGTAATTGGCGTTGGCGAAGAAGCGGGTCATCGTCAGATGCTCAGCGTAGACATGGTCGGGCGTCGATCCAGCCAGATGAGATAGAAGGTGCGAACGACGAACACCGCGCTGATCATGGAGGCCACGATGCCCATGATCAGCGTTACCGCAAAGCCTTTCACCGGACCGGTTCCGAATTGAAAGAGGAAAAGGGCGGTAAGCACGGTGCTGACATTGGAATCGATGATGGCGTTCATGGCGTGCTTGAACCCCTCGTCCACGCTCAGGCGAATCGTCTTCCCCAGGAGCAGCTCTTCTCGAATTCGCTCGAAGATCAGCACATTGGCATCTACTGCTATGCCGATGGACAACACCAGGCCGGCGAGCCCAGGGAGCGTGAGAGTCGCGCCGAGCGCCGCCAGCCCGCCGAAGGTAAACAGGATGTAAAGGCCGAGCGCGAGGATCGAGAGAACGCCACTCAGTCGGTAGTACCCGATCATGATGAGGATCACCAGCGCCGTCCCTACGAGGCCCGCCGTGATGCCCTTGCGGATCGAGTCAGCACCCAGACTCGCTCCCACCTGCCGCTCTTCGACGATCTTGAGCGGGATGGGCAGAGCGCCAGCCTTGAGCGTGAGCGCCAGATCCTGCGCCTCCTGGAGACCTTTGCCTCCCAGCGTAATCTGACCGTTCCGCCCGATGCGGCTTTGGATCACCGGCGGCCTTCCCTGCACTCGACCGTCCAGGATGATCGCCATGTAATCGCCTACATGCTTCCCGGTCTCTTCGCCGAACTTGCGGCCCCCTGCGCGATCCAGCTCGAAGGTGACGATCGGTCCATTGGTGAGCGGGTCCAGCTGGGCCCGGGCGTCCTCCAAATTGCTGCCGGTGACGATGCTCTTTTCGTCCAGCGCATAGAGGTATCGATATGACTGGACCCCGACGCTGGTCGGGCTGGCCGCCCATCGGAGGGTCACGCCTCGCGGGAGCGTCCGCCGAACCTCCGGAAGGTTGAGCAGGCTGTCTACCCGCGGAAAGGCGGTTTCCGCAACGAGAAACTCACCGGGCACCTGACCGCCGGCCACGGCGGCGGCCGGCTGGACCAGTGACTCGAGGACGCCGCCGGGCACGCTGGTAGTATCCGCTGCCTTCTCGGCCGTGTCGGCTCCCTTGGCCGTCGTGTCGCCGCCCTTCACCCGGGCCGTCGCAATCTTCTTCGTCGTGTCTTTCCCCTTCTCCTTGGCCTTGGTGGTCGTGTCCCTGGCCTTGGTCGTGGTGTCCTTCAGGTTCTTGATGCTGTCGGTTCCCAGAAGCTGTTCGACGGCGGAGGGGCGCTTCTGGGTTGCGGTGTCGACACCCTTCACGCCCATGCCGCGCAGTGTCCGGTCCATGCCGGGCAAGGCCTTTTCCAGCGCGCGGGTCTTGTCGGTGATCTTGAACTCGAGAAACGCGCTTCGCTGAACGATCGCCTTGGCCCGGGCGGGGTCGGTGATTCCGGCAAGCTCGACGACGATGCGGCTGTCGCCC
>Ga0075424_100006746_pt1 | contig 11067 bp, 9 predicted proteins | sample SoiMethybrSBSTD3_FD_75301 | JGI IMG/M metagenome (GOLD analysis project Ga0075424, IMG submission 75301) | Bulk soil microbial communities from a Populus tree surrounding site in Tennessee, USA - Soil MetaG P. TD hybrid SBSTD3 | ecosystem: Environmental > Terrestrial > Soil > Tree plantation...
GCGCTCACCGATGACACGTCGAGCAGCTGGTCAAACGCTGGATCTGATACTCGGCAACGAGACGCTGTCCGAGCTGAACCTGATCGGCCGGCGGCACGTAGTCGACGCGGAACACTGCGGCCCGCGGACGCACGTAGCGCTCCGGATTGTTGTGGCACTCGAGACACCATTCCATCTGCAGCGAGTTCTCCTGCCACACGAGCGGCATGCGGTCGACCGGCCCGTGGCACGTCGTGCAGCCGATCCCCTTGTGCACGTGAATGCTGTGGTTGAAGTAGACGAAGTCGGGCAGATCGTGGACGCGCGTCCAGTGGATCGATTGTCCGGTGCGGAAGCTCTCGCGTACCGGCTCGAGAAACGGACTGTTCGCGAAGATCTGCGAGTGGCAGTTCATGCAGGTCTTCGTCGGCGGGATGCCGGCGAACGCCGACTCCTCGACCGACGTGTGGCAGTAGCGGCAGTCGATGCCGTTGCCCGCGACGTGACGCTCGTGGCTGAACTGAATGGGCTGCTCGCGCGCGACGTGCGCGCCGGTCACCCACGGCGAGCGATTCACTTCGGCGAAGAGACCGAGCAGGCCCGCGATGACGAAAACGGCGCCGAAGATGCTGACGCGCGAAATCGTGTTCGCACTGCGATGGAAGATCTGCGACATCGGTCGTGAGGTCGATCAGCGTTGCGGGAACCGACTCCGGTGTGCTGCAAACACCCGGCCGCGGGGAAACTGGGGACGCGCCGCCGAACGACTAACCGAAGGAGCTTACCTTTTTTCTCCGTGCTCCGAATAGTCGGAGCGACATCCGAGCACGACAGGTGGGAAGGGCAGGAAGCGCGCCTCCTGCCTCTCCCGCCCGTCCTGCCCTACTGCGCCTCTGACGTCGTCTTCACATCCGTTTTATCTCCGCCCGGCGCTTTCTCCGGCGTGAACGGCCGCTTCGTCGCGTACTTCTCGAACCACTCGATCTCGGTGTTCAGCTTGAAGAGCTGATGGCGCAGCTCGGTCCAGCCGTGCGGCTCGCGCGGCGCGATGTAGAGATGCGTCGGCACGTCGAGGCTCTTCAGCGCGCGGTACATCTCGATCGACTGCGGCATCGGGACGCGCGGATCGCGCTCGCCGACGAAGAAGATCGTCGGCGTCTTCACGTTCGCCACGTCCTTCAGCGGCGAGTTCGCCCAGTACACGTCAATCGGCGCGTTCTTCTGCCACGGCGTTCCGCCGAACCACGGCGTCCGGAACGCGCGGATGTCGCTCTGCGCGTACATCGACACCCAGTTCGCCGCGCCGGCGCCGGCCGATGCCGCCTTGAAGCGATCGGTGAACGTAATGATCTTGTTCGTCATGTGACCGCCGCCGCTCCATCCCATCTTCACCATCTTGTCGGGATCCGCGATGCCGCGGCGAATCACCTCGTCCACGCCGGTCATCACATCGAGGTGCGCGTTCTGGAAGTAGTGGCCGACCATGTCGCGCAGGAACGCGTCGCCGTAGCCGGTGCTGCCGCGATAATTCGGCTGCAGACTCGCGTAGCCGAGGCCGGCGAGCACCTGGATCTCGTACGACGTCGATCCGATGCTGAACTTGTCCGCCGCCTGCGGACCGCCGTGCGTCATGACCGCGAGCGGATATTTCTGACCGGGCCGGTAGTCGACCGGATACGTGAGGATGCCTTCGACCGTGGCGCCGTCGGCGCCCTTCCACTGAATCGCCTCCTGACGTCCGAGCTTGAAGTCCCGCGTCACGTAGTCGAACACGTGCGTCAACCGCTTCGGCGTGGTCTCGGTCGCCGCCATCGTGAACACTTCGCCGCCCGACGTGGAGTCGCCGATCGTGAACGCGAGCCGATTGCCCGATCGCGAAACGCTGCTGATGTTGTGCTTGCCGTCGGTCAGCTGCTTCGGGGCGCCGCCGGCCGCCGGCACGACGAACAACTCTTCGTGAACGCCCATGTTCGCGACGAAGTAGATCGATTTGCCGTCGGAGGACCAGACCGCGCGATCGACGTCGAGCGGCTCGCGCTCGCCGACCAGCACGCGCGGTGTGCCGCCGGTCGCGGAGGCGAGGAACAGGCGGCCGTTGTAGTACGTCTCGAACCTGGCGTTCGATCCGGAGATGAACAGCACCTGCGAGTCGTCAGGCGACACCGACGCATCGCCTTCCTGCACGGTGTTCTTCGTCAACTGCACGGCGCCGGAACCGTCGACGTTCATCACCCACACTTCGCTCGCGTCGCCCGAGCCGAGGAGCGGCGTCGGCTGCCGGTGAAACGCCACTTTCTTCCCGTCGTCCGACAACGCGTACGAGGTGATCGAGAAATCGCCGTCGGTGATGCGCGTTTCGGTCTTCGTCGCGACGGTCACCTTCCAGAGACGCTTCTGCTTGAAGTTCTCGTCGTACGCGTACACGTCGTCTTTGGCCTTGTCCCGCGCTTTCTCTTCCGCGCTCTTCGGATCCGGCGCAATGAACAGCAGCGCGGATCCATCCGGCGTCCACTCGATGTCGGCCACCTCGCTGCCGTGCGACGTCAGCTGACGCGCTTCGCCGCCCTCGATCGGCAGGAGATAAATCTGTTTCGATTCGTTGTCGCCGCGTTTCGTGATGAACGCGATCGTTTTGCCATCGGGCGACCACCGCGGCGTCGTTTCCTCCTCGCTGCCGTTGGTCAGTTGTATCGGTTCGCCGCCCTCGGCGGACACGCGCCAGAGATGGCTGATCCGCTTGCCGCTCTTCCAGTCCGCGTCGCTCCGCGTGAACACGACGTCGCGAACGTCGGGCGAGAGACGCGGATCGGCGAGCCGCGGAATGCTCAGCATGTCGACGATCCCCATCGGACGCGGCGACTGCGCGGAGATCGGTGCGAGCGCGGCGAGCCCGAAGGCAACTCCAATGAGCAACGCGCGAAGAAATCGTGAGCGTGACATTGTTGTCGTCCTTTCTGGTTGCGACGGTATACCACAGCTGGCGCGTATCAGTTCCAGCGCCTGACGGCACACATGATATAAAGGCACCGCTTTAATTGCGCGAGCGGCCTATAAATCGTCCGGTTTTATCGACCCGGAGGTTCCGATGGTCCGCAGCAGACAGATCGTTCTCTCCCTCGTGCTCGTGCTTCTCGCCGCCGCGGCCGCGGCCCCCCAGACAGGCCAGGGCAGTTTGCGCGGCTACGTGAAAGACGAACAGGGCGGCGCGCTGCCCGGCGTGACGATCAGCGCGACGAGTCCCGCGCTCATTCAGGCCGCGACCGCTGTCACCGACGCGGACGGCGCCTACCGCCTCATCAATCTGCCTCCAGGCAGCTACACGATCAAAGCGGAGTTGACAGGATTCGCCAACTATCGGCGCGAGGACGTGCTGTTGCGCGCCGGCGCGACGTTCGAGGTGGACGTCGTCATGAAGATCGGGACGCTTCAGGAGACGGTGACCGTCGCCGGCGAATCGCCGATGCTCGAGGTCAGCAAACCGAGCAACGTGCTGAACATCTCGGGCGAGTTCCAGCGCGAGATGCCGATCGCGGCGCGGCGCAACTGGAGCGACTTTCTCGAGCTCACGCCCGGCGTGCACTCGCGTCCCTTCGACGACGGCAGCGGCCGCATGGTGTATTTCGGCCACGGCACCGAACACTTCGCGCACGTCATTCAACTCGAAGGCGCGATCGCGTCGAACTATCAGGACGCGCAGGTGACGTATGTCGCAATGGGCGCCGACATGATTGATGACGTGCAGGTGAAAACCGGCGGCGTCGACGCATCGGCGCCGATGGGCACCGGCCTGAACATCAACGTCATCACGAAAAGCGGCGGCAACACGTTCAAGGGATCGGCCGCGTTCGCGTACCAGCCGGTCGATCTGAACGGCAACAACGTCAACAACTGCTCGGCGAGCGCAGGATGCAGGCCGTCGACCGCGACCGGCGGGACGCCGACGACGGCAATCGTCCGTCAATTCGACGGCGGTCTCGGCGGGCCGATCAAGCGCGACCGCATGTGGTTCTTCGGAGCGCTGCGGCGCGCCGATCTCGAGGCCGGCATCAGCCGGACGCCGAACGAAGTCGCGCGGCTGAACGCGTTTTTCCCGAATGCCGTTCTGTTCAACAACACCACCGACAGCTGGCAGCCGTACGGCAAGGTGACGACGCACGCGGGCACGCACGACTTCGCGGCGTTCTATCAGAGCGATCGGCTGAAGGCGACCGGCGATCGCGAATATCACTACAGCCGATCGGTCAGATACTCGACCGGCGGTGGTCTCTACGGCGGCAAGCTGACGTCGGTGTGGGGCAGGAATCTCACGTCGACGGTGCTCGTGTCGTACAACAACAAGGGCGGCTCGGACGAGAGCACGTGGAACGGCGCCGACCTTGGCGGTCCGAGCGTCACCACTCATCGAAGCGCGAACCTGCAGGGCGGCGTGCTGCGCGGCTCCGGCCGCCTCGTGCAGGGCGGCAACATCGACGACGGCGTCGAGGACACTCGCCCGTCGACGCTGTGGACGCTCAGGGCCGATCTCACGTACTACAAGAGCGATCTCCTCGGATCGCACGAATTCCAGACCGGCTTCTTCGGCGAGCCGTGGAGCACCTACGACACGTTCCTTCATTATGTGAACGGCGGGTTCGTGTCGGAGGATCGCGCGCAGATCGATCCGACCGATCCGTCGAAAGGCACATTCGCGTTCCATCGACAGTTCCGCGATCCGGTGGACGTCACCTCGCGGCAGGCGCGCGACCGCGACGTCGCGATCTACGGACAGGACACGTGGCGGCCGAACGAGCGCCTCACGGCAACTGTCGGTGTCCGCGTGGACTGGACGCATCGGTACGACAAGCTGTTCAACGTCACGCGTGAAGACGCGCACATCGTCCAGCCGCGCGCAGGGTTCTCGTATCTCGTGACGAAGGACGCGCGCAACGTGCTGCGCGGCAGCTACGTGCGCGTCGGCGAGCAGATGATGGGACGCGACATGGTGACAACGTTCGGCGGCGACGCGTCGGTGAACATCGTCGATCGGTACGACAACGACGGCGACGGCATCTTCGAAACCGTGCGCACGCAGCCGGCGACGACCCAGGCCATCGCGCAGAGCCAGTTCGACGGCAAGCTGCATCAGCCGTATGTCGACGAGTTCATCGTGGGTTTCCGCAAGCAGTTTCCGTATCAGATTGGCCTCGATGTCGCGGGCATCAATCGCGCGTACAAGGACACGTACGCGCGCGTGGAAATCAACGGCTTCTATCCAAACGGGCCGAATCAGCCGTTCGGCGGCTACGGCGCCGTCGATCCGAGCCGCGGCAACTTCTTCATGCAGACGAACAACTCGTGGAGCCGTCTGAATTACACGGCGCTCGAGATCACGGCGACGAAAAATCTGTCGCACAGCTTTCAGTTCATCGCCGGGATCAACCGGCAGTGGCAGAACATCAGCGGCACCTGGAATCCGCACGATCCCGCGCGGTTCGTCCAGCCCGACGCGTTTGCAAACGACAAGTTGATCTACATGCCGCGCGGCAATAACGAAGAGAACAGTCTGCCGCTGACGACAGGTACGACCGTGCACACGTACGGTCCGACGTGGCAGAAGTACCGGCTGAATTTCGGCGGGACTTACATCGCCCCGTACGGCATCCTCCTCGCCGGCAGCTACACGATCGAAGCGGGCCCGTGGTCCGGCGCGATCGTCGATCTGCTGCCGGTCGGCGATCCGCGGCTGGCCGTGTTCGGCCCGGCAACGGTCGTGTCATCGACCGGCGTCTCGCAGTCGAACCCGCTCGCCACCAGAATGCGGTTCGTCTATCCGACGCGCGGCGACGGCCAGGTGATGGCGCCGGCGGTGAAGACGCTCGGCCTGAAGGTCGGCAAGAAGTTCCCGCTCGGCGGCACGCGGCAGGCCGAGCTTGCGGCCAACCTCTTCAACCTGCTCAATGCGGGCGACTTCACGCAGTACAACTACAATGGCGCGAACGAGGTGTTCAATACGGCCAACTATCTGCAGATGCGCAATCAGCAGCCGGCTCGCGCGATGCAGCTGACGATGGTCTTCCGGTTCTAATCTGCGCAGAGGTCGCGGGGAGGCAAAGGTCGCAAAGGGTACTAATGATGCGAAGAATCGCTGTGCGCTGCTCCGGGAATCTTGCCAGCCATTGCCTCGTTTGCGTCCTTTGCGAACTCTGCCTACTCTGCATACTCAGCGTCCCTTCTATCGCCGCCGAGTATCCGAAGCCGGTTGAAGCGGACTACACAATTGCCAATTTCAAATTCGGCACCGGCGAGACGCTGCCGGCGCTGAACCTGCACTACCGCACGATTGGGACGCCTCAGCGTGATGCGTCCGGCGTCGTGCGCAACGCCGTGTTGATTCTCCACGGGACCGGCGGCAGCGGCGCCGGCTTTCTCAGTCAAACGTTCGGCGGTGAGCTGTTCGCCGCGGGACAGCTTCTCGATGCGACGCGCTACTTCATCGTCCTGCCCGACGGGATCGGCCACGGGAAATCGAGCAAGCCGAGCGACGGGCTTCGCGCGAAGTTTCCGAAGTACACCTACGACGACATGGTGCGGGCGCAGCATGCGCTGCTCGTCGACGGGTTGAAGGTGAATCACCTGCGCCTCGTGCTCGGCACGTCGATGGGCGCGATGCACTGCTGGGTGTGGGGCGAGATGTATCCCGATTTCGTGGACGGCCTCGTGCCGCTGGCCAGCGCGCCGACGCAGATCGCCGGCCGCAATCGCGTGATGCGCACGATGATCATGCAGAGCATCACGAGCGATCCCGCGTGGAAGAACGGCGACTACACCGAGCAGCCGCGTCAGGGTCTCGTCGGCGCGATCGACATTCTCATGATGATGACGAGCAGCCCGCTGCAATGGCACAAGACGGCGCCGACGCGCGATGCGGCGGACAAGTGGTATCAGGATCAAATCACGTCGCGGCTCGCGTCCGCGGACGCGAACGACATGCTCTATCAATACAACGCGTCGCGCGACTACGATCCGTCGCCGAACCTCGAGAAGGTCACGGCCGCGGTACTCGCGATCAATTCGGCGGACGATGTGGTGAACCCGCCGGAGCTGGGGATCATGGAGAAGCTGATGCCGCGCGTGAAGCGCGGACGCTACGTCCTCATCCCTACGAGCGATCGGACGCGCGGGCACGGCACGCATTCGCTGCCCGCCGTGTGGGGCGAGTACCTCGCCGAGTTCATGAAGCAGCTGACGCCGTCGACTTCGCAGTAATCGCCGGTGGACCGCGTCCACCCTTGCCCGTGCCAATGCGTGCACTCGTGGCGCACGCGCGCTGATTGTGGTTCGCTTCCGTATACTGAAATCATCCATGAGCGATCGAAAGTACAGGCAGCGCGGATATCAGGACGAGCCGAGAGAGCGCGGACCGAAGGGGCCGCGGCCGAAACCGCCGCAGGAGCGCGCGCCCGGACGGCAGCTGCAGGACGCCGCCGGTCCGAAGACGCCGAACCTGATGGCGGCGCACGAAGTCTTCAAGTGTGCGCGCTGCGGCAACCGCCTCGGTCTGCCGGTAGCGCCCGACGCCCGGTGCTCGCGATGCGGCGTCGCACTCCACAGCTGCATTCAGTGCGTGTCGTTCGATACGAGCGCGCGATGGGAATGCGTACAGCAGGCGCTGACCGCGCGCGTCTCGCCGAAGGACGAGAAGAACGACTGCACCCTGTTCGAGCCGCGGACGACGATCGAGCGTCAGACCGGCACGCCGACGAGCTCGACCGGCGGCGACAGCACGAACAGCGCCCGCAAGGCCTTCGACGATCTCTTCAAGTAGCGCCGGCGCGCGATCATCGGATAATCGAGGAATGGCGCTGCTTTCACCAGCTGATCAGCAGAAGTTGCGCGACGCGTTCGCCGAAATGACATCCCCGGTGCGTCTCGTGTTTTTCACACAGACGCTCGGCTGCGAAACGTGTCCGCAGACCCGTCAGATTCTCGACGAGCTCCCGGCGCTCTCCGACAAGATCACGATCGAGGAAGCAAACCTGGTTCTCGACGGGGACAAGGCAAGGCAATTCGGCATCGATCGCGTACCGGCCGTCGCGCTCGTCGCGCCGAACGGCGACGGTCAGGTTCGCGACTCGCGCATTCGATTCCTCGGCACGCCTGCAGGCTACGAGTTCGTGTCGCTCGTCCAGGCGGTGCTGCTCGTCGGCGGCCGGCCGCCGAGCCTCACCGAAGAGAATCGCCGCAAGGTCGAAGCGGTCGACCGGCCGGTGACGATGCAGGTGTTCACGACGCCGACGTGACCGCACTGTCCGCGGGCGGTCAGCCTCGCGCACGAGATGGCGTTCGTCAACCCGAACATCACCGCAATTGCCGTCGAAGCGACGGAGTTCCCCGATCTCGCACGGCGATATCAGGTGAGCGGCGTGCCCAAGACCGTCGTGAACGAGGCGGTCGAGATTCTCGGTGCGCTGCCGCAGGACGCGTTCGTCGAACAGGCTCTCGCGCCGCTTGCTAAACAGACGTGATGCGCTCGTAGGGCGAGGCTTTCAGCCGAGCCGCGCGCTCGCCTGAAAGGCTCGGGCTACAGGCTGAAGGCGCGCGCTACAGGCCTGAAAGGCTGGCGTTACAGGCCTAAAAGGCTCGCGTTACGCGCGAGCGCGGTCTGAGCAGCCAGAATGCGAGACCGAATGCACTCCATCCCGCGAATGCAATCCATTCCGCGCGCGTGAAGCTGCCGGGCACGCCGGGCACGATCTTCATCAGGATGATCGCGGCGCTCACCACGGCGCCGAGGCGCGCCATCGTGGCGGTCTCCGACCGATCCGTGCGCCGCGCCAGATACGCGGCGCAGGCCGACAGCCATCCGACGCCGACCGCGAGCGATCCCACTTCCGTGACAGGGACGAGAATCGCGTCGCCGAACATCGCGGCGGCGGTGGTCAGCGCGGCCATCAGGAGGATCGCGACGACCGGGGTGCCGTACGACGCGTGCACGCGGCCGAGTGAAGGATGGACGAGACCGCGGCGTCCGATCGCATACAGCATGCGCGTTGCTGCCACGAAGTTGCCGTTGAAGATCTTCAGCAGCGACAGGAACGCGCCGAACAGAATCAGCTGCGCGATCGCGTGCGACTTGAACGTTCCCTCGAACGCGACTTCCGTGCGCACGTGGCCGGACACGATCTCCTGCCACGGATATACCCAGGTCACGACTGCGATGATGATCACGTAGAAGAGAAAGCCGGCGATGAGCGCCGCGTAGATCGCGCGCGTGAAGTTGCGCGGATCGAATCCGGCCTTCGCCTCCTCCGAACCCTTTGCGACCGACTCGAACCCGGTCATGAAGTACGGCACGATCTGCATCACGAGAAAAATCGAGAGCCACGCTCCCGCCGCGCCGCCGTGCGAGAAGAGCGGCCGCATGTTCGCGCTCGACCCGCGCGCGAATCCCAGTACGGTGAAGATGGCGAATGTCGCGAGCAGGCCGAACGTCATCACGTCCTGGAACAGGCCGCTCGGTTTGATGCCGCGGTAGTTCACGACGGTGATGAGCACGGTGAGCGCGAGCCCGACCGCCAGCCGCGGCGCGTAGATCGCGCTGCCGCCGATCGAATACAGCTCGTACGAGTTCAACGACGGAAAGACGCGCGCGAGCAGATTGCCCGTGGCCACCGCCTCCCACGGGCACACGATCGCGTACGACAGCACCATCGTCCATCCGGCGGCGAAGCTCACAACCGGCGGGAACACGCCCTCGGTGTAAGCGATCTCGGCGCCGGCGTCCTGAATGCGCTGCACGAGGCGGCCATAGGTGTGCGCGATCGGAAAGAGCAGGAGGCCGCCAATGAGAAATCCGAGCATGCCGCCGCCGGGCCCGCCGCGCGCGAGCCAGTCGTCCATGAGGACGACCCACCCGACGCCGATCATCGTGCCGAACCCGAAGGTGAAGTACTCGATCGTGCTCAGCCCGCCACGCAGGTGAGGTGCGACCGACGATGAGGCGCGCGTCGCAGGCATTCGCGCTCAAAACTATCACACCCGGCGCGGACGACGACGAGGCACGCATTGGACATTCAACATTCCAAATTCCATCCAGAATTCCAACTTCCAAATTCAAAATTCCATTCCAAATTCCAAATTCCAAATTCCAAATTACAATGCGCGCGGAATGACATATCAGCCGCGCGCTTCCTTCAAGTCTCCGCGCTTCGCGCAGCCGGCGACGTTCATGCGTCTGCCGCACGTCGAGGAGGTTCGCGGCCTCGACGTCGCGATCGTCGGCGTGCCGTACGACGGCGGCACGTCGTATCGGCCGGGCGCGCGGCTCGGACCGCGCGAGATTCGCAATCAGTCGTCGCTCATTCGCGGCTACAGCTACTTCCAGAAGGTGGCGCCGTTCGATCGCCTGAACGTCGCGGACATCGGCGACATCGACGCGCCGCCGGTGAGCATCGACCTGTGCTACAAGGTCGTCGAGGAGCGCATCGGCGCGATCGTCGACGCCGGCGCGCGGCCGATCGTCATCGGCGGCGATCATTCGATCAGTTTGCCGGTGCTTCGTGCGCTGGCGCGCCGCCACGGTCCGCTTGCGCTCGTCCAGTTCGACGCGCACATCGACACCTGGGACGAGTACTTCGGTGGCAAGTACTTTCACGGCACGCCGTTCCGCCGCGCGATCGAAGAACGGCTGATTGACGGGCAGCGGTTCATCCAGGTCGGCATCCGCGGACCGATGTACGGCGAGGACGATTTCGATTTCCATCGAGAGCACGGGATCACGGTGATCGACATCGAGCAGGTGAAGGAACGCGGCATCGACTGGACCGTCGGTCAGATCCGCCGCGTGCTGACCGGTCCCGCGTACATGACGTACGACATCGATTCGGTCGATCCCGCATTCGCGCCCGGCACCGGCACGCCCGAAATCGGCGGGCTCTCCAGCCATGACGCGCAGCGGCTCGTGCGCGGTCTGGCCGGCCTCCCGCTCGTCGGCGGCGACATCGTCGAGGTCGCGCCGCTCTTCGACGGCCCCGGTCAGATCACGTCGGTCCTTGCCGCAAATCTCATGTTCGAATTTCTGTGCGCGCTGGCGCGCCGGGAGTAAGCTCG
>Ga0075424_100006747_pt1 | contig 11067 bp, 10 predicted proteins | sample SoiMethybrSBSTD3_FD_75301 | JGI IMG/M metagenome (GOLD analysis project Ga0075424, IMG submission 75301) | Bulk soil microbial communities from a Populus tree surrounding site in Tennessee, USA - Soil MetaG P. TD hybrid SBSTD3 | ecosystem: Environmental > Terrestrial > Soil > Tree plantation...
GCCATCGGGTCGGTCATGCCTGCCCTCCCTCGGGTGTGGTGCCCGCGTGCTGCGCGGCGCCGGTGCCCCGGGCGGGAAGCCTGATGGCCAGCGCGAGCCCGGCCAGGCCGGCCAGCGCGAGGGCGCCGAGCGAAGCGTACGGGTTCCCGATCACGGCCTGGACGATCAGCGCGAGGATCACGCCGCCGAGATTCCCCGCGAGCAGCAGGAACCCGGCCGCCCCGCCCGCACGCTCCGGCCCGGCGTGCAGCTCCGACCAGTCCAGCACCACCGGGAGGCCGGCCAGCAGGAAGAAACCCGCCACGAACAGGACCACGCCGCCGACGGCCGGGCTGTGCACGACGGTCATCACGGCGAACGCCACCGCCGTCACCACCACCGCGATCTCCAGCATCCCCCGCCGCTGGTCACGCCGCGCGACGAGGCCCGGCAGCAGGGCGCTGCCGGCGATGCCGCCCACGGTCATGATCGCGATCAGGTAGCCGCTCGCGCCGCCGTGCCCGAAGTGCGTGAGGATCGAGTCGAGCCACGTCGCGACGGCGTTGAACACACCCATCCCGACGAACAGCAGCCCGGCCAGCACCCACATGAACCGGTCGCCCCGCAGCCAGCGCAGCGACACCGCGACCGACGGGTCACCGGGGAACGCGGCGGGCGTCCGGACCGCCGCCAGCACCCACACCGCGGCGAGCACCGCCACCGCGGCCTGCACCCACAGCAGCAGCGCCAGCCCCCCGGCATCGAACAGCGGCCCGCCCGAGAGCACCGCGGCGAGAATGCCCGCGAACAGCGCGACGCTGCCGACCGAGATCGCCGCCGTCCGCTCCCGGGCCGGGAAGTAGCGGGCGGCGACCTTGGTGATCGAGTTGAGCACGAACGGCTGCCCGGCCGCGATCACGAACTGGCCGGCCAGCGCCCACCCGTAGGACGACGGCCCGGCCAGCCGCAGCAGGCCACCGCCGGCGGTGAGGACCGCCCCGAGGCCGAGGGCCTGCCCGAACCGGGTGTCGAGCCAGCGGCCCGCGGGCAGCGCCAGGATGACGTACATGAGCGGGAAGATGATGGCGAGATCACCGACCGCTCCCGACGACACGCCCATGGCCTGATGCGCCTGCGTCGTGATCGGCGCGTAGGCGAGCCACAGCAGCTGGGTGCACGCGGTCAGCAGCGCATAGCCGGCCAGGATCACCCACCGGTTCATCCGCACCAGCGCGGCAGTGTGCGTGGCCATCCCTGCTCCCTCCCGCCGCGCGCCCAGGAGGCGGTCACGTGGCAAGCCGGTGATGACCAGATTTCTACCCCATGTGGCCAGCGACCGGCACGTCGCCCGCGTTCCCGGCCGGCGGCGCGTCACTGGAATTCCCGGCCACCAGCCGGCCGGTGCCGATCCGGCCGGCGACGGTAGTTCCCCGGCCCGGCGACGAGTCGACCTGGCACGAGCCGCCGAGCGCGGCCAGCCGGTCGCTCATGTTCCGCAGCCCCGACCCGGCCGGCGCGGTGGCGGGGTCGAAACCGGGGCCGTCGTCGGTGACGCTGAACATCACCTGCCCGTCGTCCTCGGCCAGGCTGACCCGGACCGCCGATCCCGGCGCGTGCCTGGCGGCGTTCTGCAGCGCCTCCACGCAGCAGAAATAGACGGCCGTTTCGAGCTCCGCGGGGTAGCGGCCGACGCCGTCGGTGCTGACCTCGACCTGCCCCCCCGCCCGGCCGGCCTGGGCGCCGACGGCGGCGGCCAGGCCCTGGTCGGCCAGCAGCGGCGGGTAGATGCCGCGGGCGAGTTCGCGCAACGTCTCCAGCGTGCCGCTGGTTTCGGCCTTGAGCCGCGCGACCAGGGCCCGTTCCCGTTCGGTGTCCTGGCCGGCCAGCGACTCCGCCAGCGCCAGCGCGGACTCGATGCTCAGCAGCTGCCGCTGGGCGCCGTCGTGGATGTCGCGCTCGATCCGGCGCCGCTGGTCGTCGGCCGCGGTGACGATCCGCAGCCGGGAGGCCTGCAGCTCCGCCAGCCTGGCGCGGAGCTGCTGGGTGAGGCCGATGTTGTGCAGCACCAGCCCGGCCTGGGCCGCCAGGTCGGACATGAGCTTGCCCTCGACCGGCGTGAGCGTTTCCCCCGGCCGCTTCGAGACCGACAGCGCCCCGAGCGTCTCCCCCTGGTAGGGAACAAGGGCCACCCGGCCGGGCCCGGCCAGCGCCGGCGGCTCGCCGCCGGGCAGGGTCAGCCGCTGCGCTGGCCCCGCCTCGCCGGGCCAGCTTGCCCCCGCCACCAGCTCGTCGCCGTCTCTCAGCCACACCACCGCCCGGCTGGCCCCGGTGCCTTCGGCCAGGATCTGGGCCATGCGCGGCAGGACGTCGTCGGCGGCGTAGGTCCCGCCCATCCGGCCCGCGAACTCGCTGAGCGCCTCATAGGGGGTGGCCCGCTGGCCGAACACCAGCCGGTTGGCCAGCCGCTGCGACCGCTCCCTGACCGGCTGGAAGGCCACCGCTACCACCGCGGTCGCCACGATCGACAGGCCCAGGTCCGGCCGTGACCCCGCCTGCAGGAAACCGGGCCCCAGCGCGCCGATCCCGGCCACGATGACGACGTAGACCAGCGTGATGAACGCCGCCAGCGAGCCGTAGACGATCGTCTTGCTGATGACAACGTCGATGTCGTAGAGCCGGTACTTGAAGATCGCGATACCGGCCGCGACCGGGATGAGCGGCCCCACCGCGAGCAGAGCGCCCAGCGGGTTGCCGAACACGAGCCCGGCGATCAGCAGCGCGACCCCGGTGAGCAGGCTGGCGTAGGCAACCCACTTGATCTGATGCCGCACATCCGGGGTCGCCCGGCGGTAACGCACAACCAGGGCCGCCGCCGCCGCCAGGGTCAGCGGTACGAACGCGGTCTGCAGGACGTTGATCACCGGGTCGGCCAGGCTGTCCGGTATCAGCCGGACCGGGGAGACGAGCACGGCCGCGGCCTGGGCCCGCAGTGCCGCCGAGGACGTGGCCGCCATCAGGACCACGAGCGCTTCCCCGGCCACGATGAGCCAGGCGACCGCCCGCCACCGGGGGGACGGCAGCCGCCCGTCGGGGAACAGCAGGATCGCCAGCGCGAACAGGAAACCCAGCTCGCCGAGGATCGCGCCGAGCCAGACGGCCCATGCGACCGACGGCGGGGCGGCCGCCCCCGCCCCGGTCGCGTACGTGGCATAGGTATCGGTCGCGACGCCCAGCGCGAAGCCCAGCCCCTCCGCCAGGAACAGCCAGCCGATCGGGTTGGCCGGCCGGTGGCTGGCCACGATCGCGCCGACGACGGCGAACGCCAGCAGCAGCGGCGTGAAGGCGAACGCGTTCATCAGATCCCGGTTGGCGACCCCGAACCAGGCGCTGACGGTCAGCGCCGCGACGGTCAGCAGCAGTAGCCCCCCGGACAGCCACCGGGCGATGGCGGTTGTCATCAGGCTGCCTCGAGTACCTGGCAGGGCAGCCGGCCGGCGATCGTGGTGCCGGCGCCGGGGGAGGACCGCACGTGGAGTGAGCCGCCGTGGGCGTGCAGCCGGTCCGCCATGCCCTGCAGGCCCGTCCCGTGGCCGCGGGATTCCGGGTCGAAGCCCGCGCCGTCGTCGGTCACCTCGAACCTCAGGTCGTGCCCGGAGGCGGCCAGCCGGACCTCGGCCCGGGTGGCGCGCGCGTACTTGGCGACGTTCTGGAGCGCCTCGAGGACGCAGAAGTAGACCGCCGCCTCCAGGTCCTGCTGGTACCGCCCCACCCCGTCGGCGGTTACCGACGTCGGGACGGGAGCCTTCCTGGCCTGCGCCTGCAGCGCGGCGGCCAGGCCCACGCTGGCCAGCAGCGGCGGGTAGATGCCGCGGGCCAGGTCCCGCAGTTCTTCCACCGCGCCGGCGGCGTCCTGGCGGAGCTCGGCGAGCAGCTCCCGCTCACCCTCGGTGTCGGTGCCGATCATCGATTCGGTGATGGACAGCTTGATGGCCAGCGCGACCAGCTGCTGCTGCGCGCCGTCGTGGATGTTGCGCTCGATCCGGCGCCGTTCCGCGTCCTGCGCCGCCACCAGGCGCAGCCGCGAGGCCCTGATCTCCTCCAGCCGGGCCAGCAGCTGCTCCCGCAGCCCGGCGTTCTTGAGCACCAGGCCAACCTGGCCGGCCAGGTCGGCGAGCAGCCTGTCCTCGGTCGGCGTCAGCGCTTCCCCCGGCCGCTTCGACACCGACAGCGCCCCCAGGACCTCGCCCCGGTACCGGACCGGCAGGATCCGGTCGGCGGCCGGGTACGCGGGCACGCCGGCCGCGGTGGCCCGGGCCGGCGGCAGCGGCGGCGCGTCCGGCGGCCAGGCGGCGCCGTCGTGGAACTCCCCGCCGCTGTTCAGCCACACATCCGCCCGGGTGGCCGCGGTGCCCTCGGCCAGGATCCTGGCCATCCGGGGCAGCAGGTCCTCGGCCGCGTACGCGCCCGCCATCCGCCCGGCGAAATCCGCGAGGACCTCATACGGGGTCGCCCGCCGGCCATAGACCAGCCGGTTGGCCAGGCGCTGGACCCGCGCCCGCACCGGCTGGAACGCCACGGCCACCACCGCCGTCGCGGCGATCGACAGGGCCAGGCTCGGCCGTACCCCGCGCTGCGCCAGCGACCCGAGGCCCACCACGATCGCCACGTACACGCCGGTGATGAACACCGCCAGCGACCCGTAGACGAGGGTCTTGTTGATGACGACGTCGATGTCGTACAGGTGGTACCGGAAGATGGCGATGCCGATGGCGATCGGTACCAGCGCGACCGAGCCGGTAATGACCGCGTTCTCCAGGTTGACCGCCGCGCTGCTGCCCGGACCGATGATCTTCTCGATCGGCGTCACCGCCACCGCCGCCACCACGATGAGGGCGCCGGCGTAGACGAGCCATTTCAGCTGCTCACGCTCCACCGTCCGGGCCCGCCGGTATCGGAACACCAGCGAAACGACGGCGGCCAGGCCGGTCGCCGCAGTCAGCACAATGCCGGCTACGGCCAGGAAGTCAAAGATGCGACCGGCCGGCCCAGGCACGCCGAGGGGGCTGGGGGAGGTGCTGGAGAAGGACACCGGGGCGAAGGTGTTACCGAGAGCCCACGCCACGATGCCTGCGCCGGCCGCCCACGCCACGGGCCGCCAGCGGCGCGAGGGCAGCGAACCGGTCGGGAAGAGCAGCAGCACGAACACCGTGAACTCGACGCCGAGAAAGTACAGCCAGCCGAACTGGTGGCCCCAGGCGCGGGTCTGGGGGAAATGCAGCAGCAGCAACCCCCCGCCGCCGGCGAGCGCGTACGACGCGCCGGTGGCGGACATGAACCAGCCGATGGGGTTCGCCGAGCGTTTCCAGATCAGCAGCGCGCCGACGGTGGCGAATTCGCCGATGAACATCATCCCAGCCACACCGTTCGCCGCGTTTCCCGCACCGGCCGCCAGCGCCGGAGGCAACGGGTAGAGGTGGTTGTAGATCAGTGCGCTTCCGTGCGCCGCCAGCGTCAGCGCCCAGATGCTCAGCGCACACCAGAATGCGGCCCGTGGCGTGATCGTGCGGCCGGCGGATCGTTGCTCGCCTATGTAGTCCGGCGTCATTTCTCACCTCTTACGTGATTATTTCGCCGGGTTGCGGTGGGCAGAAGGGTGCGAGCCGCCGCCTGTCCGAGGGCCAGTACCAGGTCAGAGGGGAGGCCAGCATCACTCGCGCCGCCGGGGGGCTTCCGGATTACCTGGCCGCGCCCTCGGTGGCCGAGGGGCCCACGTTCTCCGCCAGCCAGGTGCTCAGCGGCCGGGTGGTCCGCAGGAAGCCGGCCACCCGGTCACGGGCGGCCGCGGTCTCCAGCCAGGCCTCCACCGGCCACTCCTGCCAGGCGACGATCCCCTTGTAGCGGAGCAGGCCGATCCGTGGGTGGTCGGCGGGATAGCCGCGCGGCGCGCTCTTCAGCGCGTCACGGCCGCTGACGCCGATGTCGTGCTGTTCGACGGCGGCGATGATCTCCTCCAGCTCGCCGCCGGTGCGGTCGCCGGCCACCGCCTGGCGGTAGCGGTTGAGCTGGTCGGGCGCCATGCCGTACATGCCGTCGCCGGCCGCCAGGCCCTCGGCGGAGAACTGGACGTACCCGGTGCCGACCCTCGCGCCGATGTGCGTCTTGTAGGGCGTCTTGTCCTGGCTGAACCTGATGTCCCGGTAGGGCCGGAAGATCTTCGCCTCGCCGAACTCCGGCGCCAGCTCCTCCACCAGCTCGGTCATCGGGCGCAGGACCGCCGCCTCGTAGACGTGTTTGTGGGCGGTCCAGTAGGTCTTTGAATTGTCGGCCGCCAGGCCATCGTAGAAATCCAGGGCCTCTTCCGGCCACCCGTTGAATGACATGTCCGGCCCCCTCCGCCGCTGGCGCGGCCCGGATCGACGCGGCCGCGCTCGGTCACACGGTAGCGCCGGGTTCAGACGGGCGGGACCAGGTCACCCATGATGGGTGATGTGGCGGGTGAGAAGTCCGGCGAACCTGGTCAGTGGCTGCGGCGACGACAGCATTCCCGGCTGCCTGCGCGGGGCACCGCAGCCGCCCCCGCAGGCGCACCACGGAGAGGAATGACGCGATGAGCACGCCCGCCAAGGCCGACGTCGACGACGCCACCAAGGATGCCCTGACCGGTCTCGCCCTCGGCGATGTCGAGGTGCTGGAGCAGGCGCTGGAGCTCCGGGAGGCGTGGCAGGAGCGGAGCGGGCTGGATCCCCGTGCCTTCTCCCTGGTCAAGATCGCCGCGCTGATAGCGGTCGACGCCCCGCCCGCCTCCTACCTGTGGCAGGTGTCCAACGCCCTCGACGCGGGCGCGACCCCCAACGAGATCCTCGGCGTCATGCGCGCGATAGCGCCCCAGGTCGGCGGGCCCAGGGTCGTAGCCGCCGCGCCGGAAATCATGGTCGCGCTTGGCCTGTCCCTGCCCGCTGATGGAGACTTCGACTGACGGGCCGCCGCTCCTGCGGACCGCCCGCAGGGTGCCCCGTCCCATCGAGCAGTAGGAGGCAGTGATGTTCAGACGACGCCGCCCGCTCCTGCGCGCCGCCGTGGTCGGCGGGGGCGCCTATGTGGCGGGCAAGCACATGGCCAACAAGGCGAACGACCAGGCCGCATACGAGGCCAGCCAGGACGACCGCATCAGCCAGCTTGAGCAGCAGCAGGGCCCGCCGCCGGATCAGCAGCAGTACGCCCCGCCGCCGCAGCAGGCACCGCCGCCGGCCGCCCCCGCGGGCGGGTCGTCGGTGGCGGATCAGCTGCAGCAGATCGCCACGCTGCACCAGCAGGGCGTGCTCAGCGACGACGAGTTCACTGCAGCGAAAGCGAAGATACTGGGCGGCGGCTGAGCCCCGTTACTGGTCCAGGGTTGCTTCCAACTCGATAGTGGTGCCCGTCAGCGCCTTGCTGACCGGGCAGTTCTTCTTGGCGTCCTCGGCCGCGGCGGCGAACTCCGCCGCCGTGATGCCGGGGACGACCCCGTGCACGGTCAGCCGGATCCCGCGGATGCCCTCGGGCAGCCCGAACGTGACGTCAGCCGACGTGGTGATGGTGGTCGGCGGGTGCCCGGCCTCCGACAGGCCGTGCGACAGCGCCATCGAGAAGCAGCCGGAGTGGGCGGCGGCGATGAGCTCCTCCGGGCTGGTGCGCCCGTTGGGCGCCTCGGCCCGCGACAGCCAGGTCAGCTCGAAGCTGCCCAGTCCCGATGAGTCGAGGTTGACCGACCCCTTGCCGGTGGCGAGCGGGCCCTCCCAGCGGGTGGTCGCGGTGCGGACGGTAGCCACGATGACGTCTCCTTTCACGGCGGGCAGGTGCGGAAACCGGTGCCAGCGGTTGACAGAGGCGCCAGCCGGCGCCTCCCCCATCCTGGACCCGTAGGCCGGGGCACGCGACAACGGGGCCGGGAATCGGGCCGGGCGCGGGTCTCGCGCCGCATACGGCAGGCGCTCCCGTTCGGCGGCCCGGCGGGACTCACAGGGCCAGGCCGCCGTCGACCGGGACGACGGCGCCGGTCATGCCGCTGGCCCCGTCCCCGGCCAGGAAGGCGATGACCGCCGCCACCTCCTCCGGCCGCAGCAGCCGGCCCAGGGGCTGCTGGCTGGCGAAGGACTCGGCGGCCGGCAGGGAGTAGAGGCGGGCGCTCTCGTCCAGCACGGCGGTCGCCGTGGACCCCGGGCTGACCGCGTTCACGGTGACGCCGGTGCCGCCCAGCTCGGCCGCGAGCGCGCGGATGAAACCGGCCACGCCCGCCTTCGACGCGCAGTACGCGGCGAGCATCGGCAGCCCGCGGGTGGCCGCGGCCGAGGCGACGGCGATGAACCGCCCCCGCCGCGGGACCGGCCGGCGAAGGAGCGCGGGCACCGCCGCCCGGGCCAGGTTCAGCACCCCGCCGAGGTTGATGTCGAGCATGGCCGCCTCCTGCTCGGCCGGGAACTGCCAGGCCGGGACGCCACCAGCGATGACACCGGCGACGGCGATCGCCGCGTCGAGCCCGCCCCAGCGCCGCTCGGCCTCGCCGACCGCCGCCGCCAGCTCGCGCGGGTCACGGACGTCGGCCACCCACGCGACGACGCCGTCCCCGGCGGCCTCGGCCACCCGGTCCAGGTCCGCCCGGCGGCCAAGCGAATACGGCAGCGCCGGGTCGTCGGCGCACAGATCGGCGGCGATCACGCGCCACCCGCCCGCGGCCAGGGCGGCGACGGTCGCGGCGCCCACGCCGCGGGCCGCGCCGGTAACCAGGGCCACCGGGGGCACGGGCCGGGGCGGGGCATCCGTTCTGCCGCCAACCGGGTCCGCTGCCTGGGCGGGGGGCGGCGCCGCGGGATCGGTCATGATGTCGGTCTCGCCTCCCACGCGTCCACAGCGGCCAGCAGGTCGGCGAGGAGCCCGCCGAGCAGCGCCTCGCCCTCGGCGGCGGACGCGCCGGCCGGGTCGCCGAGCACACCGTTCGGGCTGACCGCGCGCAAGCCGGAGCGGCGCAGCTCGGGCATGAGCTCGGTGAGCGGCCGGGTGTTGCCCGCCTCCGCGCGCCCCGGCCACACCCGGTCCGGCGCGAGGGCCAGCGCCAGCGACGTCTCGGCCCGGCCGGCATGGGCGTCGCCCTCCCAGGCGGGCAGCCACGCCAGGATGTCGCGGGACTCGGCCCGCAGCCGCCGCTCGGCCCGCCGGACCGGGCCGGCGTTGCCCCCGTGCGTTGACACCAGCAGCACCCGGGAGAATGTCCGGGTGGCCGACCGGCACAGCTCGACCAGCAGCAGTTCGACCGCCCCGGCGCCGATCGACAGGGTGCCGGGAAAGTCCTGGTGCTCGCCGCTGGCGCCATAGGCCACCGGCGGCGCGGCCACCACGCCGGGCCGGGCCGCGGCCAGCCGGGCGCAGAGCGCTACGGCGAGGTCGGTGTCGGTGGACAGCGGCAGGTGCGGGCCGTGCTGCTCGGTGGCGGCGACCGGGACGGCGAGCAGCGCCCCGCCCGCTGCCAGTTCCCCCGCCTCCGGCGAGGTGAGCGCGGCCAGCTCGGTCACGGCTCGCCGGGGAGCGGGCCCCGGGTGGTGCGGGTGATCACTGGAGAGTTCGCCCCCGTCCTCGCGTGCGGCACCGGATACTAATGTCACACTGTGCCATAATCAAGGCCGCTGGAGGAGGCCCGATGGCCAGTACCAATGAGTGGTTCGAGACCGTCGCCGAAGCGCGCCGGCGGGCACGGCGCCGGCTGCCCCGCTCGGTTTACCTCGCCCTGGAGGCCGGCAGCGAAAAGGGGACCACCCTGCACGACAACGTGGCCGCCTTCAGCGAACTGGGGCTGGCGCCGCCGCGGATCGCGGACCGGCCCGCCTCCCGCAGCATGGCCGCGTCGGTGCTCGGGCAGGACATCTCGCTGCCGGTGATCGCGTCGCCGACCGGCGTGCAGGCCGTGCACCCCGAGGGCGAGGTCGCGGTCGCGCGCGGCGCGGCCGAGGCCGGCACCGCGATGGGGCTGAGCTCGTTCGCGAGCGTCGCGGTGGAGGCGGTGGTGGCGGCCAACCCGAAGACGTTCTTCCAGCTGTTCTGGATCGGCGACCGGGACCGCAACCTGGCGCGGGTGCGGCGGGCCAGGGACGCGGGTGCCACGGCGCTGATCGTCACCCTGGACTGGTCGTTCGCGACCGCCCGGGACTGGGGAAGCCCGGCCATCCCGGAGGCGATGAACCTGCAGACGATGCTGCGGTTCGCCCCGGAGGGGCTGACCCGCCCCGGCTACGTGCTGAGCTGGCTCCGCCACGGCCGGCTGCCCGAGCTGAGGGTCCCGAACATGAGCGCGCGCGGGGAACCCCCGCCGTCCTTTTTCGGCGCCTACGGCGAGTGGATGCAGACCCCGCCGCCATCGTGGGCGGACATCGGCTGGCTGCGCGGACAGTGGGATGGCCCGTTCATGGTGAAGGGCGTCATGCGTCCCGACGACGCGCGGCGGGCGGCCGACGCCGGCGCGACCGCCATCTGCGTGTCCAACCACGGCGGCAACGACCTGGACGGCACCCCGGCCTCGATCCGGGCCCTGCCCGCGGTCGCCGGCGCCGTCGGCGGGCAGGTCGAGGTGCTGCTGGACGGGGGTATCCGGCGCGGCAGCGACGTGGTCAAGGCGCTGGCGCTGGGCGCGCGGGCGGTGATGATCGGCCGTGCCTACCTGTGGGGGCTGGCCGCGAACGGGTCCGCCGGGGTCAGGAACGTCTTCGACATCCTGCGTGGCGGGATCGACTCGGCCCTGCTGGGACTGGGGCGCGCGTCGGTACACGATCTCACCCCGGACGACGTGCTCGTCCCGCCGGGCTTCACCCGCGGCCTGGGCTAGCACCGCGGGCCCGCCGGCCGCAGCAGCCGCCCACACCGGAGCCGGTCGGCCTCAGATTCCAGCCGCGCCGGACCCGGCCGGCCTCAGGCCCCATCCGTACCGGACTCGGCCGGCCTCAGATCCCATCCGTACCGGACTCGGCCGACCTCAGATCCCGGGCAGGCCGGATCCGGCGAGTGGGTGCTCGTCGCAGGCGTGGGCCGGCGGTTGGCGGCCCGTGATACTGGGCCCGGCGGCAG
>Ga0075424_100006749_pt1 | contig 11066 bp, 10 predicted proteins | sample SoiMethybrSBSTD3_FD_75301 | JGI IMG/M metagenome (GOLD analysis project Ga0075424, IMG submission 75301) | Bulk soil microbial communities from a Populus tree surrounding site in Tennessee, USA - Soil MetaG P. TD hybrid SBSTD3 | ecosystem: Environmental > Terrestrial > Soil > Tree plantation...
ATCGGGCGATCTCCCCGTCGCGAAGCGCGCCAGGCTGAACGGCTCGATGTCCACCGTCTTCGCGCGGCCGTCCAGGATCAGCTCGGCCATGCACATCCCGACCGCGGGCGCGATCTTGAAGCCCGAGCCGCTGAACGCCGTGGCGAGATAGAGCCCGTCCACCCCGTCCACCCGGCCGAGGATCGCGTGGCGATCCTGGCTGTAGCAGTCGAACGCGCGATAGCCGCGGGCCAGCGTCGCGCGCTCCATCGCCGGGATCCGGTGGGTCAGAATCTGGGCGCCGACCGACGGCGCCTCCGGCGGCAGCGCCATCGGTCCGTCGGGATCGATGTCCCACACCTGGCACGGCACCCCGACGATCGTGAGGATGCCGCTCTCCGGCCTGAAGTAGCTGCCCTGGACGTTGTCGATGAACACCACGTGCGGCGTCACGAGCTCGGGCGGCCGCGTCACCACCACCGTGTCGATCCCCTTGGCCCGGGCGGGAAGCTCGAGCCCGATCTGTCGGCAGAGCCGCGGCGCCCACGCGCCGGCAGCCACCACGACCGCCCCGGCGTCGATGCGCCCGGCGCTGGTCTCCACGCCGACGATGCGGCTGTCGCGGAGCAGGATCTTCGTGACGGGCGTCCACTGGCGGATGCTGGCGCCCAGCTCGGTAGCCCGGCGGCGCAGCCCCTCGACGGTGTCAGCCGGGTTCGCGTAGCCGCTCTCCGGCTCGTAGGCGGCGGCGCCGATGTCGTCCACGTTCGCCGCGGGCTGCAACGCCTTCAGCTCGGACGCGGAGAGCGTCACGGTGTTGACCCCGATCCGGCGCAGCATCTCGACGTTCTTCCGGAGGTTGTCGGCATACCGTGGCGCCACGGTGTTGACGAACCCCGTGTGCGTGAAGACCGGTGGCCCGCCGCCCATCACGTCGGTCCAGTTGCGGAAGATGGGAAAGCTGGCAAAGGCCAGCCGCGCGTCCGTCTCGTTCGTGTAGTGCATGCGCACGAGCGCGCTCGAGCGGCCGGAGGCGCCGCTCGCCAGCGCGCCTTGCTCGCAGAGCACCACGCGCGTGCTCCCGCGAGCGGCCAGCGCCCAGGCGATGCTCGCCCCGTTGACGCCTCCGCCGATGATGACGACGTCCGCCGTCTCCGTCATGCCTGTCCTCCTGAGTGCGTGCGCGCCCGGCTCACGTGCGCGCGCGCACGTGGCGCGGGTCCAGCGCGTCGCGCAGCCCGTCGCCGAGGAAATTGAAGCTCGCCACCGCGACCGTGATCATCAGGCCCGGACAGATCGCCACCCACGGCGCCGTGGCGAAGTAGCTCTGGGCATTGTTCAGCATGTTGCCCCAGCTCGCCAGCGGCGGCTGGATGCCATAGCCGAGATAGCTGATGTAGGACTCCAGGAGGATGGCGCGCGCCACCGCCAGCGTGGCGGCGACGGCGACGATGCCGACGGTGTTGGGGAAGAGGTGGCGGGCCAGGATCCGCGCCGGCCGCGCGCCGAGGGCGCGCGCCCCCTGCACGAAATCGCGCTCGCGCAGGGTCAGGATCTGGCTCCGCACCAGGCGCGTCACGTCCATCCACGACGTCACGCCGATGATCACCGTCATGGAGGCCAGCGACGGGCGCACGAACGCGGCCAGCGCCAGCAGCATGAAGATGGGCGGGAACGACAGCATGGCGTCGGTGAGCCGCAGCAGCACCGTGTCGGCGAGCCCGCCCCAGTACCCCGCCACCGAGCCCACCGCGGCGCCGACCACCACCGTCACCGCCATCGCGGCGAGGCCCACGGCCAGCGAGACGCGGCCGGCATGGAGCAGCCGGCTCAGCACGTCACGGCCGAGCTCGTCGGCGCCCAGCACGTGGCCGCCCGTCAGCGGACGCGCGAACTTGTGCGTGAGATCGATGTACACGGGGTCCCGCGGGCTCAGCCGGCCGGCGAAGATGGCCCCCAGCCCCAGCAGCACGATCAGCGCGACGCTGACGACGGCGGGGCGATGACGCACGAAGCGCTCGAGCGCGAGGGTGGCGGGCGTGCTCACGCGTGCCGGATGCGCGGATCGATCGCCGCGTACAGGAGATCGGTGACGAGGTTGCCCACCACGACCAGCACCGATGTGAGGATCAGCAGGCCCATGAGCACGGGATAGTCGCGGTAGCCGATCGAGTCGACGAACAGCCGTCCCATCCCGGGCCACGTGAACACGGTCTCGGTCACCAGGGCGCCGGAGAAGATCAACGGCAGCTGCAGCCCGGCCAGCGTGACCAGCGGCAGCAGCGCGTTCTTGAGGGCGTGCTTCAGGATCACCACGGGGCCGGCGACGCCCTTGGCCCGGGCGGTGCGGATGTAGTCCTCGCCGATGACCTCCAGCATGGAGGCGCGCGTGTAGCGGCTCCAGGTCGCCACCATCACCAGGCCCAGTGTCGCGGCCGGCAGCGCGAGATGCCGCAGGCGGTCCGCCAGTGAGAACGGCGCGCCGATCGTGCCGATGTTGCCGGGCGGCAGCACGCGCAAGAGCTCCGCGAAGACGTAGATCCCCATGAGGCCCAGCCAGAACGTGGGGATGGACAGCGCCACCATCGCGCCCAGGGTCATCGCGTGGTCGAAGACCGAGTACTGGCGCACGGCGCTCACGATGCCGGTAGCGAGGCCGAGCACGATGGCGACGACGAACGCGCTGAGCATCAGCACGAGCGTGGCGGGGATCCGGTCGGCGATCACCTCGCCGACGGTGCGCCCGTCGCGGTACGAGCGTCCCCAGTCGGCGGTCACCATGCCCCTGACCCACTTCGTGTACTGCACGTGCAGCGGCTGGTCGAGCCCCAGCAGCCGCGTGAGCCGCTCCACGTCCTCGGCGCTCATGGTGGGGCTCATCGTGTAGATCGCGATGGGCCCGCCGGGCGCCAGATGCAGCACGCTAAAGCCGCCCAGCGAGACCAGGAACAGCACGACGAGCGACTGGACGACCCGCCGGGCCAGGTACGTACGCATCGCCCGGTCGCGCTACGCCCTCCAGCCCCACTCGTGCATGTTCCACGTGTTGTGGAGCACGTTGCTGTTGGGCTTGTAGTTCAGCATCCCCTGCTTGACGCCCTCGATCCGGACGTAGCTGAAGATCGGCAGGTACGCGAGGTCGGATCGCAGGGTCTCCTGGAGCTTCACGTAGATCGTCCGCCGCTTGCCGCGGTCGACCTCGCGCACGCCGTCCTCGAGCAGCTTGTCGACCTGGGGATTCTTGTACTGGGACACGTTGCGGCCCGAGCCCGTCTCAGCCGCGATGTACTTGGAGTGGATGCGGTTCAGGCAGTCCGGGTCGTCGCCGACCGAGGCCTGGATGCCGACGAGCAGCGTGTCGAACTTTGACTTCACGTAGAACTCACCCCAGATGACCGCGGCCGGCATGTTGTTGATCTGCATGTCGACGCCGACCGCGCGCCAGTTCTGCTGCAGGAGCGCCTGGGTCTGCTCGCGCAGCTTGTTGCCGGCGGTCGTGGAGTTGGTGAAGCTCAGGCGCACGCCGCCCTTGGCGCGGATCCCATCGGCACCGAGCTTCCAGCCCGCCTCGTCGAGGATCTGGCGGGCCTTCTCGGCGTTGTACTCGTGCTTGGGCAGGTCCGCGTTGTACGCCCACGACGTCGAGGGCAGGTAGCCCTCGATGGGCTTGGGCACGCCGTAGTAGACCTGCTCGATGATGGCGCGCTTGTCCATCGCGTGGTAGAGCGCCTGGCGCACGGCGCGCTCCTTGAACCACGGCTTGCCGTGATTGAAGTAGATGTACTCGACCGAGGGCGAGTGGTGGAGATGCAGCGCCACCCCGGGCAGGCTCTTGGCCTCGCCGTAGAACTCCGCCGAGATCCCCTGCATGCCGGTCACGTCGACCGCGCCCGTCTTGAACTGCGTGTAGAGCACGGTGAGGTCGGGGATGTACTTGAAGATGACGCGCTCCAGCGGCGGCGCGCCACCGTGGTACGCGGGGTTCGCCGCCAGGACCAGATGGTCACCGGCCACGCGGCTCGCGAACTTGAAGGGGCCGGTGCCGATCGGGCTCCGCGTGTTGAACTCGGCGGTGTTCGGATCGGCCACGCCCTCGAGGACGTGCGCCGGCACGATCCAGGCGTCGCCCCACGCCGTGAGGAAAGGCGCGAACGGCTCCTTGAGCTTGAACCGGACCGTCGCATCGTCCGGCGTCTCCACGGCCGCGATCACGTCATACCCGACCTTCGTGTAGGCCCCGAACTTCGGGTTCATCACGAGGTCCCACGTGAATTTCACGTCGCGCGCGGTGAACGGCTTGCCGTCATGCCAGGTCACGCCCTTGCGCAGGCGCACCGTGTACTCCAGCCCGTTCTTCGAGATGCCCCCGTTCTTGACCGAGGGGATCTCCACGGCGAGGTTCGGCAGGAACTGACCCTTGTCGTCCGTGCGCCACAGGCTGTCGAAGATGCCGAAGTGCACGCCGCGATCGACCTCGATGTGTGGCCGCAACGGGTTGAAGACGGTGGGCTCTTGCGAGAGCCCGACGACCACCTGGCCGCCGCGCTTCGGCGTGTCGGCAGCGTGGGCGAGACCCGGGGCCAGCACGGCGGCGGCGCCGCCTCCGGCGAGAATCTGGAGCACTTCGCGGCGCGATATGCGTGTCATAGACGCCTCCCGTGGCGAAAATAGACGCTCGAAGTGGGCGTACGCAAGCCGGCGCTCGCCGGTGGCCTCACTCGTATTTCGGCTGGCGCTTCTCCCGGAACGCGGCGACGCCTTCCGCGAAATCCTTCCCACCGCGCACGCGATCGCCCAGCTGCTGTTCCAGCACCTCGCGGGACTTCGCGTGATCGGCGAGCGTCGCGCTGATCTGCTGCTTGACGGCCTGGACGGCGCTGGGACTGTTCTTCGCGATGCGCTCGGCGATCTCGAGCGCGACGGGCATCACGCGCTCGGCCTCCACCACCTGGTTGATCAGGCCCAGGCGCGCGGCCTCGGCGGCGTCGATCAGGCGCGCGGTCAGCAAGAGGTCCATGGCGTGGACGTGGCCGATCTGCTGGATCAGCTTGATGGTGGCGCCGCCGAAGGGGTAGATGGACCACTTCACCTCGGGCAGGCCGAAGCGCGCGTGCGGCGCCGCCACGCGGATGTCAGTGGAGAGCAGCAGCTCGAGCCCGCCGCCGACGCAGTCACCGTTCACCGCGCCCACGATGGGCTTGGTGTAGACGCGCGTCTTCAGCAGCGCGTGGCCGATCATCTTCGCGGTCTCTTCGCGCGCGGAGAGATCGCCGCTGATGTCGGCGCCGGCGCTGAAGGCGCGGCCGCCGGCGCCGGTGAGAACGATGCAGCGCGTCTCCCCGCGCTCGAGCTCGTCCCACACGCGCGCGAGATCGGCCATCATCGCGCGCGTCATCGCGTTGAGCCGTGGCTGGTTGTCGAGCGTCACCACGGCGATGTGCGGGCCGCGATGCTCGAGCAGGATCTGCATGACCTACTCTCCGTCCGGAACGACGACGAGCTTGCCGTACGCCTTGCGATCGGTGAGGCGTCGGATGGCCTCGGGCGCGCGCGCCAGCGGGAGCCGGGCGGTGATCAGCGGGCGCAGCTTTCCCTGCCCGTACCACGCCAGCAGCTCGTCGACGGAGCGCGCCAGCTTGTCGGGCGCGTGCCAGCGGAAGTAGCGCAGCGACGAGCCGAGCGCCGCGCGGTGCTTCACGAGCAGCCGGTTGGCGGGAATCTGCTGGATGCCGCCGACGAAGCCGACCAGCAGGATGCGCCCGCCCCACCCGAGCGCGGAGAGCGCGGCGTCGAAGAGCGGGCCGCCCACGGGGTCGAAACAAACGTCGGCGCCCTTGTCCTTCGTCAGCGCCATCACGCGCTCAGTCAGATTCTCGGTCGCGTAGTTGACGACCTCGTCGGCGCCGCGCTCCCGCGCGGCCGCGAGCTTGTCGGGCGTGCTGGCGCCGGCGATCACGCGCGCGCCCATGGCCTTGCCGATCTCCACCGCGGTGAGCCCCACGCCGCCCGCCGCGCCCAGCACCAGCAGTGTCTCGCCGGGCTCCAGCCGGCCCTGCCAGCGGATCGCCACGTGGCTGGAGATGTAGGCGATCGGGAACGCGCCGGCGTGCTCGAAGCTCATCTTGGCGGGGATCGCGAACGTCTCGGCCTCCGGCGCCACCGCCTGCTCGGCCAGGCCGCCGTACGGCACGATGGCCATCACCCGGTCCCCCGGCCTGAAGCGCGTCACGCCGTCGCCGCAGGCGGCCACCACCCCGGCGGTCTCGAGCCCCGGGCTGAACGGCAGCGTGGGCTTCGTCTGGTACTTGCCGGCCACGAGCAGGGCGTCGGCGTAGTTCACCGCCGTGGCCTTCACGTCGATGAGCACCTCGTCGCGCTTCGGCGACGGCGCCGGGACGTCCTCCAGCGTGAGCGACTCCACCTCGCCCCAGGCGCGGCAGACGAGCGCCTTCACGCGCCCTCCAGCTCCTCGCGCAGGCGCGGCTTCTGCACCTTGCCCGTCGCCGTGCGCGGGAACTCCTCCGCCTTGCGGAAGACGATGCGCGCGGGGACCTTGTAGCTGGCCAGCCGCTCGCGGCAGAACGCGGTGAGCGCCTCGGCCGTCGCCGTGGCACCCGCGCGCAGCTCGACGGCGGCCACGCCCACCTCGCCGCGCGCGCGGTCCGCCACGCCGACCACGTACGCCTGCTGCACCGCCGGGTGCGTCATGAGGATGGCCTCCACCTCCAGGGGCGCCACGTTGGCGCCGCCCGTCTTGATCAGCTCCTTCAGCCGGCCGCGGAAGCTCACGCGTCCGTCCTCGCGCATCACGCCGAGGTCGCCCGTGACGAACGCGCCGTCCGCGTCGAAGGCCGCGCGCGTCTGCTCGGGGTCGTGATAGTAGCCCGGCGTGAGATGGCCCTTCACCCGAAACTCGCCGACCTCGCCGGGCGGCAGCGGGCGGCCGCTCTCCGGGTCGACCGCGCGGATCGTCATGCCGGGCAGCGGCCGGCCCTGCGTGGTGAGGCGCACGTCGAGCGGATCGTGGGCGTCGGTGACCGCGCAGTTGCCGTAGGTCTCGGTCGCGCCGTAGACGTTGCACAGCTCGCGCGCGCTCACCGCCTCCATCGTGAGCTGGATGTCTTCCGGCAGCCCGATGGTCAGGCCTGTGCGCATCGCGGCCAGCGAGCGGCGCGCGCGCTCGGGGTGCTCGAGGATGGCGCGCGCCATGTTGGCCATGCCGTAGTAGACGGTGCAGCGCTCCCCGTCCAGCAGCGCCAGCGCCTCGCCCGGCTCGAAGCTGTCCTGCAGCACGAAACCGCCGCCGTGGCTGAGGACGGCGGGCAGCGCATTGGCGGAGCCGAACGACCAGAAGAGCGGCACCGCGAGCCAGACGCGATCGCGCTCGGTCAGATGCATGCGCTCGCCGATGTCGAAGCCGTTGGCCACGACGCCGCCGTGAGCCAGCATCACGCCCTTCGGTGTCGCGGTCGAGCCCGACGTATAGAGCACCAGCGCAACGTCCGTCGGCTTGACGGCGCCCTGCACGGTCGCCAGGGCGCGGGCGGTGACGGCCGGCGTGTCCTCGAGCAGCGCGGCCCACGGCAGTACGCCGTCGTGGCGGCGCTCGTCGATGGAGACGACCGCGCGCAGCTCGGGCAGCCGCGTGCTGCGCAGCGAGCCGGGCGCGCTGCTCGCCAGCTCGGGGCACAGGGCGTGGATGGCGGACAGGTACTCGCGGCCGCGGAACGACTCCATCGTGATGATCACGCGCGGCTGCGCGTGCTCGAGGGTCCACTCGATCTCTCGCGGGGCCGAGAACGTGCTGATCGCGACCGTGATCGCGCCGGCCTTGGCCGCCGCGAACGCCCCGACGAGCCACTCCGGCCGGTTCGGCAGCAGCAGCGCCACGCGGTCGCCGGGCTTCACGCCGAGCGCCAGCAGCGCGCGGGCCACGGCGTCCACGCGCGCCCGCAGCTCCGCGTACGTCAGCCGGTCGCCGCGGAAGACGACCGCCTCGGCGCCGGTGCGCGCGGCGGCGATCTCGTCGAGCAGCGCGCCGAGGGTCTGGCTGCGCGGGCGCTCGCTCACCGGCCGGTAAACCTCGGCGGCCGGCCCTCGCGGTGCGCGGCCATGCCCTCGTCCACGTCCTGGCTCCACTCGAGCGCGTGGCGCAGGGTGTCCGACAGCGCGCGCGCCTCGCCGAAGCCGCCATAGAGCCGCGTGGTGACGATGCGCTTGGCGCCGCGCGTGGCCAGCGGTCCGCTGGCGGCAATCTGCGCGGCGAGCGCCGTCGCCTCTGCGAGCAGGCGCTCGGACGGGTACACGCTCAGCACGAGCCCGAGGCGCTCCATCTCGGCCGCGTCGATCTCGCGCCCCGTGCACATGAGCTCGAGGGCGCGCGCCCGGCCGACCAGCATCGGCAGCCGTACAGGGCCGCCGGCGCCGGGGAAGCCGCCCCAGAGCGCCTCCGGCAGCGCGAAGGTCGCGTGCGCGGCGGCCAGGCGGATGTCGCACGCCAGCGAGAGCTCCGCGGCGCCCGCGCGCGCGATGCCGTTGAGGGCGGCGATCACGATCTGCGGCAGCGCCTCGAGCGCGTCATAGAGGCGGTTGGCGAGCCGCACCAGGTCGAGGATCTGCTCCTTGGTGTAGGAGGCGCGCACGGCGGGATTCAGGATGCCCATCGAGAAGAACTGGCTGCCCCCACCGGTGACGATCACCGCCTGGGTCTCGGCGTCGCCGGCCAGGTCATCGACGATCCCCTGCAGCGCCACCAGCACGTCCCGCGTGAACCGGTTCTGATCGTCCGGCCGGTCGACCGTGACCACCGCCACCCGCCCCTCCCTTCGGAGAAGCACTCCCGAGGAGGCCATCAGTAGATCCCCAGATGCTGGCGGAGGTCCAGGCCGTCGCCCTTCAGCCTCTCGGCCGCGCCGGCGACGACGACGCGGCCGCTGTTGAGGATGACGATGTCGTCGGCGACGTCGAAGACGAGCTTTGCGTTCTGCTCCACGAGGACGATGGACAGCCCCTGCGCCTTGAGCCGGCGGATGGTCGCCATCACCTCGGCCACGATCTGCGGCGCCAGGCCTTCCGACGGCTCGTCCATCAGCAGCACGCGCGGGTTGGCCATGAGCGCGCGGGCGATGGCCAGCATCTGCTGCTCACCGCCGGAGAGCGAGCCGGCCATCTGGCGGTGGCGCTCGCGCAGCCGCGGGAAGATGCCGTACACGGTCTCGAGCGTCCACAGCTTCGGCAGCTCGCCGCGCGGCTTGCGCGCGGCTACCGAGAGATTCTCCTGCACCGTGAGGCTCCGGAACACGCGCCGGCCCTGGGGCACCAGCGCGACGCCCTGGGCGGCGATGGCCTCGGGCGCGCGGCCGGTCACCTCCGCTTCGAAGACGTGCACGCGGCCCCGCCGCGGTGAGAGCAGGCCGACGGCCACGTTCATCGACGTGGACTTGCCGCTGCCGTTGCGGCCGAGCAGCCCCAGCAGGCGGCCGGCGCCCAGGCGGAACGACACGCCGTGCAGCACGTGGCTGTCGCCGTAGAAGGCGTCGATGTCGTCCAGCGCGAGCGCGGCCGCGGTCATCGGGTCCCGTCGACGGTGATCGTGCGCGTGCGCGGTCCCTCGAGCTCTACCAGCACGACGCGCTGGAATTCGCCGAGGTCGAGCCGGCCGCCGCGCACGGGCACCGACACTGAGGGCCCGACCAGCGCGCTCAGCACGTGGGCGCGCACGTGGTCAGCCTTGTCGTGGACGTACGCGGCCGCCTGCGGCACCAGCCCGCGCAGCACGGTGAGGAAGTCCTCGGCGATGCCGGCCTCGTTGGTCAGGATCGTCAGCGCACAGGTGGTGTGGTGCGTGAAGAGATGGCAGACGCCATCCGCCATCGAAGCGGCCAGCGCATCGACGTCCGTGGTGAGGTCGATGACCTCCTGGGCGGCGCGGCTGGTCACCGTGATCGTGCGCATGGGCGTCTCATTCTCCCAGATAGATCTCCCGGGTACGCGGATGGGCCACGACGTCCGCGCGCGTCCCCTCCACCACGACCTCGCCGAAGTGCAGCACGGTGATGCGCTCGGCGAAGTCGAGCGCCACGTCCATGTCGTGCTCGATCATCACGATCGTCACGTCGCGCGGGATGCCGGCCACGAGGGCCAGCACGTCGCGCCGCTCCTCGATCGACAAGCCGGCGAACGGCTCGTCGAGCAGGAGCACGCGCGGCGCTTGCGCCAGCGCCATGGCGATCTCCACGCGGCGGCGCTCCCCGTACGAGGTCTCCCCCACGGGCCGCTCGGCCAGCGCCTCCAGCCCCAGGCGCGCCAGCACCGCGCGTGCTCCCGCCACCAGCGCCGCCTGCGCGTCCAGCCGCACGAAGGGATTCCAGCGCAGCGGCGAGAGTCCCAGCAGCGCGAGCGTCACGTTGCGCAGCAGCGTCTCGCGCGGAAAGAGCGTGATGATCTGGTACGTGCGCCCGATGCCGAGGTGCGTGCGGCGGCGCCCCGGCAGCCGCGTGATGTCCCGGTCGAAGAGACTGATGCTGCCCCCGTCCGGCGCCAGCTCCCCGGTGATGAGATTGAACAGCGTGGTCTTGCCGGCGCCGTTCGGCCCGATGATCAGCCGCCGCTCGCCCGGCTCGACGGCCAGGTTCACGCGCGAGGTCACCTGCAGCCCGCCGAACGACTTCTGCAGCTCGCGCACGGCCAGCGCGGTCACGGCCGGCGGACCAGGCGCAGGAGGCCGGGCACCAGCCCCTCCGGCATGAAGACGACGATGGCCACGAAGATGGCGCCCAGCACGAAGTTCCAGCGCTCGATGTAGGCACTGGCCACGTTCTTGACGATCACCACCAGGCCCGCGCCCACGATGGGCCCCAGCAGCGTGCCGGTGCCGCCCGAGATCACCATCAGCAGCGCCTCGGCGGAGGCGGTGAGCGCGACGGCCTGCGGGCTCACGAACTGGTTGTAGTAGAGGTAGAGCAGACCGGCCACGCCGCTCCAGAAGCCCGAGAACAGAAAGGCCAGGAAGCGGATCATCCACACGTGGTAGCCGAGCGCGTTCATCCGCCGCGGCTGATCGCGCGTGCCGCGCAGGCTGGCGCCGA
>Ga0075424_100006750_pt1 | contig 11066 bp, 5 predicted proteins | sample SoiMethybrSBSTD3_FD_75301 | JGI IMG/M metagenome (GOLD analysis project Ga0075424, IMG submission 75301) | Bulk soil microbial communities from a Populus tree surrounding site in Tennessee, USA - Soil MetaG P. TD hybrid SBSTD3 | ecosystem: Environmental > Terrestrial > Soil > Tree plantation...
AATCGACGTGCGCATAGTGGCGCTTGTCGGTCGCGTATTCCACGTGGCTCGTCGCAATCGTCAAAATCTTGGTCGGGTCGCGCCGGCCCTGGCTCTCGGACGCCTTCGCGACTTGGTCGTAGGACACAAACGTATTGGTCCAGCCCTTGTCCGCCGACACCTTTGTCAGCGCCGCCGTCAGTGTCGTCTTGCCATGGTCGACGTGACCAATCGTCCCGACGTTGCAGTGCGGCTTCGTCCGTTCAAACTTCTGTTTGGCCATTGGACTCTCCGTTCGTCCTCAGCTGATTGTCTCTAGCGTTGCCTCAGGCGAACTTCGCCTGAATCTCGGCGGCAACCGCCGAGGGAACCTGTTCGTAGTGATCGAATTGCATGGTGAAGGTGGCGCGCCCCTGCGACATGGAGCGCAGATTGCTCACATAGCCGAACATGTTGGCGAGTGGCACCATCGCGTTGATCACGTTGGCATTGCCGCGCATGTCCTGGCCATGGATCTGGCCGCGCCGCGAGTTGATATCGCCGATCACCGAACCCGTATAGTCCTCCGGCGTCACCACCTCGACCTTCATGATCGGCTCGAGCAGTACCGAGCCGCCCTTCTGCAGCGCTTCGCGCAGCGCCATGCGCCCCGCGATCTCGAATGCGAGCGCCGACGAATCGACGTCGTGATAGTCGCCGTCGACCAGCGTGACCTTGAGGTCAACCACCGGGAACCCAGCCAGGACGCCGGACCCGAGAACGGATTCAAGCCCTTTCTCGACGCCAGGGATGTACTCCTTCGGGACCGACCCGCCGACGACCTCGTTTTCGAAAACAAAGCCTTCGCCCGGTTGCAGCGGCTCGACCACAATCTCGATCTTCGCGTACTGCCCGGTGCCGCCAGTCTGCTTCTTGTGCAGGTAGGTTACGTCCACCTTCTTGGTGAGCTTCTCGCGATAAGCAACCTGCGGCGCACCGATATTGGCCTCGACCTTGTAGGTGCGCTTGAGGATGTCGACCTTGATGTCGAGATGAAGCTCGCCCATGCCTTTGAGAATGGTCTGGCCGGATTCCTGGTCGGTGTGAACGCGGAATGAGGGATCCTCGGCCACGAGCTTCGCCAGCGCGACCCCGAGCTTCTCCTGATCGGCCTTCGACTTCGGCTCGATCGCAATCTCGATCACCGGATCAGGGAATTCCATCTTCTCCAGGATCACCGACTTCTGCGAGTCGCACAGCGTGTCGCCGGTGCGGACCTCCTTGAGGCCGGCGAGCGCGACGATGTCGCCCGCATAGGCTTCCTTGATGTCCTCGCGGTTGTTCGCGTGCATCAAAAGCATGCGGCCGATGCGCTCCTTGCGGTCCTTGGTGGAATTGATCACGCCGGTGCCGCTCTCGAGGCGACCAGAGTAGATGCGGCAGAACGTGATCGTGCCGACGAATGGATCGTCCATGATCTTGAACGCCAGCATCGCCAACGGCTCGGTGTCGGACGGATTGCGCACGACCTCATTGCCCTTGGCGTCAATGCCCTTAATCGCCGGCACATCGAGCGGCGACGGCAGATAATCGACGACGGCATCGAGCAGCGGCTGCACGCCCTTATTCTTGAATGCAGAGCCAGCGAGCACCGGGAAGAACGCGCCGGTGATGACGGCCTTGCGGATCAGCTTCTTGAGCGTCGCCTCGTCGGGCTCCTTGCCCTCGAGATAGCCGTTCATGGCGTCGTCATCGAGCTCGACCGCCGCCTCGATCAGCTTTTCACGATGTTCCTTGGCCAGCTCCGCCATGTCAGCGGGGATATCGATGTCGTGATACTTGGCGCCCAGCGTCTCCTCGTCCCACACCACGCCCTTCATGCGCACGAGGTCGACGACGCCTTTGAACTGCTGCTCAGCCCCGATCGGAAGCTGGATGGCGATCGGCTTGGCGCCGAGCCGATCCACGATGTCCTTGAGGCACTGGTAGAAGTCGGCACCGATCTTGTCCATCTTGTTGCAGAAGACGATGCGCGGCACTTTGTATTTGTCGCCCTGGCGCCAGACCGTCTCGGTCTGCGGCTCGACGCCCTGGTTCGAGTCGAGCACGCAAACAGCACCGTCGAGCACGCGCAGCGAGCGCTCCACCTCGATAGTGAAGTCGACGTGGCCGGGGGTGTCGATAATGTTGAGCCGATGCTTCTTGGTCTCGGGCGGCCAGAATGCCGTGGTCGCGGCTGACGTGATGGTGATGCCGCGCTCCTGCTCCTGCTCCATGAAATCCATGGTCGCAGCGCCTTCATGCACCTCGCCGATCTTGTGGCTCTTGCCGGTGTAATAGAGAATCCGCTCAGTCGTCGTCGTCTTCCCGGCATCGATGTGGGCCATGATGCCGAAATTGCGGTAGTTCTCGATCGGATGACTGCGGGGCATGAGCGATATTGTCCTTGCTGTATTGGCTGTCCGTCACCAGCGGTAATGCGAGAACGCGCGGTTGGCCTCAGCCATCTTGTGCGTATCCTCGCGCTTCTTGACGGCGCTCCCCCTGTTGTTCGACGCATCGAGCAGCTCGGCCGAGAGCCGCTCGGTCATGGTCTTCTCGTTGCGGTCGCGTGCAGCCGAAATGATCCAGCGGATGCCGAGCGCCTGGCGGCGCGAGGACCGCACTTCCACCGGCACCTGGTAGGTGGCGCCACCGACACGGCGTGAGCGCACCTCGATGGACGGCATCACGTTATCAAGCGCCTGCTCGAACACCGTCACCGGGTTTTGCTTGGTCTTGCCTTCGATGATCTCGAAGGCGCCATAGACGATCGATTCAGCAACCGACTTTTTGCCTTCGTACATCACCGAGTTCATGAACTTGGAAACAACGAGGTTTCCGAATTTCGGATCGGGATTGATTTCGCGCTTATCAGCGGAGTGACGGCGGGACATGGCTCTCTCACATCTCTCTGATTTATTTCGGCCGCTTGGCGCCGTACTTCGAACGGCGCTGCTTGCGGTTCTTGACGCCCTGCGTATCGAGCACGCCGCGCAGGATGTGGTAGCGCACGCCTGGCAGGTCCTTCACGCGGCCGCCGCGGATCATGACCACCGAGTGCTCCTGCAGATTGTGGCCCTCGCCCGGGATGTAACCGATGACCTCGAAGCCGTTGGTAAGGCGCACCTTCGCAACCTTGCGCAGCGCCGAGTTCGGCTTCTTGGGCGTTGTCGTATAGACGCGCGTGCACACGCCCCGTTTCTGTGGCGACTGCTGCAGCGCCGGCACCGTGTTGCGTGCCCGTACCCGCTCCCGCGGCTTGCGGATCAGCTGATTGATCGTCGGCATCGCTTCGCCTTCATCTTTCGTTGTCCCGCGCCAATCCGCCGGACAGGGGTTGTCTGAACGCGCAAAACGGAAGAGCGCCATCCGCGTCCCGGTGCGGAAGGGCGCTTTTCCGTTCCCAGAGGATCGCGTTGCGCTAACCGCCGCGCGATCATCCCTTTCGTCTGACAGTCGTCAGAGGCAGCGTTTGAGCTTCATTCGTCGAGGCTTTGGGCGGCCCTGTAATCGTCACAAGAGATTAGTGATCTCAATGACTTAACCGGAACCGCCGCCGTTCCGACGAGGCGAAGCTCACCGCCTGCCGAAAAGTCGTGCTCATGTATCGGTGGGCAGCTGCCAAGTCAAGGCGAAGTCAAGGCGCGGGTCATCAAAATAGCGCGATGGGGCAACGAGATTCAGGGCCTCAGCCCGGGTCGGCGTGGTCAGGCTCCGCCCCGCTCCAGGATGGCAGCGATCGCCTTGACCTGGTTGCGGGCATAGACCGGCAGGCCGGCGCTCAGCGATTTGCCTGAATTAAAGCTGCTCTTGCCGGCAAGAACCTGAGCCGGCACCAGATTCCGCAGCACCGGGACCTGGGCATATTCCCGGCGTTTAACCAGGACGTTCGATTCAACCGCGAGGGTCATGAAGACCGAGACCACCGTCTTGTTCGGGTCGGCCGGATGCTGTTGGAACACCGCGAACAGCTTGCCGAACTGCATGACCTGGTTGACATAAAAAATGCTCTGCTCGATCGCTCCGGCGGATGGAGTGTCAAGCTCGGTGAGCTTGGTCAGCCCCCGCTCCGCCACCTCCGATGGCGAGAGCAACGTGAGCTCGCCCTCGAACTCCAGCGTGTCGGAAATCTGCCGCCCGCCCTCGCGGATCTTGTTGGCGAGCGCGATGCCGACCGGCAGCCGCCCCTCGAGCTTGTAGGTCGAGTGCAGGCAGACCACCGTCGGCCGGCCCTCGCACCAGCGGCGCTGCGGATTCTGGTTATGGACCGACTTGGCTTCCTTGCTCCGCGTGACGTCTGCCGCAGTCACCACCCGCTGTTTGATGGCCGGGTCGAGCTGCTCGGCAAACGGCTGCGAGGCAAGACGCGTGAGATTGATCGAGCCCTGGGGCTTCGCCACGATGAAGCGGGCCTGTGCCACATACATGTGGAGCTTTTCGCTGTATCGCCGCTTCGTTCCATCCACGATGATGTCGAGATTGGGCTCGCTGTAGCCTGGATAGAGGCTCAGAAGCTGCTGCTGCAGCGGCTTCGCCTTGGCCCATTCCTCATAGGGAATGAAGACCTCGTTCCCGCCCGGGTGGTCGGCGAACAGGATGGTCTTGGGCTTGAGCTCCGCCAGGGGGACGGCGGTGAGCGAAGCCTTGTCCTGGACCTGGAAATCCTGAACGCCGGCTTGAGCGTTGCCTTGGGCATTGCCCTTGGAGGGCAACAGAGCGAGGCCCATCAGCAGGCAGAACAGCGGACGCATATGCATCATGAGGGCTTTCAGTAGCGGGGGTACCGATCGTATTGGGGTCGTTGTGTCGTGCGCGGATCGTAGCGCGGCGCCGGCGGCTGCGGCTGTTGCCAGCCGAAGAAGCCACCCCATCCCCCCTGCTGCGGCTGTTGTTGTCTCGGCTGCGGCTGAGAATCCCAGCGCCGGCCACCCCACGGCGCCCATGGCTCGAACGGCCCACCGTCAGTCATGCCTGGCTCCTGCGCGGAAAAGACCTCGTTGCGGGACACCAAGTCATATTGGGTATCGGCGACCCGGCCGCTCGCGTCACGGCGGAAGTACTCGACCAAACTCTTCGGCGGGCTCGCCGGATCGTCACTGATCTCGTCAAGCTTGCGGGTCACCAGGTTGCGCCGCGCCTCCGGCGATGGCGGAGCGAGCGCCGCCTTCGGCACGTGGTACGCCCAGACAGCTTCCATGATTGGCTGGAACACCGGAATGGCCACGGTCGCCCCGGTCTGGCCGCTGCCCAGCGTGCGGCGCTTGCCGTCGGCATTGTCATAGCCGACCCACACCGCCACCGTGACGTCATTGCTGAAGCCCACGAACCAAGCGTCGTTCTCGCCATCGGTGGTGCCGGTCTTGCCCGCCACATAGGGGGCCATGCTGGCTATGGGGCGCGCCGTGCCGCGCTGCAGCACGCCCTGCAGCATGGTCTTGAGCTGATAGAACGAGACCCGGTCGGCCGAGCCGATCTGCGTCAAGGCCGGGCTGTGGCGATAGACGGTGCGCCCGCGCAACTCCATGGATTCAATGGCGTAGGGGGTCGGCCGTGCGCCTTCGTTGGCGATCGCGGCATAGAAGGCTGCGAGATCGACCGGCCGCACCGGCTGCGCACCCAGCACGAAGGGATAGTAGCGCACGCAATCCTTATAGATCTGGGCCTCCTGCGCGAGCGCGCAGACGCGATCAAGGCTCGAAGACGGGGTCGAGTCCACGCCGCCATCGAGCAGGTTGACGGTCGCAAGGTTCTTCGAATACTCGAGCGCGCGGCGCAGCGTGATGACGCCGGAGGAGCCACCGTCGTAGTTCTTCGGCGTGTAGTAGTCCTGCGGGCGCGCGTTGACGTCCCCGCTGATCGGCGGCAGCGTGATCGCCTCATCGCGCACATAAGTGTTGGGCTGCAGGCCCTTCTGCAGCGCCGCCAGATAGGTCAGCGGCTTGAGCGCGGAGCCGGGCTGGCGCTGCGCCTGGGTCGTGCGATTGAGCTGGCTCAGCGGATAGGAGAAACCGCCGGCCATCGCCAGGATGCGGCCCGTCTTGTTCTCCAAGACCACGGCGGCGCCCTGCACGGTCGGGCGTACGCGCAGCTCGGCGCGCGGGCTCCTGCCCTTGGCATCGATTACGCGGACCAGCACCACATCGTGGAGGCTCAGCGCGCGCAGGTTCGCAGCGCGCGGCACCGACAGCGGCAGCACGCGGCCATCCGTCATGCCGACCTTCAGCGTCTCGCCGCCGCCCTTCACCGCGGACTTCTCGATGATCACGGCCGGCGGCCAATGCACGTCGTAGAGCGGCAAGCGGGTCGCCTCGAGCGCCTGCTGCCAGGCCGGTTTCCCCGGCTTCTTTTCGGACTCGATGCGGCGGATCGCCTCCCCGAGATTGGCCTCAGGCGCCTGGAATTGCGCCCGGCCGGAATCCTTCTCGTAAGCCGCGAGCCCGTCCTGCAAGGCTGTCTCGGTCGCCCGCTGCAGCGCCGGATTGATGGTCGAGCGCACCGTGTAGGACTCGGAGGTCAATCCGCCGGCCACAGACTTCGCCTCACGTGCGATGTAGTCGACGAAATGGAAGCCGGTCTCGCGCCGCGGCCGATCAATCGCCGCCAGGCGCGGCACTCCAGTGAGCTGCCTCGCTTCGGCATCTCCGATCGCTTTGTCCTCCTTCATGCGGCCGATCACATAGGCGAAGCGATCCTTGGCCCGGTCGGGGTAGCGGTCAGGATTGAAGTAGCTCGGCCCCTTGGTGAGTGCCGCAAGCAGCGCACCCTCGCCGATGCTCAGCGACTGCACCGGCTTGCCGAAGTAGCTGCGCGCCGCCATGCCGACGCCCCAGGAGGAGCGGCCGAGATACGTGGAGTTGAGATAGAGCTCGAGGATCTCATCCTTGCTCAGCGTCTGCTCGATGCGCGCCGAGAGGATCATCTCGCGCATCTTGCGCTCGTAGGTCACGTCCTCGCCGACGAGCAAGTTCTTTACTGTCTGCTGGGTGATAGTCGACCCGCCCTGCGGGCGCCCGGACTGTGCGAGATTGCCGATGAACGCCCGGATGAGAGCGCGCTCGTCGATCCCCTTGTGCTGATAGAAGCGCTTGTCCTCGGCGGCCACGAACGCCTTGCGCACATGGACCGGAATATCAGCGAGATCGACCCAGACCCGGCGCTGGTCGGGCTCGTAGACTTCGGCAAAGCGCTCGCCTTTGAGATCAAGCACCTCGCTCATGCCGGGCAGCCGCATGCCCTTGAGACGAGTATGGTCGGGCAAATCCGCAAGTGTGCGGTTGTAGAACTCGATCACCTCGCCGATGTCGACCGGACTGTTGGGAACTGTCTCATTCTTGCAGAACTGCCGATAGGAGACATGCAGGTCGCCGATGTTCATGCCGCGGAACGCAGCGTGGCCGCCGGCCACCGCTTCGGGATCATCCATCGCGGTCGCGATCAGGTCGTCGACGTTCAGATCCTCGATGTCGAAAGCTTTGCGCATTTGCGCACAACCCGCGCGTAAAAGGCTCACAACCTCCTGGCGGTCCTGAATCGGATCGAACTCCGTCTTCACGCGATCAGGAGCGGTTGCGACCTGACTGAACGTGAGCGCGGTCGCAAAGATCTTGATGAGGAGAGTGTCCATGAAAACGCCAGCTGACCCTAAGGCGACTCTAATTAAGCTTTAGCATAGCCCGCCTATATGAGGGCTTTTTGGCGAAACCGGTTCCCCATGACGGCGAAAATTGTCCGCCGCCCGGGAAACCGGTTTCCCAACAAAGCCTTGTGGCGACCTGCAAGGTGCACCTCCAAAGAGGGAGGCGGCAGGCCCTTTCAGTTAACGTAGTTGAGGGCCGCCCAGTTTACATGGACGGCCCTCATTTTTTTGTGAACGCCCGGATCAGGGCGAATTTTTACTCCGCCGCCGGCAGCTGCTCCGGCTGAGGGGCAGCGGGGGACTGCACGCTCTCGGCAGAGGCCTTGGCAGCCTCTTCCTTGGCAGCAGCCTCCTTCTCGCGCTCCTCGAGAATGAGCGCGTCGCGCTTGCCGGCCACCTCGCGCACCAGGTTCATCATGGCGCCGGTGCCGGCCGGGATCAGCCGGCCGACGATGACGTTCTCCTTGAGGCCTTCGAGCGTGTCGACCTTGCCGTTGACCGAGGCTTCGGTGAGCACGCGCGTGGTCTCCTGGAACGACGCTGCCGAGATGAACGAGCGGGTCTGCAGCGAGGCTTTGGTGATGCCGAGCAGCACCGGGTGGCCAGCGGCAGGCTTTTTGCCCTCGTCCACCGCGCGGGCATTGATCTCGTCGAGCTCGATCTTGTCGATCTGCTCGCCCTGGATCAGCTCGGTCTCGCCGGAGTCGTCGATCTCCACCTTCTGCAGCATCTGGCGCACGATCACTTCGATGTGCTTGTCGTTGATCGCCACGCCCTGCAGCCGGTAGACCTCCTGGATCTCGTTGACGAGATAGCCGGCGAGTTCCTCGACGCCCTTGATCGCCAGGATGTCGTGCGGAGCGGGATTGCCCTCGACGATGAAGTCACCCTTCTCGATGAGGTCGCCATCCTGCAAGTGGATGTGCTTGCCCTTCGGGATCAGATATTCCCTCGGCTCTTCATCCTTGCTGGCGGGCTCGATGATCACTCGGCGCTTGTTCTTGTAGTCCTTGCCGAAGCGAACCGTGCCCGAGGTCTCGGCAATGATCGCCGCCTCCTTCGGCCGCCGGGCCTCGAACAGCTCCGCCACCCGCGGCAAGCCGCCGGTGATGTCGCGCGTCTTGGCGCTCTCGGTCGGGATACGTGCGATCACGTCGCCCGCGCTCACGTTGGAGCCCGGCTCGACCGAGATGATGGCATCGACGGCGAGCTGGTAGCGCGCCTCAGCGCCGCGGCCGAGCTTGAGGATCTTGTTGTCCTTCTTGATCACGATCGCCGGGCGCAGGTCCTGCTGATTACGGCCGGACCCGGTGCGCCAGTCGATGACCACGCGCTTGGCGATGCCGGTCGACTCGTCGAGCGTCTCCGACATCGACTGACCTTCCACCAGGTCCTCGAAGCCGATCGTACCCTCGACCTCGGTCAGGATCGGCCGGGTGTAAGGATCCCACTCCGCGATGCGCTGACCACGCTTGATCTGCGCACCGTCCTCGATCAGCATCCGCGCGCCGTATTGGATACGGTGCGTGGCGCGTTCGGTGCCATCGGGATCGAGCACGGCGACCACCATGTTGCGGACCATCGCAACATTCTGGCCATCCGAGTTCGTCACGATGTTCTTGTTCTTGATCTTCACCTTGCCGTCGAAGTTCGACTCGATGAACGACTGCTCGGAGATCTGAGCAGCGCCGCCGATGTGGAACGTACGCATGGTGAGCTGCGTGCCCGGCTCACCGATCGACTGCGCCGCAATGACGCCGACCGCTTCGCCGAGGTTGACCGGTGTTCCACGGGCGAGGTCGCGCCCGTAGCACTTGCCGCACACGCCCGTGGTGGTTTCGCAAGTGAGCACCGACCGGATGCGCAGCTCCTGCACGCCGTGGGTGACAATCGCTTCGACCTGCGGCTCCTCGAGCAGCGTGCCGCTCTTGACGATCACCTCGTGGGTCGACGGATCGCGCACGTCCTCGGCCGTCGTGCGACCAAGAATACGCGTCCCGAGGGAGGCCACGACGGTGCCGGCATCAATGATCGCGCGCACATTGATGCCCTTGGTGGTGCCGCAGTCCTCGGTCGTGATGATGCAGTCCTGCGCCACGTCGACGAGCCGGCGTGTGAGATAGCCGGAGTTCGCGGTCTTGAGCGCGGTATCGGCGAGGCCCTTACGAGCGCCGTGCGTCGAGTTGAAGTACTCGAGCACGGTGAGCCCTTCCTTGAAGTTGGAGATGATCGGGCTCTCGATGATCTCGCCCGACGGCTTCGCCATCAGGCCGCGCATGCCCGCGAGCTGGCGCATCTGCGCGGGCGAGCCGCGCGCACCGGAATGCGCCATCATGTAGATCGAGTTGACTTGGGCGGTGTTGCCGTCCTTTCGCTCCGCCGAGATCTCGCGCATCATCTCATCGGCGATCTGCTCGGTGCACTTCGACCAGGCGTCGACCACCTTGTTGTACTTCTCGCCCTGTGTGATCAGGCCGTCGTTGTACTGCTGCTCGAATTCCTTCACGAATTCGCGCGTCTTGTCGATGATCTTCCACTTCGAGTGAGGGACGACCATGTCGTCCTTGCCGAACGAGATGCCGGCCTTGAAGGCGTTGAAGAAGCCGAGCGCCATGATCCGGTCGCAGAAGATCACCGTCTCCTTCTGCCCGCAGTGGCGGTAGACCTGGTCGATCATGTTGGAGATTTCCCGCTTGGTCATGAGCTTGTTCACGACGTCGAAGGAAACCTTGGAGCTCCGCGGCAGCACGTTGCCGAGCATGACGCGGCCCGGCGTGGTGTCGTACCAGCGCTTGACCTCCTCACCCTTCTCGTCGAGGCCTTCCCAGCGGTATTTGATCTTGGTGTGCAGATCGATCGCCTTGGCATGCAGGGCATGCTCGATCTCGGCCATGTCGCCGAATACGCGCGCCCGCTGCTCGCCCGCCTCCTCGCGCACCAGCGAAAGGTAGTAGAGGCCAAGCACGATGTCCTGCGACGGCACGATGATTGGCGAGCCGTTGGCGGGGTGCAGGATGTTGTTGGTCGACATCATCAGCACGCGCGCCTCGAGCTGCGCCTCGAGCGACAGCGGCACGTGCACCGCCATCTGGTCGCCGTCGAAGTCGGCGTTGAAGGCCGCGCAGACAAGCGGGTGCAGCTGAATCGCCTTGCCCTCGATCAGCACCGGCTCGAACGCCTGGATGCCCAGCCGGTGCAGCGTCGGAGCGCGATTGAGCAGCACCGGATGTTCGCGGATGACCTCGTCGAGGATATCCCAGACCTCGGGCTTCTCCTTCTCCACGAGCTTTTTCGCCTGCTTCACCGTGGTGGAGAGGCCTTTGGCGTCGAGCCGCGAATAGATGAACGGCTTGAACAGCTCGAGCGCCATCTTCTTCGGCAGGCCGCACTGGTGCAGCTTGAGCTCGGGACCGACCACGATCACCGAGCG
>Ga0075424_100006751_pt1 | contig 11066 bp, 12 predicted proteins | sample SoiMethybrSBSTD3_FD_75301 | JGI IMG/M metagenome (GOLD analysis project Ga0075424, IMG submission 75301) | Bulk soil microbial communities from a Populus tree surrounding site in Tennessee, USA - Soil MetaG P. TD hybrid SBSTD3 | ecosystem: Environmental > Terrestrial > Soil > Tree plantation...
CTGATTTCACTGTCAACTCCTGCAACAAGAAAGCAAGCCGAAGCCCTTTTGCCCATGAGCCAACTTCTAGATTCATCATGTGAGAAGTTTCTGGACCAATATCAAAATAGCCCCTGTCCCTTTAAGGTCGAATCAAAATTCATGAAGGTAACCCTGTGAATCAAGTACCGCCACCAACCCTAACAGTGAAAGAACTGCTCGCAGCCATCGTGGTCGTCCTCGCTATTGCAGGCACATTCGTGACAGCTATTGAGGCCTTCCTGGCCGTCTTATTGCCGGCGGTCCCCTAGACTCACGTTATCCTTCAAGATTCACCCCGATCGTGGCTATCCTGAATCAGGAGAGTCAACCTTAGCGCAGATTCCCATGAGAGGTCGAAAACTGGGGAATTAGCCTGTCTCACAATGTTTCGAATGAAAGTGGGATCGTCGAGGCTTGGAAAAGCTTCTGGCACTGATTGTCCGAGCGCAAAAGGACAGTTTCGAAACGATTCCCGGCGATCGGAGAGCTTCGGGAAATCCTGGGATCCGAGCGACTGTTTCCACGAAAGATTCACGAGCAACTGCCGTAGATCATCGAAGACAACAGCCCGAGCTCAAGGCGTTCCTCTCGGTGTCCGCACCAGCCATCCTTATCAGTCTAGCAGAGCCGCAAAACGAACGTTATTCTAATGGCGCTCAACATCTCCCGCCTGGGAAAGGAGTCAGTGAACACTATTTTTCACTATTTTAGTGTTCAGGAACGGGGTCGAACATTATCCAAAGGTTATTTTAATGTTCGAAACCGAATCTAAAACCTTCTACTTTAGAAATAGCCACGCATTTTGACTTTCGACAACCTTAACGGGCCTTTTTTAGGTGTGAACTTCGTGAAATCTGCAACCTAGCGTCTCCCGCACTCGCATGTGATAATTCCTTCAAGGAGTTCGTTATGCTTAGTTCGGCCACTCTGTTTCACTTCACGCGCAGTTTAGCGACGCTAAAAACGATACTAGCTTCCGGCTTCAAACCGTTCTATTCGTCAGAGGACTTGACGATGTTTGGCGTATCGGAATGTCCTGGTATACCAATGGTCAGTTTCTGCGATATCCCTCTGTCCCAAGCGAAGCAACACGTGGCGGACTACGGTCGTTACGCCATTGGCCTCGATAAGAAGTGGGGAATGGCGAAAAACGTCTCACCGGTTCACTACATCTATCAGGGTTCGATCTGCGCGCGTGTAATCTCCAACGTCTATGACTCATTGCCGAAGGAGGCCTTCTATGCAAATTGTACCTGCATGAAGTTTGATACACGGACGGCGATTTTCTTTTACGGAAAACCCTACCGCGGGCATCTTCGGAGAAAGCACCCTGCCACTGGCGAGACGATAGATAAGGGCGAAGTTACCTTCTACGACGAGCGCGAGTGGCGATACGTGCCCTTCGCGGACCAGACGATAAAGGGCATCCACGAGATTCCACCCGGCGTACGCACGATGCTCTCAGAGAAGGAGTATGAGAGGGCTGATGCTTTGGCTAACGCAAGCACCTTACTTCACGCCTCCTACAGGCTAACATTCGGCGCCGACGACACGAGGTACTTAATCGTGGATTCTGAGGAGGAAATCCCCGAGCTAGTTGACTTCCTTGATGGTGTGCAGGGCGATTGTGAGAATACCGAACTTGGACGCTGCACGACGAGCGCGAGGAAGCGACTAACGACACGGCTGATATCGATGGCCCAGATCGAGCGAGACTTCTAGTGAGGCTACAGTCCTTAATTTGAATTCAACCCGCACTGCCTGCGCAACGATCCCTTGTACCGATCCAATTTTCAGGCGAATTTCTACTTGTCGTCTACTGCCGCATGCCCCACTAACTGTGGCCCGTCTGACCCCTGGGACGGGCATGTCTACGGATGGATTAACGCAGGGTGCTCACCTTGTAGAGGCGCGCCATCACGTGCCAAAGCTGCGAGCGCGATACATTGCAGCTCGAATAGGTCGTAACACCCCCGGCATTTGAAGAAATTTTCCGCAGGGGGCAAATAGACCTTTGCGCACCGCCTTCCGCACTTGCACATAAGATAGGAACGGCCTCCAAAGGTCAGCCGCGTCTTGACTACCGCGAAGCGCTGGCAACAGAAGAGAAGAATATCCGGAGAACGATGAACGGACCAGCTAGGATTACAATTGACACTAGCCGCGAGTACGTGGTGCTGGAAAGTCAGAGAGTCATTCGCTGGGTAATGGCCGAGGCGGGTGTCAAGGAGCGGCAGGGCGTTCAATACGTCGTGATCCCAGACAACTTGATGCTTGGTGACATGGGAGCGTGCTTAGTTTTGGCGGGAATGGGAAAAAGCCAGATGCTCATTGATCCAGAGGGTCTGTGGTTTCGGGGGAATGATGGGACAAGGGAGTATGTTTCGGTGAAAGTGGATCGTCAAGCGCTGGAAAAACTGCTGACACCGATGGTATGAGCGGTGAAGACCGTTTCTTAACGATTCTGCCTTTATAGATCTGGTTCTACTGTCTTGTTGCTAGGAGCCTGCTGTCAAAGTACTGGCAGACTGGCTAAAAACATTGTTCACTGCCTTACCGAGTGTAGGCAGGACCGCAATGGCAGCCAAAGCCAAGAAAACGAGCAGGAGAGCATACTCCACCAGATCCTGACCGGATTCATCCTTCAGTATAGTTGTCGCGAACTTAAGCATGGGTCTTATCCTCCTCGTGATTATGACCGTCTTTGCCTCGATGTGGTGGGGGAACCGATTTGACATTTGGGTTCCAGATCGGCCCAAATTGCCCAAACAATTAGCTTTTCTAACCGAAGCTTGTGGCGAATCCGAAGGACTGCAAGGCGCACCTGTTAGGGCCTACAACGCTAACCAATGAACAATTTGTCGACCTATAGAAATCCGATTTCAAGTTTTTTTCATAACAAAAAAAATCACTTCCCGCTTCGGTAGAAATGGATCTGCGCCTTTTCCAGCGTTGCCAAGCCCTCTTCGATTTCATTGTCAATGAAGGCAAGAAATCGCTCCAGCTTCTCCCGCTCGTCCACGAGCTCGATAATGATAGGCAGATCGAGCGAGAGCCGCTCAATCTTGTAGGTATGAAGCCGACTATGGGCCCCGAATCCCATAAGGCCGCGCAGCACCGTGGCCCCGGCCAAGCCCTGCTCACGAGCTTTGAAAACAACCCACTCGTAAAGCGGCTTGCCATCGTGCTTATCGCTCTCGCCGATGAAAATGCGCAGCAGGTAGCCTTCGGATGGAAGCATCATAGCCTTATCCCCATAACTTGTGGCCCATCGTGCGCCCGAGCCATACGGCACCCAAGCCTAGCATCAGCTGGGCGGCAACATTGATGAATGCGAGGGAGCCTTCGCCGTCGCGCAAGAGATTGATCGTCTCGTTGCCGAAGCTTGAGAAGGTCGTGAATCCACCCAGGATGCCGATGATGACGAACGCGCGAGTCTCAGGGGAAAAGGCGCCGCGAGCCTCCGCAAGCTGCGATAGGAACCCGATGATTAGGCATCCCAGAATATTCACGGTGAGCGTCCCGACAGGGAAGTCATCACGCTTGGTCCATTCTTGGACAAACCCGCTCAAGGTATAGCGGAAAACTGAGCCGATAAAACCGCCGACGCCAACCCACAGAACGTTGGCCATGCTGACTCCTTTGTGAACAGTCTTCGTGTAGGAGTCATCAGCCGCTCGGCAGTTGAAGGCGGACCCCATCGCCTGATCTGTTGGTATTGTACGTCAATGTCTCCCTCTCCGCCAAAGCACTGGCAGCAGACCATCATCATGATACCCAGGGAAATGAGGCCCGAATCCAACGCTCCCATGCACCACTCTTCCCGTGGAGCCCGCACAGTGCGCAACGGCAGCTTAGCTCGCCTTGGCAGTGCCAGCAGACCTCTGGGGCATAAGTCAGTCGAGTTCGGTCTCTGAAGTGGACTCAAGAAGGTCTCTTCGGTCATTCAACTTTGATAGGGTTTAGACCGAGCGTAAACAGAATCTGCGTCAGAAGCCCGTAACTCTGCGTTCAGCGTCTACCTTACCGATTATTCCCGAAGGCGCTCGCCACGAGCGACCTTCCTATTTTCAAGCCCAGATGCGTGAAACTTCTGTTTGAAAATGGTTATGGTTTGTTGGCTAATTCGTTGCCGTTCCAGATGTCGTGGGTGGTTTTCCAGGTGCCATCGGCCTGACGTTTCAGAATGTTGATATACTTGGCGGTAGATTTAAGTGTTTGTCCTCCCCGTTTGGGGGTCAGGACCACTTCGGCAAAGCCCCTCCCGTAAGCAAGGTCTCCCGACACCTTCACTTCCTCATAATCGCTCTTTAGACGCGTCTCATATTCATCGAAGATATGCTGGTAGTAACTCTGTACGGCCGCCTTGCCTCTCTGGATTGGTTTGTCAGGAGCCATCAGCAAAGCATCCTCAGTAAAGTGAACCGCGATCCCAGCTGCATTTCCTTGGTTAAAAGCGTCTGCCCTAGCTTTGCTGACGGCAGTGATGGATGCGATATCCTGCTGCGCAGAGCGCATGACCTGATTTTCCCGGCTGCAGCCCGACAGGCAAAACAATGACAGCAAGCAACTCACAGCAAAAACACTGGGCAAAGTGTTGAGAAGCATTTTTCTTTCTCCAAAGTTAAGAAGTTTGCAGGATGAAGCGAGCATCAGTCACTGATAGACCGCTATGACTCCCATAGCGGCTACGGCAAGAGGGCGGTGCAGGCCCTCAGCCGCGAAGGCCTTTAGGTTTTGTGGCCACGAAACCTTTTTTTCCGGGCAAGCAAAACCCTCCAAACACCGACCGTCAAAGTGCCCAGCCCTACACCGGCGATCGCATCTAAGGTGTAGTGAAACCGTCCGTAGACGGTAGCGACAATGATTCCCAAAATCACTGGAGATATGAAGAGGCAGAGTCGTCGATCCCGATGCCAGGTGAGCAAGAAGACCACGGTTGCTATCGAAACGTGGCTGCTGGGAAAAGCCCCTCCGCGGGCACCCCCGTGGCTGGAAACAGCGTGGACCAAATCGTAAAAGAGATGGCCGGCAAAGGGAGTGCCTAAGGGTGCTGCCAGATAGAAAGGACTGTCGACTGGAAACAGAATATAGAACAGGTAACTGGTCAGGTAGGTCAGAGTGGCAACGAAAATTAGCTCAAAGAAGTAGCGCCGGCGCTTGACATACCAATAGCCTCCGATTCCGGGAATCAGGAAGACGTAGGCTAGGTAGCTGAAGTGCAGGAATTCGGATAGAGGCACCCAGGGCAGTCGCTCACTCAAGTAAATACTAGGGTGACCATGGAAAAGGATTGCTTCCAGATCCCGGATGAACCAAGTCAAACTCCAATTCCCAAAAGCAGTGGCCAGAGGCTCAATTTCCTTGTAAAGAGCTGGAAAGAGAAAAACGGGGTACCAGTCGAGGAGGAACTGGCGAAGGGCATGGGGGCTCCGGTTCGAGGAGGGTGTCTTGAAGATCAAGAGACCCAGACAGAAGTGGAGACTAGCATAGATTCCCCAATGAGGCAGGCGATCTCGGAACCAGAGAATCAGCAAACCCACAACCGCAAGATAGGAGGCGAACATGATATCAGTAGAACGCCTGATCCACCGAACCTGTGCGGTGCTCGGTGTGTTCAAAAGCAGCTTGAGGCCTGGACTGTTCTTGCTAGTGGCCATCAAATCAACGTAGTATTCGACGATGCTAGGTCATCTTGCCCCTCCGGGAAGAGTATGGGGAAGACGCTGAAACTGCAAGGTCCTGTGAGACGGACTCATGGCAAGAGCGTTTCGTTGGAATTGGCCTAGTGATCAAACTGGGAAGAGTGCACCTGTGAGGTAATGGTGTATGATGGCGGGGAAGAGAAGCTTACAGCATCAATGCTAGCGACAATGATGGCCGTTTCAAGCTAGCTGTCTGCACACAGGGTTTGCGTCGAGCTTGGCACAGAGGGTTATGACAAACGCTTACGACACAGTATATGGCCAGTGGATGAGCGATCCAGAAAAATTCTGGGCTGAGGCCGCCGAAGCTGTTCACTGGTTCAAGAAGTGGGATCGGGTGCTCGATGCTTCACAAGCCCCATTCCATCAATGGTTCAGAGGGGGCCGCGTCAACAGTTGCTATAACGCTCTTGACGTGCACCTGGAAGAGGGTCGTGGCGATCAGCCGGCTCTGATCTATGACAGTCCTGTCACCGGCGTGGTCAAGGTGTTTACCTATCGCGCCTTGCTGGACGAAGTAGCGTGTTTTGCTGGAGTTCTGCTGCAGCAGGGAATACACAAAGGCGACCGAGTCATCATCTATATGCCCATGGTGCCGGAGGCGGCCATCGCCATGCTGGCCTGCGCCCGCGTCGGAGCCATCCACTCTTTGGTCTTTGGAGGTTTTGCCGCTAACGAGTTGGCAAGTCGTATCGACGACGCCAAACCAAAACTAATCGTCTCCGCCTCCTGCGGCATCGAAGTGAACCGCGTTGTGCCGTACAAGCCACTGCTCGATCGCGCCATTGAGATCGCCGCGGAAAAGCCGGAAAGGTGCGTCATCCTCCAGCGGCCACAAGAGCGAGCGTCCATGCTGGTCGGGCGTGACAGGGACTGGGCAGAGCTCATGGCACAGGCGAAACCTGTTGAGTGCGTTCCTGTGGCGGCGACCGATCCCTTGTACATCCTCTACACTTCTGGTACCACTGGCGTCCCTAAGGGTGTCGTGCGCGATAACGGCGGACACTTGGTGGCTCTCAAATGGAGTATGAAGAATATTTACGGGGTCGAGCCGGGTGAGGTGTTTTGGGCGGCTTCCGATCTGGGTTGGGCGGTCGGTCACTCTTACATCGTGTACGGTCCTCTGTTCCATGGAAACACCACCGTCCTATACGAAGGCAAACCCGTAGGCACGCCCGACCCTGGCGCCTTCTGGCGCGTGATCTCCCAGCACGACGTCAAGGTTCTCTTCACGGCACCAACGGCCTTCCGTGCCATCAAACGCGATGACCCTGCCGGCAACTACATGCGCAGGTATGATTTGAGTTGTTTCCGGACGCTCTTCCTGGCTGGCGAGCGCTGTGACCCCGACACGCTGCTCTGGGCCGAGAGGCAGCTAAATGTGCCCGTTATTGACCACTGGTGGCAAACCGAAACCGGCTGGCCCGTGGGCGCCAATTGTGCCGGCTTGGGTCTACTACCAGTGAAGCCGGGCTCTTGCACAAAGGCTGTTCCCGGTTATGACGTGCGTGTGCTGGGAGAGGGTGGACAAGAAGCGCCCTCTGATCAGGTCGGAAACATTGTCATTAAGCTGCCGCTGCCGCCAGGCTGTCTTCCAACTTTGTGGAACAACGACGCCGGGTATCGAGAGTCGTACCTGAGCGCCTACCCAGGCTATTATCAGACTGCAGATGCCGGCTACAAGGACAAGGACGGCTACCTATGGATCATGAGCCGCACAGACGACATTATTAACGTGGCGGGGCACCGCTTGTCCACCGGCGCGTTGGAGGAGGTGCTTGCCTCCCACCCGAATGTCGCTGAATGCGCTGTCGTTGGAGCCGCGGACGAGCTGAAAGGCGAAATCCCCCTGGGTCTGGTCGTGCTTAAGACGGGAGTGATGCGTCCGCACGACGAGATCCTCGCGGAACTCGTTCAGATGGTGCGTGAAAAGATAGGTCGTGTCGCCTCTTTCAAGGTGGCGACCATCGTCAAGCGGCTGCCTAAGACCCGATCGGGTAAAATCGTGCGCGGCACCATCAAGAAGATTGCCGATGGTCTCGAATACCGAATTCCTCCAACCATTGACGACCCGGTGATTCTTGATGAGATCACGGCAGACCTCACGGCGTTAGGTTATCCGCACAGATAGCCGGCGGAATGATTCCAGCCCGCTTCGCTGGAGAAACCCATCTTGGCCGCCAGGAGGCAAACAAGTTGAATCTTTCTTGATGCGGTCAAGCAATTCAGGGCGCCTTTTCCATATTCGGGCTGAGATACTTTGAAGTGCAGACCAAGCCTGCCCAATGAAGAGTCATCCTTTCCCTTCGAACGCTCGAATCCCAACACCGAACACTCGAATCCCAACACCGAACACTCGAATCCCAACACCGAACACTCCATTACCAGACGAGTTTGCGCAACCCTGCTTAAGTCCTTCTCCTGGTTCAACTGAGAGTCTAGTAACTTTGGTTTGGCTCGTGCTAATGTGACGAGCGAAACGCTGAAATGATGAGGTGTCATGCGATGGGAGCTTTGGTTCTAGACCTTCGTTACGCCCTTCGAATCCTGCTGAAGAACCCCGGCTTCACGCTGGTGGGGGTGCTGACGCTGGCGCTTGGCATTGGAGCGAACACGGCCATCTTTAGCGCCGTCAATGGAGTCTTACTACGCCCGTTTCCCTTTCGCCAACCTGATCAACTCCTATCGGTGTGGTGCACAGATTTCTCCAGGGGGGTACCCCAAATGGGATGTGCCGAGCCCGACTTGCAAGAGATCGGCACAAGAAACCGCTCGTTTGAATCTCTGGCTGGGTATTATTGGCAAGATGTAAACCTCATTGACGGCCAACCTGAGCGAGTGGAAGGTGTGTATGTGTCTCCTGGATTGTTCAGATTACTCGGTATGAATACGAAGATGGGCCGAACGTTTTCGGAAGACGAAAGCGTATTCGGAAAGCATCGTGTCGCGGTGTTAAGCCACAAACTATGGGAGCGCCGCTTTGGTGGAAGAGAGAATGTAATCGGAGAAACATTCCACCTGAATAGTGAGCTCTACACGATTGTAGGAATGATGCCTTCCGGTTTTGAGTTTCCAAACGACGCCGCGCAGCTGTGGATGCCTATTTCGTTCGCCCCGAACGATGCCATGGGGACACGAAGCAATCACTTTATCAGTGCGCTCGCCCGCCTGAAATCGGGTGTAAGCACAACACAGGCCCGATCAGACGTGCAGGCAATCGCCCGGGCATTGGAAAAGCAATTCAGCGAGAACGCAGGGGTCGGCGCTGACGCGTCAGAGTACCTGGCTTCCGTTGTGGGCGATGTGAGGCGACCCCTGCTCATTATGCTGGCAGCGGTTACAGCAGTGTTGTTGATCGCGTGCGTCAATGTGGCAAACTTACTGCTCTCGAAAGCCTCAGCACGTGATCGGGAATTTTCCGTACGAGCCGCGCTCGGGGCGGGTCGAGGCCGGCTGGTCCGACAGCTCTTGAGCGAGAGCCTTGTGCTCAGCGGAATTGGTGCAGGCCTGGGCCTAATCATTGGAAGCCTGCTCCTGCAGGTCATAAAGACACTTTCGCCCTCGGACATTCCTCGGTTACATGGAGCCGAGATTGATTTCCGTGTATTGCTCTTCACCGCCGGCCTATCCGTGGTCAGTGCACTGCTCTTTAGCCTTGCCCCTATCTTTGACTTGTCCCGGGTGAACATCAACGAATCCCTGAAGCAGGGCGGAAGGAGTTCCACGGCCAGCCCACAGGCTAACCGAGCGAGAAGCGTGCTGGTGGTCGCGGAAGTGATGCTGTCGGTCATCCTGGCGATCGCTGCCGGGTTACTCGTTAGAACACTACAGCGGCTGTACGCCGTCAATCCAGGATTTCAAGCTCAGGATGTTCTGACGATGGCAATTTCGCTGCCAGAAGCCAAATATCCTTCCACGGAGCCGGCTAAGGCGGGTCTCTTTTACCGTGATCTGGTTCGGAGGGTGAAGGCGATTCCCGGCGTAAAGCTTGCAGCAGCTGGTACAACCGTTCCGCTTGCCGGAGGCGGATGGGGTAAGTATTTCACGGTTGATGAGCATCCAGCGGCAAGCCTGGCTGATGTTCCTCTGATTCAATACCGGCAGGTAACCCCCGACTACTTCCGAGCCCTCGGTATCCCGCTTCGGAGCGGACGCTATTTCGCTGAAGAGGACGTCGCTGACAGACCGCTGGTCGCCATCATCAACGAGGCTACAACTCGACGCTTCTTTCCTAATGAAAATCCGATTGGCAAAAGCGTCCTTCCTGCTCCCCCTGAGCAGACCGTTGCGGCCCTCTTGCCGTCCCGCGACTTTCGCTTTCCCCGCTTCACCGTGGTTGGTGTTGTCGGAGATGTGAAGCAACGAGGACTCAGTCTGCCTTCAGAACCTGAACTCTTCGTCTGTCACTTGCAGGGCATGGCCAAAGATAATGAAGAGCCTTCGAGATCCATGGGCCTCATCATCAAAACAGCTTCAGATCCTATGAACTTCATCGAACCGGCTCGCAAAGTTGTGCTTTCGCTCGACCCGGAACAACCCGTGGCTGACGTCAAAACCATGGAGCGGCGGCTGAATGCGTCGCTGGCTCAACAGCGTTTCCAACTTTTCTTATTAGGAGCCTTTGCTGCGCTGGCGCTTTTGCTGGCAGCAATTGGCATTTACGGAGTGATGTCCTATTCCGTTTGCCAGCGGATACATGAGATCGGCCTTCGCATGGCTCTGGGTGCCAGCCAACAGGATGTGCTGACCCTCATTGTGAGACAAGGAGTGATCCTTTCACTCGTGGGCATAGGTCTTGGAATCGGTGCCTCGCTGGGACTGACGCGCTATCTCGCCAGCTTGCTCTATGACGTGCGACCCACCGACCCTTCGACGTTCGTGGCTGTCTCGCTGGTGCTGATCGCCGTGTCGCTCGTCGCGACGTACATTCCCGCCTGGCGAGCGACCAAGGTCGATCCGATGGTGGCGCTGAGGTGCGAATGAGCCGATTTCCGATTGTCGATTGGGGATTTGGGATTGGAATCGACTTGCAGCTCACGTTCGAACCCGAACTGTGGTCTTTGAACCTCAGACTTTGAGCCTTAGACTTTGGACCTAGGACTTTGGACCTAACTACCTCCCGACGCCAGGCTCACTAAGGCATACGCACACCATAAAGCCCGAACACGGTCTGTAGCAAGTGCGACCGCCGCAAAGGTCCCCATCAAGCTATCCGTAGTTGAATCCGGACGTTTAGGACCCAAAAAGGTCACTCGAATCGGCATGCTGGCAGACTACTGAGAGTCACCAGCAAGCGCGCCTGTTGGTCGGGATGACTCAGGCAAAGAATCATCTGAACAT
>Ga0075424_100006752_pt1 | contig 11065 bp, 8 predicted proteins | sample SoiMethybrSBSTD3_FD_75301 | JGI IMG/M metagenome (GOLD analysis project Ga0075424, IMG submission 75301) | Bulk soil microbial communities from a Populus tree surrounding site in Tennessee, USA - Soil MetaG P. TD hybrid SBSTD3 | ecosystem: Environmental > Terrestrial > Soil > Tree plantation...
TCAGCGCACGTGTGAAAACATGGCGGCTTGGATTGCAGCAAGTCGTTGAACATCCAATCGTAGGGGCCGGTTTCGGCAACGACACGTTTTCAAAAGTCTATGCGGCTGAGATCGAAGCGGATAAAGACAAGGGGCCTGTAGAAAAAGTACTACCAGCCTTACACAACACGTTTGCGATGGTACTCATGGGCAGCGGGATTCCTGCTCTTCTCTTGTTTGTCTGGATCATAGTTTGCGCCATTCAGGAGCTGCTTGCCGGTGTGCGAGTATCTGATCTTCGGCAGAGCGGACCCATGGTGTTCCGTATGGCCATTGGCTTGGCAGTCATTGGCTTTGTGGCCAGAAACCTTTTTGATTATATGTTTGCCGGAAGTCTCGCATCATTATTTTGGATTATCGTGGCCACGGGCCTTAATCAATCGGAAGGTAGAAAGTTGGAGTAGTTCTACATTTTCGACTTTGTAATGACCGCTAGACCAGAAGGTTGTTCCTTGTGAAGAGACTACTTGCCTCCAGCGCTATCTATGGTCTAGGCGCGATGGCAAACCGGCTCGTTGCCTTGCTGCTACTGCCAGTATTCACTGCCCACATGGTCCCAGCAGATTACGGTGTTGTTGCGATGTTAACTGTCGTCGGTGGTTTTGTTGCGCCGGTATTTACACTCGGGCTAGGTAGTTCGATCAGCATAGTGTATTTCAACACCACGAACCCCGCCGAGCGTGGGGCGATTCTGTGGAGCGCAGGTACTGTACTACTGGGGAGTGCGGTATTGCTCACGTTGCTGGGGTGGGTCCTGCGCCACACTCTCAGCAACATTGTACTCGCCGATGAGGGTTATGGCGCCCACACAGCGGTGGCAATAGCAACGACTGCCTTCGGAATTCTAGCGACGCCCTGGCAACTTAAACTACAGTTCGAGGAACGCCCGACGGCTTTCGTAATCGTGTCGTTTCTCGGACTAGTAGCTACGGTCGGCGTCAGCCTGTGGTTAGTGGTGGGAAGAGAAAAAGGGGCCATGGGAGCACTCATCGGAAGTCTAGTAGGACAGACTAGTACAACTCTCCTTCTTTTTGCTGCTGCCGCGGATGAGCTGTCTGTTAAGGACATCGTTCGCTGGGCTCGAGAACTGCTGCGGCAAGGGCTGCCCTTCATTCCCTCGTTCTTTTTTCTTTTCCTGGTGCAGAATTGGGTGCGTTGGCCCTTGGAGTGGCACCACGGTCTCGACGCGGTCGGCATCTATTCTGTGGGATCTAGTATAGGATCGGCATTGGGCATTCTCACCGGCGCCTTCATTAGTGCCTGGACACCATATGCGTTATCTCATGCAGATCGCCAGGGTGAAGCCGTTCAAGTTCTCGGCCGGGCCACACTTTACTATGTGGCCGGGTTTGGTTTCTTGACTACCCTGTTTTTTCTGTATGCAACTCCAGTTGTGCAAATTTTTACACAGCCTGCTTTTCATAGCGCTACTGGAGTAGTAGGCCTATCCGCAGTGGCTCAGTTCCTGTCAGCGCTGTTCTTAATGCTACTTCCGCCACTCTACTTCGCTAAGCGCGTCGACAATGTGCTCGTTAGCCAGGCTGTGGCATCAGGAATCGTTTTTCTACTCGCGGCAATACTGGTTCCATCATTTGGCATTGCAGGGGCGGCCATCACGGTAGTGTTGGGTTTCTCCGCACTGGTGGTCGTACAATGGGCGTGTTTACAGCGCATGCCGGTGTTGAGGATTCATTATGATTATCGGCGAGCCGGCCTGCTCTGCTTGGTGTTCAGCGCTGTAGCCGCACTTTCATTCCTCATCAGTTTTGTTGATCCAGTACGCGGGTTCGCTCTCGCGGGCGCCGCTGCCCTTGTGACTGCAGCGATCGTTTTTCTGGGAATTTGTCGAGTGCCGGACGTCTTGAGAACATGGAGGAGTGTCACGTGAATCCTGCCAAAAGCGAGGAGAACATTTATCGGTGTACTCCTCGAGGGCAGCTTGCGTTATCCGGAGGACCAGTGCCCGTATTCTCGAATCGAGATCAGTATGTCGAGAACTATGAACGTATCTCGGCTGATCATGTTGCCCACATGCAGACGACTGGTTGCAATCCGTTCATACCAGAGCCTTTATGGACGGAGAGTGAACGGCTCACCGCTGATCAGCTACGCCGTTATGGAACAAAAGGGAGCCGAGTACTCGATGTCGGATGCGGTCTGGGAAGACTGCTCACGCAGTTTCCAGAATTTCTGCGCTACGGGATGGATATCAGCTCTGGTTATCTCGAATATGCTCAGCGTGCTGGCATCGATGTATGTCTCTCTCGTATCGAAGACATGCCTTATACCGATGGTTTGTTCGATCTTGTGATATGCACCGACGTTCTCGAGCATGTATTTGACCTGCATGCCGCCTGTACCCAACTGATTCGAGTGGTTCGCAACGACGGCCTGCTTGTCGTGCGTGTCCCATATCGAGAAAACCTTGCGTGCTATCTGGCCCCAAGTCTTCCGTATGAATTCGTACATGTTAGAAACTTCGACGAAGACAGCCTCATATTGCTCTTTGAGAAGATTTATAGATGCAAAGTAATCGATATGATCAAAGGCCCATTCCTTTGGCCCTGGGTTTTACCCAAGTGCCGCCTGCCGCTTCGTGGTCTCGGATTGATCCATCGAACAGTCGCCAGATTGACCAGACTTGCAGGACAATCGGTCCAGAAAGCATTTCTCGAGTGGGCCTTTGATCCCCCGGAAATCAACATCATTGTTCGGGTAACGAAGGACCTGTAATGGATTAAATGGTCCTAGGTTCCATGCGATACAATAACGACACTTACTGGAAGGAACTGCATGGGCGCTTCAACGGCCGCCTCAAAGCAGTCGGGTGGCCCAGCCTTAGCGAATCGTTCAATGAGGCAAAATACTTGAGCGAGACCCAGTCGTTCCTGGATGCACTTGAATTCTGTCCACTGACCTCGAAATCTCCGGTGCGTTTATTGGAGATCGGGATCGGAATCGGGTTCTGGACTTCCCTGCTTCTGGAACGCCTGTCGAAGTTTGATTTCCACATGACGGGGCTCGACATTTCGAAAGATGCCTTGGCCGTGGTGCGGGCACGCTTCCCTGATGTCGAACTGGAGCAAGCCGATCTTCGCACGGTTAACCCTGATCACTTTCTCTATCGATTCGATCTCGTTACTGCGCTGATGGTCCTGTTGCATCTTACGGTGCCGTCTGAATTCGACAATGGATTGCGGTTTGCGGCACGGAGCGTGCGGAGGGGAGGCACATTGCTGCTGTACGAGCCGGCGATAACTGAAACGTATTCGCCCTGGATTGCAGGAAAGATGGCCGAGGGCAATTCCCTCGCACGGAGGATCGATGCATACGACGAAGCACTCGAACAAGAAGGGATGAAGCGTGTGGCAATACTTCCTGGCGCGAGTTGGGTGCTCAACTCTCCAATTGAGGCAGGAAATGAGTTCAACTATCGCTTACGCCGGACAATATGGAGCGGCCTCGCACAGACTGCCTTCAGGTTCGAGTGGCCAAGCAAATTGCTCTCGCCTCTTGTGCTTCGAATCGATGCTGCGCTTAAGGGCGGCCCTGGGCCGGGCAGCGGAAAGTTTCTTGTATACCGCCGGCTCTAACCCTCACTTTGAACATCCTATTCGTCTACTACAATTTGCAGCACCCCCTGCGCCCTGCATTGTCGGCCGGTCTCGATGCGTTTCCTCTCTATAGTGGTCATCGTGTGTTCATGTGGAATGCAGCCTTGCGCCGCAATCTGGGTTTTCTTCTACGTCTGCAATTTGATCTAATCGTCTTTAGTACGGTGTTTCTCAGTCAGCATTGGGGAGGAGCTGAGCACTTCGCGCGAGTCACACGACGGCTGCGGGACGTAAAGCGGCTTGATGCCGTTAAGATCGCATTTCCGCAGGACGAGTTCTACTGCGCTGATCTCTATTCCGAATTCTTCAATGAATTCGGCATCGATGCGATTTACAGCGTTGCCGGAGAGGAGACGTGGTCGCACATCTATCGCAGACTGAACTACACACCACGTTTCTATCGTGTGCTTACGGGTTACATCGACGAACGCCAAATGTACTCGCGGCCCATAGCACATCGACAGTACGACATTGGCTATCGAACGATCGGAAAGCCGACACCCGTTTATGGGACGTTTGGATTTCGGAAGTGGCTCATCGCCGAGCGTTTTCGCGATGCCTGCCAGAGACGGCCGTTAGCAATAAATATCTCAACAGATGACCGCGACAAGTTTGTCGGCGATGAATGGTACCGCTTTTTGGCCGATTGCAAATATGTGCTTGGCGTGGAAAGTGGGACCAGTATTGTAGATTATGATGGTTCGGCGACAAAAGCGGTTCATGACTACCTCCGCATCAATCCAGATGCCACATTCGAGTCCGTCGTTAAAGATTGCCTTGCCGACGCTGACGGGAAATTAGTCATTCGCGCTCTTGGGCCACGTCATCTTGAATCGTGTCTTACCGCAACATGCCAAATCTTGATTGAAGGCGAATACAATGGAGTACTCAAGCCCTGGAAGCACTATATCCCGATCAAAAGCGATTTCTCTGACATTGAAATGGTTCTCGATATTGTCGAAAAAGACGACCGGCGTCAGGACATCGTGAACAACGCCTGGCGTGACATCGTAGCCTCCGGACATTACAACTATCGAAGTTTTGTATCGTACGTATTGGAAACTGCCATGCCGTCGGGTGGTATTCATGACCGGTCAGGAACGCGGCAATGGCGTGAATCGTTTGCATACGCCTGGAATTGTGCCCTCGACGGGTCGGGCCGGCTGGCCATCCGCGTCGCTGTGGCGCCGTGGTATCGTCTTGCCGCAATTTTGAGACGCTTGCTTCAGCGATTTCCGGTGCTATGGAGCATACTCCTGACTCTTCGTACGCGGCTCAGGTGAGGTGGAACCGTGCATGTGTTCCTTATCCCGTCTTGGTATCCGACAAAAGATCGCCCGACTGCAGGATGCTTCCTCCGGGAGCAGGCGCTCGCGCTGGGTCGCTTTGGCGAAGGTGCACGCGTCAGTGTGTCTTTGCATGGTGCTGGCGCGCATCTGCTCGACCCCAGGAGCCCGATCGCTTCTATTCGACGATTGCTCCGCTTTTTTTGCGCACCAACGAGAAGCATCGAAACCGTGTCGTCCAATGTCGTAGAGATCGAGCGTCCGGTCGTCGAGTGGTCCATGCTGCTCGGTGGCAATATGAGTGGCATGCTTCGCAGCCATTACGCAAACTTCGTCCAAGCCGAGGCGATGTATGGTGAGGTTGACCTTATTCATGCCCACGTAGGATTTCCTGGGGGTTGGATTGCTTGGCACCTGGCCCGTCGTTTTCGTCGGCCTTTCGTCATTACGGAACACATGGGCCCTTTTCCCCCGCCAGTTTTTCTGAGGTCAGACGGGACGATCACCGAGCGGCTGAGCGCCCCCTTCCTTGCTTCACACAGAAATGTGGCGGTCAGCCCGGCGCTCGCACGCGTAATGGGTAGATTTGGGATTCCGCGCGTCGCCGTCATACCTAATCTCGTCGACGAGGAGCGATTTTCGACCAGTGCTCGCCCGCCCTCCTCCAACAATTTTGTTTTCTTCTCCCTCTGCCACCTCGTGCCAGAGAAGGGTGTTGACGATTTGCTCAAGGCCGCGAAGTGCGCAATGGCTGAGGTCCCCGCTCTACGCTTGGTCATCGGCGGCGACGGACCGATGCGGGGGTCCCTTCAGTCGCTTGCAGGACGTCTCGGCATTTCCGATCGGGTAAGTTGGCTCGGCATGGTGGACCCTCTTGCAACGCCCGGCTTCTACCGGGACTCCGATGCCTTCATACTTGTGAGCCGAGCCGAGACCTTCGGGGTAGTCTATGTGGAGGCCCTTGCCAGCGGTAAGCCTGTGATCGCGACGCGCTGTGGGGGGCCCGAGGCGATTGTTCATGAGGGAAACGGACTCTTGGTACCGATCGGGGATGTGCCGGCTATTGCATCGGCGATGGTAAAGATGGCAGGCAACAGCGATCGTTACGTTGCAGAGAAAATCCGGAGTGATTTCATGAAGCGCTTCTCGAGACCTGCTGTGGTAGGACAATTGCTCGCTCTTTATCGCACCATACTTAACGAGCCTCTTCATGAGTCCGCTTTTGAAGATATTTACCATTGAGGTACCATCCAGTAGGTCGCTTTTCGTCTTCTCAAGTGCTGATAACATAACTTTCTGGTCGCTGATATCTTGTCCGGTGATGGTGGTCGACCGAACACATCTTAGAAATTCTCACTTCAGCTAAGGAGTAGGACTAGTACATGTGTGGCATCGCAGGTTTACTAAGTCTCGATTCGAAAAAGATCCCTGACCTCCATCGCGCGCTTGGCGTGATGAATCGTCTCCAGCGCCACCGTGGTCCGGATGGGGAAGGGATATGGATGCATCCTGCTGGGAATATTGGCTTCGCCCATCGCAGGTTGAGCGTCATCGACCTTGAGACTGGACAACAGCCCATGCATGACCGTTCCGGTAACTGGGTTACCTATAACGGAGAAATTTACAATTACATCGAGTTGCGGGATGAATTGGGTGCAAATCTGTTCGCGACGTGTTCCGATACCGAGGTCATTTTGCATGCCTATCAGAAGTGGGGGATAGACTGTTGTAATCAATTTCGTGGCATGTTTGCCTTCGCGCTTTGGGATGAAGGAAAGCGCACGTTGCTTTGTGCGAGGGATCCGTTCGGCATCAAGCCGTTCTATTACACCGTTGTGGACAGAATTCTGTATTTTGCATCGGAGGCAAAGGCACTGCTTCCTTTTGTCACCGAGATCGACACCGACCTAGAGGGTTTAAAAGATTACCTGACTTTCCAGTTCTGTTTGGACGGGAAAACACTGTTTAAGGGAATCCGAGAACTTCTGCCGGGCCATGTGCTTCTCGTGCGAAATGGGACAATTGAAATCAAACGGTACTGGCAGGTCTACTACCATTTGGATTTCGACCACACGTCAAAGTATTTTGAAGACAAGATTCGAGCCTCGATGGAGGATTCTGTGGGCCTCCACCTTCGTAGCGACGTGCCGGTGGGCGCCTATGTAAGTGGAGGGTTTGATTCAAGCATTGTCGCCGCTCTCGCCTCAGAACGAGCCCCTCATGAGTTCGTCGGGTTTACAGGGAAATTTTCTATGGGGGACGATTACGATGAAAGTCGATACGCCCGTGACCTGGCGATGTCCAAGTCCTTCATGCTCCATGAAGTCGACATCACGGAACAGGATTTCGTGCAATACATTGAGCGGATCATCTACCATCTGGATTTCCCCGTTGCCGGACCCGGGTCATTTCCTCAATTTATGGTCTCTCAGCTTGCCGCGAAACACCGAAAGGTGATTCTTGGGGGGCAGGGCGGTGATGAGATTTTCGGAGGTTACGCCAGATATCTGGTTGCCTACTTCGAGCAATGCATCAAAGCCGCCATTGACGGCACGATGAATTCGGGAAATTTTATCGTGACCTACGAGTCGATAATTCCCAATCTGACTGCATTGCGCAATTACAAGCCAATGCTGCAGCAGTTTTGGCGCGAGGGGTTATTCGAGGATCTCGACAAGAGGTATTTCCGGCTGGTGAATCGCGCCGCGCTGCACGCAGATGAGGTCAGATGGGAATTACTCGGCGAATACTCTCCCTTCGAGACCTTCCGGAGCATTTTCAGAGGGAGCAACGTGCAGAAAGAGTCTTACTTCGACAGCATGACGCATTTTGATTTCAAAACGCTTCTTCCTGCCCTCCTCCATGTCGAGGACCGCATGAGTATGGCGCACGGACTGGAATCCCGTGTGCCTTTCTTGTATCGGCCATTGGTGGAGTTGGCTGCGACCATTCCCTCCAATATCAAGTTCAAAGACGGAAACATGAAACATCTTTTGAGAAGTGCTCTCAGTTCGGTGTTGCCGGAATCGATTGCCAATCGGACCGATAAGATGGGGTTTCCTGTTCCACTGCAGGAGTGGCTTGGGGAGAAAGGGAAGGTCAAGGAATTTGTGATGGACATCTTGTCCTCGCGGGCCGCTTTGGAGCGACCGTTAATCAACAACCGAACGGTCTTCTCTGGATTGGGACGTGAATTGAAATTTGGTAGAAAAGTTTGGGGATTTCTCTGTCTAGAATTGTGGCAACGAGCGTTTCACGACCGGATGGCGACCTATAAGAGTCTTCTAAAGGGTGAGGAGGCGCGGACATGAAAACACTGATTACAGGCGGCGCTGGGTTCATAGGTTCACACTTGGCTGATCGCTTGATCGCTCAAGGTCACGAGGTGTGCGTGATCGATAATTATGCGACTGGGCGTCGAGACAACCTGGCACCACACACCCGATTGCGGGTTGTGGAAGGAAGCATCGCTGAGAAGTCACTCATTGACCGTATTTTTGACGAGTTTCGACCGGAACAGGTGGTTCACGCCGCCGCCGCATACAAGGATCCAGACAATTGGCTGGAAGATTCACTAACCAACGTTGTGGGGACTGCGAACGTGGTCCAAGCTGCTAAGCGACGCAATGTTCAAAGACTCATTTATTTTCAGACGGCGCTCTGTTACGGCCTTAAGCCGTTAGAGCAGCCGATCACCCTCAGTCATCCCATCAGGTCGGAAGGCAGCAGTTACGCAATCAGTAAAACGGCAGGCGAACAGTATGTGATGTTGAGTGGGTTGAATTGGATCTCCTTCAGGTTGGCTAATGCCTATGGTCCGCGCAACCTCAGCGGACCCCTGCCGACGTTCTATCAGCGGTTGTCCAGCAACAAGCCGTGTTTTGTAATGGATACGCGCCGAGATTTCGTTTTTATCGATGACCTGATTCAAGTTGTGCTTATGGCGCTTGAGGGGAAAGGACAAAACGGTACTTACCATATCTCTTCTGGCTCAGACTACGCCATTAAGGATCTGTTCAACGCCACGGTTCAGGCCCTCGGGATCAAGCTTGAGCGTGAAGTGGAGGTTCGGCCGCGCAATCCGGACGATGCCTTTACGATCTTGCTAGACCCTTCGAAGACTTTGGACGATTTTGTCGGTTGGAAAGTTCGGACGCCGCTAGAAAAGGGTGTCGCTTCTGCGCTGGACTATTACAAGCGGTTCGGGATTACCCAGACATTTACCCATCTGAAGGCCCTGGACGAGAAGAAGTGAACTTCCTTGCTCCGTGAGGGTATTGGATGAATGAATTTGGGGGCATGACATGCCTGGTCGTTGGAGGAGCAGGGTTCGTCGGCAGCAATCTGGTTCGGTTGCTGCTGGATGAGGGGGCCGCCGCGGTCATAGTGATCGATAATTTGTTATCTGCCGAGCGCAGTAACGTACCGGAGAATCCACTCGTCACGTTTATACAAGGTTCGATCGCGGATGATGGGATCCTCAGCGGATTGAACGACGAATTTGACTATGTGTTTCATTTGGCCACCTATCATGGCAACCAAAGCTCTATTGCCAATCCATTGGAGGATCACGCGAACAATCTTGTGACCACCTTAAAATTGTATGAACGGATCAAGAACTTTAGCCGAATAAAGAAAGTTGTATATGCAGCATCGGGATGTACGCTGGCGCCCCATACGTATGACCATGCTCAGGCCACGACGGAAGATGGTGCGGTACCGCTTGAGTTGGATAGTCCCTATCAGATCTCCAAAGTCGTCGGTGAATTTTATTCGGTGTACTACCATCATCAGCACAAGCTGCCGACCGTCCGCGCCAGGTTTCAGAACGTCTATGGTCCTGGAGAAATCCTGGGGGCCGGTCGCTGGCGCGGGACGCCTGCGACGGTGTGGAGAAATGTAACGCCCACCTTTGTGTATCGCGCTCTGAAAGGGCTTCCCCTGAAAGTCGAGAATCAGGGGCTCGCGAGCAGGGATTTCATCTACGTCGAGGACATTGCCCGTGGCCTCATGCGATGTGCGACGGTCGGCAGACCTGGTGACGTATACAATTTGGCCAGCGGTGTTGAGACATCGATTCTGGAGTTGGCGACTCTGATTAATCAGCTCACCGGCAATCCTGCCACCATAGAGTTCCTTCCGGCCAGGCCGTGGGATCGTTCGGGGAAGCGATTTGGTAGCCCAGAGAAAGCGAAACGGGAAATGGGTTTTGAATCGCGCGTGGTGCTCTCAGACGGTCTTTCAACTACAGTGGAATGGACCCGAAAGAATCTGTTCAGTATCGAACGTTGCATACAGAATCACGATTCTCAAATGAAGGTGTTCGCCTGAGTATGGCTAGAGGCAGGCCAAGTCAATGTGACCGATAATTGTGCATGACTGTGAGCGAGGTTCTTTTTGTCTGGTGAGTTGAGGTTGATAATTCTCGTTCGATTGTGTACCTGACTCAGGTAGGATCCGCTTGCCCGTCCACATTCTGACGTCCCTTCGACCTCCTTATTCAGTCATGTTCGTTTGCCAGAGAGCGTAGCACTCTATTACTCACGAAGAAATTCTGTCATGGAGGTAGACTCCTTAGTCCTCTGTCGCGACCTGTACAAATCGGAGAGATAGTCATGTTGTCGTCAGAAGGATACGACGCCATATGTGCGGCATAGCAGCAATTTTCTCTCCCAAACCAATCCCGCTGGGCGACCTTGTCCGGAAGATGACCGAAGCGGTTCGCCATCGTGGTCCGGACGGCGAGGGGTTCGCAATATTTTCGGCTCGGGACCTTGCAGCGACAATTGTTGGTGGGACGGATACGCCGGCTTCCGCGTATAGTGCCAGGTTTGCCTACGCACCAAGGCGAGATGCTAAACCGGTGTCCGATGCTGTCGCCGCTTTTGGCCACCGGCGTCTGTCGATTATCGACCTGAGTTCAGCCGGTCATCAGCCAATGTGCACGCCAGATGGCCGCTTCTGGATTGTCTATAACGGTGAGATCTACAATTTCGTGGAGCTTCGCACAGAACTGGAACTTCTAGGACACTCGTTTAATTCACACAGCGACACCGAAGTGATCCTCGCCGCGTATCGGGAGTGGGGGGAACAGTGCCTCGAACGGTTTAACGGCATGTTTGCCTT
>Ga0075424_100006754_pt1 | contig 11064 bp, 13 predicted proteins | sample SoiMethybrSBSTD3_FD_75301 | JGI IMG/M metagenome (GOLD analysis project Ga0075424, IMG submission 75301) | Bulk soil microbial communities from a Populus tree surrounding site in Tennessee, USA - Soil MetaG P. TD hybrid SBSTD3 | ecosystem: Environmental > Terrestrial > Soil > Tree plantation...
ACGATCGCAGAGGAGTTTTCATTCTCTTCGTCCGGGCCGCGCAAGGAGGGAACGTCATGAATACGTCCACGGCTCTCATCGTCGTCGCGGTCATCGTCGTCATCGGTGCCCTCGTCGTCACCATGATGGTGACCTCACGCCGCCGCACCACGCATCTCCGGGATCAGTTCGGTCCCGAGTACGACCACGCGCTGCACGAGAGGGGCGACCGCCGCCATGCGGAGAAGGAGCTGGTCGAGCGCGAGCGCCGGGTGAAGAAGCTGCCGATCCGGCCCCTGGCCCCGGGGGAGAAGTCGCGCTACTCGGAGCTGTGGCACGCCCAGCAGGCGCGCTTCGTCGACAATCCGGAGTCGGCCGTGGCCGACGCCGACCACCTGGTCGAGGAGGTCATGCGCGTCCGCGGCTATCCGGTGTCCGACTTCGAGCGCAACGCGGCCGACATCTCCGTGGACCATCCCCAGGTGGTGGAGGAGTACCGCGCCGGACACGAGATCGCGGTGCGCCACAAGCGTGGCCAGGCGACGACCGAGGATCTGCGCAACGCCATGCTGCACTACCGCCGCCTGTTCGAGGACCTGCTGCAGGACGGAGGCTCGACCGAGTCCTACGCGCGTGGCTGATTCTCGAGGTTGCGGGGCCGGAGCTTTTCTCGGGCTCCGGTCCCGGCATCTGCTAGGTTGACCGGCGTCGCCGCGCTCGCGCGGCGCGAGGAGGCCGCGTGCCCGCCGGGGATCTCGAGTTTCGCTACCGCTTCTGGGTGATCTTCGGGCTCTTCTGGCTCGGCTTCTCTTGCTACTACGTGGACCACACCAACGTCGCCGAGTGGCTCGTCGCTCTGGCGGCGCCCGGGCTCGACACCGAGCGCCAGCGGCACGTGCTCCAGGGTGTGTTCGGCGTCGCCGCCTTCCTCGCCCTGGCCTCGGCGGCGCTGCGCAGCTGGGCCTCGGCGTATCTGCGCAGCGAGGTGGTCCACGACACCGCGGTGCACACCGAGACCCTGGTCGCCGACGGTCCCTACCGGCACGTGCGCAATCCGCTCTACCTCGGCACCTATCTGATGACGCTCGGCATGGCGCTCGTCATGAGCCGCCTGGGTGCGGTCGTCGTGCTCGCCGGCCAGGCGATCTTCCTCCTGCGCCTCATCGGCCGCGAAGAGGCGGCGCTCACCGCCGCGGGCGGCGATCGCTTCCGCGCCTATCAGGCCGCCGTGCCGCGCCTCGTGCCCTCGCTCGCGCCGCGGGTGCCGAACGGGCGCACGCGCGCGCACGTCGCCGAGGGCGCGATCGGCGAGGCGTTCAGCTGGATCCTCGGCCTCGCCCTCCTGCTCTTCGCCTTGACCTTGAATTCACGCATCATCCTCTATGCCGTAGGCGTCGGATTCGTCGTCTACTGGCTGCTGTTCGTCGTGTGGAAGAAGAGGGGGCGCTCGAGCGGACCCGCGCCCAGCGCTCCGTGAGTGCTACGCTGGCCGGGGACCGCTCCGCCGAGGGAAAGAGGAGTCCGATGAGAGGGAGCCGCATCCTGGTCCTGTTCGGCGTCGCCGTCGCCTTGCTGCTGGCGCCCGGCGAGAGTCACGCCCGCGTCCCCAAGGGGATCGAGGCCGCCGCCGCGGCCGAGCCCGTGGGCAAGGTCCGGAAGTCCGAAGCGGAGTGGAAGAAGATCCTCGCGCCCGACGCCTTTCGCGTGCTGCGCCAGAAGGGCACGGAGATTCCCTTCACCGGCGCCTTCTGGAACGAGCACGCCTCGGGCATCTATCGCTGCGCCGGCTGCGGGCTCGCCCTGTTCAGCTCCGACACCAAGTTCGACTCGCACACCGGATGGCCCAGCTTCTGGCAGCCGATCGCGGCCTCGCACGTGCGCACCACCGGAGACACGAGCCACGGCATGCTGCGCGACGAAGTCGTGTGCGCGCGCTGCGGCGGCCATCTGGGCCACGTCTTCGACGACGGGCCGGCGCCCACGCACCTTCGCTACTGCATGAACTCCGTGTCGCTGCGCTTCGAAAAAGTGAAGTAGCAACGTGAGGCCGCCCGGGAGCCGAGCGTCGGGAGCCTGCCTCGCGCTCCTCGTGACGATCGCTCTCGGCGCCGGTTGCGCGACCACCGGCGGCCGCCTGGGCGGAAGGGTGGCGGCGACCACGCGCGGGCGCGGCCTCGAAGCCACGGTGATCTATCTGAAAGGGGAGGCGACCGACCGCGACCTCGGCGGCCGCACGGTCGTCGTCGAGGAGGGCGGCCGGGGCTTCGCCCCGACGCTGCGCGCGATCTCGACCGGCACCCGCGTCGAGTTCCAGAACCGCGACCACGTCTTCCACAACGCGTTCAGCGTCTCGCCCGCCAAGCCGTTCGATGTGGGAGCGATCGCCCCGGGAGAGAAGCGCGTCGTCACCTTCGACGAGGCGGGGGTGATCCAGGTCTTCTGCGAGCTGCATCCGAAGGAGGCGGCGACGCTCGTCGTCCTGCCCACGCCCTACTTCACGCGCGCCGACGCCGAGGGCCGGTTTCGCCTCGGGCACGTGCCGCCCGGCGACTACGAGCTGGTTGCCTGGCACCCCGATCTGGGGGAGATCCATCGCGACGTGCGCATCCCGGCCAAGGGGACGCTGCGCGTCGACCTCTCGTACTAGGGGAAGATCGAGACGCCGACGACGGACTCCTGCTCACCACCGCCACCTACTTCTAGAGAGAGCGCGAGCGCGGTACATTCCGGGGCGATGTCGCTCGCCGCCGGCTCCCGTCTCGGTCCCTACGAAATCCTCGGCCTGCTCGGTGCAGGCGGCATGGGCGAGGTGTATCGCGCCCGCGATCCCAGGCTGGGCCGCGAGGTGGCGATCAAGCTCCTGCCCGACGCGGCCGGTGGCCCGCGGGCGTCCGACCGCCTCCTCCAGGAGGCGCGAGCCGCCTCGACGCTCAATCACGAGAACATCTGCACCATCCACGACGTCGGCGAGCAGGATGGGCGCCCGTTCCTGGTCATGGAGCTCCTGCGCGGGCGCACGCTCGAAGCGCGGCTCGCCGAGGGGCCGGTGCCGGTCGACGACCTGCTCGAGTGGGGCACGCAGGTCGCCGATGCGCTCGAGGCCGCGCACGCCAAGGGCATCCTGCACCGCGACATCAAGCCGGCGAACCTGTTCCTGACCGAGCGCGGGCCCATCAAGGTGCTCGACTTCGGCCTCGCCAAGCTCACGGCGGCCGGCGGGGAGCTGGCGAAGACCATGGCGCCCGCCGGCCTCACCGATCCGGGCATGGCCGTGGGCACGGTCGGCTATATGTCGCCCGAGCAGGCGCTGGGCAAGGAAGTCGACGCCCGCACTGACGTGTTCTCGCTGGGGGCGGTGCTCTATCAGATGGCCACCGGCCGCCAGGCGTTCGCCGGCCACACGACGGCGGCGGTGTACGACGCCATCCTGCACCGCACGCCGGCCTCGCCCGAGGAGCTGAACCACGATCTGCCGCCGGCGCTCGGGACGGTGATCCTGCGCGCCCTCGAGAAGACTCCGGGCGCCCGCCACGCGAGCGCCCGCGCCCTGCGCGACGAGCTCCTCCGCGTGGCCGAGCGCGGGCGCGACCAGGCCGGGCTCGGCGCGCCGTCGATCGCCGTCCTGCCGTTCGCCAACATGAGCGCCGATCCGGAGAACGAGTACTTCACCGACGGCATGGCGGAGGAGATCATCAACGCCCTGTGCAAGATCGAGAAGCTGCGCGTCGCCTCGCGCACCTCCTCGTTCGCGTTCAAGGGCCGCAACGAGGACGTGCGCAAGATCGGCCGCACGCTCAACGTGACCACGGTGCTCGAGGGCAGCGTGCGCAAGAGCGGGCCGCGGCTGCGCATCACCGCCCAGCTGGTGAAGGTGGACGACGGCTACCATCTGTGGTCGGAGCGCTACGACCGCCAGCTCGAGGACGTGTTCGCGGTCCAGGACGAGATCTCGGAGAGCATCGTGAGCGCCCTGCGCGTCGTGCTGTCGCCGCGCGAGAAAGAGGCCATCCGCAAGATCCCGACGAAGAGCATGGAGGCCTACGACTACTATCTGCGCGGCCTGTCCTTCGTGCACATCCTGCGCGACCAGAACCTGCAGCATGCCCTGACCATGTTCCGCCGCGCCGTCGAGGTGGATCCGGAGTTCACGCTGGCCTGGGCCGGCATCGTCGAGGCGTGCTGCTGGCTCACCGCCTGGTTCACCCCGAAGGAGGAGTACCGGGTGGCGGCGGACGAGGCCAGTGCCCGCGCCCTGGCCATCGACCCCGACCTTGCGGAGGCGCACGTGGCGGGCGGGCTCGCGGCCTCGATCCGCGGCGAGAACGCGCTCGCGCGCCGCGAGTTCGAGATCGCGAGCCGGCTCGACCCTCGCCTGTGGGACGCCTACTACTTCCACGCCCGCGTCCACTTCGGCGAGGGCAACATCGAGCGCGCGGCCGAGCTCTTCCGCAAGGCGTTCGAGGTGCGGCCGGACGAGTACCAGGCGCCGGCGCTGCTCATGACCTGCCTGCGCGGCCTCGGCCAGCTGGGCGAGATGCGCGCGCTGGCGCCGCGCATCGCCTCGATCATCGAGAAACACCTCGACCTGCATCCCGACGACGTGCGCGCCATGTACTTCCTGGCTTCGCAGTGGGTGACGATCGGCGAGCGCGACAAGGGCCTGGCGATGGCGCGGCGCGCGCTCGACATGGCGCCCAACGAGCCGGGCGTGCGCTACAACGTGGCCTGCCTCTACGTGAACGAAGGGATGTACGACGAGGCGCTCGACCTGCTCGAGGGCAACATGCAGTACGGCTGGGGCAACGCCGAGTGGCTGAGCCACGATCCCGACATGAAGCCGCTCGTCGACCATCCGCGTTTCCGCAAGCTGCTCGAGAAGATGCCCGAGCGGCGCAATCCCGCGGTGAGCTAGCGCTTCACCCAGGCGGTCTCGGCGAGGAACGCCTTCACTTCCTTCGAGCCCGTGAGGCGCAGCCACGGCGCCTGCTCCCCGGAAGACCAGCGCAGGTCGAAGTCGAAGAACGGGCAGCAGCGGCGCTCGTAGGTGATCCACTCGGCCACGCGGGTGAGCGCCTTCGGGTCGGCCGGGAGCCGGAACGCGTAGCCGTCCGGGAGCTCGCGCACCTCCCCCACGTTCTTCTCGAGCTCGCCGACGAGCTCGTCGTAGCGGGCGCGCTCCGCCGGGCGCAGCGCGTCGAGGCGGCAGGCGATCTCGGCGGCGCCCGAGGGAGCCGCGCAGGCCACGGTCAGGATCGCCGCCAGCCAGCTCGCGGGGAATCGCATCAGGTTTCTCCTCTCTTTCCGATCGCCCTCTCGACGATCGGACAGTCGCGGCGGCAGCCGCACTGGACGACGAGCGCGAGCGAGCGGCGCCGGGCGGCGAGCTGCCGCATGGTGTCGTCGATCTCGCGGATCTTGCGCTCGGCCTGCCGGCGCGCGGTCCGCACCGTCGAGCCTCGGCGACGCAAGCGCATGAGCTCGGCCATCTCGCCGAGCCGGAAACCCAGTCCCTGCGCCCAGCGGATGAGCCGCACCTCGCGCACCACTCCCGGCGCGTAGACGCGATAGCCGGAGGGCCGGCGTCCCGGGGCGGCGATGAGCCCGCGGCGCTCGTAGTAGCGAAGCGTCTGCACGCTCACGCCGGTGCGCCGGGCCACCTCGCCGATGGTCATCGCGGGCCTCCTTTCGAGAAGCGTGAACCCTGTAGCGCGCTATAGGGTCAAGGGCGACGAACGTCCGTTTCCTGCAAACTTGCTAGACTGAGCCGGCGTCCGGGAACCCGCCGCACCCGGCCGGCGTTCTTGGCATCGAAACGGTGCCACCCGCCCGACCCACGGAGGAACGACGTGCCCCGCCCGGTCTCGATCCGACGCTTCCTCGTTGTCACGCTCGCCCTGTTCGCGATCGTCTCGGTCGATGCCGCCGAGTCCGCCAAGAGAGGAGCCATGTCCCACCGAACGGAGACCGCCACCATCGCGGGCGGTTGCTTCTGGTGCGTCGAAGCCGTGTTCGAGCCCATCAAGGGCGTGGAGAAGGTGGTGTCGGGCTATTCCGGCGGCAAGGTCGCCCACCCGAGCTACGAGCAGGTGTGCACGGGCACCACGGGCCACGCCGAGGCGGTGCAGATCACGTTCGATCCCGCCGTGATCTCCTATGCCGACCTGCTGCGCATCTTCTTCGGCTTCCACGATCCCACGACGCCCAACCGCCAGGGCGCGGACGTCGGCACCCAGTACCGGTCGGCGATCTTCTATCACTCGCCCGAGCAGCGCGACCAGGCGCGCGCCGTGATCGCCGAGCTGACGAAGGAGAAGCTGTTCGACCATCCCATCGTCACCGAGGTGACACCGTTCACCGAGTTCTACGCGGCCGAGAACTATCACCAGAGCTACTTCCAGAGGAACTCGGGCCAGCCCTATTGCCAGTTCGTCATCGCGCCCAAGATGGCGAAGCTCAAGAAGCTCTACGCCGCCAAGCTGAAGTAGGGGAAGCGGCCCGGGTGCAACCCGGCTGGCAGCTCCACATACAACCCCGCTGGCGGGTCGGCGGCCGTTCGGGCATCCTGGCCGGCATGCCGACCCGCTTCGCTTTCCCGACGTGAACCTCGTTCTCCTCCTGATCCACGGGATCAGCGCCGCGCTCCTGTGGGGTGCCGTCACCCACCAGGCGGTGGCGCTGTGGTGGCCCGCGCCGCGCGGCGGGCCCGGCTTCTGGCGCAGCTTGCGCGGCGTGCACGCCGAGCGCTACGCCCGGGCGGTGGCGGTTCTGTTCGTGGTCACGCTCGGGCTCGGCGCCATTCTCTACGCGCCGTTCCGCGTGCTCGTGCGCGCCGCCTACCTGGATGCGCACGTTCCCTGGGCCACCGGCCTGTTCGAGATCAAGGAGCACGCGGCGGCGATCGGTCTCGCCGTCCTGCCCGCGTATCTCGCGGCGTGGAAAGAGCCGCAGGCGCTGCGAACCCGGCGCGCGCTGACCACGATGCTCACGCTCATCGTGTGGTTCAACTATCTGGTGGGGCACGTGGTAAACGACGTCAAGGGACTGTGAGAGGAAAGCCCGCCGGATTCGCGGCGACCCTGGGCGCGGTCGCGGGCTACGCGCTCGCGACGCTCGGCCTCCTGCCGCGACCGTACTTCTATCCCCACCTCGGGCAGGTGAGCTGGACCGCCGTCGGCGACGAGCCCGCCATCCGCTGGTACGGGTCGATCGCCTATCTGCTTCTCGGCGGCGTTCTGGGCGGCCTCCTCGGGAGCCGGCTGCCCGAGCCCGCGCTGCGCCGCCTCGCCGTGGTCGTGCCCGCGGTCACGCTGCTCGTCCTCGTATGGATGGAGCGGCGCTGGTTCTAGCGCGCGCTACTTCCCATACGTCTTGAAGCGCTCGAGCATGCGCGCCATCTCCTCCGGCGAGAGGAGCGTGACGTCGCCGACGGAGAGCGCGATGGCGTACTGGGCCGCCAGCTCCTCGACCTCGACCATCAGATCGAGCGCGCTCTCGAGATCCGCGCCCACGGCGATGGCGCCGTGGTTGGCGAGCAGGCAGGCGCGCCGGCCCTCGAGCGCGCGCGCCGCGTTCTCGGCCAGCTCCTCGGTGCCGAACGAGGCGTAGGGGGCGCAGCGGATCGAGTCGCCGCCCGCGATCGCCACCATGTAGTGGAAGGCGGGGATGTCGCGGCCGGTGCAGGCGAGAGCGGTGGCGTAACGCGGATGCGCGTGCACGATGGCGTCGACGTCGGGGCGCGCGCGGTAGAGGCCGAGATGGAGTCGCCACTCGCTCGAGGGCGCCCGGTGCCCGGCCACGGTCTGGCCCCGCAGGTCCATCTGCACCACGTCGCCCGCGCTCATCGACTCGTAGGGCACGCCCGACGGCGAGACGAAGAAGCCGGTGGCGTGACGCAGGCTGACGTTGCCCGTCGTCCCGGCGCTGAGCCCGCGCCGCGCCAGCGCCAGACCGGCGGCCACCACGTCGCTCCGCAGCTTCCACGGATTCATCGCGCGCGCTCGATCGCCGCCAGGCCTTCCGGCGTGGCGGGGAAGACGCCGCGCTCGGTGATGAGCGCGGTGACGAGCCGCGCCGGCGTCACGTCGAACGCGAAGTTGAGCGCCTCCGTGCCCGGTGCCGCCACCGCCACGGTCTCGTCGCGGCCGTCGTCGGTGCGCCCGCGCACGTGCGTGACCTCACGCGGGTCGCGCGCCTCGATGGGGATCTCGGCCACGCCGTCCTGGATCTCGAAGTCGATGCTCGAGACCGGGAGCGCGACGTGGAACGGCACGCCGTTGTCGCGCGCGGCGAGCGCCAGCGGATAGGTGCCGATCTTGTTGCACACGTCACCGGCGGCGGTCGTGCGATCGCTGCCCACGACGCACCAGTCGACGAGGCCGCGCTGCAGGACGTGGCCAGCCGAGACGTCGGCGATCACGGTGTGCGCGATGCCCTGCTCGCCCAGCTCCCAGGCGGTGAGCCGCGCCCCCTGGCCACGCGGCCGCGTCTCGTTCACCCACACGTGAAGCGGAATGCCTTCGGCGGCGGCGCGATAGACGCAGGACAGCGCCGTGCCGAAGTCCACGGTGGCGAGCCACCCGGCGTTGCAGTGGGTGAGGACGTCGAGGCGCGGCTTGCGGCCGCGCACCGCTTGCCAGCGCTCGCGCGCCACGGCGAGGCCGTGCTCGCCGATGCGCCGGCTGGTCTCGACCTCCTCCTCGGCCAGCTCCGCGGCCGCGACGAGCGCCCGCGCCGCGCGCTCGGAGGCCGGTGCGCCCTGGATCGCGTCGCGCACGCGGCGCAGAGCCCAGCGCAGATTGACCGCGGTCGGCCGCGTGGCCGCGAGCGCCGTCGCGGCGCGCGCCTCGGCGGCCTCCGAGGCGTCGTCGCGGAGCGCCAGGGCCAGGCCGTACGCCGCCGCCACCCCGATGAGCGGCGCCCCGCGCACCCGCATCGTGCGGATGGCCTCGCAGACGTCGTCGAGGCTCGCGAGCGCGGCGACCCGGAACGCGTGCGGCAAGGCGGTCTGATCGACGATGCGGACGCGGGCGTCCGAGTCGTCCCACCACAGAGAGCGATAGGGCTTGCCGTGCACGTTCATGAATAGAGGAGCCCGCCGGAAGGGGAGCCACGAGCGACGAGACGGCATTCTCCGCGAGACGCTCGGCGGAAGCAACCGCCGTCCGGCGCCGGCGGCGCCCTGAGCGCCGGCCACGCCGAAGTTGGCAACGCCCGCCGCCATGGCGTAGGTTCTCGCCCCGTATGAGGCGCCCCGCGTTCTTCTTCGCCCTGCTCGCGCTGCTGGTCGCCGCGGCCATCTTCATCGGCATCGACTTGAACGGACCGCGGCACACCGACATCCGCGCGTTCGATCCCGATCGCGTGGCCCAGCTCGACACCGAGATGTGGCGCTCGTACTACGACAAGAAGCCCGACGTGCTCTTCGTCCAGCTCGCGCAGCTCCTGCGCGAGCAGTTCCACTTCCCGCTCCTGCGCTCCTATCTCACCGCCTCCCGGGCGGCGCGCGCGGCGTTCGTGTTCAAGAATGGCCGCACGCGCGAGGACTACGAGCGCGCGCTCCCGGACCTGACGGCGTACTACGCCGCCATCCGCAGGGTCAGCACCACGCCCTTCGACGAGCGCCGCGCCGCCCGTCTCGAGCTCGAGTGGTGGATCGTGCACCGCCAGCGAGCCGGTCACGGAGCGGGCGATCTCGAACGCGCGCTCGCCGCCGCCGCCGCCGAGCTGTACCAAGTCCCGCCCGAGAGCCTGTCGGTCTACGGGCGCGAGCGCACGCTGGCCATGAACCTCCGCGACCTCAAGGCCGCGCGCGGCGGCGTGACCGAGAGCGACTGGAAGGTGATCGACGGCCTCCTGCGCCACTCCTGGCGCTCGCTCCACGAGGCGGTACAGCCAGCGCGCTAGCCGGCGCGCTAGCCGGTGCGCGCCATCGCCGGGGGCGCGCCCATCTTGACTCCTCTCGGCCACAGGTACTGGAGGGCGGCGCGCATGCGCTCTTCGAGGGTCGTGCCGCCTTGCTGTTTCGCGTGCTCGAGGGCGCGTTTGGCGGTCTCGGCGCCGACTTTCAGCTGGCGCAGCCCGGCCAGGACGTCTCTATCGAGGGGGTCGTCGGGGTCGCGCTGTCGCTTGCGTTGCATGAATTCCCGGCCGAACACGCGCTCGGCCTCGTACTGGTTGTGCGCGCGACATCGGAGGCGCATGGAGTCCACCGTGGCCCGCCCACCGCGCGCCACCGGCTCGACGTGGTCGAACTCGACCCTCTGGCTCTCCGCGCATCGATGACCGTCGTCGCCCACGAACGTGCACCGGTGGCCATCGCGCTTCCACACGGCGCGGCGCACGTGGGCGGGGACGTAGCGCTTCGAGCCCGGACTTGGCGAGGGAGTTCGCGGCTTCGCGGTGGCGGCGAACTTGCGCTTCTGTCGCTTCTCGATCAGCGCATCGAGCGCCTGGTCGAAGAGGTCGGCCAGTTCGCTCCCGGACATCGAGTGGGAATCCAGGTTCTGGGCGTAACGCATCTTCTCGTAGGTGCTTCGGGAGACGTACAGCTCTACCCTTACGCGCTCCCCCGAGACCGGAGTGACCCTGGCGCGGGCAGGCCGTGCGGCCTGCTCGCCCTGCGCAGTGGATGTGTGAGCAGGCCGTGCGGCCTGTTCAGTTTGAAACACAGGGCCGCCTTCGGTCGTCGTTTCCACAACCGGGGAAACCGCAGGAACGATGTCGGGAAGCAGCTCGGGGGCGGGGAAACGTCGGGCGATCAGCTCCTGGATCTCGAAGGAACGCTTGTGCGTGGCCTCGCGGACCAGCTGCTCCATGTTCTCGGAGGTGAAATACGCGGCGAGCATGTGCACGGCCGTGAGATGCAGATTCCCCTCGGCGATCGCGGGGAAGAGGATGGGAAAAGCCCGCGCCGTGCGCGCCACGTGCACGCGCTTGTAGGCGACGCCCTCGGACATGTGCAGCTTCTCGACGCAGTAGGCACGCATCGAGGCGTATCCGCGGGGCAGGTATAAACCTCTGGCATCAACCTCGGCGATGCGGGCGAGCAGATCGGCGGAATTCTCGCAGTCCTTGGCGGCGTAAAGG
>Ga0075424_100006755_pt1 | contig 11063 bp, 10 predicted proteins | sample SoiMethybrSBSTD3_FD_75301 | JGI IMG/M metagenome (GOLD analysis project Ga0075424, IMG submission 75301) | Bulk soil microbial communities from a Populus tree surrounding site in Tennessee, USA - Soil MetaG P. TD hybrid SBSTD3 | ecosystem: Environmental > Terrestrial > Soil > Tree plantation...
CCCAGTAGCGCTGCCGCGAGAGCAGCCAGTCGCGCAGGCGGTAGGCGACCGTGCCCCGGCCGCGGCCCTCCTGCTCGAGCTTGGCGACGATCGCACGCTTCCCCTCGGGCGCGGGCAGGCCGCTGAACTCGCCGGAGTTCACCAGCACCTCGTCCTGCGTGTGCGCCGCGTAGGCGGCCTCGGTCGACGGCTCCTCGCCGGCGGGCGCGACCACCGGCCGGATCTCGAGGCCGTGGGCCTGGGCGAAGTCGAAGTCGCGCTCGTCGTGGGCGGGGACGGCCATGATCGCGCCGGTGCCGTACTCGGCCAGCACGTAGTCGGCCACCCAGATCGGGATCTGCTCGCCGTTCACCGGGTTCGTGACGTATCGGCCGGTGAAGACGCCGGTCTTCTCCTTCGCTTCGGCCCGCTCGACCGCGGACCGCGCCCCGGCATGGCGAACGTAGTCGGCCACCGCCGCCTCGTGCTCGCCGCCGGCGGCCAGCTCGACGGCCCGCGGATGCTCCGGCGCGAGCACGAAGAACGTGGCGCCGTAGAGCGTGTCCGGGCGGGTCGTGAACACCTCGAGCGCGGTGCCGTCGGCGAGCACGAACGAGACCTCGGCGCCCTCGGAGCGGCCGATCCAGTTGCGCTGCATCGTGACGACCCGCTCCGGCCAGCGCACGTGCGCCAGGTCGTCCAGCAGCCGGTCGGCGTATGCCGTGATCTTGAAGAACCACTGCTCCAGCGTGCGCGCCTCGACCTCGGCGCCGCAGCGCTCGCAGTGGCCGTCGATCACCTGCTCGTTCGCGAGCACGGTCTGGTCGTTCGGGCACCAGTTCACGTTCGCGCTCTTGCGGAACGCGAGCCCGGCCTCAAACAGGCGCAGGAAGATCCACTGCGTCCAGCGGTAGTACTCCGGCTCGGCCGTCGAGAGCTCGCGGTTCCAGTCGATCGACCAGCCCATGCGTCGCATCTGGCGGCGGATCGCGGCGATGTTCTCGCGCGTCGACTCGGCCGGGTGGCGGCCCGAGCGGATGGCCGCGTTCTCGGCCGGCAGGCCGAACGCGTCGTAGCCCATCGGGTGCATCACGCGGTGGCCGTGTCGGCGCCGGTAGAGCGTGACGACGTCGCCCATCGTGTAGTTCTTGACGTGGCCCATGTGCAGCTCGCCGGACGGGTACGGGAGCATCTCGAGCACGTAGGTGAGGTCGTCGTCCGGTTCGCCGGGCGCCGGATTGGGCACGTCGAAGACGCCCTCGCGCTCCCAGATCTCCTGCCACTTGGCCTCGACCGCGGCCGGCTCGTACCTGTCCATGTGCGGCATTCTACGGGGCTGCCGGAGCAGGCCGGCCGCTCACATGCCGGGCTTGACCACCATGTCGAACACGACCGCGAACAGGAACACGAGCTCGATCCGCGAGACCAGGAAGATGCGCCGGATCCGCTGCTGCACCTCGGCCGACTCGACGCCGCTGCGTTCCGTCGCCCTGGCGATGCGGCCGGCCTCCGGCCCCAGGTAGCCCGCTCCGACGATGATCGAGAGCGCGATCACGACGAGCCCGAACTGCACCCAGCCCTGGCTGTAGCTCCACAGGCCGCTCGAGTCGTGCAGCGTGAACATGCCCGAGACGAGCAGGATCAGCGACGACGGCAGGAAGACGCGCGTGCCCACGAACTCCGTGTCGCTCGCGAACGCGGCCACCTTGACCGGGTCGTTGGAGCGCGTGGCCAGGAAGGCATAGACCTGGACGGTGCACGCGCCGCCGACCCAGACGACGGCTGCGAGCACGTGCACGAACTTGAGCGCGTTGTAGTGGTTGAGGGCGAGCTCGATCACGGCGGCGATTTCTACCGTGTTCGCCGGACGCGGTCAAGCGGTTCGCCGGGCCCTGGTCTACGATCATCGGCCATGATCCTGCGCCAGTTCCTGTACGACCCGACGGCCTGCGCGAGCTACCTGTTCGGCTGTCTCACGTACAACCAGCTGGGCGTCGTCGACCCACATATCGAGCTCGTCGACCGGTACGTCGAGGCGGCCGGGGCGACCGGCGCGCCCATCGTCGGGGTGTTCGAGACACACGTGCAGGCAGACCACGTCTCCGGGCTCCCGGGCCTGGTCGCGGCGACCGGCGCGACCGCGTACCTGCCCGCCGGAGCGAGGGTCGACTTCGACCACCACGCGCTCGAGGACGGCGAGCGGGTCGAGCTCGGAAATACCATCGTGACGGCGATGGCAACGCCGGGCCACGCGCCGGCCCATCACGCCTACGTGGTGGCCGACCTGCGCCGCGAGACCGACGAGCCGTGGCTCGCGTTCACCGGCGACTCGCTGCTCGTGAACGACGCCGGCCGGCCCGACCTCCACGCGGGCGGCGGCGATCCCCGCGCGCTCGCGCTGCTCCAGCACGCATCGATGCAGCGGCTGCTCGCGCTGCCCGACCACGTCGTCATCTACCCGAGCCACTACGGCGGCTCGGTGTGCGGCCGCGGCCTGTCCGGCAACCCGGTCTCGAGTATCGGGTTCGAGCGGCTGCACAACCGCGCCCTCGCCCACATGGAGGCCGAGGCGTTCGCCGACCTCCTGCTCGAGGATTTGCCGCCGGCGCCGCCCGAGCAGGCGCGCATCGTGGCGGCGAACCGGCGCGGCGCGCCGGCGCCGGCCTGACGCATCGATGGCCGCGCCCGTCACCAACCTCACCCGATTCAGCGATCCGGCCGCTGTCCCCACTCCGCGCTGCCTACCAGGTGCCTGGCACCGGCTCTGCACCAAAAGGGGTCTGACCCCGCCTGGTGCGCCGGCTAGCGCATGTAGCGGCGCACGGCCAGGCGCGACTTCAGCGCGTGCTGCTCCGACCGGCCCTGGACGCGGGCGGCGGTCGCCTCGGGGTTGCGCGCCGAGACGTCGCCCTCCTCGTAGGAGTCGGCGATCTGGCTGACCGCTTCGCGGTCGTGGTCGGCGATCGAGTCGACCTCGCACGCGATCCGCGAGCGGCCGAACGACATCGGCTCGATCCGCATCACGAGCGCCTCCATCGTGATCGGGCGGGCGCCCATCCAGACCGACAGCATGATCCGGTCGCCGACGGCCAGGTGGAGCTCGGTGACGAACGCGACGCCGCCCTCGGAGATGTCCGCCGTGCGGACACGGAAGCGCTCGCCGTCCGGCAGGATCTTCGAGCGCAGCACCACGGCGTCGGCGTCGTCCGTGCGGTGGGCGCGCTTGCTGCGGCGGTGGCCGGGCTGGTGGACGATCTCGACGACGCGCAGGTGCAGCAGCGTCTGGTTCGAGGACTGGAAGTAGGCCTTCTCGATCCGCAGGGACACGTCGAAGCCGCCGCCGCTCTGGTCGCGCAGCGGGCAGACGATGACGAGCCCCGGCTGCATGAGCATCTGCGGCGCGTAGCCGATCAGGAGGCCGCGGTCGAGGTCGGCGAGGACGACCTCGGCCACGCCGCCCGCGGAGAACACGCCGATCGACGTCGGCAGCGCCGGCAGCAGCCCGAGGAACTCGTCCAGCAGGACGCCGTCGTGATCGGGATCGGGGAGGGGCTCGGAGGCGAACTCTGACATTTCCCCCTGAGTAATCGGCGTGGCGAGGCCTCGCCTTGAACGGTGTCCGGGCCGTTAGCATCAGGACATGCCGGCCGACCTGATCCTGCGCGGCGCCATCGTCCACACCGTCGACGCCGCGCGGCGCACCGCCGCCGCCGTCGCGATCGAGAACGGGCGGATCGCCGCCGTGGGGGACGACCGCGAGGTGGACGCCCTGCGCGGCCCGGCGACCCGCGTCGTCGACCTCGACGGGGCGATGGTGCTCCCCGGCTTCCAGGACGCGCACTGCCATCTGGGCGAGAGCGGGCACGCGACGACCCTCTGCAGCCTCGAGGGCAGCCGCGACGCCGACGAGCACCTGCGCCGCATCGCCGCCTACCGCGACGCGAATCCGGAACGGGACTGGATCGTGGGCAGCGGGTGGTCGATGAGCGACTTCCCCGGCGGGATCCCCACGGCTGCGGCGCTCGACGCGGTCGTCCCCGACCGGCCCGCCGTCCTCGCCAACCGCGACATCCACGGCGTCTGGGCGAACACGCGCGCGCTCGAGGCGGCGGGCATCACGGCGGCGACGCCGGACCCGCCCGGCGGCCGGATCGAGCGCGACGAGCACGGCGCGCCGATCGGCACGCTCCAGGAGCAGGCGATGGCGCTCGTCCTCGACCGCGCCCCAGCCCCCACCCACGCCGATCGCCTGGCCGGCATCCGTGCCGGCGTCGACTACTACCACCGGCTCGGGATCACGGCCTGCCAGGACGCCCGCGTCGACTCCGCCTGGCAGGCGGCCTACGAGGAGCTGGCGCGGGCCGGCGAGCTCGGCCTGCGCGTGCGCGGGGCGCTCGAGTGGGAGGTGCACCGGGGCGATGAGCAGGTCGCAGAGGTTGTCGAACGGCGCCGCAGCGGCACCGTCGGCCGGCTCGCCTGCGGCAACGTGAAGTTCTTCCACGACGGCGTCGTCGAGAACCGCACGGCGGCGATGCTCGACCCCTACCTCGACGCCGCCGGCCGCCCGACCGGCGAGCACGGCCTGCACATGTACGACCAGGCGGATCTCGAGCGGTTCGTGCGCCTGTGCGACGCCGAGGGGTTCGGCGTCCACATCCACGCGATCGGCGACCGGGCCGTGCGCGACTCGCTCGACGCGCTCGAGGCGGCGGCGCGCGCGAACGGGCCCCGCGACGCCCGCCACCAGCTCGCGCACGTCCAGTTCGCGCATCCCGACGACCTGCCCCGCTTCCGCGGGCTCGGCGTCATCGCGAACGTGACGCCGCTGTGGGCGCGCCTGGAGGCGTACGTCGCGGAGATGACCCTCCCCTTCGTCTCGGCCCGGGCCGGGGCGGGCATGTACCCGTTCGCGAGCATCGTGCGGGCGGGCGGGGCGCTGGCGTTCGGGAGCGACTGGGCGGTCTCGACGCCCGACCCGCGCCAGCAGCTGGCCGTCGCGATCTCGCGCCGCGACCCGCTCGGCGACGCGGAGGAGCCCTTCCTGCCGGACGAGCGGCTCGACCTCGGCACCGCCATCGCCGCCCAGACGATCGGCGCCGCCCACGCCTGCGGGCTCGACGCGGAGACCGGGTCGATCGAGGCCGGCAAGCTGGCCGACCTGGTGGTGCTCGACCGCGACCTGTTCGCGACGGCGCCGGCCGACTACCTGGAGGTGCAGGTGCTCGCGACCCTGATCGAGGGCGATGTCGTCCACGCCGCGCCCGGATCGGCGCTGGCGGGATGACGCAGGCGCGCGATCAGGCGCCGTCGTGGTCGCGCAGCGGCGCCGCGGCCGCGGTCATCGTCGCCGCCGCGGCGGTGGCCTGGCTGGCGGTGATCCACGAGGCGAACGGGATGGTCTCGGCGCCGGGCACGATGGGCTACGGCCTGGCCGGCTTTCTCGCGTTCTGGACGGTCATGATGGCGGCGATGATGCTGCCCGCCGTCGCACCGGTCGGCGGGCTCTACGCACGCACGATCCGCATGCAGACGGCCCAGCCGTCGACCCGGGCCGTCCGGGTCGCCGGGCTGGTCGCCGGCTACCTGGCCGCCTGGGCGGCGTTCGGCCTGGCCGCGTTCGCGATCGCCGACGTCGCCGGCCGGCTGGCCGCGCGCGACCCGGACGCCGCCCGCTGGATCGGCGCCGCCGCGCTCGTGGCGGTCGGCGTCTACCAGTTCACCCCGGCGAAGAACCGCTGCCTGTCGCACTGCCGCTCCCCGCTCGGCGTCCTGCTCCACGTCGGGAGCTACCGCGGCCCGCTGCGCGACGTCCGCGCCGGCCTCTACCACGGCGCCTACTGCGTCGGCTGCTGCTGGGGCCTGATGGTGGCGCTGATCGTGCTCGGCGTGATGGATCTGCGCTGGATGGCGGCGCTCGCCGTGGTCGTGGTGCTGGAGCGGACGTGGCGCCACGGCTGGGCGACGGCGTACGCGGTCGGCATCGGCCTGATCGTGCTCGGCCTCCTCGCCCCATGGCACCCGAGTCTCATCCCGGGTCTACACGGCCCTTCGATGCCGATGGGGATGTAGCTCAGCGCCGCACGATCACGTACGTGCCGAGCGGCGCGATCCGCCGCAGGACGCGGATCGCGGCGGGGCCGACGTGGATGCAGCCGTTGCTGACACGGCCCATCGGGCCCGGATGGATGGCGATCTGGTCGCCCCCGATCCAGGTCGGCGAGAGGTGTGTCTGATGGGCCGAGAGGCCCAGCGCGAATGGGAAGTAGGGGCTGCCGAGCCCGAACTGGAGCCGGTCGGTGACGAAGAAGCGGCCGGTCGGGGTGGGCGTGAGCGCGGTGCCCTGGCCGACCGGGAAGGCGCCGACGGCGTGGCGGCCGCGGAAGATGGTCAGGCGCGACGTCGCCAGGTTGACGACGACATGGATGCGCGACCAGCGCAGCTGCAGCGAGCGCACGTCGGCATGGATGACCCGGCCGTACGGCCGCAGCGGCACGAGCAGGGACGCCTGCGCCCCATGATGGCTCACGATGGGCACCCACACCGGCCCGTCGAACTGCGTCTTCGCGCGCACGAGACCGAACCGGGTATGGAGCGGCCGGCGCAGGCGCGCCATCAGGTAGGCACCCGCTCCGCGTGGGCGCGCGGGCACATGCCACGCCTGCGCCGCGACCGGCTGGAGCGGCGCGGCGTCGGCGGCGACGATCGCGGCGGGCTGTTTCCCCGCTGCCTCCTTCGAGGATCCGCCGGCACAAGCGCTGCACGCAAGGACGGCGAGGATGACCGCGACCCAGACCCGAAGCACCATCGTCAGAAGGATACGTGTGGGCGCAACCCCCCGCCGCGGCTGGGGTATCTTGGCAGCGTCCGGCGACGCGCCTCGAGCCGGCCCGCACTGGCGGGTCTCTCCGGGGCACCCCCGGGGGAACCGGTGTCACCACACATCGCATCGCATGCGCTTCGCTGCGCCTCCGTCGCAGGTCCGCGCACGCACGACAGGAGCAGTCGGGGCGCGCCGCCGGACGCCTCCCGATGAGCTGGCCGCGTCAGACCCGCACCGGCGTCGCCCGGGCGCTGGCCGCGGCGTTCCTGGCGGGCGAGTGGGAGCGCGCTGCGATGACGGGCCGCGCGGCCGAGCTGCTCGGCCGGCGGCCGCGCTGGCTCGGCGTCGTCGTGGACGACGTGCGGGCCGCCCACCCGACCCGGCCGGCCGACAAGCCGCGGGCGCTCGCGGCCGTCATCGCCCGGTCGCTGCTCACGCTCGACGAAGCCGGCCGGCTCCCGCAGCCGCCTCGCCACGTCCCCACGGCCCACTTCGTCCCCGAGATGGGGCCGGCCCGCTGGCCGGTGCCGGCCGCCGCGACGACCGCCGACCTGGCGGCGCTCCTCGACCTCCACCCGGGCGAGCTCGCCTGGATGGCCGACCGCCGCAGCCTCGAGCGCCGGGCGGCCCTGCGCCTGCGCAACTACCGCTACCGCTGGCTGGCGCGCCCGGACGCGCCGCCGCGGCTGATCGAGCAGCCCAAGGCGCTCCTCAAGGAGACGCAGCGGCGGATCCTGCACGGCATCCTCGACGTCGTGCCGCCGCACGAGGCGGCGCACGGGTTTCGCCGCGGCCACTCCCCGATCACCCACGCCCGCCGGCACATAGGGCGCGAGGTCGTCCTGCGGTTCGACCTGGAGAACTTCTTCGCGTCGGTCCCGGCCGGCCGCGTGTACGGGATCTTCCGCACGGCCGGCTATCCGGAGGCCGTCGCGCACCACCTGACCGGGCTGGTCACGAACGCCGTCCCCGCGGCCGAGTGGGCGGCGGCGCCGCGCCCGTCCGGCCCGGCGGCGCTCCAGTCCCACGCGCGGATGAGCCGGCTGCTGGCTGCGCCGCACCTGCCCCAGGGCGCACCTACCTCCCCCGCCCTCGCCAACCTGTGCGCCTATCGGCTCGACTGCCGCCTGGCCGGCCTTGCCGACGCGTTTGCGGCGACCTACTCGCGCTACGCCGACGATCTCGCGTTCTCGGGCGGTCGCGACCTCAACTCACGGGCACCGGCGCTGCGGCGCGCGGTGGGCGCGATCGTCGCCGACGAGGGCTTCCGGCTGAATGCGCGCAAGTCGGTGCTCGCGACCCGGGCCGGGCGCCAGCGCGTGTGCGGGATCGTCGTGAACGCACGGACCAACGCGCCGCGGGATGACTACGACCGGCTGCGGGCGATGCTGCACGAGGCCGCTACGCGCGGGCCTGCGGCGGCGAACCGGGCCGGCGTCCCCGACCTGCGCGCGCACCTGCTGGGCCGGATCGGCTGGGTGGAGGCACTCAACCCCCCGCGCGGGGCGAAGCTGCGGCGGACGTTCGCCGCGATCGACTGGCCGCGTGAATAAAAGGGGTCTGACCCCGTCTATTCAGCCAGGCGTCGTGTACGTGAACGGGCTGATCGCCAGCATCAGCGTCCCCGCGGAGCCGGTGGCGAGACCGGCGCGCACGACCGCGACGCGGTGCGCGGAGAAGAGCACGGCGGCCGAGGCCAGCGAGATCGCGGCGCCGGCCAGGACGAGCAGCTGCGACATGTGGTGCCAGTGGCTCGTGCCGTCGGCGTAGACGCTGGCCTTCATCGTGGCGATCGCCGCCGCGCCCGCGACGGCCAAAACGACCAGCGCCGCGGCCACCGGGCCGACCGCATTCACGAGCCGGCCTTCGGGCAGCAGCGCGAGGACGCCCAGGATCACCGCGACCGTGAACATGGCCGCGACGACGATGTCGGGGCCCGGGCCGGAATCGGACATCCCGTCACACCCCGATCGGATGCCAGACGGTCTTCGCCTCGACGAGCGGCTCGATCTCCCACACGCTCTGGCCGGTCGCGGAGCCGCGCACGACCCGCTTCACGTTCTCGGCGGCGAGCCGCTCGAGCTCGGGGGCCGAGTCGCCGTCGGCGCCGGTCAGGTCGAGCGCGTTCACGTCCATGTGCCCGGCCAGGATCGGCGCGATCTCGGCCGGGTCGCCGGTCAGGATGTTGACGACCCCGCCCGGCATGTCGCTCGTCGCAACGGCCTCGGCCAGCTCGACGGCCGCCAGTGGGTGGTCGTGCGACGCCGCGACCACGGCCGTGTTCCCGCCGACGAGCGCCGGCAGCAGCCGCGACACCAGGCCCTCGAGGGCGGGCTCCGGCGGGGCGACGATCGCGACCACGCCGGTCGGCTCGGGGATCGTGAAGTTGAAGTACGGCCCGGCAACGGGGTTCGCGCCGCCGAGCACCTGGGCGAGCTTGTCCGCCCAGCCGGCGTACCAGACGACGCGGTCGATCGAGCGCTCGACCTCGGCCTCGCCCGAGCACACCGCGGCGAGATCGGCGGCGCGCGTCTCCATCATCTCGGCCATCCGGTAGAGCACCTGGCCGCGGTTGTACGCGGTCGCGCCCGACCACTTGGCAACGGCGCCGCGTGCCGCCCGCACCGCGTCGCGCGCGTCCTTGCGCGAGGCCCGGGCGACGTTCTGGCCCTCGGCCTCGTAGGTGCGGCCCGACTCTGAGCGCGGAAACGCGCCGCCGATGTAGAGCTTGTAGGTCTTGCGAACGGGCAGCCGGCTCACTCGTCGAACCTCAGGTACGCCTCGAGGCCGTGGCGGCCCCCCTCGCGGCCGAAGCCGGACTCCTTGTAGCCGCCGAACGGCGAGGCGGGGTCGAAGCGGTTGAAGGTGTTGGCCCAGACGACGCCGGCGCGAAGCCGCGACGCCATCCACAGGATGCGCGAGCCCTTCTCCGTCCACACGCCCGCCGACAACCCGTACGGTGTGTTGTTCGCCTTCTCGACGGCCTCGGCCGGCGTGCGGAAGGTGAGCACCGAGAGCACGGGTCCGAAGATCTCCTCGGTCGCGATCCGGCTCGACTGGGCCACGTTCGTGAAGACGGTCGGCGCGAACCAGTAGCCACGCTCCGGGAGCACGCACGGCGGCTGGTAGATCTCGGCCCCGTCGGCCTCGCCGCTCGCCACCAGCTCGCGGATCTTCTCGAGCTGTGCCCGCGAGTTGATCGCGCCGACGTCGGTGTTCTTGTCGAGCGGATCGCCCACCCGCAGCGTCTGCAGCCGCCGCTTCAGCTTCCCGATCAGCTGCTCGGCGATCGACTCCTGGACGAGCAGGCGGGAGCCGGCGCAGCAGACGTGGCCCTGGTTGAAGTAAATGCCGTTCACGATCCCCTCGACGGCCTGGTCGAGCGCGCAGTCGTCGAAGACGATGTTGGCGGCCTTGCCGCCCAGCTCGAGCGTGAGCGGGATGCCGCGGCCGGCCAGCTCGCGCTGGATGGCCTTGCCGACCTCCGTCGAGCCGGTGAACGCGACCTTGTCGAGGCCCTCGTTGCGGACGAGCTCGGCGCCGGTCGAGCCGTCGCCGGTGACGATGTTGACGACGCCCGCGGGCAGCTCGGCCTGGCGGCACACGTCCGCGAACATGAGCGCGGTCAGCGGCGTCGTCTCGGCCGGCTTCAGCACGACGGTGTTCCCGCATGCGAGCGCCGGCGCCACCTTCCACGCCAGCATCAGGAGCGGGAAATTCCAGGGGATGATCTGGCCGGCGACGCCCAGCGGCCGCGGGTTGCGGCTGGGGAAGGCGTACTCGAGCTTGTCCGCCCAACCCGCGTGGTAGAAGAAGTGCGCGGCGGCCAGGGGCAGGTCGACGTCGCGCGACTCCTTGATCGGCTTGCCGCCGTCGAGCGACTCGGCCACCGCCAGCTCGCGCGAGCGCTCCTGGAGGATGCGGGCGATCCGGAAGAGGTACTTGGCCCGTTCGGCCGGGCGCAGGCTCGACCAGCCGTCCTCGTAGGCGGCCCGGGCGGCGCCGACGGCGAGGTCGACGTCCTCCCCGCTCGCCTGGGCGACCTCGGCCAGCGCCGACTCGTCGGCCGGCGAGCTGGTCGTGAACCACTCGCCGGAGCGCGGGTCGACCAGCTCGCCGCCGATGTAGAGCCCGTAGCGCTCACGGAACGAGACGATGTCGCGTGCCTCCGGCGCGGGCGCATACTCCCACTCGAGAGGCGCCGGCGCGGCCGGCCCGCGGTGCTCGATCTCGGACATCAGTCGACCGTGAAGTAGTCGGGGGA
>Ga0075424_100006758_pt1 | contig 11058 bp, 10 predicted proteins | sample SoiMethybrSBSTD3_FD_75301 | JGI IMG/M metagenome (GOLD analysis project Ga0075424, IMG submission 75301) | Bulk soil microbial communities from a Populus tree surrounding site in Tennessee, USA - Soil MetaG P. TD hybrid SBSTD3 | ecosystem: Environmental > Terrestrial > Soil > Tree plantation...
CGCACGAGCGTTGGGAAACTCTGCTTGCCACGGCTTCGCGCGAGCGCATTGCCGTGGAGGTGACGCGGCAAGGCCTCGGTCCCGACCTCGGGGAATTCGAGGTCTATGCCATCCGCGACCTGCGTGGGCGCCAGCAGGCGCTCGAGAGCCAAGCGCGCCAGAGCAAAGCCTTGCAGCAGCGCGAAGAGGAGCTACGCCGGCAAAACGAGAAACTGGATGCCGCGCTCGACAACATGCTGCAAGGGCTTGCCATGTTCGATGCCGACCAGCGGCTCATCGTGTGCAACCGGCGGTATCGGGAGATGTACGGTCTGACGGCAGACCAAGTGAAGGCCGGCACAACCCTGCGCCAGATCTTCGATTATCGCCTGGCGAATGGTTTTTACCACGTCAAGGATAGCGAAAGCCTCGTCGGCAGCTGGACTAGCGGCTTCGGCAATGCCTCCGCGCGCATCCAGGAGCTGGCGGATGGACGCATAATTAGCGTCGTGCGTCGGCAAATGGCGAATGGCGGCCGCATCGTCACCCATGAGGACATTACCGAGCGGCAACGGCTCAACGCTCAACTGCAACAGCAACACCAGTACCTGCAACGGCAGGAAGAGCGCTTGCGGGCGCAAAACGTTCAGCTCGACGTGGCGCTCAACAACATGTCGCCGGGCCTGTGCCTATTCGACGTCCAGCAGCGCGTTGTAATCGCCAACAGCCGCTACGCCGATATGTATGGGCTCTCCGTCGAGCTGCTGCGTGAGGGAACGACCTTGCAACAGATCCTGGAGGCGCGCGCCAAGGCAGGTCTCTACGATGACGATGCCGCCAGACAATGGGCGCGCGACGGCCTCGTCAACGCCCACAAAGAGGCGGCCGACGTCGCTTGCTCAACGCGTCATCGCAGCATTGAGCGAACCGTACGAGATCGATGGCCATCAAGTCATCATCGGCACGAGCGTGGGCATAACCTTGGCCCCATCCGATGGCTTGCTGTCGGAACAACTGATCAGGAACGCGGATTTGGCCCTCTATCGCGCCAAGGGCGACGGGCGCGGCACCTTCCGCTTCTTCGAAGCGGAAATGGACGTCGAGATGCAGGCGCGACGTGCTCTCGAGCAAGATCTGCGCAACGCGTTGTTGGCCGGCGAGCTCGAACTGCACTATCAACCCGTCATCAACATCGCCAGCAGCAAGATCTGCGGCCTGGAGGCCTTGGTACGGTGGCGGCATCCCGAAAAGGGGATGATCTCGCCAGCCTCGTTCATTCCTCTGGCGGAAGAGACGGGATTGATTGGGCCCATTGGTGAATGGGTCATTCGACAAGCCTGCGGCACCGCGGCGCAATGGTCCGCCGCCCTCAGGATCGCGGTCAATCTCTCACCGGCGCAGTTGCGCAACCCGGCGCTGCCGCAGACGTTGGTGAGCGCGCTCGCCGCCTCAGGGTTGGCACCAGACCACCTCGAATTGGAGATTTACCGAAACGGTTCTGCTCAACGACAGTGCGGCGACACTGAGCATACTTTTCCGTTTGCGCGAGCTGGGGGTGCGTATCGCCATGGACGACTTCGGCACCGGCTACTCGTCGCTCAGTCACTTGCAGCGCTTCCCCTTCGACAAAATCAAGATCGACCGCTCATTCATCAACAACATGGCCGCCGACGCGAGCTCGCTCAACATCGTCAGGGCCGTCGTTGCGCTCGCCAGCGGTTTGGGCGTCGCGGCGACCGCTGAAGGTGTGGAGACGCGCGAGCAGCTCGACCTCATACGCTCGGAGGGTTGTACCGAGATGCAGGGCTTCCTGTTGAGTAAGCCCGTCCCGGCACATGAATTGTGGGCGCTGTTTGTGGCGCAAGGGCTCGAGCGGGCCGAGCCCGCGGCGGCCGCCTAAGCGCGAGCACGGCCTCTGGCCAAGACTACAGCACTAGGGTGTGCTCGAGAGGGTGTGCTCGAGCGCGCTCACGCACCCCGTCGGAGCCCGCAACCAGGGTGCGGCCGCGTGGACCAAATTGCCTGCTGGCCCTAAAGGCTTAGCAGCCGTGCCGGGCCAGGCAGCGCCGGAAACGCCAGCCCCCGCCCCAACGAGCCCGGCATTCGCGGTACCAACCGCGACAGTGCCGGTATTGCACGTGCTCCACGACGGGAGACGTTGTGACGAGCGCCCCGGGCGAGGCGACGCCAGCAGCGGAGGCGTCCGGCGACCGCAATGATGCCTGCCAATGCAACCTTCTGCCGCATGACGGAGGTTCTCCCTAGGAACGCTCTTAACTCGGACCGTTTCCGTCCTGCTGCAACGATGCAAGCTCGTCCCCGGTTCCCTCCCGGCGCGCTTTTGGGGCTAGTGTTAGCGCGATCAGCATTCTCCGATCGCACCATAGCTGTTGGCGGCGCCTGTGAGATGATAGGCTGCGGTCGCCGATTGTTGGCTCGCCGCCTTGCGGCGCGAACCATCGTGCGGCCCTGACGTTAAGACGTGGGCGCGCGGCTGTGACTTGCGAGCGTTTAGACGCATCGAGGCTCGAAGAGGACGAAACAGAGGTGTCCTGGCTACCCAAGGAGATGCTGCAAGATCTGGTCGCAACGCATGGCTATTGGAGCGTGGCGCTCATTGTCGGTCTGGAGAGTATGGGAATTCCGCTGCCGGGAGAAACCGTGCTGGTACTGGCTGCAATCTATGCGGCAAGCGACCCTAACCTCAATATTTCCCTGGTGATCGCCGCGGCGGCCATTGGCTCCATTCTCGGCGATAATGCCGGCTATTGGATCGGCCATCGCTATGCCTATGCCGTGGTTCTGCGTTATGGGCGCCACTTGGGCTTATCCGAAGCCCGCATCAAGGTCGGCCAGTACCTGTTTCGTAAGCACGGAGGCAAGGTCGTCTTCTTTGGTCGGTTTATTGCCCTATTGCGGATTTTGGCGGCATTCTTGGCTGGCGTGAACCGCATGCCCTGGCGCGATTTCTTGCTGGCCAATGCCGCAGGGGCCATTTTGTGGGCGGGGGTTTTCGGTATCGGTGCCTATTACTTCGGTAAGCTTCTCTTCGAGCTGCACGCTGTCTTGGCAACCGCCATGTTCGTCGTTGCCCTGGTGATTTTCTTCGGAGCGGGCTACCTCATTTCGCGCTACGAGCATCGATTGATCGAGGTCGCCGAAGAGGCTTTGCCCGGACCATTGCAGACCAGCGCGAAGCTTGGTAGCCGTTGATCTACGGTGACAGTTTTATTTGCGGCGCGTTCTCAGTCGTCGGCAGTGGCGGCCAACAGCGCCTCCACATTGGCGACCAGCTCCTCCTCTCCGGTCGGTTTGGCAAGCGTGGGAACGAAGGCCCACTCCCGCAACACGTCGTGGTTGTCCGAGCCTGTGAAGAACATGAAGGGAACGTCCTGCAAACGGAGCGCAGCGCAGATCGGCGCGCAGTTCGAGTGACCAATCTGCACATCGAGAATGGCGGCAGAAATGCCGCCGTTCAGCGCGGCCTGCAAGGCCGTATCGAGGTCGTGGGCGGTAATCACTTCGGCTCCCGCCTCGCTTAGCGCGTCGGTGACGCCCAACACAATCAGCGGCTCGTCGTCTACAACGAGGATCGAGTATCCCCCAAGCGTGCCCATTGCAGTCCCCATGCTGCCGTCGTGCAAGGGGTTAAAGACAAGCGCTGCGAGAAGAAATGCGGGAAAACCCTGGATTGTCCGTGGCAAGAGTTGGATTGATCGCACGAGGCGCGCGCGCCAGTCCGCCTTGCGCCTTAAAGGCCTCGCAGAACTCTAGTCGGGGTCACACCTCTTTCGATCGACCGTTCTTGTCGCTACCATCGACAGCCCGACCTTTTGCCGGCTTGTCCTTTTGTCGGCGCTCGAGCTCCTGCAACACCTGTTCGCGCTGGCGTGCATGGTCTGCTTCGGCCTGCAGCCATTCCTGGGTGATTTTCTGCCGCGGCCATGTTTGGTCGAGCCAATGGCGCAGCCGGTTGCGCGAAAGGGCAATGATCCTGGTGCACGCGCGCGAGCAATGGCGTGGCGGTCAAAATCGCTCCGCCAAAAACAGTAATGCCCGCCATCAGGCCGACGATAAAGCTTTGAGGTTCCATCCGCCATCCACCCGTGGAGGCCTCAGAGCAGTAAAAGGCAAACCGCGTCATCACCCGTTTGTGGGAGACTACGCGATACGCCTGCGTGCCCGATGTCGCAGGTCATTGCTGCCCCGGCCCCCCGGACCGCCGCCGGTTCGCCTGTGCACAGTCACAGCGTCGCCAAAATCTTTCCGCGATGCCGTCCTAGGCTGCCTGCGTTGTGTGCGTAAGTACCTGTGCGTAAATGCAGTTGTGAGTAGCGTCCCTTAGTACTGCGTCGTGACCGTTGTCGGCTCGGGGGAGAGACCAAACCCGGGCCGACAGCGTGTTTGTTGTTCCGCGCCGACGTCGGTGCGCACGATTGTCCCAGGCGTGACCCACGGCTTATGCCAGGGCCCGGCGGATTGCCCGCGATACAGCAAGCGGACGCACGGCTTCGGGCACGCCAAGGCCGCTCCGCGACCCTGTAGCCGCTCTAGGTTTGACCCCGATGCGCTCACGTAGGCGAAGAAGCGGTTCGCGTCCGCAAAGTCCGCTAAGCAAATTCTGTTGGCGACGTGCATCATTCGGAACAGGGGGGGTGCAATGGCGTTCTCTTGTTAGACGACTTTGCCGCCGCCGCCTCAGATTGATGTTTGAGTTCCGAAACCGACAGATTAACCAGAGACCGACCGTGTCACCCATTCAGGCTCGAGTTTACACGCACGTTCCTCGCCGTGATGTCCTGCAGGGTTCCTCCCGGCAGCATGCAAGGGACTCCGGCTTCTTACTTTTGATGGTGGCAGGCTATTTGCTGGCGCTCGGAGGAGGCATCGTACTGCTCGGCGTTCTGACGCCCGTGTCGCATCCAACCATGGTTGCGAACAGCGAACCTCCAAACCAGCTAAAGCCCTGAGTCGTAGCCAGCTTTTTGGTGCCGAGGGGAAGTCAGCGAGGGTCGTCCGAGGGCGCGCTGAGGTCTGGTGCAGCTAACGGGCTTCGATTGGATTTTCTGCGCTCGCGCCCCGTATGGCCGTTGCACGTAAGGCATGCCTCGGGTTCGACTGAGCTGCCTATTCCGCGCTCCCCAGCGATGGGACGACGGTTCCGATAAGTTCCCGCATAGCACGATCTTGAGCTCGTTGGCCGTGACCTCGATCCAATCGTCGTTTTCGGCGCGCGGACGCGCAGCCCCCAACGCAAGGCCTCTCATTGCAGGCAGGCTAATGCGCTGACGTGAAATCCTCTGGCGTGCGGCGGAACCTGACGCGGCTGAGTTCGGCTTGATGCCGTGCACCGATGCCGTCATCTTCGAGCCCGTAGGGCACACGACGCAGGCGAGGTTCTGCCGCAGGGAAGGGCGGATGCAACCCCGCTACGGTCCAGGAGACCGGAGCCGCGCCCCAGGTTCACGCGCCGATCCTCGACGCGCGTGAATGGGTGCCTTCGCCTGGTCCGAAAGACTGAGCGTGGCGATGAAATCGATTGGCAGATGCAACATGGCTGGTGCGAAGCGGGCATCCGACAAGTCCGATGCCATTCTCAAAATCTATTGCGCCCGCGCCTTGCGCGACTTCGGTGACGGTTTCGTGGCCGTGCTGTTGCCTGTGTATCTGACCTCGCTCGGATTCTCGCCGCTTCAGGTGGGCATCATCGCCACCCTCGCTCTGTTCGGTTCCGCACTTCTCAACCTCGTCATCGGACTGGTCGGCTCGCGCTATGAGCATCGGCGGCTGCTTCTGGCGGCCGCCAATCTGATGGCCGCCACGGGGGTCGCCTTTGCCCTGGTCAACGATTTCGCCCTCCTCGCCGTCGTCGCCTTCGCCGGAACCGTCAACCCATCGGCGGGTAGCGTCAGCGTGTTCGTTCCACTCGAGCACGCGGTGCTAAGCCGCGAAGTGATCGACAACGAACGCACGCAGATGTTCGCGCGCTACAGCTTGATTGGGGCCATGGCGGGTGCTTGCGGTGCCCTTGCTGCCGCAGCGCCGGACTTTCTTGCTGTGATTGGTCTCGGCCAGCTCGATGGCATCAAGGCTATGTTCGTCTTTTATGCGGGGCTTGGCATGATCGGTGGCTGGGTCTACTCGCGTATCCCAGCTCGGCCGCCGCCAGCCGACGGTGACGCGCCGGCGGTCCTCGGGCCGTCGCGACACATCGTTTACAGACTTGCAGTTTTGTTCTGCCTTGATGCTTTTGCGGGCGGCTTCCTGGTGCAGTCGCTCCTGGCCTTGTGGATGTTCGAGCGTTTCGACCTGTCATTGTCTGCGGCTGGGCTGTTTTTCTTTTGGTCGGGCGTTCTCGCTGCCTTTTCCTTCCCTGTCGCGGCCTGGCTCTCGCGCCGCATCGGCCTCGTCAACACGATGGTGTTCACGCACATCCCATCGAGCCTGTGCTTGATGATAGCCGCTATCGCCCCGAACTTATCAGTCGCGCTCGCCTTGCTGCTCCTTCGCGCCGCCCTCTCGCAAATGGATGTACCGACCCGCTCATCCTATGTCATGGCGGTCGTGACGGAGGCCGAGCGCGCCGCGGCCGCGAGTTTCACGTCCCTACCACGCAGTTTGGCCGCGGCGGTCAGTCCGGCACTGGCCGGCGCACTTTTCGCGGCGTCGTTTCGCGCTTTGCCACTCATCATCTGTGGCGTTCTCAAGATCGTCTACGACGTACTGCTGTTGCTCCAGTTCCGGCACTTGAAGCCGCCGGAGGAACGAGATCATCGATAACACCGGCAGTGAGCCCGAGAGCCGATGATGCGCGTGCCTTGGGTCAATGCCTGTCACTAGGACTTGGTCGTGCTCAACACAACTGAGGGCGTCGCCGGGGTTGCGGGGCGCCTGGCTCGGGGCCGCGTGCGAGCCCTGCCGCCGTTTGCCCGGCGCTCGTGCGCCCTCCTACGGCTCGCTATGCTTCCTTGGGTCGTATCAACAAGGTGAAGCTAACGAATCGGCGTATAAGCCGTGGCACAGAGCCGAAGGGTTCTGACAATAAAGAGCTCGGTACTTCGCCCTTCGAGGACCGGGCCAATCTCCACCTTGAGGCCTCCGCTCCGTTCCGAGCGGAGGCCTTTTGGCTCTTATGGCGAGCTCTACAGGGCATCGCGGCCCCGCGGGGGAGCCCGCTTCACCCTCACCCAATTTGGCCCAACGGTTGCCAAGCAGGCCTGAGGTGGAGGGCTCGAAGAACTCGAAAGGGCCAGCCGGGCAAGCACCATCGTTCACCGCAGCAACCGGTCCAGGCGCCTTGGCCAAAGGGCCGCCGAGGACGCCGGTCGCCCGAGCAGGTGTTCTTACGCCGATCCGTTTCTCTGCCGCATGGTGGTTGACGCCAACGAGGACGCCGGCGAGGCCGCCCCGCGCTGTCGGTTAGGAAAAAAAACCGATCTGACACGGCTGCGAAGGCGGCGAATACCAGCCCACGGCTTCGGCTGGTTGACCGCTCGGGGAGAAATTCTGCGCGCCCGGCACCCCCCTGGGACGGCCGGTGCTTGGTCGGCGGCCGCAGGCGCCTCCGGTTGGGGTTGCGGGGGGATCCGCATGGCCTCGATCCCTCACACTTGAAGAGCAAAGAGGTGAGGGGTCGGGCGCAGCTGCCCAAGTGTTGGGCACGCTGCTGGCTGCGGGGGCACATCTTTGCAATGGCGAGTCGAGAATGCCCAGATTATTTTCTCCCCTGTGCAGTTGCCCAAAATTTGCACCATCGCCGCGAAGCCGGGGGATGGGGTTGAAGATCATTTTTGACGAAATGAACGGTCACGGCGGGGGGGTCCGCGAGCCCTATCGCTTCGTGCAGGAGTGGCTTGGCGGCCAAAAGCCCGAGGACCTCGCGCGCAAGCGCACTGAGGCGGAAGCCCTCTTCCGCCGCACGGGTATTACTTTTGCCGTCTATGGGGATGAGGCCGCCAGCGAGCGTCTCATTCCCTTTGACATCATTCCGCGTATTCTAAGTGCAAGCGAGTGGCGGCGGCTTGCCAGCGGCATCGAGCAGCGGGTGCGCGCGCTTAATGCGTTCATGCACGACATTTACCACCGGCAGGAGATCATTCGAGCCGGCCGCATTCCAGCCGACCTTATTATTCAAAACGCAGCATTCTTGCCGGAGATGATGTGCGTCGAGCCCGCACGCGGTGTTTACGCGCACGTAATCGGCATCGACATCGTACGCACCGGCGAGAACGACTTTTTCGTGCTCGAGGACAATACCCGCACCCCCTCCGGCGTCTCCTACATGTTGGAGAACCGCGAGGCGATGATGCATATGTTCCCTGATCTGTTCGCCCGCAATCGCGTTGCGGCAGTTGAGGACTACCCGGACAATCTGCGCCTCACGCTGGAAAGCGTTGCCCCGTCCTATCTGGATCGCGAGCCAACCGTGGCCGTGCTAACGCCGGGCATTCACAACAGCGCCTACTTCGAACATTCTTTCCTTGCCGACCAGATGGGCGTCGAACTGGTTGAGGGCCAGGACCTCGTGGTGATCGACGGCAGCCTGCAGATGAAGACCACACAGGGACTGAAACAGGTCGACGTGGTCTACCGCCGGATCGACGACACCTTTCTCGATCCGCTCGTCTTTCGCCGCGATTCTCTACTTGGCGTACCGGGAATTTTCGATCTCTACCGGGCCGGTCGCCTCACCATCGTCAATGCGCCGGGCACCGGCATCGCCGATGACAAATCGATCTATTGTCATATGCCGGAGATCGTCGAGTTCTACACCGGCCGACCACCCATCCTCAAAAACGTACCAACCTGGTCCTGCCGCAGGCCGGACGACCTCGCCTACGTACTCGATCATCTGTCCGAGCTGGTCGTCAAGCAAGTGCACGGCTCGGGTGGCTACGGCATGCTGGTCGGCCCCGCCGCCAGCACCGACGAGATCGAAATGTTTCGGATGCTCGTGAAGGCCCGACCCGAACGTTACATCGCACAACCAACGCTGGCGCTCTCCACTTGTCCGACCCTGGTCGAAGCAGGCATTGCCGAGCGCCACCTCGATTTGCGTCCCTTTGTGCTGGTCGGCGACCGTGTGCGGTTGACGCCTGGCGGGTTGACGCGCGTTGCCTTGCGCGAAGGGTCCCTGGTGGTTAACTCGAGCCAAGGCGGCGGCACCAAGGACACTTGGATCCTGCAGGAATAGCGCTGTGCCCGAAGTCCACACACCAACACCCCACTGGCCTGCTGTGCCCCTAGGCAAGGCAGGTCGCTCGCGCGCGGGGCTTGCGGAGGGCCAGGCCGTGACAGCCCGGTGCAGCCGGGCACAGGAGTAGACGCGTATGCTAGGCCGGACGGCCAACGACCTCTTCTGGATGTCGCGCTATATCGAGCGTGCTGAGAATATGGCGCGCCTGCTGGAGGTCGGCTACCGCATTGCGCTCCTGCCTGGGGAGAGTCACGGCCACGACGAGGAATGGCGCTCGACCCTGCGCAGCGCCGGTTGCGAACAAGGCTATCTCAACAAGTACGGCAGCTATGACACTGGCAACGTCGTCAACTTTATGCTGTTCGATACTGAGAACCCCTCAAGTGTTTATGCCTGTCTTGCCGCAGCGCGGCGTAATGCGCGCGCGCAGCGCACGGCGCTAACGCGCGAGATGTGGGAGAGCCTCAATGGCGCTTGGATCACGTTTTCGGCAATCGACGTGAAACGCCTCGCCTCTGACAAGCTGCCGCCTTTGTTCGATTGGATCAAGGAACGCTCGGCCCTCTTCCGCGGCGCTCTGCTTAATACGATCCTCAGAAACGACACCTTCTACTTCAATCAGCTTGGCACTTTTCTGGAGCGCGCCGACAACACGGCGCGCATTCTGGACGTGAAGTACTACGTGCTTCTGCCGCACAACGAGCTTGTCGGCGGCGAAATCGACAGCGTGCAGTGGGCGGCCATCTTACGCTCGGTTTCCGCGCATCGGAGCTACCGCTGGGTGTACAAGGATAGTTACAAGCCGTGGCGTGTTGCACATTATTTGATCCTGAATCGACAGATGCCGCGGTCGCTGCGCTCTTGCTATGAGGAAATCATGCAGGCGTTGGTCGACCTCGGTCATTATTACGGCAGCTATGACGGTCCACAGGAGCTTGCCGGCGAAACTTTGCGGCAGCTCGCCGACGGGGACATGAACGCGATCTTCCAGTCGGGCCTGCACGAGTTTCTTGCTGACTTCATCGCCCGCAACAATCGGCTCGGCTGCGAAATCTCCGCGGCTTATCACTTCCCGGATAAGATGGGGCCATGCTGATCAGCGTCCGTCACATAACGCGCTACAGCTACGCCGAGCCGGTTGCCTATAGCGTGCAGAGCTTGCGGCTCACGCCGGCTGCCTACAAGGGGCATCGGCCAACCGCTTGGAACGTGCGCGTCGCTGGCTGCGATAAGCCATTGCAGTTCCAAGACGGCTTCGGCAATACGGTCCACCTCGCCGCAATCAGCGGTTCGCACAAGGAGGTGGTCATCGAAGCCGTGGGCAGTGTCGAGACGGAGAATTGCAACGGGATCGTGAGCGGCCTCGCCAACTCCGTTCCGCCGCGCATTTATTTGCGCGAGACAGCACAGACAAGGCCCGACACCGCAATTCGCGATCTTGCCCGCTCCGTGCATAGCAAGGACCAGCTTAGCCGTCTGCATGAGCTGGTAGGCGCTGTCCGCGATCGCATCGAGTATGTGCCCGGAATTACAGATGCGCATACCGGTGCAGCCGAGGCCCTCGCCGATGGCAAAGGCGTATGCCAGGATCACGCGCACATTTTTATTGCCGCCGCTCGCACCGTTGGCATACCCGCGCGTTACATCACGGGGTATCTCGTGTTGCAGGACGCAACGCACGCGGATGCGCACCACGCCTGGGCCGAGGCGTGGGTTGAAGGGCTGGGTTGGGTGGGTTTCGACGTGACAAACCGGATCTGTCCCACGCAACGCTATGTGCGGCTTGCTGCCGGACTGGATGCGAGCTATGCGGCCCCGGTCACGGGCCTTCGCCGTGGCGGTGCCGTAGAGGCCCTGGAAGTCTCCGTCGAGGTCCAACAGGC
>Ga0075424_100006759_pt1 | contig 11058 bp, 17 predicted proteins | sample SoiMethybrSBSTD3_FD_75301 | JGI IMG/M metagenome (GOLD analysis project Ga0075424, IMG submission 75301) | Bulk soil microbial communities from a Populus tree surrounding site in Tennessee, USA - Soil MetaG P. TD hybrid SBSTD3 | ecosystem: Environmental > Terrestrial > Soil > Tree plantation...
ATTTCTCGCCCTTCACGCAGTCGCTCTCGATCAAGGCCGCCTGGGGCGGGCCCGAGCGCTACCACGTGGACGGGCGCACCGTCGGGGTCGATGACGACAATTACCTCGTCCTCAACGACCAGCGCACCTACGCAAGCACGCTGCGCAGCCGCGAGCTCGTGCACAGCTTCGCAATCTTCTTCCGGCCGGGGCTCGCCGAGGAGACGCTCGGCGCGCTGCGGCTGGCCGCCGAGCGCGTGCTCGACGCGGGCGGCGAGGTGCCCGCGCAGTCCGTGGAGTTCGCGGAGCACCTGCACCCGCACGACCGGCTCGTCACGCCGCTCCTGCGCTACATCTCGAGCCAGGTCGACGCCGGGCTTGACGACGAGATGTGGTACGAGGAGCAGTTCAGCTACCTGCTGGAGCGCATGCTGCGCGTGCACTACCAGGACCTCGCGGCCGTCGACGCGCTCGGCATGGTGCGGACCTCGACGCGGCGCGAGATTCGCCGTCGCATCGGCTGGAGCACAGACTTCATCCACACGTATTACATGCGCCCGCTCGACATGAGCGACCTCGCGCGGGCGGCGACGTTGTCGCGCTATCACTTCATTCGCCTCTTCCGCTCGATCCACGGCATGACACCGTTCGCCTACCTGCAGCGCAAGCGCGCGGCGGTCGCGGCGCGGCTGCTGCGCTCGACCGGGCTCGGGCAGGACCTGATCGCGAGGCGGGTCGGGTTCGAGAGCCGCTCGACGATGTTCCGGCACCTGCGTCGTCACGCCGGCGCCGGCGCGCGGCGTCTCCGGCAATCGGCGAGGCCGTCCTAGTTCACGCGGCGGTATTCGGCGTCGAAGACGGAAACCCAGGTCTTTCCGCCGTCCTTCGAGACCTCGATGAGCTGCCGCACGCGGTTCCCCGCCTCGCGCGTCAGTGTCGTGCGGTCGTCGATGACGACGCCCGGGCCGCGGCCGGGATAGCGGCCCTGGAAGCGGATCTCCGTGGGTGACGTCAGCTCGCGCACCTCGGTCTTCTCTTTCGCGCCGCCCGGCAGCAGCGCCTGCTCGGTCACCCAGACCTGCTTCCAGCGGTCGGCGTTCCGGTCGTACCAGAAGAGGCTGAGGCCGGCGTTGCCCTCGACGTCGAGCCAATGCTCGGTGACCGCGCAGCCGCCGAGGATCGCCTCGATGTCGTTCTTGCCGGAAGGCTGGCCGCCGGCGGTCACGTCCCATTGGCCGAGCCAGAAGTCGAGCGCGTGCAGGCGCGGCTCGTCGCCGCAGGTGGCGCGGGCGGTCTGAGACACGAGGAGCAGCAACGCGAGCGCGCCGCTAGCGGCGCGTGTAATAGCCATCGAACCAGAGCGCCCAGGTCTTGCCGCCGTCGGTGGACTCCTCGAAGAGCTGGCGCACACGGCCGTCGGGCAGCGCCGTCCAGGTGCCGCGGAGCGTCGTCGTCTTGTTCTGCGTGAGGTACTGGAGCGGGCCCTCGAGTTTCATGCTGCCGTCGGCGAAGCTCCCTTCCATGTGCAGCAGGATCCCGAGGCCGATCCAGAGCTGGTTCCACTTCTGCGTCGCGGGGTCGTAGTAGTTGTAGCTCTGGCCGTGGCCGCCCTGGACCGAGCGCCAGTGCTCGATGAGGACGCAGCCGTTCTCCTCGCTCGTGATCTGGTTGGCGCCCGCAGCCTTGCCGTCGGCGTCGCGGACGTCCCACTCGCCGACCCAGAAATCGAACTGGCGGAATGGGCCTTCCTGGCAGGGCAGCGTCGCGGCGTTCGCCGTCGCGCCGGCGAGGCTGGCGAGAGTCAAGGCGGATGCGAGGGTCTTGCGCACGGAGGCCTCCGGGAAAGGTGGTGCGCCTATCTTCGGCGAGCTTTCCCCGCCCGGGCAGCCACGCCCGCGCAATTCGCAACCACTGACACAAATGGACAAAAGGGGACGGTCACATTTAAAGGGGACGGTCACTTTTAAAAGTGACCGTCCCCTTTAAATGTGACCGTCCCCTTTCTAGAGGTTGCCGCGCTCCCAGGGCCCCCAGATGGCAAAGGTGATGCCAGGGAGCTGGAGGTTGGCGAAGAGCACCTCGCCGTTCGCGTCGAAGCAGCAGCCGGCCCATTCCTCCGGCCGGTAGTCGTGCGGGGCGACTTTCTTGCCGGCCTTTGCGATCTGGGCTGCATCGAGCGAGACGACGTTTTTCGCGAAGGCGAAGGACTCGCCTTTTGCCGTGATGCCGATCATCCGCGTGCCCGGTCCGTAGCGGTCGACCACGGGATGGCCGTCCTCGCACAGCAGGAGCCCGCCGCGCGGGCTCACGCAGATGTTGTCGATGTTGTCCGCGACGAGCTGGCGGCCGGCGACAAAGACCGCGCGCAGCGTGTCCGTGGCCGGGTCGATCTCCCAGATCGCGCCAAAGCCGTTGCCGACACGGCCGAACGCATCCACGCCCGCCTCGGAATCGACGACGTAGAACTTGCCGTCACGTTGGCAGATGCCCTCGCACTTGCTGAGACGGACGCCGCCCGCCGCGCGCGCCTGCAGGTAGGGGCCGCTGCCGTTGTCGCCCGAGCGATTACGCGTCGATGGCGTGTCTCCGGGGTCCGCGTCGGGATGCTCGATGTCGATCCACTCGAGGCGGTAAGTGTCGCCGAGCGACGGACGCCGAAGGTCGACGTTCGGACGGCCCGCGACCCGCGGCGCCTGCAGGCGCCCGCCCGCCTCGTAGCTGCCCGCGACGCCGCTCGCGTCGACCGGTATGAAACGGTAGAAGCAGGACGTCCCGGGGTTGTCTTCCGTGAGGTAAGCCGTTTTCGACACGGGGTCGATGGCGATCGCCTCGTGCTTCATGCGGCCGAGGGCAACGAGCGGCTTCGCGGTCGTCTCCACAGCATCGGGCCGCACCTCGAACACGTAGCCGTGCCGCCGGCCGCCCTGCGCGCTGAGGTCGATGACTGTCTCCTCGCAGGAGAGCCAGGTACCCCAGGGCGTCACGCCGCCGGCGCAGTTGTAGATCGTGCCGCCGAGCGAGGGCTCGACGCCGACGAACTCCCGGCCGCGGAATCGGAGGGTCGTCGTGCCGCCCGACGGGACGATGCCGTTGTCGCCGCGGCCCTCCGTGTCGTAACGCGAGGGCGCGAGGATGGGCGCACCTTTGCCGCGCTCGTGGTTGCGAATGATCGTGACCTCGAGCTCGTCGCCCTTCCCGCGCGTCGACACCACGCCCATGCCGTCGTGCAGTCCCGGTGTGGGCGCAGCGTTCGTCATCGGGTCTCCGTCCCAGGAATACGTCCGGTACTGGAAGCCTTCCGGCAGGAGGATCAGCGGCAGGCCGGTCGTGAGGTCGTTAGACGCGAGCAGTGGACCGTAGGGTCCCTCCACGATGTTCGAATACCGCCCGGCGGCGCCGGCGCGATGCGCCTGGAGCGCCGCGATGACGCCGACGAAGGAAGCCGAGCCCGCCAGGAACCGGCGGCGACTGATGCGCGAGGCCATCAGCGCATTCTAATCGGCCGCGAGTGACACGCCCATGAAGGGGGCGCGCCCTTGATAGAAAGGGGACGGTCACTTTTAAAAGTGACCGTCCCCTTTTGGTAAAAATGAAGGGGACTGTCCCCTTCAGAAGCGGTCGACGCGGCAGGCGAAGCAGCCGCGGCGGGCGTAGTGGATGTGGAGGTAAGCGACGTCCTCGCGCGCCAGGTAGCGCTCGATCAGGGGCTCGGCCTCGGCACCATCCACGACCTCGGCATCCACCATCTGGTCCGCGGAGTCGTAGGCCCGTACGGAGAGCGGGCGAAGCGTCAGGTAGGCCGGCAGCTCGTTCACGATCCGCGCAGCCTCCGGCCGCCCGCGCCGAACGAAAATCGGGCCCGAGGCGCGGTAGGGTGAGCGGCTGTCCTGGTGCGTGAACGGCAGCAGGATCACCTCCTCGCCGACCGGCGTGTCCTCAAGGCTGATGCGGCAGGGAAAGCCGACCGGCTTGTCCGAGCGCATGCGCCGCATGCCGCGCTCCTCGAGCGCCGCGTCATCGAGGTCGAAGAGCTTCTCGAACAGGGCGGGTTCGAGTCCGCGCAGTTGGTAGTTCATGGGCGCAGGATCGGCCAGCCTTGCCCGCCCGGCAACCCGGTTCTTGCGGCATCAAGCTCGAATTGGGTAATTGCTCCGACCTTATTTATCAACGAGTTACATTGCGTATCCAAGACGCCGCTTTTGCCGCACATCCCCGGCGCGTAGGATCGCGCGAGCGGTACCGGGCGGACCGGGCCGCGTCCATAACAAAGGTTCGACTTCAGGGGGGATGACAGTGAATCCATACAAGTTGGTTGGATGGCTTGGCCTCGCGATCGCGGTCGTCGGCGCCTTCGTGGAGATTCCCTACTCGGGAATGCTGCTGGTGCTGCTGGGCCTGATCGGCGGCGTCGCGATGGCGGCTGAAGACCACGTGCGGGTGCTCGTCTCCGCACTCGTGCTGACAAGCCTGTCCGGGGTGCTGATGAACATTCCGGAGGTAGGCAGCTACCTCACGGCCATCTTCAGCGCGCTGGGCACGTTCGCGGCGGGCGCTGCGATCATGATCATCGCGCGCAACATCTGGAGGCGTTACAAGCCCTGAAAACCGGTCGCAGGACGCGGCTCACGGAAAGGCCCGCCGACCTGGCGGGCCTTTTCGTTTCAGGGCGCCATCGTTTCCGCGGTGACCTCCCAGCCAGCCTCGACACCGCCCGGCAGCATCTGCCCGCGATCCTCGCCCACCTCGGCGTCGATCAGCGTGTTCAGCTTCGCGTTCATGGCGAGCACGAGCTCCGCGGCCTGGCCCTGCTTCGCACCGAGGTTCTGCATCTCATCCGGGTCGGACTGCGTGTCATAGAGCTCGACGTCGTTCAACTGGTAGAGCGCCTCGAGCGACTCCGGGCGGTCGTGCTGCTTCGGCGAGTGATAGCGCGCGAACACGTAGCGGCCGTCGTACACCGAGCGGACGGCGCCCCGCTTCCTCATGTCCGGAAGATGATGTTGTACGGCGCCGCCGGCGCGCCGCCGCTCGCCGCGGTCGCGCGAGTCGCGGACGCCTGGGCGGAGGTACCGCCGAGGCCGAGGCCCGCCGCGACGGCGCCGGCGCCCGCGGCGTGGATGAAATCGCGACGTGAAAGGGCGCCGCTTTTCGTTGCGTCCGACATGATCGAGAATCCCCCTCAGGCTGAGCGCCCGTTATCCTGCGATCGTAACCATGGCATTCGACAACTGGAAACGGCGGGTGTCCGAATGGAAGCGCGAGGCGATCGTGCTGTACCACGCCTGCCGCGACCCGCGCACGCCCTGGTACGCGAAGGCGCTCGGCGTCGCCGTCATGGCCTACCTGCTCTCGCCCATCGATCTCATCCCGGACTTCATCCCGGTGCTGGGGTGGCTCGACGACCTGCTGCTGGTGCCGCTCGGCCTCCTCGCGGTGCGCGCGATGATCCCGAAGGACGTGCTGGAGGAATACCGCGCGCGGCAGGCCGAGCTCAGCGGGCCGCCACGTTGAAGTGCAGGCGCGTGTCCTGGTAGCGGTCGTCTCGCTTAGCGGCACCCGTCGCGACGAGCACGTAGAGGATGTTGAGCGCCTGCAAGGCGTCGCGGACGCCGGCGCCGCGTGAGCGCGTGGAGAGCGTTTTCGCCGTGACATCCTGCTTGCCGGCGTAACTTTTCCGGATTCGGTTCACGGCGTCGCGGCTCACGAGGTTGAAGTAGCCGCTCGCGCGCTTGGTGCGCGAGGCCGACATCACGACGTAGCCCGCGGCGCTCTCGAAGACGTAATACGTCTGGCGCTTGCCCTTCGCTTCACCGCAATACTTGAGTCCCCTGGCCAGGCTGCGGATGTTCATCGCCATCCCCTTCTTGTGATACCCAAAGGGGACGGTCACATTTAAATGTGACCGTCCCCTTTAAAAGTGACCGTCCCCTTTAATGGTTGAACGAAGAGGTGGGCGCTCGACCACTCCTCGAACCACTTTCCAAGGCGCTTCGCGACGAGGTCGGCGCGCGCGCCGCGGCCACCGAGGGTCGCGCGCACGGCGCCAGCGAGCGGCTTGCCGGCCACGAGCGCCTGCAACAGCTTCCACTGCTCCGGCTCCTGGTCGCGGCGGAACACCTGGAAGCCGCGGCGGAAGACGATGACGTGCGTCGCGCGCGGCTTCGGCAGCCGCGGCTTCCCGCCGCGCCGCAGCGCCGTCATATATGCATTGGCCGGATAGCGCAGCTTCAGGAGCGCGAGCGCCGGATTTACGCGCAGCTTCGTCCGGTTCCAGTCGCCCGCCCCGATTGCCGCGAACTGCGCAGCCGTCATCGGCTCCGCGCGCGGTGCGTCGAACACATCTTCCATCGCGCGCTCGATGCGGGCGACGTCGACGGCGAGCCCGTTTCGCGCCGTTCGCGGCAGCGTCTTTGCCAGGAAGTCGGGGAACCTGAGGCTCAGCGCGTTCAACGTGTGCGAGCGCGACGGGTTCTTCGCGATGAAGTGCCGGCACGCGGCCGCGAACGCGTGCTCGCCGATGAGCTGGCGCGTGGTCGGGTACTCGCCCTCCATCACCTCGATGAGGCGCAGGTAATACATGTCCGCGTAGATCCCGAGACGCTCGAGCGTGGTCAGGTTCTTCGACGGCAGGACGACCGATTCCGGATCGCGCGCCGCGTCGGCGAGGAGCGCGCGAGCTGCCCGGGCCTGTATCCCGGCCTCCGCGCCTTCCGGATGCATGACGACGGCCTGCATCCAGCGCTCCAGCGTCGCGAGGCTCGCCATATCCCTCATGCTGCCGCCTTCCGGGCCCCGTTCCGGAACCGCGCGGCCTTCCCGACCTCCTGCTGCAGGACGGAGAACTTGGGGATCTTCGCATCCCATTCGAGCAGCGTCGCCCGCCCGCCCGCGCGCTCGTGGAAGCGCGCGTAGAGCTGCCAGACTTCGTCGATCACGCGCCCGTCGTGGGTGTCGATGCAGTGCGTGCCGTTGTCCGTATGGCCGGCGAGGTGGACCTGCACCACGTGCTCGGCGGGAATCCGGTCGATGTACGCGCACGGGTCGAGGTCATGGTTCCGGCAGGTGACGTAGACATTGTTGACGTCGAGAAGCAGCGCGCAGTCCGCCTCGACGGCGAGGCGAGCGATGAATTCTTCCTCGGGCATCGCGGACACCCGGAAGGTGAGGTAGGTCGACGGGTTCTCGAGCACCAGCGGCTGCTCGAGGTAGTCCTGCATGATCTTCACCCGCGACACCATGTGGCGGAGTCCCTCTTCCGTGTACGGCACGGGATAGAGGTCGTGGCCGTTCAGGCCGTTCACGCCCGTCCAGCAGATGTGGTCGCCGAGCCACTTCGCTTTCACGCGCTTCGAGAGCGCCTTCAGCTTGTCGAGGAAACCGAAATCGATCGGGTCGGTGCTGCCGACGGAGAGGCAGACGCCATGCATCGCAATCGGGTAGCGCTCGGCGATCTGGTCGAGGAAATGGAGCGGCCGGCCTTCGGTGTCGATGAAGTTTTCCGACAGGATCTCGAACCAGTCCATCGCCGGCCACTTCTCGGTGATGTGCCGGAAATGCTGCGTGCGCAATCCGACGCCGAGGCCGAGGTCCGGCAGGTCCCACCGGTTGGGCACGCGCGCAGGCAGCGGGTCGATTGGCGGCGGGCTCATGGAAAAGTCAGGCGCTCAAAATCGCTGCCATCCGGGCAGGTCTAGCCCGGATGGCAGCATGGCTTCCTGCCTGGGCTTCAGCCCTTCATGTGCGACGGGTCGACGGGAACTTTGCAGCCGCCCTTGCCCTTGCAGGAGTTCTTGCCGGCGCAGCCGCCGTCGCCACTCTTGCATCCGCCCTGGCCTTTACACGAGTTCTTCCCTGCACAGTCGTGCGCGGGCACCTTGGACATGTCAGCCGGCTTGTCTTCTCCCGCGAACGCAACGTTCGCGAGCTGCGAGCCGGCGATCAAGCCGCCCGTTACGCCCAGCATGACCTTGCCGAAATCACGACGATTCATAGCCATTGTCAAAGTCCTCCACTCTGCTTACGTCAGTAAAAAAGCCGGGCCGGCACCCGGCTGCCTTCAACACAGACCGACTTACCGGCTGAAATACTACGCTGCTCGCAAGAAATCGGATGCGCCTTTTTGCGTTGCAACACCTTTTAAACTGGCGGGACGATGCTCACCCATGCCCTGCTCCGGCTCCCCGGCGAGAACCTGGCGTCCGGCCTCACTGAAGCGAATGAAGGAGCGCCGGATGTCGCGACCGCCTTCGCACAGCACCAGCGCTACTGCGAGGCGCTCGCCGACTGCGGGCTCTCGCTCACGGTCCTGCCCGCCGATGCGCGCTTTCCGGACGGCTGTTTCGTGGAGGACGCGGCGATCGTGACGCCGCGCGGCGCGATCGTCACGCGGCCCGGTGCGCCTTCGCGCCGCGGCGAGGCGGACGTGATCGCGGCGGCATTGCGCGGCCTGTTCCCGGGCGTCCCGCGCATCGAGGCGCCGGGAACGGTGGACGGGGGCGATGTCTGCGAGGCGGATGGGCATTTCCTGATTGGCCTCTCCGCGCGCACCAACGAAGCCGGCGCGCGGTCGCTCGAAGGCCACCTGATCGACTTCGGATACCGTTCGGACATCATCGACATCCGCCAAGTTCGCTCGCTGCTGCACCTGAAGACCGGCATCGCCTACCTCGGCGAAGGCCGGATGCTCGCAACCGCAGACGTACCACGCCATCGCGCGCTTGCCTCGTACGAGATCGTCGAAGTGCCGCGCGATGAGCGTTACGCGGCGAATGCGCTGCGCATCAACGAGCGCGTGCTCATCGCCGAAGGTTACCCGCGTACGCGCGAGGCGATCGAGTCGCTCGGGTACGAAACGATAGCACTCGAGATGTCCGAATACCGCAAACTCGACGGCGGATTGAGCTGTCTGTCGCTGCGCTGGCAATAACATTCATCTTATAGGCGCCCTCCTACAACCGGCATTCGGCTTTGGCCGATGTCTCCGCATCACGACGCTCCGTAATTCTTGCGCCATGCTCAGGTACGCACTCATCTTCTTCATCGTCGCCCTGATTGCGGCGCTCTTCGGCTTCACGGGAATAGCGGCGGGTGCCGCGGAGATCGCGAAAGTGCTCTTCTTCATATTCCTGGTGGTCGCGGGCGTTGCGCTCGTCATGGGCCTGGTACGTCGCGGCCCCTGACATCGCCCGCGGGCGACGTCCGACCTGACGGGGCGTAGCGCTCCGACTCTGCGTGCCCGGCGCGCAATGCAATGTCTTGCGCGCGGACATTCACAACAGGAGTCTACCCATGAAGATCGGCATCACTGCCGTGCTCGGCGTTGCGTTGCTCGCGGGTGCCGCGGGCGCCCGGGCGCAGGAGAGCGAAAACCAGAAGGGCTTTTACGCCGGCGCCGGCGTCGGGACATACAAGCTCGACATCGACGATCCGGACGACGTCGTGACGACGATCGAGAAATACTCGTCCGACGACACGGCCTGGAAGGCATTCGTCGGCTATCGCTTCAACCCGTACCTGTCGGTCGAGGGCGCGTACGTGAACCTCGGCAGCCCGGACGACACGATCGCGCCGGACACGAAGCTGACGGTCGAAACGGACGGCTTCGCGCCGTACGTGGTCGGCACGGTTCCGATCGGCGACACGTTCGAGGCGTTCGCGAAAGCGGGCTACTACTGGTACGACGTCAATCGTCGCATCACGGGCCCGGGCACCATCATCGCGAGCGACACGACCAGCGACAGCACGTTCGTGTGGAGCGCAGGGTTCGGCGCGAACCTGTTCAAGCGCGTGAACCTCCGCCTCGAGTACGAGCAGTTCGACTTCAACAACGCCGACAAGTCGAATGCGCTCTGGCTGACGGGCGGCTATCGATTCTAGTTCCGACGGTGCGGGCCGATTGTCGGTGTCAGACGACGTAGGCGTCTTGCCGACAATCGGCCGCGTTTGGAACCGACATTTTGGCCATTCGGGCGGCCTCAGACTGCAATTTGCACTATTGGGTACGACACGAGGAGAGGATTCATGAACCGTTTACTGACCATGCTGATTGCCGGCGCATTCGCCGCGTCGATCGGCGCTTGTAACAAGGCTGAAGAGCCGGCGAAGACGCAGGCCGATGTGGCCGAGGCCCAGAGCGAGGCTTCCCAGAACGTCGCCGAGGAACAGGCCGACGCTGCGCATGACGCAGCCAAGGACCAGGAAGACACCGCCATGGCGAAGGCCGAGGGTGACCACAAAGTAGCGACCGAGCGCTGCGAGGCGCTGCCGGGCGACCAGCAGAAGGCGTGCAAGGACCAGGCGGACGCGGACTATGAGTCTGCGAAGGCTGCCGCGGAAGCTTCTACGCCGCCTTCGAGCTGAAGCTGATCCGTTCGTTAAGGAGTAAAACCAGATGAACAAGACACTTGTAGCCCTGATCGCAAGCGGTGCCATGCTGATGGCAGCCTGCTCCGCGACCCGGACTCAAAGAGCGCCGGGGGAGCAGGTTGACGATGCGGCGCTGCTCACGAAGGTGAAGTCGGCACTCGTGGCCGATCCCGTCACCGAGGCCAATGAGATCAACGTCGACGTGAATCGCGGCGTGGTCAAGCTGGCCGGCTTCGTCGGCACGACGAAGGAAAAGGACAAGGCGGGCCAGCTGGCCAGGGGCGTGTCCGGCGTGCAGTCGGTGCAGAACGACCTGACCGTCAAGGGTGGATCCGAGACGGCCGGTGAGGTCATCGACGACTCGATCCTGACCGCGAAGGTGAAGGCCGCGCTGATTGAGAGCCCTGACACCAAGGCTCACCAGATCAACGTGGAGACCAAGGAAGGCGTCGTATCGCTGTCCGGCTTCGTGGACAACGCGGCAGCGAAGTCTGCTGCGACCAGTGTCGCCAGGTCCGTTACAGGTGTGAAGGACGTCAAGAACGAGCTGAGCGTCAAGTCGTACTGACCCCCCTCGTACACTCGATACGGTTCGCTGACGTTTTTCGCATCCGGGCCCGCGTCGCAAGACGCGGGCCCATCTTTTGTTTCAAAGGGGACGGTCACTTTTAAAGGGGACGGTCACATTTAAATGTGACCGTCCCCTTTAAAAGT